>SESF01027221.1_pt1 | contig 10946 bp, 15 predicted proteins | sample 3171521 | NCBI WGS metagenome assembly SESF01 (sample SAMN10866945, study PRJNA518727) | freshwater metagenome | biome: subpolar coniferous forest; feature: holomictic lake; material: water; isolation source: holomictic Lake 227, 6 m and 8 m depth | place: Canada: near Kenora, Ontario | collected...
TGCACAAAAATCAACAAAAAATTGTCAAGAAATGCAACTGGAAGTGTTTATGCTACGGAGTGCTATGGGTTGCAGAGCATTGAAATCATTGAATAAAATTTCAAAATTGATTAACATGTTGTTAACCGCATGTGAAAAAGATCGTTAATTATCAATAGTGTATAGGGACGAATTTTGGGTGCCTAACATTTTGCAAATCTAATTCGGATGCTCACAATCTTATATTTGATCACGTCCATAGGCTGTGTTAGGAGGCGGTATGGCCAATGTGCAGGATGGGATAATTGTCCCAAAATAGTCGAATTAGGAGGGCGAGCGATGGGTCAGCATACGAACAAATCCTACCAAAATGCTCGCCAATACGGTCAGGCTTCACCATCTGCCAAGCACGAGATCGCGTTCCAAACTCCGGATTCCTGCTTTCATATTATCGGCGAAGTCACTACCGTAAACATACCGTTCAATTCATCCGAATTATCAAAAATGAAGATGTTTGGTGATATTGACCATCTGGTTAGCATCGTTGGTGATTGTCTGATAAATTAATCATTTGATGCTATGCCATTCGCCGCATTGATGTATCTAAAACATACCAAAACCTATAAAGCTATGATGAACAATCCAGGTCATTATCTTTGGACATTTTTTACAGATAATAAGAATGGTGTTATGGCACGAGCTATGGGTTATTCAGGATACTTGAATGAGGCTATCATTAAGCAATTATGGTCCGGACATAAGCATTCGTTTGATCGAGCGCAATATTATAAATCATCAAGAGTTAACATCCTGCTTGGTGATGGTATTGATAATCATACCGTTCATGCCTTGCTAAAAACTGATTTAACCCACTTATCAAGTTTAACCGGAACCATCATCGTATCGACCACAACTGGAACCGCTTGAAGGTGGTTGACTGTGGTCAATATACTAGATATGGTATGAACTCCTAGCCGCACTCAAGGGGGATGCCACCATGTCCAGCCAGTTCAGTCTTGATGATTTTCTTGGTGAGATTGGTCTTACGAATGAAGTTCAAAAAATAGCGCCAAAAACTCCAGGAGCCCGGCCAAAAGGGAAAACCAGAGCACAATTGTTTATCGAAGATGTGCGAAAGCAGATTGATTTTGTTAATGATGCCTCCAAGCATCACACCATTGAGGAAAAAATTAGTGCTGAAGGGCCTGTTCTCATTATCAAAGATGCGGAAAAACTGGCACCACCACCTCGTGGCAAGTCAAACAAATGGTTTATTTATAAAGATGGCAAACTTGTCGTGAGTTCATATTACGGCAATTCAAGCCTGTTCGCTCCCATTGGTCTTAAAAGCTGGGATGCGGTTATAAAGTATTTCAGAGGTCTGATTGCTGCCGCCAATGCCGGTAAACTTGATACCAACTTTACCGAGATCGAACGCAAGCGGAAGGAAAGCCGGGCAGCTAATAAGGCCAAGAAACAAGCTGGATCAACTGACCCGGCCACTGGAGAAATCAAGGGCTAATTTCTGAATGCTTAGATTAGTGAAGCCGGCCATCATGACAATATGATGGCCGGCTTAATCATTTAATGGTCATGGATTTGATATTCATTATTCAGTTATGATTATTTTCGCAATGAAATTACTCAGATTTCGATAGACCTTATTCAAGGCGAGCATACCATGGTTTACCAAAAACCATGGAGGATTTTATGGAACTCGCAGACCTAATTAAGAAGTCAGCTCCGCTTGCTAAATTTCAAGTCGGTGCCTTTAACAAGGTAAATCCTGCTGATAAGGCTGCAGCACAGCGGGACAGGTTCACACAAGCCGTTCAACTTCAGCTTGATGCGCTTGAATGTGAGCAAACCAACAAGCCATTCGTTCATAAGGGCATCAGAAAGGTTCAAGAGACCGGCGAGGTGGTTGAAAAAGTTTTGAGGTTCAGGAAATGGTGGCGAAAGGACGGCAATCGGTACATTGTCACACTTCGTTATGGTGCTTCACCGTTGTTCAAAGATTCTGTAGTGGCACCTACTCTTGATGATGTGCTAACCATCCTTGATGGCATTATTGATGTTGCTTAAGCTGGTCTACTTGATACCCAGTTTGCCAGCATCAAGAGGGCAAGAGCAAAAAAGATTGAAAAGGCAAAGCAGTAGTTGCTCAAGCATATTGCCCCCGACTTTAATGAAGGTCGGGGGTATTTTATCAAGATTGTGAAGTTGTATTGATTAGTTGCTTGAAATTATATTTGATATATAGAAAGGCCGTGATTATTGCATTATCATAATGATGTCATAGGCTATGATTGAAAACGATATCGTAACGATTATGCTAGACTGTCGGTCCTTTTTGCGACTGGGGTTTGCCCGCCAGTCCCCGGCCATGCCCAGCCAGTGCTGTCGCCAATGCGCCGGCAGTGTCAGTATGCGGTTCAAGTGATCAGCACGGCAGGGAACGGTATCAATGCAACCTACGAAAATGCGACTGTAAAAATTTGGCAAAAATCAAGTATGTGTTTATGATTTTGTAATAATAATAAGGTTCAACAACATTATTGTCATTACCTCCATAATGGCCTTAATAATCTCATTTTTCTCTGGTGCTCCTTTTTAATAGTTAATGGTCCAGGAATTGAGTGTGTTAAATGTATATGGGCGCGATGATCATCCTTTTCAGCAACTGCCTTTACAGCTTTATCAAGTTCATGACAGTTATCACGACCCTTACAACGATCACAGCTTTTTTCTTTCATTTCGTGGAGCATTTGAGCAATGCTATCGATTGCAGCCCTTCTATCAGATCCATGCTTTCCTTTGAGTAATCCAACAACCCAATTTATCGATTCCGCCGCAGCTTTATGTTTACAGTTGTCCATTTTTCGTCCCTCGTAACTATATAGCTATTGAGTTGTATTTCAAAACCGTTAGGAGTTTGGGCGTTTCTGAATGGGAGATTTTGTGCTAGATTGATTGGTTGTTGCTGCCTTCTGTCTCATTGCCGTCGCCGCCTTAATAAATTGAGCAATCGGGAAATCCATTGTTTTCATGTGATCAACGATCCAATCAGAAATAAATACGGTAACTGGAGCAGCTTGGCCGGTAATATTGAAATTTGATATCAACACATCAAGATCAGTAAGCATCTTGCTGTGCTCCATCATATGAGAATTAAGCTCTGGATACTTAATTCTAAACATCAGGTCTTCTTCCTTTATAAAGTGATTATGAAAAAGTGTACGTATTGAAGAAATAAGCTTCGAATCCATTAGCCGAGCATGAGATTCAATTCCAGACCGTTCGACCATATTAACGAAATCAACGAGGTGTTTATGCTCGATATCGATCGATTTAATGCCAATCATGAAGTCGTTACTCCAAATAATCATATTTATTCTCATAAATTGAATGCTTCGGATTTTAACCTCATGTCAGCGACAATTATAGTGCGGCGCAAAATGGCAATCAACTGGGATCATTGGTCAGCTCAATGAAAGAATCGATACCGTCGCCCGAGGCACCCGTTTATGGCCACATAACTTGTAATCTTTCTGAAAAACTTAAGTTCTATTTGTATATATTACCGAACCCCAGACGGAAATTTGTATGGTTATGGTTTAAGCTTATTATGCGGATTTGACCGCCAGTGCTCGCGACGTGCCCTGCCAGTGCTCGCGACGTGCCCTGCCAGTGCTCGCGACGTGCCCTGCCAGTGCTGTTGCCAATGCCCCGGCAGTGCTGGCACGCTGTTGAATGGAATCGCAACAAACTTTTAATCAATATCATACTCAAACAAAGAACGATCGCAATTTTTTAATAAGATTGTTACCTAAGCTATAGCGAAGAAAGTACGGAGTCTCTACTTGAAAAACTGCAGTGTCAGTGCTAGAAGGGTCTTGACAAACTAACAGTTAAAACGAGCAATTAGCCAAAGCCTTAACAATCATAAATTCTGAATGCCAAGCTCCTTGATCGATAAATAAAGCTATACCACCGGAATAGTAAGTTAAAATTAATGGGACATAAACTCATGAACATTAGTTATTTAGTTTAGCAGGTCATGGAAACTCATGTTCACATTATTGTATTCATTCTATTTGCAGCACTATCTTTGTCTTTTAATTTCAACAGAAGAATTAGACGGCTTGATGATATGAAAGTTCGCATTGCTAAACTACAATTGGCATCCAATGAGCAGTCTAATTATATTAGAGTTATAGCCAAAGAGACTTTGGGACTACGGCGATTGCACAAAAGTAAGCTAAGTATTCGCTGTAATATTTTCGATCAGTGCGAGGAAATGAAAAGTTTGCTTGATAATATGAACAAGATAGATTGCCGGCTTCACGTATTAGATGACAGAAAGACAGTTAATGATAAAAGTTGGATTGCTGTAATTAAGCATTCTAATTTTAAGGAAACAGTATTTCAAGATGCAGCTATTGAATTAGACAAGCAATGGAAAATTGGGTTTAGATATATTATATGGGCACCGGACAAAGATCGTGCTATCGATAAAATTAATCGCATATATAAACCGGATGCAGCATATTTTCTTTCTTCCATAGAGCAATTCACTGAATGAACCTGGTTCCAACCTTACTTGTGAAAATAATGTTATGGTTCACTCGTTGTTAAAAACGCTTGAATTTTTTGGATTGGTCACAATATATGATTATGCATATTTTATTATATTTCTTTTAGCCTCTGTTATAACTGGTCTTATTGTTTCTGAGGGTATGATATATTTATGGGAAATACACATATCACAAGATCAAGGGCTAACACGTATTCGCGAGAAAATGAATTTGCGCGGAGCAGGTATCAAAAAATTTATCGAACGGCGCGCACGACTTCATACACGGATACCCATTCTTGACGATGAAATAAAAGAGCTTGTTGCCACAAGAGCCAAATTATCAAGCAAAGTAAGATCTGAAAATGATATTAAGAGCAGGCATATCCGAACTGTTGGGATTCAAATAGAGGGGTTGAAGTGTTATCGTGCATTAGTTACCAACTCATATGTTATAAATTACAAAAGTCAAGGCAGAAGCCACCCAATTTATGATGATTGCTGGGCAAAACCTCAAATTATTGAAATATGGTCTACATCAGTTACTGATGCAACAGTTGAACTCAGGAAAGAATATACCCAGGGACAAGGATTTATTGTAGATAAAATTTCCCTTATAACAGAATAGTATGATAACTCAGTGAGACTTAAGTTGTATATTTTGTCATTTCAGAAAATTCAGTATCAATACGTGAAGTATCCTTCTTACGTTCGTGGAACCATGGCCGTTGGTTGAATAGTAGAAGTCCATAATATAATTAAGATAACATTCAAAATTACGCCTTTTTTTGCTTAACCAGTTTATTTTGTTGTATAAATGCCGCCAAACTCATGTCATGTTTTGTAATATGAATATCAGCCCATTCCGTAATAAGTTCCATTAAAGGTGATATGTTTTGGACCGCCTTGTAATCACTCATGCAAATCTTAAATCTTGTTAACATTGTTTCGTGCTCAGCAGAATGCTGAGCTATCGCAGGATATTTAAGGCGTGACATTAAATATTCTTCCTTCTGAAAATGGACTCGAAAGATTATAAATAAATTATTTAACATCTTATCATCATACAATCGAGCTTGCTGCAATTCTGAAGTCTGTTCAATTAAGTTTGCAAAATCAATAATATGTTTATGCTCAATATCAATGGATGCAACACCAATTTCGAGAAAGCTAGACCAAACAACCATGCAATTTTATCCCATATAATATTAGGTTAATAAAGGCTGTGGTTTGCGGCCAAGTCCAAACTTCTTTGCAAGTTCGGAACGAGTGCTTGCATAGTTCGGCGCGGTCATCGGATAGTCAGCAGGCAGGTTCCATTTGGCACGGTATTCGTCAGGGGTCAGGTTGTAACTTGCCTTTATATGCCTCCTCAGCATTTTCAGTTTCTTACCATCTTCCAGGCAGATGATGAAATCAGGGGTGACCGACTTCCTGACAGGGACGGCTGGCTTCAATTCAACGGGTTCAGCCTGTTCCTGCGGGTTGACAAGAGCGGCGAGTGCCTGATGAACGGTGATGATCAATCGAGGAAGGTCGCCCACCTGCAGATTGTTTCGCGCAACATAGGCGGCGACAACCTCCGTGGTCAGTTTGGTCACGTCGCTCTGTGCCTCGGTGCTCATTATGGCTCACGTGTTTGATGATCCCTCTGCCCTTGTAACTGATCTAGTAGATTGGATCAAGATGGAACCAATATCAAGAACTTGCCTGCCAGTGCCCGCGACGTGCCCTGCCAGTGCTGTTGCCAATGCCCCGGCAGTGCTGGCACGCTGTTGAATGGATCAACATGGAAGGCCCTGCTATCGCTTGCGCGTAGGAAATGATGACGGATTAGCCACATGTATTACAATCACGTTGTCGTGTGGTAAGAAATTTGATAGAAATCATCAAAGATCAGATGCTAGCTTTGGCTCGCTCCGATATGAAAACGGTTATGGTTTGTTATCAATATTTCTAAATGGTTATTAGCTTCCTGTGGAGGGTTGCAGTGGTACAATCACCTTCTCATGAGACAATGAGTGATGCTAATCATAACTATGAACGAGCTGAGATGACTATTGCTCGTTTGAAGTCTGATAAAATTGAAGATACCCTGAGGAATTATGAGTTCTGGTATTCATATTATTCAAAATCATCGCTTGATATTGTTAGAGAGGTGGAGATTCTTAAATGCAATAACATATCTATAGGTGAAGTACAGATTAGTGAGCTTTGGCAAAAATACTTATTTCAGCCTGAGCCACTTAAATATCCCGAGAAAGCTGGAGAAGTTTTAAGAAAGGCCGCTGAAATACTTAGTACAATGTCGATTGGTGAAGGAAGATTTTCTGCTGCACTTGCCATATTCGGAACAGTCTTAGATAATGCTAAAACAGAAGAGGAGCTAGGTGTTGCGGCACGAGTTATGGCACGAGAAGCATCAAGTTTAATGGCAGAAAAACATGTGATTTCATCAAATCTTGTTACACTTTCACAGGAAGTGGAAAACCTTAAGTCAGAAGTGGATAGGTTAAAGCTTTGTTCAACGACAGATCAACTAACAGGACTTGCAAATAGAAGGTCGTTTGATGAAAAGCTATTATTAATTATAGAAGAAACAATCAAAACTAAGAAGCCACTTTCGGTTGCTTTCATAGACATTGACAATTTTAAGCAGGTTAATGATCAATATGGACATGATGTTGGAGATGGATTTCTAAAAATTGTAGCGAGCACAATTCAGTCAACATTTTCTGATAGCGTTTTTTCCGCGAGAAATGGCGGTGATGAGTTTGCATTATTAATGCCTGGATTTGATAATGTCACTGCTGTAGCAATGGTTGATGTTTTGCGCGGCACGATGGATAATAGAGAGGTGAGGTCAAAAGTTACAGGACAATTATATGGGAAGATAACAATCTCATGCGGTGTTTCAACATATATTCACGATGAGGACATAAAGAGAACCCTAAAACGAGCGGACAACGCATTATATGAAGCGAAGCGGTCAGGAAGAAATAGGGTGTGTTTTAGTGTTTAATAATTTTTGCATAGAATATTAAAAATGGTAAAATTGAGTTAATAGATGATGGCATGCTATCCTTCAACCATAAACATACCGTCATAATGTATAATTGGGTGTTGTAATTGTTCTGGTTTAATTGCTTTTGCTTATCATGGCATGGTTGCCTTTTTCCCTTAAAGAATGCTTTGATCATGATGCTCATTGAATTTGCTAGTAATATAATTGGCAAGCAGACGGTCCGCACCTTCAAAGTGGGAGTTAAGCCATTGAAGCACTAAAAATGCTATATTTAGGCAGGTATTATCGCCTCTGTGCCTGTTTTCTAAAAAATTAATCAAAGTTTGTGTTAGTGCAGCATGTTCCATCATATGTGATTTGATATATGGATATGATATTTTTGCCATTAAGTTTTCTTCTTTAAGAAGATGTAGGGAAAATATTATATTAAAATCAGATATTGCCCTCTCTATGATAAAGTCAGGTGAATTATCGTTATAATGCTTTAGCAGCTTATCACAGAATTTTAGAATTAAACGATGATCATCATCGATTTCAGGAATTCCAAGCTCCAAATCAGCGGACCATTCGAATTTCATTGTATGATCTCATGATAGAAATACAAAAAGCAAAAGTTCGCTACCAAAGGGCAGTGATTACATAAAAAATTATGGCATCGTTGTCAACCTGATAGACTTAGCATACATTTTGCAATATTCATGACATATATAACTGGAACGACTGAAAATGATAGAAAACATAGTAAATATAATTCGGAATGCTTCAGCAGTGTTGGCATGGTGGTGAATGGATCAACATTAATGGTCGAGCCTTGGGCCATATGAAACTTGATACGAAAAGGTTGGCCATGAATGAGGTAATCAATGAGTGCGTTTTTATAATCGCAAGTAAGGTTCTCAACCGCAGGTCATAAATTTTAATAGCATTTGAGTAAATCAGGCATTGTCAGCATAAACAGGTGGCCGCATAATCGAGCTGCTATCGTGGCCGCCACTCGGGGCAAGGTCAGTGTGCGGCAAAATCTAAATGGCGGAGTTAATAGATGTCATCTTTGATAACCCTTGAAGGCAAAAAGGGGCTGGTAATCGGCATTGCCAACAGCCACAGCATCGCCTATGGCTGTGCTGTTGCGTTTAAGTCACTGGGCGCTAATTTGGCAATTACTTATCTTAATGATAAGTCTAAAACCTATGTCGAGCCACTCGCTAAAAATCTTGATGCAGATCTACTACTACCGTGTGATGTGCGTGAAGCAGGTCAGCTCGAAGCTGTGTTCGAAGCGGTACGTACCAATTGGGGGCAGCTGGATTTTGTATTACACTCGATTGCATTCGCTCCAAAAGAGGATTTACATTCTCGTGTCACTGATTGCACGCGGGATGGTTTTATGTTGGCAATGGATGTTTCCTGCCATTCCTTTATTCGAGTGGCAAAGTTAGCCGAGCCGCTGATGAGTGCTGGCGGTTGCCTACAAACGGTATCGTTCTACGGCTCGGAAAAGGTGGTCGAGCATTACAATTTGATGGGCCCGGTCAAGGCGGCATTGGAATCTGTCACCCGTTACCTCGCTGCCGAACTTGGTCATAGCGGCATCCGCGTGCATGCTCTTTCTCCAGGACCTCTGGCCACCCGCGCCGCCTCCGGCATCGACCGTTTCGACGAGCTATTGCACCGGACTGCCGAACGGGCACCTTCGAGTCGGCTGATCAACATAGAGGACGTCGGTGCCTACTCTGCTTTCCTTGCCAGCGATGCCGCCAAGGGGCTCAACGGCCTCGTCGCATATATCGATGGCGGCTATCACGTTCTGGGTTGAACCTAATTCTAGACACGAAAAAGAGCGGAGAATAAAGTACTTCGCTCTTTATTCTTAAAACATTAGCTAAAAACATACCCTTTCGGGCAACTCAGTCAGTGTAAATGTATCAATATGCACTCATTCTATAATTCATTAGAAAAACGTATTAACGTCGGTGCAAAAGATAGCAGCTTCGGCGTAGTAAATAGAGGCCACTTTCTTAATATTTCAAGCTCGAATATTCCGCTCATTCACGGATGGGGCACATAGATCGCCCTGGAGTGCCTATCACAAGACTGAGGTAACGACGATCATTGGAAGAAACCAGTGGTGATCGGGAGCGGTCTTTGTGGGTAGCTGAAGCGGCTGCGTTTTGTTATGGATTTTATAGTTCGTTTGCAAAAAATTATTTTATGTAATGTTCATGGCAACATTTGTAATCACAATCTAGATTAATTGAGGATTTTATGATTGATATAAACCGGTGAAAATTGTTATAAAATTATGAAACAGTGCTCTTAAGTTAGGAATCAAACTCTCATTTGGATGTAATATATTATTTTCAATGAATACTAAGAGTCTGATATTCAAAACTTCTTAACTATTGTACAATTTACCGAATAACCTATTATAATGAATAACTTTAATCCATTATTCCCGTGTCAACCTGCTTTGAAATGGAGTTATAATATGCATGTTGAGTTTTCGTGGCCCCAGGATTTAATTCTAGGCATTCCTCAAGTTGATTCTGAGCATATTGCAATTATAGCTCAGATTGAAATACTAAGAACATTAATAAGTGGAGAAGCGCCCGAAAGTGACTTTCGAGATATTGCTCCAATTGTTAAAAAAATTTCCTATCACCATTTCTTGCACGAAGAAAACATGATGATGAAGTACTCTTGCAGTGATTTTGATGAGCATAAAAAGGAGCATAAAAAGTTCCTGAACCAGATAACCAGACTGATTGGCACCTTTGATTGCAATCCTACAGATACAATACAGCGATTTTACGATGTCTGTGGCAATTGGTATATTAATCATATTAGAACTTATGATACGACAATGGCAATGTATATAAAGTCACATATGGTAAGTCCGGAATAATCAATAGTTTACTTTTTAGAATAATCCATCAACTTCTAATGATTGTTTTACTTACCATATATTTGTGAATATATTAAAAATTGGTAATATTAGCTGGCTGGGTGGTGTAAATCACATTGCAAATTTATTGCTCAAGTTTTGCTATTAATTTTGTTCAATTGATTTTGCTTATTTGCCAAGCTGTCTTTAGTTTTAGCAATCTCGGCCTGCTTCTTGGCTATCTTTGCCATAGTGCCAGCTTGTTCAGCCTGTTTCATCATCGCATCAGCATTTTCGTATATTTTTGAGAAGTTGTAAATTTTATCATCCATGTTGCGTCACCTTTGTTTGTTATGTCATTCAGTATTTATTCGATAATCAAGATATGATTTTAACGGTTGATAACGGTTAATCAAAGTGATCAAAAGGCCTGAAGCCATTAAACTTCAAGCCTTCCGATAACCGTCTTGCTACCGTTGGAA
>SESF01020263.1_pt1 | contig 10945 bp, 10 predicted proteins | sample 3171521 | NCBI WGS metagenome assembly SESF01 (sample SAMN10866945, study PRJNA518727) | freshwater metagenome | biome: subpolar coniferous forest; feature: holomictic lake; material: water; isolation source: holomictic Lake 227, 6 m and 8 m depth | place: Canada: near Kenora, Ontario | collected...
AATCCCAATCTTTTTAACAGAGAAATCGCATCAGCCTGCACTTCTTTTTTCTTTCTTCCAGCAATCCAACCCGGGATGGAAACATTTTCGAGGGCCGAAAATTCTGGAAGCAGGTGATGGAATTGAAAAACGAATCCGATATGCTTATTCCTAAATGCGGCCAGATCCTTGCCTTTTAAGGCGCTTACTAGCTGATTGTTGATATAAATATTACCCGAATCTGCCTTGTCGAGCGTGCCCAGAATATGCAGCAATGTGCTCTTTCCGGCGCCTGAAGAGCCCACAATACTTACAATTTCACCCTTTTGAACGGCAATATCTACGCCTTTTAAAACAGCTAATTGACCATATTTCTTAGTAATATTTTCGGCTTTGAGCATCGGTTTAGGTTGAGATTAGCGTTGCAAACCTACAAAAGGAAGGCCAACGGGTCTAAATTTTAATGATTTGTTTACACAGGGGGTAAAACTTAGGTTTGGTAGTTTCATTTATACGGTTACATTTGCAAAAATTTTATAGGTATGTTCTGGACATTAGAATTAGCAAGTTACCTGGAAGAAGCCCCTTGGCCAGCAAGCAAAGACGAATTGATTGATTACTCTATTCGTAGCGGCGCGCCCATTGAAGTGGTAGAAAATTTACAGGAACTGGAAGATGAAGGTGAAGTGTACGAGAGCATCGAAGACATCTGGCCGGATTATCCAAGTCAGGAGGACTTTATGTTCAATGAAGACGAATACTAAACCTTTCCAAGAGGGACTGAAAATATTATCCCATAAAAAAGCCATCCTGATTTATTTAGGATGGCTTTTTTTGTTTCACTATTTTTTTGGGAAAGTAAATTTGAAATAAAGTAATACGATCGATAATAGTCCAACGATCAGGTTAGCGATGATCACGGGTATTAGGTTCAAATAAAATCCATACACCAACCAAACTACCACACTGATAAAAACGATCGACATTGTGCCGAGGCTAAGATCGCCTACACTTTTTGTTTTCCATGCCTGCCATACTTGTGGCATAAAAGTAACAGCACTTAAGAAAGCGCCAACATAACCAAAATACTCAGTCCAATGCATACTATTTATTTTTATGTGGGTAATAGAATTAAATACAATTTATACTTGCATCATTTCTTTTGCATTTTCTAATGCTGCTACCGATGGTGTTTCTCCCCCCAGCATTTGTGCAATCTTTACGATCCTTTCTTCATTGCTTAACAAACGCAAATTGGTTTTGATCGTTCCGGTTTGTTCTTCTTTGTAAACATAAAAATGTGCATCGGCCTTACCCGCGATCTGCGGTTGATGTGTGATGCAAATGATCTGTCTGTTTTTTGAAAGGGCTTTCATGATGCGACCCACTTGTTTGGCTGCCTCACCTGAAATGCCCGTATCAATCTCATCAAAAATAAGGGTGGCCAAATCAATTTTTTCTGCTACCAACGATTTAATACAGAGCATGAGCCTACTTAATTCTCCACCACTTGCCACTTTTCGAATAGGCTCGAAACGGTTGCTCTTATTGGCATCGAATAAGAATTCAATCTGATCGGTCCCATACAAATGCAAGGCCGTATCTGTAATGCTAACCTGCAATCGCGCATTGGGCATTCCTACTAATTGCAATAGTTCGTTCACTTTCGATTCTAGTGGAGCTATTTCTTTTTTTCTGGCAGTAGCTAATTTTTTTGCCAAAGCATTTGTATCAACTAATAATAAAGCAACCTGTTTTTGTTTTTCTGCAATGGTTTCGTCGATCTGTAATACTGCCTCTAGTTTGTCGGATAATTCTTTTTGTATAGACAATAATTCATTCGTGGTTTTTACTGCATGCTTCTTTAATAATTTATATCCAGCAGCCATGCGATCATTAATCCATTCCATTCTTTTTTCATCGAGATGCACTTTACTATTGAGTTGTTCTAACTCGTCTGTAATATCCTGCAATTCTATCTGTGCACTTGTTAATCTTTGAATCAGCTCTGGTAAACCTGCATGATAAGCTGCAATGCTGGCTAGTTGGTTGATCCATTGTTTGAATTGTGGAAGGATGGGCTGGTCGCTTGTTTCCAGATCGGTATTTACTTTTTGCAGCACTACTTTGATTCCTTCGGCATGGCTCAATACCTGAAGCTCTGATTCTATATTTTCTAATTCGTTTTCTTTAAAAGATTGTTCTGCTAGTTCATCAAATAAAAACTGATGATAATCGAATTCTTTCTGAAAATTTATTTTACGATTTTCAAGTTCTTCTAATTCTTTCTTAGCAGTTTGTAACTGATGAAAGATCTGTTGAAATTGAAGCAGGGTTTGTTGGTTAGCTGCCAGAGCATCTATTACGGTTCTTTGAAAATCTCCATCACCCAGGGTAAGTGTATCAAATTGCTGGTGCAGATCAACTAGTAAACTCGCCAACTCTTTTAGCTGTTGTAAGCTTGCTGGGGTATCATTGATAAAGGCCCTGGACTTTCCATTTGGTGCGATCTCTCTGCGGATTACCAATTCATTATCTGTATCGAGGTCATTTGCTGCCAGAAAGTCTAATACTGGCTGTTTGTGATTGATCTGAAAATATCCTTCGATCACCGATTTCTTATCGGCGTAGCGCAATACAGTGCTATCGGCACGTTCGCCCAATATTAAACTCAATGCCCCCATCAAAATACTTTTACCCGCACCCGTTTCACCAGTAATGATATTTAACTGCGGTGCAAATTCGATCTCAACCGAATCGATGATGGCATAATATTGTATCTGTAATTTGCGAAGCATCTTTGATTTTTATTCAATGTTCTTTTTGGAACTTCTGCGCAAGATATAGAAGCTCTACCTGTTCAACAAATTGATCCTACTAATATAATTTTAGGAGGATATTATTCGCCCTTGCAACGCCCAATGCCTGATTTAGCTCGTTGATCGAGTGAGTCTTTGTATTCATGATCACCCATATTTAAGCATTTCTGATAATAAGTGATGGCTAAAGCTTTTTGTCCCCTTTCTTCATAAATCTGTCCGATTTGAATAGCCGCCCTTGCCGCATAATATTCTTTGCGATATTCTCCTAACTGAATGGCTGCTTGATATGCTTTGATGGCTTCGTCTTTTCTGCCCAGATCGTCATAGATCCTTGCAACGCGATAAGAGAATTCCAATTTATCAGCATCAGTTGTAAAACTGTCTAAATTTTTTCCTGCAAGTATGGCCAGTGCTTCTTTATGAAAGCCCCCATCACTCAACAATCTAGATCTTAACAGTACTGCGTTTGGCCAAATGCCGGACTTAGCATCTTTCAACGCTTTCTTATCTGCATCAGTATCTGTAGCACCTTTTTTTAGAATTTCATTTCTGGTAGCCATTGCCTTATCCATATTGCTTTGAAGATAGTAGGCATAACTTAATTTCAGGTTCGCATCTTTTCGATAGAAATTTCCTTTAAAATCTTTTTGAAATTGTTCTAAGTATTTGATGGCTTCCGGTAATTCAAGATGATAGAGTTTTACAAATCCCATTTCGAAATCCCAGACCGACAATTTTAAATATTCAGGGGACATATTTCTATTCTGCATGATCTGACCTGCTAATGCCGTCTGTTTATTATTGATAGCCAAATTAGCCGCCATATAGCAGAGTAAATGATTATTAACCAGATCTAATTTTCTTTGTTGCGCAAATGCTACTGCTTCATCTCTTTTGTTTTCGATATAGAATAAAATGAAGGGATAAATAAAAGCAGATTCGTTCGAGTATAATTTAGCCCAGGGGTCGTTACTATAACTGAACTTTCGTAACAAAGCCACGCCCTCAACAATCGAACCTTTTAGTCCCAATAGACTCGCTAACCATTTGTAACCCGATGGCAAAGTGCCAATGATGGCATACAAAGAGCCTGTCATCATTTCATCTAAAATAAAATTCGGGTAATTTTTTCTGTTCTCTTTTAAAAGTAGAAAGGCCCTTCTAAAATCCCAGCCGGCGTTCCAGTTTTGTCCGAATTTAATTTCAATGGCCGCTTTATGAATTTTGATTGTACTGAGACAAAAATTATAATAGGGTGAATTGTGCGGACCCTCAGATATTTTGCTAAAGCGCTCATTAAAAAGCGGCATCATTTTTTCAAAATCACGTGGGTCTTCATTGAAAAAAAGTTGAAAGAAATCAACGTAGTCTTCCAGCATCAATGGAATTAAGTTATCAGGGTTCTGGCTTTTTGCTTTGGCAATCAATGCGATTCCAGTTGCCATTTTCAGTTTGGTGATTTCCTGATAGGCTTGCTGGCAGGTACTATTATAGTCAAACACTTTTTCAGCAGATGCGAAAAAGGAAAATAATAGTGATGCAAATACTAGTATGATCGGTTTCATTATAACTTAAATAATAAAGGGCCGCTAAATGCAGACCCTTTATAAATTTCTATGAATGATTTACACTTACTTTATTTCAATGGTATCGTTCAGGTCAGCGTCTACTAGAATTCTACCGCAGTTCTCACAAACGATAATTTTCTTGTGTAAGCGAATTTCGCTCTGACGTTGAGGTGGAATCGAGTTAAAGCAACCGCCACAAGCATCTCTTTCAACAGGCACAACAGACAAGCCGTTGCGATAACTGTTACGGATCCGATCGTAGCTATACAATAAACGTTCGTCGATATGACCACGTGCATCTGCACTTTGTTTTCTGAATTGAGTTTCTTCTTTTTCAGTTTCAGCGATGATCTTTTCGAGTTCACTTTTCTTGTGATTCAATACACCTTCTTTAACTGCTACTTGCTTTTTTGCAACATCCAAGTTCTTGATCTTTTCGGTCAATTCTTCGTTTGCATCGCGGATATGCTTTTCAGCTAGCTTGATTTCAAGCTGTTGCATTTCGATCTCTTTATTGATCGCTTCGAATTCACGGTTGTTCTTTACGTTCTCGCTTTGCTTTTCGTATTTAGCAATCAAGGCTTCACTTTCTTTGATGGTGTTTTTCTTTCCCTCAATGAATTCTGAAATACCGTTGATTTCTTCTTCAATACGTGTTTGACGACTATGCAAACCTTGGATCTCATCTTCGAGGTCGCTTACTTCCATTGGCAATTCGCCTCTCAATACTTGAATCTCATCAAGTTTGCTGTCAATCTTTTGTAACCTAACTAGGTTTAACAGTTTTTCTTCAACAGAGAAATCTTTAACAGATGCCATATCTAGTATAAAATTTGGAGTTTGTATTGGTTCACATTACTGCAGACCTTAATCCTCTTACAGAAAATAGTTCACCGGATTGGTTTTTATTACTGATTTGAGGACGGCAAAGGTAGGGAATTTAGCCTGTAAAATATCAATTAAAAGACCAACCGTAAATTGTTCACTTTCCCAGTGACCGATGTCGGCTACCACAATGAGCCCTTCTGCATCGAAAAATTCATGGTATTTGAAGTCCGCACTGATAAAAATATCCGCCCCAGCGGCAATTGCCTGTTTTAGTAAAAAGCTGCCGGCACCCCCGCAAACTGCCACTTTTTGAATGTGTTTGTTTAATAATGGGGTATGACGGATCAGGGGTAAATCAAAACTTGTCTGGAGCATTTGCAAGAAGCCAATCTCTTCCATCGGTTCGGGTAAATCGGCGATGATTCCGGAGCCAACAGATTGATTATCAGTTGTTAAGTTCTGGGATAGGGACGATTTAGGGGATAATATTTTCCTATTTTGCAACCCAAGTTTATCAGCCATTGTATTACTTACGCCCTCTATTACATTATCGAGATTGGTATGTATGGCATAAATAGCGATATCATTTTTAATAGCGGTGATCACTGTTTTTTCAACATAATTCTTGCCGGTGAGCTGTTTGAGTCCCCCGAAAATGATGGGGTGATGGGCAACTACTAAATTACAACCAGCCGATTTAGCCTCAAGTATTACTTCTTCAGTTGCATCCAAGGTACAAAGCACGCCGGTACAATTCCAGTTCGGATTGCCAACAAGTAGACCAGAATTATCGTAAGATTCTTGATAAATAGGGGGAGCAAAAGATTCTAAAGCCTGTATGATCTCTAAAATTCGCATAAGTATAAAATATTCATATAGTGATTGAAAAAATCGATTAAAGCTATTCAAAATGGACCCAAAACTCTTAAACTAACTAATTGTAATAATAATTTAACAGATATATAATTATTTTCTTCTTTTTTGTTTAATTTTGCAACGTCTAGCTTCTTATCACGTTGATAAGGAACTAAATATAAGCAAGTAATAAATCAAAAGAAAAACATGAAAAACTTAAAATTAATGTCTTTAACTGTAGCAATAATAATGTTAGCTACAACGGCATTTTCACAAACCGCCAAACCGAAATACAGTATTTCTGGAGGTTTAGTGGGAGGGTTAAACTACACAAAATTCAGAATGAAGGATGCTCCCCCAGTAGACTATAAGAGTGATTTCGGATTTGCTGCAGGTGCGTGGCTTAATTTTCCAATAAATAGCTTTTTGTCATTCGAGCCTCAAGCTCAGTTTACTTGGTTAAAATATTCGCTTAATACTAACACATCGAATCTTAAGCAGTTTGATGGTACTTTACAGTATCAGTCTTACCCTTTGTTGTTCAAGATTCAAACTGGTAAGAATTTTGCTTTGTTAGTTGGACCACAGATCGACTTCACAAACAAGATTGCTTCTCAAACTACTACACCTCAGTTCTATAAGAGAATGTTTATTGATCAAAGCACTGCAATTACTGCAGGTTTTGAATTGTTCCCTCATAGCACGCTTCAAATCTATGCTCGTTATATCTACGGAATGAGCGACATGAAATATGGTTTGAATCCTAACGTTAATACCAATGGTTATAAATATTATAATAACGGTATTCAAGCTGGTGTGAAACTGAAATTATTCGGTAAAGTGAAAACTCCTCCAGTTGTTGTACCTCCTCCAGCTCCAATCGATACGGATGGTGATGGTATTATTGATAGTCTGGATAAATGTCCTACTGTTCCAGGTTTGGCTAAATACCAAGGTTGTCCTATTCCTGATACTGATAAAGATGGTATCAATGACGAACAAGACAAGTGTCCTACTGTTCCAGGTTTGGCTAAATACCAAGGTTGTCCTATTCCTGATACTGATAAAGATGGTATCAATGACGAACAAGACAAGTGTCCTACCGTTCCAGGTTTAGCTAGATACAATGGTTGTCCTATTCCTGATACAGATGGTGATGGTATCAATGATGAGCAAGATAAGTGTCCTACTGTTCCAGGTGTTGCAGCTTACCAAGGTTGTCCTGATTTAACTCCAGTATTGAACGAAGCAGCTAAGTCATTCTACTTCGTAATCAACACTGCTAAATTGTTAGATGCTAAGATTGCAAAAGCTAAATTCGATCCAGTATTAGAATTGTTGAACAAGTATCCTAAGTTACAATTAGGTATCGAGGGTAATACAGATATCACTGGTACTGATAAGATCAATGAACCATTGTCACAAAGACGTGCTGATGCAGTTAAGAAAGCATTCACAGACAAAGGAATTTCTGCTGATCGTTTAACTACTACAGCTAACGGTTCTAGAAAACCACAAGCTGATAACAAAACTAAAGAAGGAAGAAAACTGAACAGAAACGTTACGTTGGTTCCATCTTTTAAAGACTAATTTCAATTTGATGATTGATAGAAAGAGTCTCCCCGAATCCTCGGGGGGACTCTTTTGTTTTGTAGTGGTTAAACTTTTAATAGGGTTTCTTGTTTTATTGTAAACTAATTCATGTCCCCACTTGTAAATATTATTTGGTTCAGACGAGATCTTCGGCTTACAGATAATGCAGCACTATATCATGCGCTAAAATCAGGGAACCCCGTTGTGCCCATTTTTATTTTTGATACCCGGATCTTAGAACAATTAGAAGATAAGCAAGATAGGCGGGTAGCTTTTATTCACGCTGCTTTAAGCGAAATGCAAGCCGCACTTATTCAATTGGGTTCGAGCATGGAAGTTTATTATGGAACGCCAGGTGAAGTGTTTGAAAAGTTGCATAAAAAATATGCTATTGCTGCTGTTTTTACCAATCATGATTATGAACCTTATGCATTTGAAAGAGATCAGTTAGTGGCTAACTATTTAGAATCCAGTGGAATCGAATTCAAAACTTTTAAGGATCAAGTGATCTTTGAAAAAAAAGAAGTCACCAAAGACGATGGAACAGCCTATACTATTTTCACTCCCTACAGTAAAAAATGGAAGGCTAAACTTTCGGAATTCTATTTAAAATCCTATCCTACCGAAGCATATTTTACACATTTTTTTAAGCAGGCCCCGCTTCAGATCCCGACACTTGCATCGATGGGTTTTGTTGAAAATGAAATTGCATTTCCTGCAAAAAAATTAAAGATCGATACAGTAAAAGAGTATACCACTCATCGCAATTTTCCATCCCTCGAAAATGGAACATCAAAAATGGGCGTGCACTTACGTTTTGGAACCATCAGCATTCGGGCGTTGGTTAATGAAGTGATGAAACTAAATGAGACTTATTTGAACGAACTTATCTGGCGAGAATTTTATCAAATGATTCTTTGGAATTTTCCGCAGGTAGGCAAAGGCAAATCCTTTAAACCCGCCTACGAATTAATTCCTTGGCGTAATAATGAGAAGGAATTTAAAGCTTGGTGTGAGGGCAGAACAGGTTACCCGATTGTTGATGCAGGCATGCGTGAATTGAACGCTACAGGATTTATGCATAACCGGGTAAGAATGATTGTAGCTTCATTTTTATGTAAACATTTGTTGATCGATTGGCGTTGGGGTGAAGCCTATTTTGCATCAAAATTGATGGACTTCGATTTGGCTTCTAATAATGGAGGATGGCAATGGGCCAGTAGTAGTGGGTGTGATGCCGCTCCTTATTTCAGGGTATTTAATCCCACCCTTCAAACAGAAAAATTCGATAAAGAATTAAAATATATTAAGAAATGGGTTCCTGAATTGGAAGAACTTAATTATCCGCATCCCATTGTTGTGCATGAGATAGCACGCAAAAGAGTATTAGAGGTATATGCAAAAGCTTTGAAAGAACACTAGTGGTCATTAATTTTTTGGTAGACCTCTAATAAAGTATTTACGGCTTTTCTTCCTTCCGCTCCTAAATCAATACTATAGTTGTTTACATAAAGATCAATATGTTGGCGCATGACCGACTCACTCATTTCCTGTGCATGGCTTCGCACATAATCTGTAATCTGTGGATAATGTTGAAATGCATATTCAACAGATTGTTTGATCAAGGATTCGATTTTTAATTGAATAGATTGATCGAATTTATTTTGCATAATAATGCCACCCAATGGAATGGGACAATCTAATTTTTCTTCCCAATAGGCACCTAGGTCCATCAGCTTAATCAACCCCTTATCCTGATACGTGAATCTATTTTCGTGGATGATCACCCCTGCATCTGCATCGCCATTTAACACAGCATTTTCGATTTCGTGAAAGACGAGAAACTTTTTATTTTTCGCATTCGGAAATGCAAGAGAAAATAATAAATGTGCCGTTGTATTGATACCGGGAATGGCAATGATCATTTCATCAACAGCAGTAAGGTGGGACAAAGCTTTTTTTGAAATTAAAAGTGGACCAACTCCCTTTCCCAAAGCGCCGCCACTACTTAATAAATTATAATTATTTTGTACCAAGGGCAAGACCCCATAACTAATTTTAGAGATATTTAATCGGTCCGACTTAGCCCAATCATTCAGGGTCTGCACATCTTCTAACTGTGTATCAAAACTAAATCCTTCCGTATCTATTTTTTGATTCACCAAGGCATCGAAAATAAATGTGTCGTTGGGACAAGGTGAAAATCCAAGCGTAAAATGCATACTCAATTCTTAAGCTATTTGATATAAACTGTCGATGTATTTTATTAAGGTTTGATTCAGGTGATCGATGGCTTTTTTCATTTGCCATTTTGATTTATCACGTTCTCCAATATAATTCGAGATCGCCCTGATTTGGATAAAAGGAATAGTTGATTCGCGTGCCACATAATGTAAGGCAGCACCTTCCATGCTTTCGATACCCGGGTTGTATTTTTTGATCAGCTTCTGAATTCTTTCCTCATTTGTACTGATCTCATTTACCGTTAATCCGCTCACTTCCTTTAAGGCTAATAAATTATATTTCTTCAACCATTGATTCGGCAATTTTCTTTTTTCAAATGGATGGTAACTACTCTTCTCTAATTTCAGATCAAATAAATCCTTCCATTTCCCTTCTTCCTCCACACCCAGATCGCCAATTGTTTCTTCATTAACCACCACTACAGTGCCCAAGGGTATTTGCTCATCAAATGTTCCTGCAATGCCTACTTGTATGATCAAATCGGGTTTGTCTTCGATAGCCATTTTAGTGAGGGCAAAACCAGCCGCCAGCATGCCAATCCCCGATTGGTGAAATTGTAGTTTAAGCCGTTGACTTTCGCCTGTATAGAGTGCATTGATATTCAGAAAGGAAGGCATCCATTCTGCTACTGTTGCTGCTGTTATAATCACACGCATCGTTCAAAGTTCGGGGTAAAGATTGATTTCTACAAATGGGGAAATGCTCAGGAAATGCTTATTTGCGTGGCAAGTTGTAAGTTTGCCGAAATTTTGTGTAGAATGGTGTATTTAACGCGACTAGAACATTTTAATGCTGCTCATAAATTGTTTAATCCTAGTTGGTCTAAGGAGAAGAACGACGAGACATTTGGGGTTTGTGCCAATGAGAACTGGCATGGGCATAATTTCGACCTCTATGTTACCGTAAAGGGTATTCCTGACCCAGGAACTGGCTTTGTATTCGATGTAAAGAAGCTTAGTAAGCTAATGAAGCAGTTTGTGATCGAGCCGCTGGATCATAAAAACCTGAATCTCGATGTAGATTTTATGCAGGGAAAAATGTGCAGCACCGAAAATC
>SESF01009710.1_pt1 | contig 10944 bp, 10 predicted proteins | sample 3171521 | NCBI WGS metagenome assembly SESF01 (sample SAMN10866945, study PRJNA518727) | freshwater metagenome | biome: subpolar coniferous forest; feature: holomictic lake; material: water; isolation source: holomictic Lake 227, 6 m and 8 m depth | place: Canada: near Kenora, Ontario | collected...
CGCAGGGGATCGGCGAGAGCCACCCAAGGACAGAATCCGGCTTATAGTGTATGGCTCAAAAGACGGAGGGCCGAACGGAAACGTTCGGCCCTCCCCCTTTGCACCAGGGGCTTACGGCTTGATTCCAATTACATCCAAGGGCATCGATAAGGACACATGGAGGCTCCCTCGGCACCGTCGGTCCGGCTCAACGAGGTACTTCGTACTGGGGCCCGCATCGCCATTCTGGCCCCTCACCCTGACGATGAATCCTTAGGCACGGGGGGGCTCATCCAGCGCGCCCTGGCCGCCGGAGCGGAAGTCCGCGTCATTTTCGTCACCGACGGCGATAACAACCCCTGGCCGCAACGCTTCGTCGAGCGCCGCTGGTTCATCGAAGCCCCCGAACGCGCCCGCTGGGGCGCTCGCCGCCGAGCCGAAGGCCAGCATGCGCTTCAGCTACTCGGTGGCGGCAGAGTCCAAGCCGAGTCCCTCGGACTGCCCGACGCCGGCATCCTCGCCCTCTGGGAAGAAGACCTGCCGGGACCGCGTCCTGCTTTTGAGAAGCTCCTGCGCGAGTGGCAGCCCACCTTGGTCATCGTCCCGTCCGAGATCGACCGCCACCCGGACCACCAAGCCACCCATCTCTACGGCCTGGACGCCGTGCGCACCACCGGCCTCCACTGCTTGGTATATTCATATCTCATCCATCGTCCCTGGTCCCAGAAGGTCATGCGACGACACCTGGCCTCCGATCAGCTCGAACTGAGCGATGCCGAAAGGTCTCTTAAACTGGATGCCATCCGCTGCCACCACACCCAGATGGCGCTGAGCGGCGAACGTTTCGCCAAATTCGCCAGTCGCGAAGAACGCTACACCCTCGTCCAAATTTCCTGAACATGCACGCATCATCCAGCCCCGCCCCCGCGGGTCCCGCCTTCCTGCACTCGACCCGCTTTCAAGCGATGGTGGTGACGGCCCTCGTGCTGTTTCTTTTCTGGTGGCGCCTCGGCAGCCTCGGACTCATTGATCCGGATGAACCTTTCTACGCCCTGACGAGCCGCGAGATGGTGCAGAGCGGAGATTGGATTACGCCGCGCGTCTTCGGCGAACCGCAGTTCGAGAAGCCGATTCTCTTCTACTGGGAAACCTGCCTCGCCCAGATCATCTTCGGGGATAATGAATTTGCGGCCCGCGTACCCGGCGCCCTCGCCGCCAGCTTGGTTGTGTTCCTGACCTGGGGTATCGGCCGAAAACTCTTCAACCCGCTCGCCGGATTCCTGGGCGCACTCGTCGTCGGTACGGGCGGACTCTTCGTGGTGATGTCGCGCCTGATGTTGACCGACCTTTCCCACACCCTCTTCATCTCCGCGGGCATTTATTGCCTCTGGCGGGCGTTCCATGATGAACCCCGACGTCTCCGCTGGTTGCTCGCCCTGACCGTCTGCTCGGCGCTTGCGATGCTGACCAAGGGCCCACAAGGACTGCTCTTCATCGCGATGGCCAGCGTTACCTACGGCTGGCTCAGCGGATTGAAGTCCCCTTGGAACGGGCGCAACCTCGTACTCTGCGTGCCTCTCTGGCTCTTCCTCGTCGTCCCGTGGTATCTGACGATGTTCATTCTTCATAAGTCCGGCCCCACCTCGCCGGCGACCGGCTGGGCCTACTACTGGGACTCCTTCTTCATCCACGAGAACTGGGACCGCTTCTTCCACGCCGAACACAAGGGTAATGACCATTGGTATTATTACCTCGAAATGCTCATCGGTGGCTCGATCCCTTGGATCCCGTTGATCGTCGCCTCGCTCTGGGAAACCGCCGCGAACTTCCGGCAGAGGTTCCGCAGCCAACCCGGCCTCACCATGGTCATCTGCTGGCTCATCCCGTCCTACCTGTTCATGACCGTCGCAGCGAGCAAACTGCCCAGTTATATCTTCTTCCTGACCGTTCCCGTGGCTCTGCTGGCTGGCGTCACGCTGGAGCGATGGATTACGCAAGGCTTCGGCCCCATCGAACGCTGGGCGGTCGGGGTCTTCACGCTGCTCCAAGGTGTCGCGCTCATCTGGTATATGCCGGCCTTCCATCCGAACTCGCTGCCGTTCCTCCCGCAGCTCATCGCGCTCGGGTTGCCGCTGACCATCGCCGGGATCTGCGCGCTTTCTCGCCGCGCTTTCCTCTGGGCCGCAGTGTCCGCTTCATTCAATGTCGTCCTAGTCTTCACCGCCTTCTTCTGGATCGAGGCCCGACTCGAAGGCACGGTAGGCAGCCGCGAAATCTGCAAGATTGTCGCGCAGGTCCGCCAACCGGGCGAAAAACTGGTTACCTGCAGTTTCCTCGGACGCGCCGCAAAATTCTACCTCGGCGAGACCCCCGTCGCCATCTTCGTCCCCGATCAGACACTTCTCGGCGATTACGGGAAAGGCAACTTCCGCCCCTACTACCCGTTCTACTCCTACCATCCGCTACCGCAGCTCACGATCGAGAAGCAGCTCGGTGCCTACGTGGAAGCCAATGGCGACATCCTCTGCCTCGGCGAGAAACGTGACTTCAAACTTCTCAACAGCAGCGAGACCTCCTCTGTCCGTGGGCGTTGCGAACTCCTCGGCGAAACCGGCGACACACCCGGACGCGCGGTCTTCCGCATCAAGTCCACCAAGCCGAAGCCCGCTAAATAATTAGATCCGGTAAAGGAGTTTGAAGAACCGAATCGTATCCCGCACCGGACGAATCTTGCTGGGCTGCCCCTGGTAGATCGTCCGGACCGGTACGTTCGTAATCCTCCCCCCGGCTCGCGCGGTCAGCAGCAGGACCTCGGTCTCGTAATCGTAATGGTCGCTCTTGGCGGCCAAGATGGCCGGATTGGCGACCGCCAAGGCCCGATACCCACATTGGGAATCAGGGATGTGGCAGCGACAGAGATTGCTGATAAGCCACGACATGGAGGCATTCACCATCCGACGAACAAAGGGCATCCCCTTGGGATTGGAAAAACGGTTGCCCGCGACGAGCGCGACGCCCGGCTCCTCAATGGCTTTAAGGAAAAGCGGCAGCTGTTCGGCGTCGTGCTGACCGTCGCCGTCCATAGTGATGCCATGGGTGTAACCCAGCTCAGCGAGCCGAGCGAAAGCTGTCTTGAGGCCAGCCCCTTTGCCCTTGTTGACTTCATGGCGAATCACCAGCGCACCCGCAGCCAGCGCCTTGGCCGATGTCTCATCCGGCGAGCAGTCGTCGATCACCAAGACGGTGTCCACGAAGCGCTTCGCCTCACGCACCACTTCAGCGATGCGCGCTTCCTCGCGGAAGGCCGGCACCACGATGGCTACGCGCAAAGGAGATTTGGACATTAAAGTCGAGAGAGGCAGCGATCAGCCGGAGCCGGCATCCGCTTAACCACGCTGAGCAATCGGCGCGTAAGCACGCTCGGTGTTGCCGACGTAGATCTGGCGCGGACGATGAATCTTCTGCTTCGGCGTCTCGGCGATTTCCTTCCAGTGCGAGATCCAGCCCGGCATGCGACCGATGGCAAAGATCACCGTGAACATCTCCGTGGGGATGCCGATGGCCTTAAGAATGATACCCGAGTAGAAGTCGACGTTCGGGTAGAGATTGCGCTGCTTGAAATAAGGATCGTTGAGTGCGGCCTCCTCCAGGCGCATCGCGATGGCGAGAAGCGGGTCATTAATGCCGAGGACTTTGAGAACCTTGTCACACTGGGCCTTGATGATCTTGGCGCGAGGGTCGTAGTTCTTGTACACGCGGTGACCGAAGCCCATCAGGCGAACGCTCTTGGTCTTGTCCTTGGCGTCAGCGATGAAGCGCGAGCCATCGTCACCCGAGGCATGAATTTCCTCAAGCATCTCGATGACAGCCTGATTGGCGCCACCATGCAGCGGGCCCCACAGTGCGCAGACGCCGGCGGAGACGGACGGGAAGAGGTTAGCGCCACCGGAGGCGACCATGCGAACGGTCGAGGTGGAGCAATTCTGCTCGTGGTCGGCGTGCAGCAGGAGGATCAAGTCGAGCGCCCGGGCGACTTCCGGGTGCACGGCGTAGTCGGCGTTAGGTTGCGAGAAAAGCAGATGCAGGAAGTTGGAGCAGTAATCCAGACCCGGCTTCGGGTAGACAGGCGGCTCGCCTTCCTTGGAGCGGTGCGCGAGGGCGGCGAGCGTGCGGACCTTAGAAATCAGGACCGCGGCGGTCTCGTCGAACTTGGCCAAGTCGTGCGTGCGCTCGTTGGTGCCGAGTTCTGGATAGTAGCAACCGAGGGTGTTCAGCGTGGCGGACAGCACGGCCATCGGATGGGCGTTACCAGGGAAACCGCTCAGGGCGATGCGCAGGCCTTCGTGAATCTGCGAATTATCCAGGATGCGGGCCTTGAAGGCGACGAGCTGGGCGGACGTCGGGAGTTCGCCGTAAATCAGCAGGTAAGCCGTCTCAATGAAGTTGGATTTCTCCGCCAATTCCTCGATGCCGTAGCCGCGGTAGCGAAGGATACCCTTCTCGCCATCGATGAAGGTGACCTTGGACTCACAGGCTCCCGTATTGGCGTAGCCGTCGTCGAAGGTGATATACCCGGTGTCGTCGCGTAGCTTGCGGACATCGACCCCGCGTTCGCCTTCGGAACCGACGACGATGGGGAGGACGATTTCCTTGTCGTCCAGTTTGAGGGTAGCGTTTTTTGAGCTCATGCGGGGGTGGTGCCGCCGGAGGACAAAACTCGCCTCAGCGGACGGCTAAAGTCAGGAAATTGCGGTAGAGTTGCAAGCCTTTGACCTGACTTTTCTCAGGATGGAACTGGGTCGCGAAGACCCTGCCCTTCCGCACCCCGCTCACAAAGCGCCCCGCATAGTCCGTCTCGCACCAGACCAACGCGGGATCGGTCTTCACCACCCGATAACTATGGACGAAATAAAATGGCTCCCCTTCGGCCTTCAGGCCCTCAATCAAGGGGCTCCCCGGCTTGAAGATTGCCTCGTTCCAGCCCATGTGGGGGATGCGCAGGCCGGGCTGGGAGGGGAAGCGCTCGACGACCCCTGGAAAAATACCTAACCCAGGTCGGTCAGCCTCTTCCGATCGCTCAAAAAGGACCTGCAACCCCATGCAGACCCCCAGGAACGGGCGGTCAGCGGCAATCCAGTGCTTCAGGAAAGATTCAAAATCAGTCCGGCGAATACAATCCATGCAATCTGCCATGGCCCCCTGCCCCGGGAAGACGACCAGTTCTGCCTTCTCAGCTTCTTTCGGCGTAGCGGCGAGGAAAGCATCCGCCCCGGCCGCGACCATCGCCCGGCTAACGCTACGGAGATTCCCCATGCCGTAATCAATCACGGCCACGCGAGGACGACGGGCTGACCCGGAAGCTTCCACGATCAGGCCAGCGAACCCTTGGTGCTCGGCACGCGACCACCCTGACGGGAATCGATTTCGACGGCCTCGCGCAACGCACGGGCGAACGCCTTGAAGAGCGCTTCCGCAATATGGTGCGGCTCATCGCCATACTCGAGGCGAAGGTGAAGATTGCAGCCGAGTGAATTGGCGACGCCTTGGAAAAACTCGCGCACGAGGGCGATATTGAAGTCCTTCACCATGTAATTGGCGATCTCGACCTGATAGACCATCATCGGGCGATTACTGAGGTCGATGACACAACGGGCCAGCGTCTCATCCATCGGAAGAATAAAGAAACCATAGCGGCGGATGCCTGCCTTATCGCCCAAGGCTTCCTTGATGGCCTGCCCGAGGACAATCCCGACATCCTCTACGGTATGGTGATAGTCGACATCGGTGTCGCCCGTGGCCTTGACCTTGAGGTCGACCATGGAGTGACGGGAAAGCAACGTGAGCATGTGGTCGAAAAACGCGACCCCGGTGGAAACTTCCGACGCACCGGTGCCGTCCAGATTCACCTCAAGGGCGATCTTGGTCTCGGCGGTATCCCGGCGAATGCTAGCTTTGCGAACTCCTGCGCTCATCCTCGAAAAATCCCCGCGGAAGGCGGGATTGTCAACCTCACCCTTCCATCCAAGCCGCCACCGCCGCCAAGAAGGCATCCGTTTCCTGCTCGGTGCCCACGGAGATACGCAAAGATTTCTCGGTGAGGCGATGGCCGGGGAAACGCCGGACGAGGATCTTGCGGGCACGGAGGAACTCGAAGCAATCTGCGGAAGTCTCGACCGAAGCCGCGTGCGTCGAAGACACCGGAGCCGCGAGGACGAAGTTTCCGGAGGCGGGGTTCACCTGCCAGCCCATCTTCCGCAACGCGGCCACCAGACGGTCGCGCGTGGCCCGCACCTGGTCGATTGTCACGGTCAGCCACTCGCGGTCATCCAAGGCGGCGGCCGCAGCCACCTGGGCTAGTCGGTCGACATTATAACTATCGCGGACGCGGTGCAACAAATCCGCCACGGGGCCGGGACACAAAGCATAGCCGACGCGCAGGCCGGCCAAGGCATGCGCCTTGGACATCGTCCGCGTGACGACGACATTCGAAAGCTCGCGCGCCAATGCGACGCAATCATCGGACGCAAAAGAGGCATACGCCTCATCCACTACCAGCAATCCCGAGAACTGCCGAGCAATCTCCCGGACGACGCGGGGCGAGAAAGCCACACCTAACGGCGCGTTGGGATTGGTCAGGAAGAACACGCTGGCGCCGCAACCCGCGACGGCGGCGGGATCAACACTTAGATCATCGGCGACCGGAACCCGGATGACCTCTGCCGCCTGGGCCGCGGCGAGCACAGGATAGAGCGAGTAGCTGGGGTCCATCATTCCGATGGGCCGACCAGGACCGGCGTAAGCCCTGATGAGCAAGTTAAGGATATCATCGGAACCATTGCCCGCCACGATGCGGGCAGGGTCGAACGAGTGGAAACGTCCGGCCGCTTCGCGCAAGGGCGCCGAGTCTGGCGAAGGATAAAGACGCAGGCCGGCTCCTTCATTCGCCAACGCAAGCCTGATTGCCTCCAAGGCCCGGGAGCTGGGCGGATAAGGATTCTCGTTGGTGTTGAGTTTGACCCACCCCCCGCCCTGCGGCTGCTCCCCGGGAACATAGGCACGCATAGCCGCCACATGCGGATTCGGAAGCGGTGAGGACGATGACATCAGCGAAGTTTTAATTTGGCGGCGGCGAATTCCTGCAACAGCTGCCGCGTCTTCCCCGCATCCGCCGAAGCAATCACCCTGGCGGCGAGTTCCTGCAGTTCATGGCTGACGGAATGACGGAGCACGAAGCGGACTTCCGCCAAGGCGGCGGGCGTCATGCTCAGCTCATGCACGCCGAGGCCGATGAGCAGCGGAGCCCAGACGGGGTCGCCGCCCAGTTCGCCGCAGACGGCCACAGGGATGCCGCCCTTCTTGGCAGCTTGGAAAATCTGCAGCAGCGTACGCACCACGGCCGGATGACAAGGGTCGTAGAGCGAAGCGACGCGCTGGTTGCCACGATCGACCGCGAGCAAATACTGGACGAGGTCATTGGTGCCGACGCTGAAGAAATCCGTCTCCGCAGCCAGCTCTTCTGCGACCGCGGCCGCGGACGGAATCTCAATCATCGCGCCGAGGCGAATCGAGGCGGACGGCCGAATACCTTCGGCGCTCAGTTCGCGTTCAACCATGCGGAAGAACTCCTGGGCCCGCCGAAGTTCTTCGATGCCTGAAATCATCGGGAACATGACCTGCACGGGGCCGAGGACAGCGGCACGGATGATCGCCCGGAGTTGCGGGCGGAATACGTCCGGCCGCTCTAGGCAAAGCCTTACCGCGCGATAGCCCATGAACGGATTGGCCTCATCCGCGAGATCTCCCAATCGTTTATCTCCGCCCAAATCGAGCGTCCGGAAGGTGACCGGTCGACCCTTGGCCTGCCGGACCACTTCGGCATATTCCGCATATTGCACCTCCTCGCTGGGCCAGGAATCAAGTCGCAGATAAAGATTTTCCGTGCGGTAAAGGCCCACACCGCGGGCGCAATAGCCCAACGCGTCTTCCATCTCCGCCGGGTCGCCGATGTTCGCGAGGAGGATGAAAGCCGCGCCATCCGAAGTGAGATCCGGCAGCGCTACTTCGCGCAAAACGCGGTCGCGGCGATTACGAATGGCTTGCTCCTTGTCGCGATAACCATCGATGGTCTCCGGCGTCGGGTTGAGGACGATCAAACCGGACTCCCCGTCGACCAAGATAACATCGCCCTCCTGGACGGCCTCCATCAGCCCCTTCACCCCCACCACGGCCGGCACGTCAAGCGAGCGGGCCATGATCGCCGAATGGCTCGTGCGCCCGCCCTCTTCCGTGACAAAGGCGAGCACGCCGCCGTCATGCAGTCCAGCCGTGTCGGAAGGCGTTAGATCACGCGCGGCCACGACATGCGCCTGTGCGGCACGCCCGACGCGCTCCGGCTGGGTGCCGAGCAGCTGATCAAGCACGCGCCCGGTGACGTCCCGGATGTCCGCCGCCCGCTCGCGCAGGAAGTCGTCGTCCATCTTTTCAAAAATCTCAATGTAACGCTGCGCGACCTCCTGGAAACAGAACTCGACGTTAAAGCCGCTCCGTCGCACCTCCTTGCTCACGTCATCAATCAGGGCGACATCCTCCAACACGAGCAGATGGGCGTCAAAGATGGAGGCTTCGGATTCGTTCAACTTCCGGGCGATATCATCCCGCAGTTGAGCTATTTCCAGACGGGTGGCGGCCAAGGCTGCCTCTAGGCGACGGATCTCGACCTCGGCGTCGGCGACTTTCTCACAGGCGACGATGGTCATACCCCTCATCAATGGATACGCCGGACCACGGGCCACGCCAGGAGCAGCGGCGATACCACGGAGGCGAACCTCTGGCCTATGATTTCCGGCCTTCATTCGTTGCGTCAAATGACTCCGCCCGCCCAGAGAGGCAAGCAGGATTAGCCTTAGGTCTCGACGGTCGTCGGCTCGTCCGTGGGCGAGACGATATCCGGCATGATCGGGGGCAGCACCAAATCAGGCATGTCCGCCCCTTGGCTCAAATCGAAGTCTTGGCTGATGTCTGTCAACAGCCGCTGAGGCATGTCGACCGAACCGAGGATGGTTTCTTCCGCCGCCGGAGCATCGATATAAGAAAGCAGACCGGAATACTCGGCGGGGATGGTCACGCGCAATTCCACGAAGACCAGTGCGAGCAGGCAGAGGTGCGCAAAAGAACGGCCCATCCGCTGGGAGAAGGCGTGTAGCCACTGCATGACGCCGGCAAAAGAACGTTCCTCCCGACCGCTGAGGAAACTCAGCTGGGCGCGATGCAGGCGCACCTTAGACTGGAAGCGATTACGCAATTCAGGCGAAGCCTTGAGGGCATCGCGTAGGCGTGCCATCTGGGACTCGGAAGCATTACCCTCAAGGAAACTGGCGACTAAAGATTCGAATTCGGAAGTGCTCATCCGCGAAACTCCTCACCCATGAGATCACGCAGGGCTTCGCGTGCCCGGTTGATACGACTCTTCACCGTCCCAATGGAGAGACCGAGGTCTTCGGCGATCTCCTCGTAGGACATGTTGCGGACGTTGCGCATGGTAAGAATACGAGCGTGTTCCGGCTTCAATTGTTCCATGCACTCGGCCACTTTTTTGACAAATTCGTTGTGCTGGGCCTCATGATTAGGCCCCTGAGCACCGTCAGAAAGGATATCATGCAGGGTGGCACCAGGATCATCCCCGAGATCAGCGTCTAGGGACATGGATTGATCGCGCTTACGGCGGCGCCAGTACCAGTAACGGTTCCGAGCCAGGTTCGTGCCGATTTGATGGATCCAAGTCGAAAAAGTGGCAGTCCCGCGAAAGGAGGTAAGCACCCGGTGGGCGCGAATGAAGGTATCCTGCGTGATTTCCTCTGCGTCCTGACGGTTTCGTAAAAGGGAGAAGACCTTGGCGAAAATACGCCCCTGATACTTAACCACGAGTTCGTTGTACGCGGAAATATCCCCTTGTCGGGCTCGGTCCAATGCGGACTGGTCAGCTTCGGTCTCCATGGTGGGGTTTAAGGCTGGGCGGGGGACCCTGCTCTCGTAAGGACATATCTTTACAAAGACCCCTGCTTAATCAACCTCTTTTCCTACCCCTCTCCCGGAGCCGATGTTCAACCTTTCCAAGAATTCCCCCGCGCTGGCGTGGGTCAATTGTCTCAATGGCTCCAAGGGTAAGCTGGAAGGCCTGCCCGCCTCCCTGCCCACCGACAGCCCTACCCCCACTTTGACGGTCAGTTCTGGGGATACCGGCCTTGCCATCGAACCCAACGGAGCCGGCAGCATCTTGGTCAACGGCACACACCTCCGCCGCAGCTTCCCCGTCACGGAAGCCACCGCCGTCCAACTGGATGACGCCCTGCTCATTGTCGCCCCAGCCAACCTGGGCGATTTCTCTCAAGTGCGCCACGACAACTGGGTGCTATTCGATGCCGACACCGGAACTCAGCTCGGCGAATTCCCGCCTAGCCGCTTGCTCGATGTCGCCGCCGAACTGGGACGCGCTACCGACACGCTAGCCTGCACGCCGCAGGGACTAGAAATTGGTTTCACGCTTTCACAGATCGCCCCTTTGCTCTCCCCGCGGGCGATGGTGCCCCCAGAGTCCCACGCGAAACCCCTCCTCGCTGCCGAGCAGAATCGCGGCGCCCATATCTGCCCCGTCTGCTGGACTCGCTTTGATTCGGGCGATGCTCTCAGCATTGCGGTGCATGAAGATCTCCGCGGCGACCCAATCCTCGGCTCCGACGCACGCCTGCGCTTTCACCCCACGCGCTTCAATGACCAAGGCCTCGCCCTCGACCCGATGGGCCTCGCCTGCACCGACATTGCCTGCCCACATTGCCGTCGCCAACTCCCGCCCGGCTATCTGGACATGCCGCACCGCATCGTGTCGCTCATCGGTGCCCCGAGCTCAGGTAAATCCTACTATCTGGCCGTCCTGACGCGCGTTCTGCAGGACAAACTGCCCGACGACTT
>SESF01025874.1_pt1 | contig 10938 bp, 9 predicted proteins | sample 3171521 | NCBI WGS metagenome assembly SESF01 (sample SAMN10866945, study PRJNA518727) | freshwater metagenome | biome: subpolar coniferous forest; feature: holomictic lake; material: water; isolation source: holomictic Lake 227, 6 m and 8 m depth | place: Canada: near Kenora, Ontario | collected...
AACTTTCCCGTCCTGCGCCCGAGTTGACTGCCCGATCTCCTTTTTGCTAGTGCCGGAGGCGCTTTGCCCTCATTTTTAAGAACCGCCATGCAAAACCCCGCCAGCCATAGTCCCGCGCCCGATCCCGCTTGGGCGCGCCTGACGGCTCCTTTGCGCGAATTGGAATGGCTCCCTGCGCAAAAAGTCCGCCAGCTTGAGCGGTTCGGGCTGGCGACAATCCACGATCTCACCACGCATTTTCCACGGCGCTACGAGGATCGCCGCCAGTTCGATTCGTTCCCGCGTGAAGAGTCCGAAACGCCGGTCTGCGTCTGCGGGACCGTGGTGAAGACGACTTCGAAGCGATTCGGCGGCTGGAAGAAGATGTTTGAGGTCACGCTCCAGGAGGATGGCGCCCATGCCCTGAGTACGGCTCTGGTTTGCCGGTGGTTCAACGTCCATTTCGTGCAGAAGCTGATCGTCACGGGCCAGCGTCTGGTCGTTTTTGGAAAACCGAAGCGCAAGGGCAAACAGATCGTCATCGATCATCCGGAATTCGAAGTGGTGGAGAACGATGCGGAAGTGTCCATTCACCTTAAGCGGATCACGCCCATTTATCCCGCCACCGAGGGGATCACTCCCCGGGTCCTGCGGAGCTGGATTTACCGGCTGCTCCAGGAACTCCCGCCGCTTCCAAGTCCTCTGCCGCCCACCCTCGCAAGCATGCCTTATTTGGAAGCGCTCCGGGCGGTTCATTTCCCGGACGGCCTCGAATCGCTGAAAATCGCCCGGCGCGAACTGGTGCTGTCCGAGTTTTTCGACCTGCAACTCTTCGTCGCGGCCAAACGGGCCGAGACGATCAGCCGCCCGGGGGAAGCTCATTGCGGGCCGGGACAACTCATGGAAGCGTTTCACCGGGAGTTGTCGTTCCCGTTGACCGGCGCGCAAGAGCGCACGATTGCGGAAATCCGGGGCGATCTCGCGTTGCCCCGGCCAATGAACCGGCTGCTGCATGGCGATGTCGGGAGCGGCAAAACGGTGGTCGCTCTCTCGGCCATGTTGCTCGCGGTGGAGGCCGGGTTCCAAGCCGCCCTGATGGCTCCCACGCAGATCCTGGCCGAACAACACTACCTCAACTTCAAGCGCTGGCTGGAACCGCTCGGCGTCCGGATCGCCCTCCGGACCGGTTCGCGGCAGGAGGACAACGCCCTGCCTCTGTTTGACGGGAGCGCCGGGGGCGAACCGCAAATCCTGGTCGGCACGCACGCGCTCCTCTACGAAGGCGTGCAGTTCTCGCAGCTCGGGCTGGCCGTCATCGACGAACAACACAAATTCGGCGTCCTCCAACGCGCGGCGCTCATGAACCAGCCGATCGCCCCGGACGTGCTGGTGATGACCGCGACCCCGATCCCGCGCACGCTGACCATGACAGTCTATGGCGACCTCGATGTCTCCACGTTGGACGAATTGCCCGCGGATCGCGGCAAGATCATCACCGCCGCGAGGGACGCCTCCAAGCTGCCCGACGCCGTCGAGTTCATAAAAAAGCACCTCGCCGAAGGGCGCCAGGCTTACGTGGTTTATCCGCTGATCGAGGAGTCGGCGAAGCTGGAGGCGAAGGCTGCGAGCGCGGAGTTCGAGAAGTGGAAAGGCGTGTTCGCCCCGCACCGATGCGAGTTGTTGCATGGGCGGATCGATCCCGCCGAGAAGGACGCGATCATGGAGCGCTTCCGCAAAAACGAGAGCCAGGTGCTCGTGGCGACCACCGTGATCGAAGTCGGCATCGACGTTCCCAACGCGAACATCATGCTGGTTGAAAACGCCGAGCGCTTCGGCCTGGCACAGCTCCATCAGCTTCGCGGCCGCGTGGGCCGGGGTCGGCACAAGTCCTATTGTATTCTGATCCATGCCGCCGATACCCCCGAAGCGCAGGAGAAAATGAAAACCTTGGAGGCCACGGCGAACGGATTTGAGATCGCCGAGGCTGATCTGCGATTGCGCGGACCGGGCGATCTCCTGGGCACCGCCCAGAGCGGACTCCCCCCGCTCAAGCTCGGCGATCTGCTTGCCGACGCGCCGCTCATGCGGCAGGCTCGCCAAGCGGCCATGGAAATCTTCGCCCGCGATCCAGATTTGGCCTTGCCCGAACACCGGCGCTTTCGAATGATGCTGGCTGAAAAGCGCAAACTAACCTTGGCCCAGGTGAGCTAATCAACCATGAAACGGTTCCTCATATTCGTCGTCCTCGTCGTCCTAGCTGTCTATGCGGTTTCCCGCTGGAACCAGCATCGGCGGATTCCCGAGACTTTCACGCCGGCATCCACGGCGCAGTTGGATCTGAAGGACATGCAGGTGCTCTCCGCCATCGACCAGGAAACCACCCGGCTCGTTCAAGCCGTGGTCCCTTCGGTCGTCAGCATCACCACCTCGCGCAAGGTGCAGGTGCCCCAGATCATCGATCCCTTTGAGTTCTTCTTTGGCCGACGCGCCCAGCGTCCCCAGCAGCAACAGGTCCAGAATTCCCTCGGCTCCGGCGTGATTGTCTCCAAGGAAGGCCACATCCTCACGAACAATCATGTCATCGCCAACACCGACGAAGTGAAGGTGCAACTGAGCGACGGTCGCGAGTTGCCCGCGAGGATCGTCGGGGCCGATAAAGCCTCCGACATCGCGGTTCTCAAGATCGACACCACCGGGATCACTCCGCTGCCGTTGGGCGATTCGGACGACGTAAAAACCGGCCAGGTTGTTTTTGCGATTGGCAATCCGTTTGGGCTTCAGGAGACGGTCACCCAGGGGATCATCAGCGCCACGGGCCGCCAGGTTTCGGACGAAAGCGCCAACGAATTTTTCCAGACTAACACCGTGATCAATCCGGGCAACTCCGGCGGGCCGCTGGTGAACATCCGGGGGGAGATCATCGGGATCAACAACGCCATCGGCAATTACTCCGGTACCGGAACTTTCGAGGGAGTCGGCTTTGCGATCCCGGCCAACGTCGCCCGACATTCGCTTGAAAGCATCATCAAGACCGGGCGCGTTGTGCGCGGCTATCTCGGGGTCTCCGTTCAGGAACTTACCCCTGAACTTGCGGAACAGTTTGGCGTTTCGGGCCAGGTCGGCGCGGTGGTCAACCATATCACGCCCGGTTCCCCGGCAGAGAAGGCCGGCATCAGGCCCGGAGACATCCTGATCGAGTTCAACGGCAAACCCCTCAAAAACATCCGGACCCTTTTCCGGCTGTTGTCCAATGTCCCGGTCGATTCCAAGGTTGAAATCGAGCTGCTCCGTGACAAAAAGCTGGAGAAAGTCACGGCGATCATTCAGGAACAGCCCGCCGGGTTCCAGTCGTCGGTCACGCCGCGCCCGCAGCCGCAACAGTCCGCCCCGCCCGATGTATTGGCCTCAAGCCATCCGCTTGCCGGGATTGAGGTCGGCGAAATTCCCGCCGCACACCGCGACAACCTGCCGCCCGACATCAACGGGGTGATGGTCACCACCATTGCTCCCGGCGCTCCGGCTGCGGCCACTTTGCAGCCGGGCGATGTGATCGAGGAAATAGCCCGTCAACCCATTCGCAGTGTGGAGCAGTTTGCGCAGATCGCGCGCATGGTCAAACCCGGCAAACCCGTGATGCTCTCCATAGCGCGCGGGAAGCTGCGCTCGTTCGTGGTGGTGGTCCCGCAGTAGAGGGGGAGATGGGACTTATGGGACAGATGAGGCGGATGGGACTTATATCAGTCCCATAGGTCCCATCAGTCCCATCTTCCTCTCCCTCAAGCCGCGTCTTGTTTTTCGGCGGAGCGCTGTTACGCTTTGCTTATGAGCAAACCGGTTGTTGAAGTTCGGGTGCGCGCGGTGTTGCCGACGACGGCTGGGCGCGCGGTGTTTTTGGGCAACGACGACAAGACGTTTGTCATTTACGTGGACGAGAGCGTTGGCTCGGCCATCACGATGTTCATGAGCCATGCCCCCAAGGAGCGGCCCCTCACGCACGATCTGATGGCGCACCTCATGGCGGCGCTCGGCGCGAAGGTGCAGCGGGTGATCATCAACGATCTCAAAACGGCTACTTATTTTGCGCGGCTCATCGTCAGCGCCGAGAACGAGTTGCAACAACGCAAGATCATCGAACTGGACGCGCGCCCGAGCGACTGCATCGCTTTAGCCGTCCAGCAGTCGGCCCCGATTTACGTCAGCAAAGATGTCTGGGATGAGGTCGATGACATGACCGACGTGCTCCGGAAAATGGCGGAGGGCGGCGAAGAGGGTGGGGAAGGCCCCAGTGAAGAGGCCGAGCCCGAAGAAGAGGAGTAGCTTCCCCATGGCACGCAGGCTGCTTTCCCCTATTGGCCTGCATGGATTCCCACGATTCCTTTCAAACTCTCAACCCTGTCCTTCCATCTCCCGCAGCCGATCCCTGGGTCGTAAAACACGACGGCACTTGGTATTCGGTCCAAGCGATCGAACGCACCCTGCAACTTCGCGCGGCGCCCCGGATCAGTCAGCTTGCGCGCGTCGAGCCCCGTCAAATCTGGAAAGCGCCCAGGACCGGTCCTTATTCCCGGAATATCTGGGCGCCGGAGATGCACTTTCTTGAGGGCCGCTGGTTCCTGTACCTGGCGGCCGACAACGGCAATAACGACAATCACCGCATGTTCGTGTTCGAGGCGGAGACCCCTTTTGGCCCATGGAATTTCCGAAGCATGCTGGAGACCGACGGCTGGGCTATCGATGGCACCGTGCTTGAAGCCGAAGGCCGCCGCTATCTCGTCTGGAGCGGATGGCCCGGCAACCAGAACGTGCAGCAGAATCTCTATATCGCGGAAATGCAAAACCCTTGGACGCTGGCAGGACGGCGGGTCCTGCTCACCGAGCCCACCGAAGCGTGGGAACAGGTGGCGTTCCCGCTTTGCGAGGGGCCACAGGTCCTCCGCAGAAATGGCAAAACTTTTATCGTCTATTCCGCCAGCGGTTCGTGGACCGCTGACTACTGCCTGGGCATGCTGGTGAACCGGGATGGCGATTTCCTCAATCCCGCCTCGTGGGTCAAGCGTGGGCCGGTGTTTAAGAAGACCGATCAAGTTTGGGGCGTCGGCCACTGCTGTTTCGCGCAGCTCCCCAATGTGGGCGACCTGATTTTCTACCACGCCAAGACCGACCACAAGCATGGGTGGGACGACCGGAATGTCCGGGTCCAGTCCTTTGGCTGGTCCGCCGACGGCTTGCCGGAGTTTGGGCAGCCTTTGGCGGTGCAGCCCTGAACGGGACCTATGGGAGGTATGGGAATTATGGGAGGTATGGGATTTGTATTGATCCCATAATTCCCATGCTTCCCATGCTTCCCATTCCCCCTACACCACCACCTTAAACGAATCGCTCTCGGACACCGATTCCACAAACGCCGTGAGCAGGTCGATGACTTTTTGCACGTCGTTTAGATCGACCATCTCCACCACCGAGTGCATGTAGCGCAGCGGAACGGAGATCAGCCCGCTTGGGATCCCTTCCTGGGTCGTGAAAATCACGTCGGTGTCCGTGCCGCTGTACCGCGAGGATGACTCGTGCTGGAGCGGTATTTCCAGTCGCTTGGCCACTTCCAGCAGTCGCTGAACGACCAGCGGATGATTGCAGGTTCCGTGAGTGACGCTCGGGCCGCCGCCGAGTTTGACCTCGCCATGCTGCGCCTGATCGATCCCGGGGGTGTCGGTGGCGTGGGTGACATCCAGAACGATGCAGACATCGGGCATTAACCGGTGAGCCACCATCTTCGCGCCGTGGCCTCCGATTTCCTCCTGGACGGCATTGACCGCATACACCGTGGAGCGGAGTTGATCGCGGCGGAGACTCAGGTTGGCCAGAACCTGGGAAAGGATGAATCCGCCCACGCGATTGTCGAGCGCGCGGCTCACGAGATGATGGCTGCCAAGCTCTTCGGCCTGATCCGAATAGACCGCCGGGTGGCCCACCCGGATTCCCAGCGCCGCGACTTCTTCGGGGTTGGATGCGCCCACGTCCACGTAAAGCTCATGGACCTTCGGCACTTTTTCGTCCTGATGGTCTTTGCGCAGGTGAATGGCCGTGTTGCCAATGATGCCGCGGACCGGTGCTTTGTCGCCGAGGATCTCCAAGCGGCGTCCGCGGGCGGTCGCGGTATCGGAACCGCCGATGCGGTCAATGCGCAGAAATCCCTCTTTGGTGATCTGTTTGACGATGAACCCGATTTCATCGGCATGGGCCTCGATCATGATTCGCTTGGGCTGGCTTTCACCCACGCGGGCGTCCAGGGTCGCCCAGGTGGTCCCATACGCATCGTTCTCGACCCGGTCGGCGAATTGCCGGACGTGACCCGCCCATTTGCGTTGTCCGGCCAACTCGAAGCCAGTCGGGCTTGGCGTGTTCAGAAGATCGACGAGAAAAGACTTTGCTGCTGAATCCATAGGCCGACAATTTGACTCGGGTTTCGCCGCAGGGCCAGCCCGAACTCAATCACTTTCCTCCTCAGATAAGAGTTATTGCTTTAAGCTGCTGTGAATTCTATTATCAAAACATGAAGGATTTCCTGTCATCAAGAATGTCTCGAATCTTACTTCTCGCTGGGGTTGCGATGGCCTGCCTTTTCGCGATCCCGTCCAACGCCTGCGCCGAAGCGCCGCGTGTCGTCCTGTTGTTGCACGGGATGAGCGGTTCGCCGGCGACCTGGGATAGCTTTATGTCGGACATGCACGGCACTGCCCCGAGCATCACCAAGGGGGTGCTGTCTGGCTCGGCCAGCCCCATCGCCAATGTTTATTATTACACGGTGAAGTTTGGCGCGTACGACGCCACGAGCGGTCGCAAGGGGATCAATGGCCTCTCCACCAGTTCCTCGAAGTCCGGCGATTTCTCCACCTACGCGACGCTTGGCAACGAAGTTCGGGACGCCATCAACGGGATTCGTTCCCGCCACAAAGACGCGAAGATTCTCTTGGTTGGCCATAGCCGGGGCGGTCTTGCGGGGCGGGCTCTTCTGGAGCAGAGCACCATCAGTTCCGCGAAATCGGCAGTGGTCGGTTTGTTGACTCTGGGAACACCGCACCATGGAAGTTATCTCGGGCGGATTTATCCTTACTTAAAGAATCATTCTTCGTATTATACGGACCCGAAAACCTGGTTGGCGCTTGAAACTCTGAAAGCCGTCGCGGACTTCGATCCTCGCCGTCCGACCACAGGGGATCTTGCCACCGGGTCCGATGCCATCAACGATCTCAATGCGGCAGCCTACCGGCTGCCCGTGACCAACATCAAATACCGGACGTACGTTTATAGCTCGATGGCTTTGGGGATAATGGAAGGCAGCGTGGACATCCTAAGCCTGCTTAGTGGCGGCGCTCGCGACTACATTCGTAACGGAAAAAGTTCAAGTTACCTCAAGGGCGACGGAACCGTTCAGGAAGCCTCACAAGGGTTCAGTGACTTGAGCGCGTTGCCAACCGGCATCGATCTCAAGACTACCCGGATCACCAGCACGGTCTTCCACACCTTCGAATCCGAACGCACCAACGATATCCGCACCGGAATGAAGAGCCTGGCTTCCTGGTGGTAGCGCTGTTGTGCCTTCAAAATTCCGTTTCCTGGCTTTTGCCGCGCTGACGCTACTTGTCGTAGCCGTTGGCATTTGGTGGAGCGCACCCGCCTTTCGGAGTTTGCCGCCGGCCCCGGTTCTTTCCCGTCCCGAGGAACCACCGAAGCCGGCTGTCGCGGATACTGAGCCCTCCGCCGCCCCCACCGAGGCGCTTCCGACCTCGCCCGCAGTCGTGCCGGAGCCAAGCCCCGCCTCGGAACCGCTTCTTGCCGATGCGGACGTTGAAACCCGCCAGCGGTATTTCGATCAACTGGCCGCGCTGCCTCCGCTGGACATCCTCGCGCGCTGGCGGCGCTCGGCGGCGGGCGGCCTTGCCGACGACGTCACCCTGGCGCTGCTTCAGCAAGCCTTCGCGAAAGCTCTGGGCGCGTTTCCAGTTGACGATCCGGCCTTGCTCAAAGCGTTTCTGGACGCCCTCCACGATCCGGCCTTTCCACTTCCGGCCCGCGTCGAGTTCGCGCAAGCTCTCGCGGAATCGGCGACTCTCCCCGGCTGCCGCGCCTTGCTTCAATACGCAACCGATTCGGGAACTGCCGAGCCCGATTTGAGAAGCGCAGTCTTCGAAGCCATCGGTTCCATCGGCGCCTCGCGCCGGGCGGACGGCAGCTTTCCCTCCGAGCTGTCGCTGCCGCTCGAGAAGGCCTTTGGCGAGGCCCTTTCTAAGACCGGTAGCCAGCAGGAACTTGAGGCTGCGGTCGCACAGGCCCTTGGCCAAGTCGGAACAGTGGCCGGGACACAGCAACTGCTCGCCGCGTTGGAACAACAACCCGGTGCGGGACCGAACGCCCCGCAACCCGATTTCAAAAATCTCCTTCGCGAAGCGATTGAGCACGTTCGCAATCCCGGGGCGATTCCCGCCCTGTTGGACGTGGTCCAAGGATCTCCGAACTTTGGGAGCGCGCTCTCCGATCCGGCTCTGGCCGCCAGCGGCAGCGCCCTGGTGCATATCGGGAACACCCAAGCTGTTGAGCCGCTGCTCGACTGGCTTCAGCGCGCCCCGAGCGATGCCCAACCGCTGGCCGCGAAATGGTTTCAGAACATCCGCACCCCCGAAACCGAAACGGCCGTTCAGAACCGGCTTCAAACCGGCACCTTCAACAGCATTGCCATCAAGACCACCCTTCAGGAGCTCTTAAAAGCCAACGCACCAAAATGATGGGGTGAGAGTCGCTGCCGAGAGTGAGCGCGAAGCGCCTTGGAGCAGTCATTTCTTCCCATCGCCCACACCGGGGTTGCTTGCCATCTGCTCCAATTCCAAAATCTGCCTTCGCACCGTGGTCCAGTCCGGAAATTGATCGAGCAGCAACCGATTTAAACGCCTTGCTTCTGCCCACTGCCGATGTTTGAAGGCGCGCCGCGCCAGGAACATCTGGGCCTCTATCGATTCATTCTCGAGGGCAGAGAAGAGTTGAACGGCTCCCTCTTCGTCTCCTTCCAAAAAGGTGAGTCGCGCCACGATTTCCCGCCCCAGCGTATGGTTCGCCAGCCGCGGCTGGCACATCACGATATTGCGCGCCCGTGTATAATTGCCGTTTGTCATCGCATTGCGTGCCAGCAACCAGGCGGCACGGAATCCTTTATCGGAATCGTCGCTAACCAACTCGGTCCATTGGCTGATCGTTTTCATGGCACTCCCCTTAGCGTTTGCCGTGCCAACTTAAAAAACACAGCGTAAGCGACTGTGGGGCAGAGACTTAGGAAAGCCGCCCTTCCAAGGCGGAGACAAACCATTGCAAATGCATTGCAAACACGCTACATCATGACGCCATGAGCGCACTCGCCGTTCTCCCCAACGACACCCAACCGCCCAAGCAACTCGGCTCTCAAGTCCAAAGTTTCTTTGGCGACGACATCCGCGATCTCGATCCAGCGACCGCTCACTGGGTGTACTTCATCCCTTCGGAATTGATGGCCCGCCCCGTCTGGAAAACCCTTCGGGTGCGCCTCACCCACGCCGGGCGCTGTTCCATCGTTTTTGGGAATTCTCATTCCTCGAAGGCGATTGTTCAGGCAATGCGCGATGGAGCGTCGGACTTCATCTTTGCCGACGAGCCGCCCGCCCGATGGATCGAAGCGGTCGAAAAAGCCGCCGAATCGCAAAAGCTCTGGATTCAACTCTACGGTTCCCGTGCAACTTCGACCGACACCCAGTTGGTCGGGAAATCCGCAGCCGTGCAAGCGTTGCTGAAGACGGTCGAGCGCGTCGGACCCACTCCGGCCAACGTCCTTATCACTGGCGAATCGGGGACTGGCAAAGAGCGCGTCGCCTGTGCGCTCCATGAAGCCAGTGGCCTCGCGGGCCCTTATCTGCCGGTCAACTGCGCGGCGATCCCTCGCGATTTGCTTGAATCCGAATTGTTCGGCGTGGAAAAGGGCGCGTTCACGGGAGCGGCGCAGTCGCGGCCCGGCCTCGTCGAGCAAGCGGCAGGCGGCACCCTGTTTTTGGATGAAATCGGCGAACTCGACGCCTCGTTGCAACCGAAATTGCTGCGCTTCCTGGAATCGCGCCGTGCCCGCCGGGTCGGCGGCAACACCGAATACATGGTCAACGCGCGGATTGTTTCCGCCACCAATCGTGATTTGGAACAGCAAATCGAGCATGACCAATTCCGGGCCGACCTCTTCTATCGCCTCTCGGAAATCGTGCTCAAAGTGGCGCCTTTGCGCAATCACGCGGAAGATATCCCGATGCTCGCCGACCATTTCCTGGCCGAGGCTAACGAGAAGCTCGGCAAAAATTTTGTCTCCGTCGAGCCGGCCCTGCTTTGTGAAATGATGGAATACCCGTGGCCCGGCAATGTCCGTGAACTCCGCACCAACATCCACCGGCTCGCCATCCTGCACGATGGCCCGGTGATGCGGCGCGAGTGGTGGGAAGCGCCGGTGCATCATCCGGTCCAGGCCGCCCCGCCCGCGCCCACCTCGCAAACGGCGCCGGCTCAGACATTGCCGGGCGCGATGCTAAACCGCCGCCAGAAATATCAGCGCGCCCGGGAATTGCTGGACGAAAGCGGCAACGACCAAACCTGGACTGCCGCGCAACTCGGCATCCACCCGACGACGCTTTTCCGGTGGATCAAGGCGGGGAAGGTGTAGCGAGTGACACAGGCGGCCCCGCCGGCTGATAGGGAGTAGTATCTCAGCTCCTACCCCCTATCAGGTAGTCTGTGTTTGCGCGCCAAAGGCGCTCTGCGTAAATGCCGGAACGCCGGCTCCGTTCCCAACGTGACACAGGCTGGAAGCCTGTGTCACATTCCCGGAATCCGCGAATAACCGGGTGTATTTTCATCTCGCGTGGTGGGCGAAGCCCATGAAAACTGACTTGAAACTTGGTT
>SESF01018846.1_pt1 | contig 10933 bp, 10 predicted proteins | sample 3171521 | NCBI WGS metagenome assembly SESF01 (sample SAMN10866945, study PRJNA518727) | freshwater metagenome | biome: subpolar coniferous forest; feature: holomictic lake; material: water; isolation source: holomictic Lake 227, 6 m and 8 m depth | place: Canada: near Kenora, Ontario | collected...
CCGCTCCATCCTGCTCTATGCGAACGCCGCGCAGCAGGCCGTCGCCGAGCAGTCCCGCGCCGCGGCGCAGAAGATCTTCCGCGACCCGATCACCACCGAGCTCCGGCCGCTCACGCAGTTCTGGCCCGCGGAGGATTACCACCAGGACTACTTCGCCCGCCACCCCGAGGCCGGCTACTGCCAGTTCGTGATCGCGCCGAAGCTCAGCAAGCTGCAGTCGCACCTGCCCGCCCCCCGTCCCGGCCCGGCCGGCGCGCCCTGACGGCCGCCCGGGCGGGAACGCTGGGCGTGACTTTACAACGGCCGGTTCGCGGCAATGGTGGTGCCCATGCCCGAGGTCCCCACGCCCCCTCCCGCCGACGCCGGCCTGGAAGTGCGCACGCATTTTGTGCGCGGGCGGAACGTCCTGCTCGCGCGGGTGGATTGCCGCGACCTGTTTGTGGACTACTACCAGCACCTGGGCGCGCAGCGGATGCAGCCGTCGGCCGCGGCCGATGCGCGGTTCAAGCGCGCGCTGGCCGCCCTGGTGCTGCACGGCGCCTCCCGGCCCCGGAACGAGCTGACGGCCTGGACGATCAACTTCCAGCAGCCGCGCCTGAACCTGTTTCTCGTGGCGGACAACGAGACCGGCGCGGTGGCCGGCCGGTCGTTTGAGGAGCACGTGAAGGAGCTGCCGGAGAACCTGTTTTATGCGGACGTCGTCCGCGGCGGGCAGCCGAAGCGGCGCAGCACGGTGACCTTCGCCGGCGACGACCCGCTGGTGGCGGTCGAGAAATTCTACGCGCAGAGCGAGCAGCGGCTCGGGCGGTTCTTCCAGCTGGGCGAGGAGGAGTTTGCCCTGGTCACGGAGCATCCCGACTGCGACCTGGCCTGGCTGCGCGGGCTGACGGCGGACGCGGTGGCCCGGCTGGACGGGGCCGAGACGCTGGCTCTGCTGGAGCGGCGGCTTGTGCGCTGGCACTGCGGCTGCAACCAGGCGCGCCTGCTGGAGGTGCTGGCGCCCGCCATGCGGCAGGACCCGGCCGGGCTGTTCGCGGACGAGCCCAAGCTGGAGGTGCGCTGCCCGCGCTGCGGCGCGCGCCACATCCTCACCCGCGAGGCGATGGAGGCGTTCGTGGCGGCCACGGCCGGACCCCGGTGATGCCCGAGATCCTGCGCACCATCTGGAGCGGCCTGACCACCGCCGCGCCGCTCGACCAGCTCAACCTCGTGCTGGGGGTGGTCGGGGTCTGGCTGATGATCCGGCGCAGCCTCTGGGCCTTCCCGGTCGGGCTGGCGGCGGTGACGGTCCAGGGCGTGCTGTTCTACCGGGCGCACTTTCCCGCGGATGCCCTGCTGCAGGTCTTTTATTTCGTGACGCTGGCCTGGGGCTGGCGGCACTGGGTGCGCGACCGCGGCCCGGCGCCCGAGCTGCCCGTCACGCGGCTGTCGGCCCGCGGCCGCGGGGCCTGGCTGCTGGCGGCGTCCGCGGCCACGGTGGGGTGGGCGCTGCTCATCGGCCCGTGGCTGCAGGCGGTGATGCCCTGGCGCGACGCCTTCATCGCGGCCTTCAGCGTGGCGGCGCAGGTGCTGCAGGTCCGGAAGCAGATCGAGAACTGGCCGCTCTGGGTGGTGGTGAACCTGGTGGCGGTGGCGTCGTACGCGACGGCGGCGCTGGCCTACACCGCGTTCCTCTACGCGCTGTACCTCGGCTTGGCGCTGGCGGGCTGGCGGGAATGGCGGCGGGCGATGCCGGGAGGGCCCTCCGGTGCCTGAGCGGCGGCCAGCCGCGGGCGGAGCGCCGGCCATCCGGCGCGTGGTCATCTTTGGCACGGAGTCCACGGGGAAGACCACGCTGGCCCAGGAGCTCGCGGGGCATTTTGACGAGCCATGGTCGGAGGAATTTGTGCGGGAGTTTTGGGACCGGCGCGACGGTCGGATCACGGCCGCGGACCTTGGCACGATTGCGCTCGGGCAGATGGCGAACGAGGACGACGCGGCGCGGCGGGCGCGGCGGGTGGTGTTCCACGACACCGACCTGCTGACCTGCACGCTGTGGGACGACGCGCTGTTTCCCGGCCAGTGCCCGGCCTGGGTGCGGGCCGAGGCGGAACTCCGGGCGCAGGGCGTGGCGCTGTGGCTGCTCTGCGACACGGACCTGCCCTTTGCGCCGGACCCGCAGCGTTCCTGGCCCGACGCGGCCGGCCGGGCCGAGGGCCGGCGGCGGTGGCGCGCGGCGCTGGAGCCGGCCGGGCGCCCCTGGGTCGAGATCCAGGGCGGGGGCGCGGAGCGCACCCGGCGGGCGATCGACGCCGTGACCCGCCTGCTCGCGACGGGCTGACCGGGCCGGCGGGAGCGCCGACCGGCGGGGCCCGCCGGGAGCCGGCCGGGGCGCGGGGCCTCAGACGTAGTCCGGGTAGTTCGGGTCGTACATCTGCGCCTTCACGCGGGCGGCGAGGTCCTCGGGGCAGAGCATCTGGGTGAGCCCGCGCTGGAACACGACCTGGGCCACGGCGGTGGCGATGGCCGCGGACACCTCGCGGATGCGCTGCAGGTTGGGATACACCCGGCCGACGGCGAGGTCCTGCTCGGTGACCAGGCTGGCGAGGACCTTGGCCGCGACGAAGAACATCTCGTCGGTGACCCGCTGGGACTGGCTGACGATGATGCCGAGGCCCACGCCGGGGAAGATGTACGAGTTGTTGCCCTGGCCCGACTGGTAGGTCCGGCCGTTGAGCACGAAGTCCGGGAACGGGCTGCCGCTCGCGAAGATCGCGCGGCCCTCGGACCAGGTGTAGGCCTGCTCGGCGGTGCACTCGGCCTTGGAGGTGGGGTTGGAGAGGGCGAAGACGACCGGGCGGGCGTTGCAGCGCGCCAGCGCGCGCACGACCGGCTCGGTGAAGGTGGCGGGCATGCCCGAGACCCCGATGAGCATGGTGGGCTTGAGCGTCTCGACGGCGGCGAGCAGCGAGGTTGCGCCGGGATGGTCGTGGGCGAAACGCCGCTTGTGCTCGACGAGGTCGGTGCGCCCGGCGACGACGAGCCCCTGCGAGTCCACATACCAGCACTGCCGGCGGGCGGCGTCCTCGGACACGCCCTCGGCCTTGAGCGCCCCGACGATGAGCTCGCCGATGCCGATGCCGGCCTCGCCCGCGCCGAGGAAGAGGAAGCGCTGGTCCGCGAGACGCCCCTGGGTCAGGCGCAGGGCGGAATACACGCCGGCGAGGGTGACGGAGGCGGTGCCCTGGATGTCGTCGTTGAAGGTGCAGATCTTGTCGCGGTACTCGCGGAGGAGCCGGAAGGCGTTGGCGTTGCCGAAGTCCTCGAACTGGATGCAGGCCCGCGGGAAGATCTCCTGCACGGCGGCGACGAACTCCGCGACCAGCGCGTCGTAGGCCGGGCCGCGCTCGCGGGGCTGGGCGGTGCCGATGTAGTGCGGGTCCTGGAGGAAGGCGGCGTTGTTCGTGCCGACGTCGAGCATGACGGGCAGGCACTGGTCCGGGGCGACGCCGGCGCAGGCGGTGTAGAGGGAGAGCTTGCCCACGGGGATGCCCATGCCGTTGGCGCCGAGGTCGCCGAGCCCGAGGATGCGCTCGCCGTCGGTGACGACGATCATGCGCACGTCGGCGTGGGGCCAGTTCTGCAGCACCTGCTTGACGCGGCCGCGGTCGTGCAGGCTGAGGAAGAGCCCGCGGGGGCGGCGGAAGATGAGCGCGTAGCGCTGGCAGGCCAGGCCGACGGTGGGCGTGTAGATCAGGGGCATCATCTCGGTGACGTGGTCGGTGACCAGGCGGTAGAAGAGGTTTTCGTTCCGCTCCTGCAGCGAGATGAGGTAGATGTAGCGCTCGAGGTCGGTGGGCTTGCGGCGGACGGTCTCGAGCACGCGGGCCACCTGCTGGTCCTGGGTGGCGACATGCGGGGGCAGGAGGCCGCGCAGCCCGAGGGCGTCGCGCTCGGCCTCGGTGAAGGCCGTGCCCTTGTTGAGCAGCGGATCGTGGAGGAGGTCGGCGCCGCGTTTGCCGTGGAGGTGGGATTTTAGTTTCATGGGGGAGCTGAGGTTCGGGCGTGGCCCGGGGGACTTGATAGGGCCGGAGCCTAATCCCGCCCCGGCGCGCCCTGAAGCCGGAAACCCCGCGCCGGCGCAATCATCACGGACGGGATGCCGGACCCCTGCTCCGGCTAATGACAAAAAATGCGCCAAGTTTCCGCGCCGGGGCGCCGCGGTCGGCGCCGTTTTGGGGTGGCGCCGGGCGCGGGGCGCGCTAGCAGTGCCGGCGTGAACGACGATTATCTCCAGCGTTTCGGCGGCCTCGGCCGGCTCTACGGCGCGGCGGCGCTGCCGCGGCTGCAGGCCGCGCATGTCTGCGTCGTCGGCGTGGGCGGCGTGGGCTCGTGGACGGTGGAGGGGCTGGCGCGCAGCGGGGTCGGCGCGCTGACGCTGGTGGACCTCGACGACGTGTGCGTGACCAACGTGAACCGCCAGCTCCCGGCGCTCGACGGCCAGATCGGCCGGCCCAAGGTGGCGGTGCTGGCCGAGCGCGTGCAGGCGATCAACCCGGCGTGCCGGGTCACGGTGCTGCCGGAGTTTTTCACGCCGGCGTCGGCGGACCGGCTGCTGGCGACGCCGTTTGACTGGGTGGTCGACGCGATCGACCGCCGGTCGCACAAGGCGCTGCTGATCGGGGAATGCCGGGCGCGGGGCCGCCCGGTGCTCACGGTCGGCGCGGCGGGCGGCAAGCGCGACGCGACGCTGATCCGCGCCGGCGATCTGGGCGAGGCCTGGAGCGACGAGCTGTTGCGGCAGGTGCGGAAGAAGCTGCGGCGCGACCACGGCTTCACCCCGGGCACGACGAAGGGGAAGATGCATTTCGGCGTGCGCTGCGTGTGGTCGAGCGAGCCGCCGGTTTATCCGTGGGCCGACGGCACCTGCGCCGCGACGCCGGAGCCGGGGGCGAACCTCGCGATGGACTGTGCGAGCGGGTTTGGCGCCGCGGTGTTTGTGACCGGCGCCTTCGGCCTGGCGGCCGCGGGCGAGGTGGTGAAGCAGCTGGTGGCGCCCCGCCCGGAGTCGTAGCCGAACTTGGGGGCGGTCGGCTCAGCCGAACAGCCGGGCGAAATTTTCCTGCACCTGGACCGCGAGGGCGTCGGGGGCCACGCCCCGCCATTCGGCCAGGCCAGCGTAGGCGGCGCGGAGATTGGCGGGGTGGTTGGCGGGCGCGCCGTCCGCGACCGGGAGCGCGGCGAACTCCTCGCGCGGCGCGGGCAGCCGCATCGCCGGGGCGTCGGTCTCGACGAGCAGCCGGTCGGCGGGCACGGCGGCGTAGACGGCGCGCAGGCGGGCCTGGCGCGGGTCGAGGAAGGCGCCGTTGAAGGAGAAGTAGGCGCCCAGCGCGGCGAAGCCGGCGACCCCCTCGGCGGAGCCGCTGTAGGCGTGCAGGAGCCACCCCCGCTCCGGTCGGCGGGCGGTGCGCAGCAGGTCGAACAGCGCGCCCTGGGCGCCGAGGCAATGGAGGGAGGCGGGCCGCTGGCGGTCGGCGGCGAGTGCCAGCTGCCAGCGCAGGACCTCGGCCTGCTCCGCCAGCGGGGCGCGGCGGAGGCCGGCGAGGCGGGGATCGTCCGGCGCCGCGCGGTCGAGCATCCAGCGGTCGAGGCCGATCTCCCCGACGGCGGCGCGGGGGTCGGCGTCGAGGCAGGCCGTGAGCCGGGCCTGCCAGTCCGCCGTGCGGTTGCCGACGTCCCAGGGATGCAGGCCGTAGCTGGGCCGCACCAGCGGCTGGGCGGCGGCGAGGGCGGCGACCTCGGGCCAGTCGGCCTCGGACGAGCCGTTGACCACCGCGGCCTGCACCCCGGCGGCGGCGAGGGCGGCGAAGATCCCGGCGCGGTGGGGGGCGAGCCCCGCGTCGTGCAGGTGATTGTGGGCGTCGCAGAGGACCATGGGGCGCTAGGCCGCGGCGCGGGCCAGCTCGCGGAGGCGCGCGCGGACGGCGGCGAGCCCGTTCTGGCGGGTGGGGGACAGGTTGCGGAGCAGGTCGAGCGCCGCGAGCGGGTCGGCGTCGCTGGCGGCGATCTCGGCGGGCGGGGCATCGCTGAAGAAATCCGCCAGCAGCACGACCAGGCCCCGGACGAGCGGGCTGTCGGCGTCGCTGCGGAAATACAGGCGACCATCGCGCGCCCCGGCGAGGAGCCACACCTGCGAGATGCAGCCGTGCACGCGGTGGGCGGCGGTGCGCTCGGTCTCGGGCAGCGGCGTCCGCCGCTTGGCGCGGTCGACGACCACGGCCAGTCGCTCCTGCGGGTCGGGGATGATCCCGAGGTCGTCCACCAGTTGCTGCTGTTTCTCGGCGAGGGTCATGGGAAACCAAGGGCCCGGTCGCGCGGACGCGAGGAGCGGTGCCAGTGGGTCGAAGTGTTCCGGGTGGTCTGGGTGGCGGCCGGCGCCGCGGGCCGCCGGGCGCGGCGGCTCAGAACTCCACGTCCCGGCAGCGGACCTCGAGCTGGCGGGCGATGTGGTCGAGCTGGGCGGGGGTGAGGAGGGCGGGGTGGTTGCGCACGAGGCCGGGGATGGCGCTGGGCGCGAGCACATGCACCTCGGAGCCGGCGGCGGTGGTGGTGACGTTCCAGCCGGGAAAGGTGAGGATCGGCACGGCGGTGACGGGCTCGCCGGCGGCGTCGCGCAGCCAGGTGGTGAGCCAGGCGGCCCGGTGCATGGCCTGGTCGAGGCCGAAGGTGTCCTCGCCCCAGGGAAACACCAGTTGGGTGCCGTCGAAGACGATCTCGTCGGGCCGGCGGCCGGCGAGGGCGCGGCCGGCGCGGCGGGTCTTGGTCTCGATGGCGAAGACGCCGGTCGGGCCGACGACGACATGGTCGAGGTTGAAGGCCCCGGCGGGGACGTCGTGGTAGATCCGGGCGCCCTCCGCCGCGAGCGGGGCGAGGGCCTCGGCGACGATCTTCTCGCCGAGCAGCCCGAGGTGGCAGTCGCGGCGGAGCGTGAACTTCGCCAGCAGCCAGCGCCCGGCGAAGAGCAGGGTGAGCACGAAGAGCACGAACACGCCGAGCATGAGGCTGTCGCGCTCCTCGCCCGGCAGGTTGAGGGTGAGCATCAGGCCGCCGATGAAGACCCCCATGGGAAAAAAGGCGGCGCCGAAGGCCTGGAGGAGCAGCGCATCGTCGAGCCGCTGGAGGCGCCAGCGGAGGGATTCGCCGGGGCCGCGGAGGAGTTTCGGCGCGACGGGCGGGCGTTCGCGGCGCCGGTTGACGCGACCGACCCAGAGCCCGCCGAGGCCCAGGACGTAGGCCGCGAGGTAAAGCGCGAGGGCGAGGAACATGGCCGGATCATCAACGCGGGGCCGGCCGGGAGGCAAACGCATTGACGCGGCGCCTCAGTGCCGCGGGGGCGGCGCGGGCGGGACCTTTTCCTTTTCCAGTTTTTGCGCGGTCCCCTCGACGTCGAGGAGCTCGGCCCAGCGGCGCTTGGCCTCGACGCGCCCATCGATCAGCTGGGCGCGCTGGCCGTCGTTCAAGGAGTTGAAGGGCACGAACGGAATCCGGCCCAGCACGGGAATCGACTGCCAGAGCTCGGCGAGGGTCACGGCGTTGAGCGTGCGGTCCAGGTTGCCCTTCGGTCCGAGGTAGCGCCGGGCGGCGTCCGCCTCCCAGCCCTTGGCCGTCAGGAGGTCTTCCGGCGCGGGCAGGCGATGCTCGCGCACGATGTAGTCGGGGAGTCGGATGATGTCGTTCTGCGGCTGATCCGTCCGGGTCGCCCGGTTGGCGCCGGCTGTCGCGCCCCCCGGCGTGGGCGCCTCGTATTTGGGCAGCGTCGCCGCGAGGACGGAGGCGAGGCGCGGAGAAAGGGCGCGCTCCCGTCGGGCCGGCGAGGCGGAATCCGCGGGCGCGGCCGACTCGGCGTGGACTAGGACGGCCAGCAGCGGCGCGTAGAGGGCCAGGCGCAGCGCGTGGGGGAGGGCGGACATCGCGCGGAGGATGAAACCGGCGGGAGGGGCTCCGCGCGTGGCGGGTGAGGCCGCGGCGGCCTAGGCGGGCAGCAGGCGCACGCCGACGATCAGCGGCGAGAGGTCGTCCCAGAGCGGCCTTTCCTTGGGCGGCGGCAGGATTTTGTCGAGGTGCAGGCGCAACGTGAGCTCGCCGGCGGCGGCCACGTGCAGCCGCCCCATCCGGGTGGCGAGGCGCGGGAAGTAGGCGGCCTGGGCGTAGGGGATCTCCGCGTCGCGGGTGAGCACGTGGCGCAAGGTCTGACCGGCGGCCTCGATGCGGGCGGTGTGGCCCCCGCTCCACGGCTCGAGATGCTGGTGGGTGGTGATGACCTCGACCGTGAAGTCGCCGGGCGCCAGCACGGTGGCGCGCCACTCCAGCCAGTCGGCGGGGCGCGTCCAGCGGAGCGTGAGCCCAAGCGGCGAGAGGCCCAGTTTGGCGCGGGTGGGCCGGACCCGGGCCTCGCCGGAGAGCAGCGTGAGCGTGCGATCGGGTTCCTGGATGGGGCCGGGGACGACGGCGGGCGCCGCGGCGAGGTGCAGGGCGACCACGGTGACGGGCGCGGTGAAGCGCAGGGTGGCGCAGTCGAGCCGCAGCACGGGGGTGCCGGTGGCGGGGTCGAGGCCCTGGGCGACCGGGATTTTTTTTCCGGGGGCGAGGAGCGGCGCCGCGGTGCGGACCCGGGTGCGCAGGCCGCGGAGCTCGAAGTGACGCGGGGGCCGCGAGAAGAAATGCAGGTAGAGCACGCGTCCGCGGGTGGTCATGCGCCCCCAGGGGAAGTCGTGGGCGAAGGGCGAAGGCGCGGTGCCGTAGACGGACGCGCCGTTGGCCCGCAGCCAGCGGCCGATGGCGCGCAGGCGCGTCGCGCTGGGGCCGGGCACGCGGCCCTCCGCGTCGGGGCCGATGTTGAGGAGGTAGTTGGAGTTCTTGCTGGCGGACTCGACGAGCGTCTGGATGAGCCGCCCGGCGGGTTTCCACGCGTGGTCGTGGCGCTTGAAGCCCCAGGTATGGTTGAGGGTGGCGCACACCTCCCAGTCGCCGGTGGGGCGCCCGGGCGGGATCTGGTTGTCCCGCGGGATGCCGTAGTCGCCCAGCCCATGGCCGATGCGGCCGGAGACGAGGCAGCGCGGCTGGAGGCGCTTGACGAAGCGCCGGATGGCCGCGGCGTGCGCGCGGGTGATGGTGAGCGGGGTGTCGAACCAGATGAGGCCGACCGGGCCGTAGCGGGTGAGCAGCTCGCGGAGCTGGGGATAGACCTTGGTGCGGAGGTAGCGGCCGGTGTCCTTCTTCGCGGCGGCGAAGTCCCAGGTGTTCCACGCGCCGTCGGGGTGATGCCAGTCCAGGTCCTGCGAGTAGTAGAAGCAGAGGGTCACGCCCTGCCGCCGGCACTCGCGCGCGAGGTCGGCGAGCGGGTCGTGGTGCCACGGCGTGGCGTCGACGACGTTGTACGGGCTGGCCGCCGAGTGGTACATGGCGAAGCCCTCGTGGTGCTTGGCGGTGATGACGAGGTAGCGCTGGCCGGCCTCCCGGGCGAGGCGGACGATGGCGGCGGCGTCGAAGTGGCGGGGATGAAAGCGCGTGGCCAGCTGGGCGTAGTCGGCGACGGGAACCTTCTTGGAGAACATGAGCCACTCGCCGATGCCGGGGACGCGCTCGCCCCGCCAGACGCCGGCGGGGAGGGCGTAGAGGCCCCAGTGGATGAAGAGGCCGAAGCGGGCCTCGCGCCACCAGCGGAGGGGGTCGCGGGCGGAGCCGGGCCGGGGCAGCCGGGTGGTTTGACGGAGGGTGGAGGGGTCGCGGCGGGGCATGAGGACAGAGACGACGGACCGCGGGAGGGCGCAAACCTGTTTCCCGCGAATGTTCAGGCGGCGGCCAGCGGCGGCATCGGGCAGTCGAGGGCGGCCGCGACGGCGCGGAGCAGCTCGGCCTCGGCGACGAGGATGCGGCCGTCGGCGCCCACCAGATGGGCGCAGGCGAGGAGCAGCCGCTGCTTGATCGGGCCGCTGGCCGACGCGAGCTTGTCGAGGGCCGCGTCGAGCCGGCCCAGATCGCAGTCGGCGGGCGGGAGCAGCACGAGCTGTCCCGCGATGAGCTTCAGCTGCGCGGCCCCGGCGGCGAAGGCGCCGGCGGCGCCCATCCCGTCATTGCTGGCGGCGTGGGCGAGCGCGGAGAGCACGAGGCTGATCTCGGCCACGACGGCGTTGAACGAGTAGACCTGCACGACCCCGGCCTGCGGGGTGCGGCCCAGCGCGAGGGTCCGGGTGAGGAGCTTGAGCAGCGCAAACTCGAAGGTGGAGACGCGGCCGTCGGCGTGGACGAGTTCATCCAGGGTGCCGAGGAACGGCGGGAGGTCGGCGGGCGGGAGCTGGCGGAGGGCGGGCAGGGTGAGCTGGAGCAGCGGCAGCCGGTGTTCCGGGCCCAGCTGGCGGAGGGCGGGGTCGAGCTCGTCGAGCGTGCCGAGCGCCGCGGGGCCGGCGCCGCTGGCAACCAGGGCGCGCTGGCGCTCCCGCAGGGCGGGCTGGGAATCGAGCAGGAGGCCGTAGACCATGACGCTCGCCTCGGTGGGGGAGCGGACGGCCGCGCGCAGGCGGGCCGGCACGGAGGCGAGCAGGGACTCGGCGTGGGCGATGGTCTCGGGTGAGAGGACGCCGATGCTGGCGACGAAGGCCGCGGGGGTGGGCGGCGCGGCGGGGATGAGCGGGGGCTGGCGGAGGGCGCCGGGCGCGAAGCCGGCGGTGGCAAAGGACTCGCGGGCGACGTCGACGACCTCGGGCGGGTCATACATCCGGCCGTCGAACTGGGGGTCGATGGCGCGGATGCGCTGGTCGAGCGGCGGGTGGGTGGCCCAGAGCCCGCCGAAGCTCGAGGCGAAGCCCTGGGCAAAAAAGAAGTGGCCGATGGCGGCGCTCTTGTTCGAGGCGAGGGAGGAGCCGAGGGCGAAGCCGCCGATTTTCCGCAGCGCGCC
>SESF01021167.1_pt1 | contig 10932 bp, 9 predicted proteins | sample 3171521 | NCBI WGS metagenome assembly SESF01 (sample SAMN10866945, study PRJNA518727) | freshwater metagenome | biome: subpolar coniferous forest; feature: holomictic lake; material: water; isolation source: holomictic Lake 227, 6 m and 8 m depth | place: Canada: near Kenora, Ontario | collected...
CAGGACCAACGGCCTTTTCGACTGCGTGATAACCGAATACCGCTGAGAGCGGCCGCGGGATAAAAGAGAACCGCCGGGTAAGCCCGGCGGTTCTCTTTTGCAGGTATTATGCCACCGCATTTACTGCAGGTGGTTTTCTCCGGTGAACAGCTGGTCGAAGCTGAACGCGTCCGGGCCGCCGGCGGCGGCGCCGAAAGTGGCGAACGAGCCGTATTCAATGCCCGCCTCGTCGGATTCCAGGTCGGCTATCAGCTTCGCGCCCTTGTACAGCTTCACGTTCACGCGCCCGGTCAGCGCCTCGTAATCGTTGTACATTTTGCCCTGCGGCGTCATGAACTTCAGCAGCAGGAACTTTTCGCGGGGCGCGTAAGCGGAGATCTCCAGGCGCTCGCCGCGCTTGTTGCGCGCCCGTACTTCCCATTTCCCGAAGTTCACGTCCACTTTCACGGGGTCGCCGGTGGTGGGCATGAAAAGGTATTCGCGCCCCTCGTAGCGCAGGCCGATGGTGGCGGTCTGTATGAAGCCGATGCCGGGGTAGACGCGCGGCTGGCCGCCGCCCGAGGCCAGGATGGTGCCCGGAGAATTCTTGAAATTATTGGACACGATCCAGGTCCACCACTTGGGGAAGCTCCTGCCCCAGTTGCGGTCCTGGTAGGCCGGCGCTTTATCCAGCGTGACGGTCCTGCCCCGGTAATTTATCGTCCCGCTCATCCGGGCCCCGGCCTGCGCGGGGTACCAGAAGATGTTCGAGAGCCAGTCCTTGTAGATAGCCCAGCCCATCAGGTTCACGCCCCAGTCGTGCTCCAGGGCAAGGTCCCAGGCCAGCACGCCGCCGTCGGGCGCGGTAACGCTGCCTTTGAGCGCCCGGTCGGTGGCGGTGTTCGGCCCTATCCTGATGTCGGTGGCGGAGGCGCTGGCCGCGAAGTCCTTGACCTTGAAAGTCCGCTCTATGTTCTCGTGGTCGCCGAAGCTGCCGGCGCTCACATGCGAACGCGACACGGCGCTGGTCTGGCCGGCGTCCCACGGGTTCACCACGCCGTAGCAGAAATAAAAAGCGTCGCTGGTGCCCGGCACTACGACCTTATAGTACCACCACTCGTACCAGTCGCCGCGGTCGGCGGGGTCCCAGATGAAGTAGTTGTACCGTTCCGGCGCAACGTTCGCGGCCGCGGCGGCGCTGTCGCCCGCGGCGTACGGCGGCACCGGGGCTGGGGCCGCGGGCAGCGCGGCCGGAGCCGGCGCAGTGCCGTAAAGCTGGCCCAGCGCGGCGGCGTCCGCGCCGCCCTGCGCCCAGGCCGCCGGCGCCAGGCTTCCCGCCGCCGCCAGCAGCGCAACTAACCAGTATCGTTTTAAGTCGCTCATTCCGTTCCCCCTGAGATCAGGCTATTTTGCCGTCCACGCCGAAGATATACGCCATCAGCGCGGCGCGGGCCCACATGCCGTTGCGCTCCTGGCGCCAGAAAACCGCCCGCGGGTCCTCGTCCACCGTCACCTCTATTTCGTGGCGGCGCGGCAGCGGGTGCATGATCACGCAGGTCTTCTTAATGATGTCCAGGTGCTCCTTCCTGAAGTAGAAAGGCGAATAGTCCACGCCCTTCGATTCGCCGGACTTGTCGTGCTCGTCCTGGATGCGGGTCATGTAGATGGCGTCGGCCGTTTTCATTACGCCCGCGAAATCCTCGGTTTCGGTGAACGGGATATTGTGGCGCCGCAGGAAGTCCAGGATATCGGCCTCCATGCGGAACTCCTTGGGCGAGACGAAGGACAGCGAGACGTTCCTGTAGTTCTTCATCAGGTAGGAGAGCGAGCGCACCGTGCGGCCGCGCTTGAGGTCGCCCACCATCACTATGTGCTTGTTGTCCACTTCGCCGTTGAAGCTGCGGTAAAGGGTGTAGGTGTCCAGCAGCGCCTGCGTGGGGTGCTGGTCCTTGCCGGAGCCGCCGCTCACAATGGGCACGGGGCGGCCGGTGCGGTTCATCAGCCAGGCGGTCTTCTCCACGAAGCCGGGCGCGGGATGGCGCATTATGATCATGTCCACGTAGCTGGAGAAAGTGCGCACCGTGTCTTCGGGCGTTTCGCCTTTCACTTCGGAGGAAGTGGAAGTGTCGCGGATCTCGGAGGTCTTGATGCCCAGCACGTGGGCTGCGTTGAGGAATGACATGAACGTGCGGGTGGAGGGCTGCGCGAAATAAAGCATGGCGCGCTTGTCGGAGAGCAGGCTGGAAACGTGGTCGGCGCCGGCCTTGGTGCGGGTGACGGAGCGCAGCGTGTCGGCGGTCCTGAAAAGGTGTTCGAGCAGTTCGCGGTTCAGCTGCTGCGCGAAAAGGCAGTCGTAAAGGCGGTTGTCCTTCGAGAAATACGGTATCTTCTGGGAAGTCCCCATCTTATGGAAAGTCTCCCAGTCCGGCTGCACGCTGGTCATGGCCTGTGTTCTTTGCATTGTCGCTCCTTGCGTGTTCGGCAAACCTCGGGGCGGTTTGCGCTAGCGGGCGGTACACACCCGCTAGTGTGGGGGCTGCCCCCCGCTAAATTTTCTTCACCAGGTCCAGCAGCACCAGCCGCCTGTTCCGGTCTATTTTTACTTTCGCCAGCACTGTGCCCGAGCGGGCGTCCTTGCGCGGGTCGTTCTCGTTCAGAAAAAAGCGTTCTATGCCGTAGTTCGCGGCGGACCGGCCGCCGAAGGCGTAGCGGGCCTCGGCCCGCGCCCAGCCGGGCTGCAGCGGGGTTTCCGTCGAGCAGGCCGCGGCCTCGTAGACCTGCGCCCGGCCCTGCTCCGTTACCGCGGTCCTGCCCCTGCTCTCCAGCTTCACGTAAAAAGTGCGGCGTGTCGCCAGCGCGGCCTGGCAGGCCGGCGGCTGCGGGTTGCTGATAGCGTAGGAGAGCGCCACATAAGTGCCGCTGATAAGGTCGCGCGGGTCAACGGGCACCGTTTCGAGGTAGAACTCCGGCGAGTCCGTGTTGCGCGAGGCGAGCAGGTACGCGCCCCAGGCCGCGAAGAAGAACAGCTGTACGCCCAGCGCTATCCTTAGTTTTTTCATTTCTTCACCGAGTCTATCAGGGCTTTGCGGCCCCTGTTCACGAAATAGGCCAGCGCAGCGAAGGCCAGCCCTGTAACTATGAAGGCGAGCCCGCTCCTGAGCAGGCCGCCGAAAATATCCACGAAGCGCGTTATGGCCGTGAGCGTGAGCACGGCCACGCCGCGGTTTATGGTCTTCTCGCAGGAAGTTTTCGCGCCGCTTATTATCAGCCCGGCGCCCAGCGCGGCCAGTATTAGGTTCGCCGTAACGGCCAGAATTCTCGCCGAGGCCTGGCCGGCGTCGAAAAACAGGAAGGCGCACAGCACGGAGGCGGCCAGCAGGCTTTTGCCCAGCAGGTCCTCTTTGGCGCCGGGCGGCAGCACGCGCTGCCGGCGCAGGAGTATGGACGACAGCGCGGCGGCGAACAGGACCCAGGCGGCGACAGCGCCGGCCGGGGAGTCCGTCCTGTAGCTTTCGGCGTAAGGCCGGTAATGCCAGAAAAAGGTCATGGCGTAAACGGCGCCGGTCCAGGCCGTCAGCGGCAGCTTCGACGCCTCCTCCCCTTCGCTGTCCCACGCCAGCCACAGTGCCGCGGCGGACATGCCCGCCAGCAGCAGCATGGCGGGGGAATGCAGTTTCAGGGCGGTATCTGCGCACAGCATGAGGAACAGCCACACCAGGCCCGCGCCCAGCGCAAGGCCGCGGCCGCGCCCGGCCTTGAATAAATAAATTAAAGTTCCGCCCGCCAGCACGCCCAGCGCCAGCGCCCAGTGGGTCCAGGGCTGCTCCGGCCTGTTATAGCCGGCGGTAAGGGCCAGCATATTGCTCTGGCCCAGCGTGCCCCAGTAAAGCACGGCGAAAAGCAGCAGCGAGACCAGGCAGGCGGCTATGTTGCGTTTTGAAAGGAAGGCCAGCGGCGCGGACAGCGCGGCCCAGGCAAGGTAGGGCTTAACGGGGTCGCCGCTGAGGTTGAAGATCTGCGCGTAAAGGCCTATGCCTATTATCGGCATGAAGAACCACAGCGTTTCGAGCGGTACGGCTGCAACCGGTTTTTCTTCGGAGGAGACGGAGCCTTCGGCCACGCCGGCGAGGAGCAGCAGGAAAGCTCCTATCTTCAGTCCGGCGCCCAGCTTGTCCCAGTTGTGCGCCACTACCAGCAGCACGCCCAGCGCTATAAAAAGGCCGGCCGCCGCCGCTATCCAGTGCACGGCTTTCAGCCGGCCGAACAGGCTGCCGGCGCTGGCCCGCTCGAATATTTTATCCGCCTGTTCGGGCGAGATGAGCCCGTCGGCCGCTGCTCCGTCCAGGTCTTTCTTCAGGCGTTTGTAGTAGGCTGCCATAAGCTCCCGGCTCTGATAATAAAATTATATCAATTTAAGCCCGCCGCGCCGCCGCGGCGGACCTATAACGGAGTAATTTTATTATAATACTGCATGGACGAAAGGAAAAACGCCGCGCTCTCCGCCGTATCGTGACGAAAAAAGATAAAACAATAAAAATACTGGGCTGGATGGCCGTCGCCTTCTCGGCCTCGGCTTTTTTCCTGCCGGTAATGAACCCGGATATTTTCTGGCATCTTTCGGCCGGCAAATACGCCGTGGCGCATCTCGCCCCGCCCCGCTTCGATTTTCTTTCCTGGCCGGCCGCCGGCAGGGAATGGGTGGATTTCGAATGGGCCTCCCAGGTTATCTATTACCTCATCTATCTGGCCGGCGGCTTTAAGGCGCTGGTGGCGTTCAAAGCGGCCGTCCTGGTGGTGCTGCTGCTGGTTTTCCGCCGGCTGGCGCTGCTTTACGGGCGCGGCGCCGCGCTGGTGCCGGCGCTGCCGTTCCTGGCCGCCGCGCTGGTGAGCAGCAGCGACCTCCGCCCCGAGAATTTCACGCTGCTGTTCTTTACCGTTACGCTGTACTGCCTGGAAAAAAGCCGGCTGGGCGGTATCCCGCGCGGCCTGGCGCCCCGCGTTAAACTGTTCCTGTTCTTCGCCGTGTGGATAAATCTGCACGCCGGCTGTTTTTACGGGCTGGCGCTGCTGGGCCTTTACGCGGCCGGCGAATTCTTCGCCGAGCAGCTGCCGTTCATCTACGGCGGCCCGGCGGTGCGCCCGGGCCGCAGCCTTGAATACCTGAAATTGTTCCTGCTGGGGCTGGCGGCCACGTTGCTCAACCCCTACGGCTGGAAGATCTATAGCGTGCTGGCCAACCACAGCCGCTACGCTGGCGCGCTGACGGAATATATACAGGAATGGGGCGCTTTACGGCTGGGCAACCCGTACCAGTGGCCGTACGCGCTGGCGCTGGCGGGCGTGGCCGCAAGCCTGGTGCTGTTCCTGCTGCGGCGGCGGCATTCGGTATACCCGCACCTGGCCTGCCTGCTGTTCTTCGCCTGGGCTTCCGCCGAGCACGCCCGCCATATCCCTTTCTTCGTGCTTACCGGGCTGGCTTTCACGCTGGCCCTGCCGTGGGAGAGCCTCCGGCTCCCGCGCCTGCCGGGCCCGGCGTGCCGCGCCGCCGCGGCCGGCCTGCTGCTGGCAGTTCTGGGGTATTATTCCTCCTTTATCTGGACGCAGTACACCGGGCGCGCTTCGTTCTTCGGCGCCAGCTCGCCCAACCTGGCGCGGTTCCTGAAAACCAACGCCGGCGAGCTTTCCGGCCTGCGCCTGTACAATTACTGGGCCTGGGGCGGCTGGCTGGGCTGGGAGCTGGCCCCGGAGTACAAGGTTTTTGTCGACGGGCGCTACCTGTTCCATGACAAGATAGAGGAGCTGGTGGAGGCGCGCACCGGCGCCCGCAACTGGACCGCCCTGATAGCCAAATATGATTTCGACCTGATGCTTATCGCCCTGGACGAACCGCTGGTGCCGATAAAACAGCATTTGTCCGGCGGCAGGGAGCAGGTGTTCTGGCGCCCGGCCTATCTTTTCTACCTGCCGAAGAAAGAGTGGGCCGTGATCTACTGGGATTACAAGGTAGCGGCCGTGGTGCGGCGCTCGGCGCTATCCCCGGCCTGGCTGGCGGCGCGCGAGTTCAAATACCTGCGCCCCGCGGACATCGCCAACCTGGTGGCGCCGGTGCTGGCCGGCGACGTGCCCCTGGCGGGGCTCGAACGCGACCTGCGGCTTTATCTCGGTTCGCACCCGGGCGGCAGCGAAGCTTTGTCCAATACGGCGCTGGTGGATTTTTATAAGAATATCCGGATCGCCTGCGCGAAAAAGGGGGCCGCATGCCGAAGCTGATAGAGGAAGTTATGGCGCATCCGCTGGCGCTGTTCGCCGATTTCCGGCGCCTGTTCGCGGGGCGCGTTATCTCCGCCGTCGGGGATAAATTCTTCTCCATCGCCATAGCCTGGTGGATCCTTTCACGGGCGGGGGAGAACTCCAAGTTCCACCTCGGGCTGATAATGGCGGTGAACGTTATCCCGGTGGTGGTGTTCGGGCCGCTGCTGGGCACCATAGCCGACCGTTCCGACAAGCGGCGCGTGATGCTGGCGGCCGACGCCGCGCGCGCGGCGCTGATGCTGGCGCTGGCCTGCCTTCTGTGGGCCGACAGGCTGACGCTGGGCTGGCTGTATTCCCTGTGCTTCCTTATCTCCGGCTTCGGCCCGCTGTTCGAGTCGGCCGTGGCGGCCTCCATAGCGCCGCTCACCTCGCCGGAAAAAATGCCGCAGGCCGTGGCGGCGGATTCCTCGGTGATGCAGTTCTCGAACGTTATAGGCTCGGCGCTGGGCAGCGTGCTGATGGCCGCGGCCGGCGTGGCCGGGGCGTTCTTCTTTAACGCCGCTTCCTACCTGGTCTCCTTCGCGGCGGTCTGGGCCGTAAAGACCGACCTGAAGCCCGCGGGCGGCGGCGCGTCCTCCTTCTCGGCGGAATTCAAGGAGGGGCTTCGCTACATCACCGGCAGCAGGCCGCTGCTGTGCCTGATCCTGTCCTTCGCGGCCTTTAATTTCTTCGTCGGGCCGATCCTCATCCTGATCCCGATGATAGTTAAATTCACGCTGAAGGAATCTGTGACCTGGCTGGCCGTGTTCGAGACTTTCTTCGCGCTGGGGTCGTCCGCGCTGGCCGTGGCGCTCAGTTTTAAAAGCGCCTACGGGAACATTTATCAGTGGTTCTTCAGTTCCCTGCTGGCGGTGGGGGCGTCTTTCGGCGGGCTTTATTTTACGCAGGACAGGTACGCGATCTGCGCCCTGCTGTTCGCGGCCGGGGCGGCGCTGGGAGCGGGCAACGCCGTGGTGCTCACGCTGTTCCAGGCCACGGTGCCGGACGCCATGAAAGGGCGGTTTTTCGCCGTGCTTACTACGCTGGCGTACGCGGTGCTGCCGCTAACTTTCATGCTCAACGGCATGCTGGCGGAGGAATATTCTATAGGTTTTTCAATAGCGCTGAACGCTTCGGCGGTGCTGGCGCTGTCGTTTATAGTGCTGCTGCTGCCCCGGCTGGAGTACAAGGGCTGACGGGCGGCTAGTTTCCCTTGTTCCCGCGCTCCGCCGTTTTTCTTTTCAACTCCGCCATCAGGTACTCCAGCCTGGTCTTTATTTTTACCGGGCTGAGCGTTTCGTAATCCCTGAGAATATCCTCGAGCGAGTTGACGATGAAGCGGCGGCTGCCGCTGCTGCTGCCTATCGCGTCTTCGATGGTGGAAAGGCGGTCGTCGAATTTCGCCATGTTCACGTAAAGCCCTTTCACGAAATCTTCGGCCCGGGGAGCTTCTTCCTCCCGGGACGCGGTCTGCCGCGCGGCCGGCTCCTGAAGCGGCTGCGCCTCTTCCGGCGCCTCTTCCGGGACCGGCGCTGCCGCCGGCTCCTGCTCCGCTTCCGGGACCGGCGCTTCCGCCGCTTCCTGCTCCGCTTCCGGAACCGGTGCGGCGGCCGCCTCCGGCGTCTCTTCCGGAGCCGGCGCCGTCCCCGCTTCCAGTGCCGCGTCCAGGATCAGCGCCTCCATCTCCGGAGACTGCAGGTCTTCAACCACGTCTTCGGCCCGCAACGGCTCCGGCAGCACTTCCGGCCCGCTCTCGTAAGGCGTGGCGTTGGCCAGTTCCAGCCAGCGCCGTATGGAGTAGATCAGGAAAACAACGCCGCCGATGGCGGCCGCCGAATAAAAATACAGGATCTTGTCGGTCCAGAGATTAGAAAAGGGAATATTCATTTATCCTCCGTTGAACTGCCGCCCCGCGAACGGATCCGGCAGCGCCCTGCGGACCAGCGGTCCGGAGGACGGTGTTACTTTTGTTACATATCTATATTAAGAAGTATCATTTTTAGCGCTACTTTTGTATTATAACTTTAGATTAGAGTTTCAGCAATCCTGAAGGGGGCGTTTACAATGAAAACAGTCATAAAAGCGGTACTAATGTCCGCGGCGGCTTTCGCGGCGGCGGCGGCGCTGCCGGCCGGCGGTTTTTGCGCGGAAAAGATCTCGGCCATGGTGGTTTTTGTGAGCGGCGACGCGCAGTTGAAGCGCGCCGGCGGCGAGGCGTATGCCGAGCTGAAGCTCAACGATTCTCTTTCCCCCGGCGATTCCGTGAAGACCGGGGCCGGCGCCAAAGTTTCGCTGGTTACCAAGGGCGGGGCCGAGGTGCGCATCAACGAGAATTCCACCTTCGACGTGCCCGGCAAGAGCGCGCTGCGTGAAATGTACGAACTGCGCGTGGGGCAGGTCTGGAGCCGCATGCTTAGCCGCATGGCCAAGCTGAGCGTGCGCACCCCCTCGGCCGTCTGCGCCATCCGCGGCACCGAGGCCGACATAGAGCAGAAGGAGATAATGACGGTAAAGGTTTACGAGGGACATGTGGACCTGGAGAACCCGGCCGGCAAACAGGCGCTGCGGGCCGGGCAGCTGAGTACCGTGTCCGGTGCCGGCGCGCCGGCCGCTCCGCGCCAGATGACCGCGGGTGAAATGGGCAAATGGCAGGAAGGGATAGACGTAAAAGATATAGGCAAATACCTCGAAAAAATGGGCCTGTCCGCGGACGGCGGCAAGAAGCTGAAGCTGAAGGTGGACAAGAACGGCAAGGCCAAGGACGTGGAAATAAAGCTTAAGAAGAAATAAAAGCGGCCGGAGGCGGCCGGGCATGCGGAAAATTCAGGCGGATCCATCCATTCGCGCTCCTGTGCGGGCGCGGATGGCGTCTTTTTACATGAACGGGCGCGGCGCAGGTAAAAGGATTATTATAGGAGGCCTCGCGAAGGAGTGACCGCGGTTATATGTTACCGAGCCGCCATTGATAAATTTAAACGCGTCTATTAAAATCTAAAAGATAACTGTTATCTATTCAGGGGGAAGTAATGGGGAGAGCAGCGCTGAAGATAGTTCTCATCACCGCTTTTGCTTTTATTGTTCATGCCGGAGGCCTTAACGCGGCCGCCGCCGTAGCCGTTGTGGGCGGCGGCGAAGTGTCCGAACAGGATATTTCCGACTGGCAGGCCGCCCAGGGCTGCTACGGGGAAGACGCCATAACCTCCCGCAAGGCGGGCTTCATGCGCATGTACGAGGCCGCTATTCTGGACGAAGTGCTTACGCACAATGCCCTGCGGCCCGTAACGCGCGAAGAATACGCCAAAGAAGTGGCCCGCATAGACACAGAGACCCGCGCGCCGGACATCCTGGCCTGCATCAAAAAATATTTCGGTGAAGGCACCGCCCGCTACGAGCGGGTGTTCATCCGTCCCATACTTACGCAGCGCTATATACACGAGTTCGTAAAAACGGACCCCAAAGTACAGGCCAGGGCTTACGGCCTGCGCGACGCAGCGCTGAAGGACATCGCCGAAAATAAAACTTTTAAAGAGATCGGCCTGGAGCGCGGCATAGCTTATTCCACAGCCGCGTATGCCATAGAAGAGGACACCGCCGCCCCGGCCGCGCCGGAGCCCTGGAAAAGATGGTCCCCGTTCGAAGGCGCGTTCATAACCGAGAACCTGAAATACCTTAAGCCCGGCGAGGTGAAGGCCGCGCCTATAGAGGACCCCGCCAGCATCAAGCTGGTGCGGCTGCTCAGCGTTACCGGCAAGAAATACTATTTCGAGTCCCTGACGGTAACTAAACTCTCCACCGAAGACTACCTCAAGAGCGTTGCCAAGCTGCCCGTGAAAATAACCGACAAGGAACTGCGCGACTGGGTTGCGCCGATAAAGGGGAACCCCCTGCTGGCCCCGGCCGAAATAGCGCCGGAGGCGGAGGGGGAAGTGAAGAAGTAAAGAAACCGGGTAAATCGGTGGATAAAAATAAATGATGCCGGATGGACGGGAAAAATTAAAAGCGGCCTTAGTCCGCCTTGTAGGGGGCAGATCAAAACCCTTAAAAGGCGGGAGAGGCCTTTTTGTGTTTTTTTCATTGTTCATGCTGGCCGCGGCGGGTTTAGCTCCAGTGGCGTCCGCGCTTAATACCGGCACGCACGGGCATACCACCACGCTGCTGCCGAACGGGAACATCCTTGTTACGGGCGGTACCACCGGCACGGCCAACGTCTCAACCTCGCGCGCAGAAATATACGATATGGCCTCCTCCGCCTGGAGCGCGGCAGGGAGCATAGGCGGCGGTACGCCGGTAGCAAGGTCCTCGCACACCGCCACCCTGCTGGGCAACGGCTATGTGCTGGTGGCCGGCGGTTTCGAGAACGGAGTTGCGAAAGCCAACGCCTACCTTTACAACCCCTCGAACGGCACTTGGGCCGCTACCGGCGCGTTAAATACCGCCCGCGGCGGGCATACCGCCACGCTGCTTGCCAAAGGGGCGAAAGCCGGCAGTGTGCTGATCTGCGGCGGCCGTAACTCGGCGGGAACGATCACTACTAACTGCGAGCTTTATAACGGCAGCTCTTTCAGCGACGCCGCCGCGGCCGACATGAACAGCGAGCGCATCGGCCATACCGCCAGCGCCATAGCGGGCGGCCGTGTTTTTGTTTCGGGCGGGAAAAATTCG
>SESF01010919.1_pt1 | contig 10920 bp, 10 predicted proteins | sample 3171521 | NCBI WGS metagenome assembly SESF01 (sample SAMN10866945, study PRJNA518727) | freshwater metagenome | biome: subpolar coniferous forest; feature: holomictic lake; material: water; isolation source: holomictic Lake 227, 6 m and 8 m depth | place: Canada: near Kenora, Ontario | collected...
CTAGCAAGGCAGTTGTATCAGCAGATAATAAGAAAGACGAATTACATTTCCTTATCGTAGATGTTGATGGACATATCACAGGCACGCGTTACACAGTTCTTGAAAAGTTTGAAGGCTTGTCAAAGTGCTCTGATGCAACCGACTATACTGGACAATCAAATTACTATGTAAATGTTATTAATAACAAATCAAAGTATATTTGGTGGTCAGCACATACAGCAGGGGTAACATCTGGTTCTAACATTATTGCATGGGGATCTGACTCATTAACCGCATCGCCATCATCAAAAGTATATGCATCAATAAGCGTTGTTGCAGCACCAAACTTCTTTTATCAATCATTAACGGGTGGTGTTGCTGGTACCACACCAGATGACGCAGCAATCAATAGTGCATACAATACATTGATTAACAAAGATTTATATGATGCGAATTTGTTTATGACCGCAGCATATAGCACGACAGTTGTTCAAAATGTTGTTAATAACGTTGTTTATGCTCGTCGTGATGCAATTGCATTTGTATCATCAAATACTTCCGGTGCGCCAATTTTTGATACAGACACTGATCCAGTAGCATCATGCAAAACGTATGCTTCAAACCTGACTCTTGCAGAAATGTATTCGCAATATGCAGTATGTGATACTGGTTGGAAGTACATCTATGATCGTTATACAGGCGTGTATCGTTGGGTTCCATTGAACGGCGACATCGCAGGTTTATGCGCTCAAACTGACTCAATTGCAGATCCATGGTGGAGCCCAGCTGGTTTCAATCGTGGTGGTATTAAGAACGTTATCAAGCTAGCTTTCAATCCGAATCAAGCACAACGCGACTCATTATATCCAAAGGGTATTAATCCTGTAACAGCATTCCCAGGACAAGGCGTTGTACTGTTTGGTGATCGCACAATGACATTGAAGCCAAGCGCATTTGATCGTATTAATGTTCGTCGCTTATTCAATATTCTTGAAAAGTCAATTTCAATTGCAGCTAAGTATCAGTTGTTTGAGTTCAATGATACATTTACTCGTGCTCAATTCAAAAACATGGTTGAGCCGTTCCTACGTGGAATTCAAGGACGTCGTGGTATTACAGACTTCTTGGTTGTATGTGATGGTTCAAATAACACCGGTGATGTAATTGATCGCAACGAATTCCGTGCAGACATTTACATAAAACCAGCACGCTCCATTAATTTTATCACTCTAAGCTTTGTTGCAACACGTTCTGATGTGTCATTCAGCTCAGTAATCGGTGGATAAATATATCGTAACTGTTTAAAGGAAACAATATGTCAATATTAGACTTCAAAAGTGCATTATTAGGTGGCGGTGCGCGTGCTAATCAGTTCAAAGCTGAAATCGTATTTCCATCATTTGTAACAGGTGGCGCAGCGGCCGGTTCAAAGGCACAGTTCCTTTGTACTGCAGCATCATTACCTGGATCATCGATTGGAATTACTCCTGTATTTTATCGCGGTAGAGAAGTTAAGCTTCCTGGTGAACGCACATTTCAAAACTGGCAAATTCAAGTCATTAATGATACCGACTTTGCCATCAGAGATGCGTTTGAACAATGGATGAATACTATTAATGATGTTAAGCAAAATAGTGGTATTACAAATCCACTTCTTGTTACATCACAAATGGCCGTTCATCAATTGGATCGTAACGGTTCAACATTAAAAACATATTCATTCGTTGATGTATGGCCAGTTAATCTTAGTGATATTCAACTATCATTTAATTCAAATGATCAACTTGAAGAATTCACCATTGAATTAGCATATGCATATTGGGAAACACAAAAGTCAAGTTCAAGCATTGGTGGTACTGTTGGTATCAACACTCCATTCGGAGGCATCGGCGTATCGATTTAATCATTGAGAAGGTTTAATACATAATGGAATTTTTTGGACTTACTATTAAAAAAGCAGAACGTGAGGAGGTTGAAAAACCTTCCTCATCTTTTGCATTGCCTATTGATGACGAAGGCGCAGGTCTAGTTGCAGCAGCATCATCCGCAGCGTATTATGGAGTATATGTTGATATTTCTGGAATGGCAAAAGATGTAGTTCAAGGAATTCAAAAATGTCGAGAAATTGCACTTTTTCCAGAAGTTGATATAGCATTACAAGATATCATTAATGAAGCAATTCCTCAGGAAGATGATACTTCTTTAATTACATTGGATCTAGATGATCTTGATTTTTCAGATACATTGAAGGATAAGATTCAAGCAGAATTTAAGCGTGTTATAACATTGTTAGATTATACAAATCTTGCATCAGACTTATTCCGTAGATGGTACATTGATGGAAGATTGTTCTTTCATATCATAGTAGATAAATCAAATCTTAAGCGTGGCATCATTGAATTACGAATGATTGAAGCAACAAAAATCCGTAAAATGAAAGAAGTGAAAAAGAAAAAATCAGAATCTGGAATTGATGTTATTGATCAGATTAATGAGTTTTTTGTTTATAATGAAACAGGATTTATGCCTACAACAGCAAATGCAACAGCGACAACAACACAGGCTGCAAATGCAATGGGCACCAATGGCATTAAACTTTCTACTGATGCTATTGTATATGTACCGTCAGGATATGTTGATGGTAATTCAAACAATGTATTAAGTTATCTACAAAAAGCTATTCGACCAGCGAATCAGTTGCGAATGTTGGAAGATGCAACGGTTGTATACTTCATTGCTCGTGCTCCAGAGCGTAGAATATTTTATGTCGATGTTGGTAATTTGCCTAAGTTGAAAGCAGAACAATATCTAAAAGAGATCATGAACAAATATCGTAATAAGATGGTTTATGATAGCACGACAGGAGCAATCAAAGACGACAAACGCTACCAATCAATGCTGGAAGATTTCTGGATGCCGCGACGAGATTCTAGCAAAGGCACAGAGATTACAACATTACCAGGAGCACTAGGTCTTCAAGGGCAGCTTGATTCACTTGGATATTTTAAAAAGAAATTGTATGAATCATTGAATGTGCCGGTGTCGCGGTTAGAACCATCTACAGGTTTTAGTTTGGGTAGATCAGGAGAAATTACACGTGATGAGTTGAAATTTCAAAAATTCATTGATCGTCTTCGTAGAAAATTTTCACAGCTTTTCTATGATGTGCTCAAAACACAATTAGTTTTAAAAGGTATATGTAATTCTGATGAATGGGAAACCATTTATAAAGAAGCCATTAAAATTAAATTTCAAACAGATAATAGTTTTTCTGAATTAAAAAATCAAGAACTTGTTACAAATCGAATGGCATTGTTACCACAAGTTGATCAATACTTAGCAAAGTTTTTCAGTAAAAAATGGATTCAAAAGAACATTCTTCAATTGTCAAATGAAGACATTGAACAAATGGATAAAGAAATTGAAGAAGAGAAAGATGATCCAACAGCTAAACCATCAATGATGCAGGACCCAAATGCAATGCAACCACCTGGAGCTGATGATACACAAGGTGGTTTTGGACAGGATCCATATAGGCAGGATCAAGACGATCAATCTCAGCAAAATTATCAACAAGAACAACAACCTGGACAACAACAATGATAAATAATATTGAAGGTTTAAATGAATGGGAATTCGACAGTAAACCTAAAGTTGTTCTGGTATCAAAAAAAAGACAATTAGGTGCTGTTGGTATATCAGCATTTAAAGTAACCACAAAAGCACGAGAGCTTGCGGCAGCTGAAGGGTTTTCTAAAAAGAAAGGTCCTTCTTATAATGACAAACATTTAGAAGCAGCAAAGAAATTTTATCTTCAGAAAGAGGAGTTTGAACAAATGAATATTAAAGAATCTATTTCTAATATGTTGGATCAACTTACAAGCGATGATGTTGAATCAGCATCCGATTCTTTCCGTGAAGTCATTAATGCTAAAATCAGCGAACGTCTTGAAAATCTAAAAGTAGACGTTGCTGCAAGCATGTTTGGAGATAATGTTAATGAAGAAATCGGTGATCAAGGCGAAATGCCGGATGAAGGTGATGATCTTCCGGATGAAGGCGAAGAATAATGACTGTTACAAAAACTATCGTTCAAAATAGTCCAACTCGTTGCAAGATTAAAATCAACGCAGACGCGGCAGTTACTACAGGACAGGCGCAGATTGTTTTAAAAAGAACTGTTGTTATTTCTGGTGGTCCTACTTTAACATTTACTGCTGGAACTAAAGGAACTGCAACGATCACTAGGTCTTCTGTAAACTGGCAAACAGATATCACAACAGCACTCGGTACAATTCCACAACCAAGAACAAGTGCAGTTACCGGTAGTGGAACAAATTACGGTGGCATGTTTTATTTAGATCTTACCGGTTGCACAGCATTAGATCCTTCTAATCAAAAGGTATTTACTGTTACAGGTTTAAACAATTTGGTTGCAACAGTGCAAGAAAATGTCACAGTTGCAGATAATGCAAAAGCATCAACTGGTGCAACGGCATATTATTCAGATGTTGGATATTACCAGCAAACTTTAGGATTATTGGCTGATGCAGTAAAAGTCAATATCAGTAAAATTGTATATTCAGTACCATCAGCTGCAGCAAACAATATCAATGTTATTAGAAACGGATCATCAGTAATGTTCCTATCTGGTATGCAAGAAATTGACGACGTTGTTAGTACAATTTATAGTGGATATGATTTAGATACAATTATTACTGGTGGTGGTGGAATGATCGTCTTTGAACTAATTAAAGCAACAGGATTCGTTGGACAAACAGGAGTAACAATCTGATGAAAATACTTAGAGAACTCACTGAAGATGTTGAGTATATTACTGAGGCTGGGGCCGATGGCGTAAAACGATTATTCATTGAAGGGCCGTTTTTAACGGCAAATCAACAAAATCGTAACGGAAGAATTTATCCAGGTGATGTTATGGAATCAGCTGTTAATAAGTATAACAGCGATTATATTTCACAAAAGCGCGCTGTATCAGAACTTGGACATCCAGATGGTCCGACTATCAATCTTGATCGTGTATCACACATCATCGAATCATTGAAACATGACGGAAAAGATCATTGGATTGGTAAAGCAAAAATTCTTGAATCAACTCCAATGGGCAAGATTGCAGCAACACTAATTAATGAAGGTGTTAAGCTTGGTGTTTCATCGCGCGGTTTGGGTTCTTTGGTTGAAAAAAATGGATCCAAATATGTTCAAAATGATTTTATGATTAGTGCAGTTGATATTGTTAGCGATCCCAGTGGACCAGGATGCGTTGTTCAAGGTATTAATGAATCAATTGAATATGCAATGCTTGAAGATGGACGCATTATTCAAACCGTTGTTGATGTATATAAGAAAAAGATTGATGAACAAAAATTTATCAAAGAGTTTAAACGTCTTATAGAATCATTCAAGCAATAATAGTTTCACACGTCTAAATCGATGGGTAAGTGAGTAATTTATATAAATAAATGTATAGAAAAGGAGTATGCTAATGGTACTATCATTAGAAGAAAAGATTAAAGCACTGATGGAAAGTAAAGACACTATTAGTGAAGAAGAATTGGACACCATCGAAGAAGGCACATCTGAGGCAGCTGTTGCATTAAAGGCTGCTGCACATGGTTTGGAAGCTGCAGCTGATGCATTGTCTGGCGGCGATTCAGATAAAGTTGATGATGGTGATGGCGATGACGATGATGACGACGAACAAACAGCAACAGCAAAGGATACCCCGGAAGTGAAAGAAGATATTGATCCGTTTGGCAAATTAGCAGATCACGGTAATGAAGGTGAATCTGGTTCAACAAAAACAGGTAAGTTGAAGTCAGGACTTGCAAAGCGTGATGGTTCTAATGGCAAATTCCCAACATCTGTTGCAACTGATAAGCAAGATGATGAAGGAAAAACAGCTAAAATCAAAAAGAATTATCAAAGCACAAAACAGGGTAATTTAGATGACGGTGTAAGTGCAAATAATGCCGAAGCCAATCCTCATAACGATCATAACAATGAAGGTACCACGTTACAAAAAGGTGCACAAAAGAATCCTGTATCAGAACATATGGAAGCATTGTTTCAAGGTGAAGAGCTTTCAGAAGAGTTTCAATCAAAAGCAGCAACAATTTTTGAAGCTGCTGTTCAATCTGTTGCAGAACAACGCATTGCAGAATTGGAAGAAGAGTATCAACAACGCATTGACGAGGATGCAGAAACTATTGTTTCGCAACTTGACGAAGCCGTTGAAGAAGCAAAGCAAGAGCTTGTCGATAAGATTGATGGATTCCTCAACACTGTTGTGGAAGAGTGGGTTGATGACAATGCGATTGCCTTAGAAGGCGCTATGAAAGTAGAACTAGTGAACAGCTTTATTGATGGTATGAAAGGTCTATTCAAAGAGCATTATTTTGAAATTCCGGATGATAAGTTAGATATCGTAGAAGAACAAGCAAATGAAATCAATCAGTTACGTGAAGCTTTGGCTGAACTTGCTGATGAACATGATGCTATTGTAAATGAAAGAGTTGAATTAACAAAGGCTGCTATTCAAGAAGCCGTTAGTGATGACCTTACAGATACAGAGCAAGAGAAATTTGCTAAGTTAGCTGAAAGTATTGAATTTACTTCCGAAGACGAGTATATTACAAAACTCGAAACCATCAAGGAAAGTTATTTTCCACAAGGCAAAGGCGAATCAGTGATTCCACAAGATGATGCCCCTGTAGAGTTAACTGAAGAAGTTAGCAATGCACCGGTTGATCCTTATGTAGCATCGATCGTCAATCGTATTAAATTTTAACAAAAGGAAAACATTATGTCAGTAGAACAATTAATGGAAAAGTGGAATCCGATCATCAATCATGATTCGCTTTCTCCAATTCAAGATAACTATCGCAAGCAAGTAACTGCGGTTCTTTTAGAGAACACTGAAAAGGCTCTTCGTGAAGAGCGTTCGGTCCTTATGGAAACAATTCCTACATCAGCAACACAAAATGCTGCTGTGTATGATCCTGTTCTTATCGGCCTAGTTCGTCGTTCCATGCCTCAGTTGATCGCGTATGATATTTGTGGCGTACAACCAATGACTGCTCCTACAGGTCTTGTGTTTGCATTACGTTCATATTACGGTGACTTGTCGACAGAAGCACTCTTCAATGAAGCAGATGCTAACTATTCGGCAACTCGTACTGCAGCAGTTGGTGGTTCGCCAACAGACGCAGCAAACGGTCTTGATCCATGGGATGCTTCTCCAGGTTATACTGGTGATTCTAACCAAGGTGGTGGTCGTCCGCTAACAGCTGTTACTGGTACAGATCCACAGAACTGGGGTCAATCAGATGGTCTAACAATGAACCAAATGTCGTTCAAGATCGACAAGTTCTCCGTTGCTGCTAAGAGCCGTGCACTTAAGGCTGAATACACGATGGAATTGCAACAAGACTTGAAGGCAGTACATGGTCTTGATGCAGAAGGCGAATTGAGCAACATTCTTTCTAATGAAATCGTTGCTGAAATCAATCGCGAAATCATTCGTACGATTTATCGTATTGCTAAAACTGGTGCACAAGAAACTACCGTTCCTGGTACATTCGACCTTGACATTGATGCTAACGGCCGTTGGTCAGTTGAGCGTTTCAAGGGTCTCTTGTTCCAACTAGAGCGTGAAGCAAATCGTATTGGTGAAACAACACGTCGTGGTCGTGGTAACTTCATTCTAACCTCTGCAGACGTAGCGTCGGCATTGGCATTGACTGGAAGCCTTGACACCGGTGCTGCTCTTTCACAGCGTGGTTTGAATGTTGATGAAACTTCAAGCACATTTGCCGGTGTATTGAACGGTAAGTACAAAGTGTATGTTGATCCGTATCAAGGCAACATTCAATCAGGTCCTGGCGGTGCTAACTTCACATCACAGCAATTTGCTGTTGTGGGTTATCGCGGTACAAGCCCGTTTGATGCAGGTTTGTTCTACTGCCCATATGTTCCGCTTCAGTTGATGCGCGCAGTTGATCCTGCTACGTTCCAACCAAAGATTGGTTTCAAAACACGATATGGTATGACTGCTCATCCGTTGTCCGGCGATGCTGGCACAATGGCTGCACAGACAAACTTCTTCTATCGTGGCCTAAAGATCGCCAACTTAGCATAGGAAGCAAGTTACAAAAGAAATGGGAACTTCGGTTCCCATTTTTTTGACTTTTTGTTTATTTTGATATATAATTATTATATTCCATTTAGTGTTGGAGAATCATGTGAAATTGGTCGAATTTTTATCATCAGCAACGAGTAAAGAGAAAGGTTTCTTTACTAAATCAATTGTTAATGGCGGTAAGTATAAAGCAGATTTGGTACAAGAATTTAAACAATACAAATTTGATGATAATCTGTCTTTTCCTGAACGTTATTATTTGATAGTTAACGGATTAACAACAGGTCCGAAATGTTCATGTGGAAAAACATGTGCATTTGATGTAACTCAGTACAAAAATTATTGCTCACAATCTTGTTATGTTAAAACCCTTTCTAAGAAAAATCCCGCTGCTAAAGAAATTACTATTGAAGGAATTACATATCAAAATATCAAAGATGCAGAAAAACAAACAGGTTTATCAAGATACAAACTTAAAAGGTTGACTATACAATCAATTGAACAAAAAACAAGATTGTGCAATGTTCATTCACACCTGATTGATTATGAGTGGATGAAAGAACAAAAGAAAAATAGAAACTCAGCTATCATAATAGCTGACACTTTGAATGTAAAAGTGGATTATGTTAGAGATGCATTTTTGTACCACGAATTGGGTACAAAGTTTGATCAAATATCTCCTATATCAAAAGAAATGCTTGAAAGTTATGATACAATGTATGATATTGTAATTGAAAAAAACATGTATATTGCAGACATAGTAAAACAGCTTGATGTATCATTTACATCTGTTGAAAAGGCAATTAAAAAGCATCAATTGCCTTATACGCCAAAAAGAATTTCACATGGGCAGTATACATTGTTTCAATGGATTCTTTCATTGGGATTTAATGCGAAATGCAATGATCAAACGCAGCTTTTTGATACAATTGATGGAATTCGAACTGGAAAAGAGATTGATATTTATATAGATGAATTAAAATTGGGTATTGAATACAACGGTCTTTATTATCATCAAGAAGGCGGAAGAATAAATTCAATGTATCATCAGAAGGCATGGCAAAAAGCAAAACATCGTGGAATTCGTTTAATTCAAATTTTTGAGGATGAATGGATATCAAAACAAGAACTTGTAAAAAAGAAATTGATGCATATCATGGGATTGCAAACAGATAAGATTTACGCAAGGAAATGTATTGTGAAGAATATTTCAAATGTTGAAGTGAGAGATTTTTACATAAAGAATCATTTGTATGGACACAAAAACTGTAAGGAAGTTAAAGGATTGTTTTTTGATGATGAACTAGTTGCAGCAATGAGTTTTACAAACCAAAAACTAGAACGATTTGCATCTTCCGTATTTGTGATTGGAGGATTTAGTAAATTGTTAAAAGCTTTTGAAAAATCAAAGGTTGAAACTTTTGCCGATCTATGTTGGTCTGATTCAGATGTCAATGTATATACAACTAACGGATTTAAGCTTGTTTCTATTACCAGACCGAATTACTATTGGTCAAAAAAGGGAATACGTTATAGAAGAGAAAAATTTCAAAAGCATTTGTTAAAAAACATGCCGTGTTTTGATGAAAGTTTAACAGAATCGCAGATAATGACATTGAACGGATATATCAAGATTTTTGATGCTGGACATGCAAAACTAATTTTTGAAAGTGATAAATAGATCATGGACTTTAATTTGGATATTGTATGTCAAACACGATTGATACTGTTATAGCTTTAAGAGTACTTTATCTCTTCAATCTTCCGTTTAAAAAGTGGCCTGCTTTTAAAGATGGCACAATTGATGAAAATGGTAAGGTTGTTAAAAAACCTTCAACACAAAATGAAAAAGATAATTGGACGATTTTACATAAACTTGTATCCAAGCTTAAGCGCATTATAGCAAAAGCTCCAGGCGGTTCTAGTATCATTGCAACGCTTGCTGCTTCATATCTAGCAATTAAAGAAGATGTGGAAAATGTTCAATTTGCAATGGACCAACTGTATGATGCAGCTCCTGAGTTAATGGAAGAAATCGCATTATCATCATGTGGATCTGTGTCTGGACCAACAAACTCAATGTATGATCCAAATGTAAAAACACCAAAAGCAGTCAAAGCTTTTAAGATTGCAAATCAAAAACAAAAGAAAACACCTAGAAGAATTTTAGGATTTAAAGAGTGGATTGAAAAGGATTAAATTATGTGGGAATGGATTTTATCTAAGATTGGTATTACTGGTGTTATAGTAATAGTATTAATGGGTGCTATTGGTGTTGAAGCATTCATCATTAATCGAAATAGAGCTAAGATTGAAAGTTTGAATAATACGATTGCAACAATGAAGCAAGTACTTCAAACACAAAATGATTCTATTGAGGAATCTGGTAAAAAATCAAAACAATTACAATCAGATTTGGACACAGCAAATGATGCAAATAAAAAATTGCGATATGGATTTGTTAAACTTAAAGATTCAATTTCAATTGCTCCGTTAGCAATGTCATGTTCATTGGCCGTTTCTGAGTTGAAACAAAGATCAACAGAACAGGCTGTAAGGTGGAACAAATGAACAAGTTTTATCTTTTAATATTGTTATTTTTAGCCGGTTGCGGAAATCAACCCATTAAAGAAGTTAAGGTAGAAGTATGGACGCCTCCAAAGTTTGACATGCCTGATCGCCCAATTCTTAGGACCAACAAGAATGCAAAGACTGATGGTGAAGTTGTTAGAAATGAAGAGTTAAACTCTTTAGATTTAGAAAACTATGCAGCACAACTT
>SESF01002634.1_pt1 | contig 10913 bp, 7 predicted proteins | sample 3171521 | NCBI WGS metagenome assembly SESF01 (sample SAMN10866945, study PRJNA518727) | freshwater metagenome | biome: subpolar coniferous forest; feature: holomictic lake; material: water; isolation source: holomictic Lake 227, 6 m and 8 m depth | place: Canada: near Kenora, Ontario | collected...
TGGCCGCTTGGGAGACAGCTTTGGGACGGTGCAGACGACTTCGGTGCCGCCGCCGGGCAGTTTTCGGATTTCCAGATCCGCCCCGATCATCCGGCTGCCGGAATTCATGATGGGGAGCCCTATGCCGCCATTTGTCCGCGAGCGCGATTTTGGGAAGCCAATCCCGTCATCCCGGATGGTGAGGACAAGGGCATGCCGGGTACTGGAAAACTCGATATGAAGCTTTTTTGCCCCGGAATGTTTAAGCGCATTGTAAACCGCTTCATGGGCAATGCGGTAGAGGGGAAGAGCAACGGCGCGCTCCAGTTTATTGGCGGCACTGGAAATGCGGACCGTACATTCGATCATCCCTCCTGAGCGGGCCTGATCGGCCAACTCTTCAAGAGCGGCAGCAAACCCGTCTCCGTCCAGCAGCATGGGGGAAAGCCCTTTGACCAGCGTGCGAATTTCGGTCACTACTCCTTTAACTAATTCCGTGATCTGCCGGGCGTCCTCGGCCTGCTTGATCCCGAGCTTCAGCAAGTCTTCAAATAGAACGTTTCCGAGCAGGGTGATCCCCACAAGATATTGGCAAAGATTCTCGTGCAGGTCGTGTCCAAGCCGCTGTTTCTCTTTTTCGCTGGTGTCGATGATCTCGCGCTCCAGCGATTTTAGGGCTGAGATCTCCCTGGCAATGCCAAAAATCGCCTCTCTGCCGTCGCGACTCCGGTTCAAGCCTTTGGTGACGAGAAAGGTCCGAGAACCGCGCTTTCCCGCCGGTACGGCGATTTCAAACGTGCGGGTTTCCTTGATGGCAACAATTTCGGCGTTGTGCTCCAAAATAATCCGGCTGATCTCTTGGGAGCCGAATTCACTCGCATTGTGGCCCACGATCTGCTCGGCGGATCTGCCGAGCCAGTGTGCCAGGGCGGAGTTTGCCAGCAACAATACCCCATCGGGGGCGCACAAGAAAACCGCGTCGGTCGTGCCCTCGATAATGTCGGAGAAGAGGGTCCGGCCCTCATGGGCGGCCTGTTCGGCGAGCCGCCGGTGGGTGATATCGATGTGCGACAACACCGCCCCCCGCCCGCCGGAGAGGGCTGTGGCGTTCATAAGAAACCAACGCAGAGCATTGGGGCCGTGACACGGATATTCAAAGGTGAAGCGGTTCGATTTCCCTTCAAGCACTTCTGTCAATCCGTTAAGGACCGACTCTGATTCCGGCAGGGGAACCCCATTGGAATCCCGGCAAAAATCGAGATAGTTGAGCCCTTCGCTTACTTTTGCAGGATCGGCGCCGTTCTCGGCAGCAAACCTGCGCCATGCTTCGTTGACAGCCGTAATACATCCACTTCGATCCAATACCGCTATGTGCTCAAGCAAAGCATCCGCAACTTCCCAGCCCTCTGGATGGTCCCGCCTTTCACGGTCAGGTATTGACATGAAAAAAATCCCCCAGCGTTCACTATCGTCTAAGCTGGAGATTCGGCAAGTCCGTGCGGATATTCAGGAGCCAGCGTGGTCCCTTCGTGTGGATGCGGCGGTGGCTCGGTCCGGGGGGGCATTGGGCCTTCGATCGAAGGCGGCGGGTTCCTCATGGACCCACAGCGAATGATGTCGCGGACCTGATCGCCGTCGAGCGTTTCAAACTCGAGCAGAGCCTTCGCGATAAGCTCCAGCTTGTCCCGGTGATTCAGAATCAGTTCCTTGGCGCGCTCGTAGGCCTTGTCGCAAAGGTCGCGCACCTCACGGTCGATCTCCTGGGCCGTTGCCTCGGAGTAGTCCCGATTTTTCGCCAGGTCCCGACCGAGGAAGACGTAATCTTCATGCGCGCCGTATTCGACCATCCCGAGCTTATTGCTCATGCCCCATTCGCAAACCATTTTCCGGGAGAGTCCGGTGGCGTGGCGGATGTCTCCGCTGGCGCCGTTAGTCACATCCCCGAAGACCAATTCTTCGGCAACGCGTCCGCCCATGATCATGACCAGGCGGTCGAGCAGTTCGTTCTTTCGATTGGTGTATTGGTCGCCCTCCGGCAAATACATGGTGAGTCCAAGCGCGGGGCCGCGCGGGATGATGGTGACTTTGTGGAGCGGGTCCATGTTGTCAACCAACTCGCATAGCAACGCATGGCCGGCCTCGTGATAGGCGGTGTTTTCTTTTTCCTTGTCGCTCATCGCCAGGCTCCGGCGTTCGCGTCCCCAGCGAACCTTGTCCCGCGCTTCTTCAAGCTCCTTGAGCGTGATTGCCTTCATCCCCCGACGGGCGGCCATCAATGCCGCTTCGTTGATCAGGTTCGCCAGTTCCGCACCGGAATAGCCCGGTGTGCCACGGGCAATCACCGCCAGATCCACTCCGTCCGCGATTTTCACGCGTTTGGAGTGAACTTTCAGGATGTATTCGCGTCCCTTCACGTCAGGCAGATTTACGGTGATTTGGCGGTCGAAGCGGCCCGGACGCAGCAGAGCCGGGTCGAGGACGTCGGGGCGATTGGTCGCCGCGATGATAATGACCCCCTCCTGCGTGTCGAAGCCGTCCATCTCGACCAGCAGCGCATTGAGCGTCTGCTCGCGTTCGTCGTGGCCTCCGCCCAACCCGTGACCGCGGTGGCGCCCCACGGCGTCGATTTCGTCGATGAAAATAATGCAGGGCGCATTCTTTTTCCCCTGCTCGAACATGTCGCGCACGCGGCTCGCCCCGACGCCGACAAACATTTCCACGAAATCCGAGCCGCTGATCGAAAAGAACGGCACATCCGCCTCGCCGGCGATGGCACGGGCCAGCAGCGTCTTGCCGGTCCCCGGAGGGCCGACGAGTAGAACGCCTTTAGGAATGCGCCCGCCGAGTTTCTGGAAACGCTTCGGGTCCTTGAGGAATTCGACGAGTTCTTCCACTTCGTCCTTGGCTTCCTCCACCCCGGCGACGTCCTTAAACGTGATCCGGTTCCGATCTCTCGCAAGCATTCTCGCCTTGCTCTTGCCGAAATTCAGGGCTCCCTTTCCGGCCATCTTGAGTTGCTGGCGGAAGAAAAAATAGAGCATCAAGAGCAAAATGGCGATCGGCAGAAACCCGATCAACGCAGGCCCAAGCAAGTTCGATTCCGTTTTCACGGTGTATTTCAGCCCGGCTTCATCGAGCCGCTGCTCGAGGTTCTGTTGAAGCGGCGGATAGATTTCCACCTTGATCTGCACGTCCTGCCCCGTGGAGGCGTCCACCTTGTAGCCTACCAGGCTCTGCGTGGGGCGGTTATCTTCGACCAGCAATTCCAATGGCCGGTCGGTGCGGATCTTCTTGTCATTGAGCAGTTGCTCAAACTCGTACCAAGCAGTGGGTTTCGGAGTGTTTAGAGGCCGGACGTAGTAGGAAATCCCAATCAACGCAATCGCCGCGGCAAAAAGGAGGATGCCGCGCCAATTGAAACTGGGATCGCCGCCACTGCCGTTTTGCGGCGGGCGCTCTTTAGGAGAACGTGAGTCAAACTGTGCCATGATATTTGTCCTGACCTGCAAAGACCTTTTCTTTCAGGGCAGACCGGGCCAAACTTAGGCTATAAAGTCGAGAGGTCAACCACTTGTCGCGGCTTAAAATCGGATTATTCGAAACCTGCAACGACCCCACATCCGTGAAGATTCTCATTTCATCGCACTTCTTCCATCCCCAGGTGGGGGGTACCGAGACCGTGGGGCGTCTTCTGGCGGAGGAGTTTTTCGCTGCGGGACACGAGGTGAAGGTGGTGACGCAAACTCCAAAACCCGGCCAACTTGAAGCTCCCATCGAGATTCTCCGGCGTCCAACGGCTTCGGAACTGCTTAACGCGGTCCGCTGGTGCGACCTCTATTTTCACAACAACATCAGCCTCCAAACGGCCTGGCCGTTGTTGCTGGTCCGCCGCCCCTGGGTGGTTGCCAGTCACACCTGGATTCCGCGTCGGCGCGATTTGGGAATTCGCGCCGGGCTCTATGGCGCCCTCAAACGGCTGGCGATCCGCGCCTCGCACGCCGTTTCGATCAGTCGTGCGCTGGCGGCGGACTTTTCCACGCCTTCGGTCCTCATTCCAAACCCGTATCAGGACGACGTTTTCCGGCTTTATCCTGGGATTTCGCGAGACCGGGATTTGATTTGTGCCGCGCGGTTTGTGTCCGAGAAGGGGGTCGATTTGCTGATCCAGGCGCTCGGGGTTCTCCGCAGAGAGCACGGATTGAACCCCAGCTTGACCATCACCGGGAGCGGCCCGGAAGAGGCGGCCCTTCGCGAACTGGCGCGCGGGGAGGCCGTAGAGGAGCAGATCGCGTTTGCCGGGATTCAAACCGGCGACGGGCTGGCGCGGTTGTTTAATGGGCATCGAGTCGCTGTGATTCCGTCGCGGTGCGCGGAGACCTTTGGGCTGGTCGCCCTGGAGAGCGCCGCGTGCGGCTGCCTGGTGATCGGATCCGCGCGGGGCGGCTTGCCGGAAGCCATCGGACCGTGCGGGCAGATCTTCCCGACCGGGGATGTCGCCGCCCTTGCGGAACAAATCGCCGAGGCGGTACGCGAACCGGTGCCGTTCACCGGGTTGAGCGCCGAGGCGGAAGATCATCTTGCGCGGCACCGCCGTGCCAATGTGGCTGCGGCTTACTTAAAGCTGATGGCGGAGTTGCTCGAGGGGCGGCGCTGAGGGGGCAGTCGGAAGAGGGAATGGGACGGATGGGACGGATGGGACGGATATAGGTCCCATACTTCCCATATCTCCCAGCGCGCTCGTTCCCAAATCTCCTGATTGGGAACGCACTTATCTTCGAATCTCCGATTCGTAAACCGTCCGAAGGCCGTTACAGGCACGCAGTTCCCCGCGCCACCGCCGGATCGGGGATGCTGCTTCTACTCCCATTCCCGCTCTCCTCACGCGATCTCCACGCGTTTGTGCCCGGCCACGGAATCGGCCACGGCTTGCACCACCCGCATGTAGGCCACGCCCTCCTCGAACGTGGGACTGGGCCGGGGCGCGCCCGGGTTTTTCACCGCAGCGATGAAGTCGCGTTCGATTGTCCACTCCCGTTGTAGCTCCATGGGCACCTCCAACGGTTGCGCGCTCTCTTCCCCGACGAGGCCGGCTGTGATGACATCTGAAGCGAAGTCGTACCGGATCGAGCCGCGGTCGCCGTAGATCTCCAGAGTGTCGGGCGGCGGAAAAGCCGCGACGCCGCTGAATTCAAAAACCCCCTCGACGCCATTCTCAAATTCTGCGAGCACATGCACGACATCCGGGATTTTCACCTCGTAACGGCACCGGACGCGATGAACCGTCTTGGCTCTTGCGGTCACCGCCCGGATCGGCCCGAGCCAGCGTTGCAGCACTTCCACATAGATGCCGAGCGTCAGGACATTCACCCCGCTGATTTCGATCCGCTGCCTCCAGTGGGCGGGCTTGGAGGGATCGAGAAAAGCCGACGAAAGACTTTGAAGCCGCAGGTGTTGCGGCCGGCCGATGAGTTTTTCCTCCAAGATCTTCCGCATTAGCAGGTCTCCATGGAGGCCGTGCGGTGGCGGACACAACATCGTGACCAGGTGCGGCCGTTTTTGGGCGGCCACCAGCATCTCCCGAGCTTCGATGAGATTCATCGCCATCCGCGCCTGGCAAAACACATGGCGGCCCGCCTCCAGCGCGGAGATGGATACCGGGGCGTGCATGTAAGGCGGGGCTCCGATCCAGACGATATCGAGGTCAGGCAGCCCCACCAGTTCCGCCCAGTTCTTCAAAGGGGTGGCGTGAGGCAGATGCATGCGGCAAAACCGTTCGGAACTCGCATAGGTGGAGTTCGAAACCGCCACGATCTCAGTATTCGGAATGGCGAGCAGCGCCGGCAGATGGCGCTGGAGCACAATCTGGCCCGCCCCGACGATCCCGATGCGAAGTTTGGAATGCATGGGACACAGTGTGCGAAAGCGACTCGCGACCGGTCAAAACCTTTGTGCCCGCTGGCGGCTCAATCGGGGAAATACCGCCGGGGGAATCGGAATAACGGAGGGGATGACCCTAACGCGCGCTCGTTCCCAATCTCCCGATTGGGAACGAGCTTGTCTTCAAATCTCCGATTCGCAAACCGCACGAAGGCAATTCTCGCTCCCGAGTTTCCCAAACGAATGATCTGGCAAGGTACGCAGCCAGGGGCGAAACTACTCTCTGAAATCCTCCGCTGTGGGTCAGTTCGTCTATTCCATTTCCACTTTTCTGTCGCGGGCCATTTACGCCTACCTCGGGCCGGTGCATGTACTCCACGGAGAACGCTCGGAGCGTTCGGGGCCGTTTATCCTTGCCTCGAATCACATCAGCCACTTCGATCCGCCCCTGTACTGCGTGGCGGCGCGGCGCACTATCGATTGGATGGCAATGACGGAACTCTTCGCCAATCCCTGGGCTGCCCGGTTTTTCCGGGGCATGAACGCCTTTCCCACCGACCGCTCCCGAATCGACCATGCGGTCGTGCGGACGGCGTTGAAGCGCTTAAAACTGGGGCGCACGGTCGGGATATTTCCAGAGGGGGGCATTCGCTCCGGGCCGGGAAGCGTTCTTGAGGGGGCGCCGATGCGGCCCGGCGTCGCGTCGCTGGCGCAGATGGCGAGTGTCCCGGTGGTCCCGTGCGTGTTGCTGGGTACTGATCGCTTATATGATTGGCGGCGGTGGCTGCCGTGGCGGCGCGGAGCGTTCTGGGTCGCTTTTGGGGAGCCGATCCAGCCGCGGGCGGACCTGCCCAGGCACGCGGCTCGCGAGCAACTCGAGCGCGAGTTGGCTGCGGCCTTCGTTCAGCTTTATGATGAACTCAAAACGACCTTTGCCATAGCTCCAGAGGATCTGCCTCACACCCAGGAAGAACGCGAGAGGGAGGCTCAAACACGGAAAGAAGTGATGCCGCCGCCGGTGTAGGCCCCTTCGATGCAGAATCTATCAGGGATGGCTGCCTTACTAGGACTCGAACCTAGACAAACAGATCCAGAATCTGTCGTGCTACCATTACACCATAAGGCAGTGTCGGAAATCGCGCTCTCGCGAGCGGGCCGGGATTAATAAACGGAAATCGCGGGGGCCGCAACAATTTTCAGGCGGAATCTTTCGGATGCGGGGTGGGGGGGCTTGTGGCTGCCCTGTTCCGTCGGGGTGCAGGGAAGAGAGAGGGCTCCGCCGGGAGCACCTACTGTGTTATTACGCTGGGCAGCTTGCTTGCCACCCGTTCAGTGGTGCGGCGGGCGTTTTGAACGAAGTCGTTGTTCTCCCCGTAGCGCGCCCAGGGGCCAACGGGAATTTCACTAAACTCGACGAATTTCCAATCGCAGACATCCCTCGAACTGTTGAGGCCGAGAAAATCGCGAACGGCCGGGGAGACATCCAGGCCGGCTCCCTGGTTGAGATTCGGCTTGGGCCTTTCCTTTCCGAAAACGTATTGCCAGTGGTCGGTGCGGAAAGGCCCGCAGTCTTCCCATTGGGCGTAACAGACCCGGCTCCCCTTGCGAATGGCGACCCAGCGGCCATGGCAAACGGAATGCCCGGCCCGCTCGAAGGTGCGGCGGAACCAAGGGATCACGAATGAAGCCTCCGGCTTGGTGGTCCCTCGCGTGACATCGTTATAAGGGAGCGCGCAGTAAAACGGATTCTGCCCGGGAATAAATCCCACCGGGATGAAGTTGCGCCGCCTTGAGGGATCGGGATTGTCAAAGCCCCCGAAATTCATCTGCCATTTCGGATCCCAGGAACTGGAGTGGTTCGGGGTGGGATTATTGGCTGTGGGGCGCTCGCCGATCCAGAAGATGGTGGTGACAATCCCAAGCTTCCAAGGGTAGCGGCCAGCGAAGGACAACCGGCCGGACGTGGGGATCTGCACCTTTGGTTCCATCTTCAGCAGAGCGTTTTCACGAAGCTTTTGGGCGTACTTGGCAAAATCCGCGCTGCTTTGGTACGGAGATTGCGCCTGCGCGGTGAGCGCCACCGCCAAACACCCAACCAGAACTGGGAAAAACTTCTGCGCACTCATTGGGAGGGGCCGATATACTCGATTTTGGCGGGTGGGTAAAGGTTTTTCAGGTTCAGCCAGCCGCGGTTTGGCATCCGGCGGCGGAGCGTAATCCGAATACCCGGCGAACACAAATCGGCGGGGTGAGCGGCGGTGAAAGGGTGTGGTAATTCAGAGCAGCATGTGTGCCACGCTCTGGGTTATGGACGAAGTGGACGAGATGGACGTAATGGACCGGATACCAGAGTGGCACAGGCGCCTCGCCTGTGGGTGCGCGCTCCCGGACACAGGCGAGATGCCCGTGTCACCCTCTCTCCCAGTCTTCCTCTGCCCCCTTACCGCGTGATCCCGCGCTCGGAAGTCCCCAGAAACTCCAGCAGTTGGCAGATCTCCGTGCTCGGCTGGAGCTTCTTCGTGATCTGCTCCGCGCCCTGCTTCGTGTTGAGATTTAGCCGATACAGAATCCGGTAGGCTTCTTTGATTTCCCGCACCGTTTCGACCGCGAAATCGTGGCGCTCCATCCCCACTTTGTTGATGCCGCGAATCTCCGCCGGGTTGCCATCGGCGATCATAAACGGGGGCACGTCCTGCACGATCTTCGTGCAGCCGCCCAGGATCGAAAACCGCCCGATCCGGCAGAACTGATGAATGGCGCTCAGGCCGCCGATGATGACGTGGTCGCCGACCTGCACATGCCCGGCCAGGGTGGCGTTGTTGGAGAAGATCACGTCGTCGCCCACGATGCAGTCGTGAGCGATGTGCGCGTAAGCCAGGAAATTCCCCCGATTCCCGATCCGGGTGTAATCCCCGGGAGCGGTGGCCCGATGCACGGTGACAAATTCGCGGAAAGAGTTGTCGTCGCCGATTTCAACGTGCGTCGGCTCGCCGCGATACTTCAGGTCCTGGGTCTGCTGGGCTATCGAGCCGTAGGCAAAGAACTTGTTGTTGCGACCGATCCGGGCCGGCCCGCAGATGGTGACGTGGTGTTGCAACCAGCAGCCGTCTCCGAGAACGACGTCGGGACCGATGATGCAGTAGGGACCGATCACGACATCGGCTCCGATTTGGGCCGAGGGATCGACGATGGCGGTGGGGTGGATTTGGCTCACGAGGGTATGAAACCAAACATCATTTCCGCCTCGGACACAACTTCTCCGTTCACCATGCATTTTCCGCTGGCCTTGGCGATGCTCCGCTTGGACTTGGTGACTTCAACATGAATGAAGAGGGTGTCGCCCGGCATCACCGGCTTGCGGAATTTGACGGAGTCGGCGCTCATGAAATAGCCGATCTTGGAATTGGCGTCGTTGCCCTGCTGACGAAGGAACGCGATGCTCGCCACCTGCGCCATGGCTTCCAACTGGAGGACGCCCGGCATGACCGGATGCCCCGGAAAATGCCCTTGGAAAAACGGTTCGTTGATTGTCACGGCCTTCACGCCGGTGCATTTGTTGTCGCCTTCGAAACCGACAATCCGGTCCACCATCAGGAAAGGATACCGGTGCGGCAGGAGTTGCATGACATTATGGATGTCGAGCACCGAACCGCCTTTTGGCGTGACCGAAGGCGGCACCATCGCCATGAGTTGCGCGTGCTTCTTGGTGAGCACCTTCGCCAGTTCGGTGTTTGGCCCGTGGCCCGGCTTGACCGCGATGACGTGCCCTTTGATCGGCCGACCGAACAGTGACAGGTCGCCGACGATGTCGAGGATCTTGTGCCGGGCAAACTCCTCCTTGAAGCGCACCGGCTCTTTGCTCATAACCGAATCGCCCCGGACCACCACCGCGTTTTCGAGGCTGCCGCCTTTGATCAGTCCCTTGTCCAGGAGCGGTTTGACGTCCTCGTAAAAAACAAACGTGCGGGCGGGAGCGATCTGTTTTTCGTAAATCGCCGGGGTGATTTCGGTGCTGTAAAACTGGGTGAACCGCCCGTCGGGGCCGACATTGGTGCAGGAGATCCGGAATTTGTCGTCCGGCACGATCGTCATCAGCGAGCCGTTTTTGGTTTCGAGGTGAATGGGCTCGTTGACCTGAAAATAAGAGCGCGGGACGCCTTGGGAAACGATGCCCGCTTTTTTGATCAGTTCCACAAACTGAGCGGCGCTGCCATCGCAGATCGGCGGTTCGTTGGCGTCCATTTCGATCAGCGCGTTATCGACTCCCAACCCGGAGAGCGCCGAAAGGATGTGCTCGACCGTCTGCACCTTGACGTTCCCTTCGCCCAGGGTGGTGGCGCGTTCGACCGTCTTCACATTCGAGCAGTGGGCGTCGATGGTCGGTTCGTCCGGGAGATCCACCCGTTTGAATTTCCGACCGTGGCCAACCGGAGCCGGGTGCAGGGTCAACGTGACTTTCTCGCCAGTGTGCAGGGAAGCGCCTGCAAGCGTGGCGGACGAGGCTAAGGTGTGCTGGACATCAGACATGGAACCGCGGGTTGTAACAACGAACTGGCCCGCCGTCCAGTGTGGAGTCTGGGGGAGGGGAAGACGCGGAGACGCGGAGACGCGGAGAAGAAGCGGCTGGAGCGGGAGACATGCCCCCACCGCGCGCGCTCGTTCCCAATCTCCTGATTGGGAACGCACTTCTCCCCGAATCTCCGATTCGCAAACCGTCGGAAAGCCATACCAGCCTTCGGATTACCTACAACCGTACAGGAACCGGACCGCTGCCTCCGCCTATTCGGAACGGCTGCGCGCAGCGGCATCAATTGCCTCGTGGGCACGGTCAAACGGGCGTTTTACAAATGTGCTTTCGCGTGGAGTGGCCGCCGCGGAGGCCGCCGGTTGAACCGATGAAACGCCGGGGAGCGGCTGTTCTCCCTTGGCCTGCCTTGATTTTGGCCGGACGAAGAACACGTATAAGAGGGCGACGACAACGAGGAAGGTTAGAAATCGCATGGCCGCAGGGTAACCCGGGCCACGGAAAAACCAAGCTCGTTGTTCCTTAAGTCGGA
>SESF01014986.1_pt1 | contig 10907 bp, 11 predicted proteins | sample 3171521 | NCBI WGS metagenome assembly SESF01 (sample SAMN10866945, study PRJNA518727) | freshwater metagenome | biome: subpolar coniferous forest; feature: holomictic lake; material: water; isolation source: holomictic Lake 227, 6 m and 8 m depth | place: Canada: near Kenora, Ontario | collected...
AGCCCAGTGAAGTAAAGGAAAGACTTCACGGGGCTAGGGTCCCGGCAAGTTGTATTACAATGCCGGACACGATGCTGACCGTCAGCAGCAGCCCGACGACAAACGCCGTGTCTTTGAAATTCCGGTTCTCTTTGAGAAGGACAAGTATGCCGAGACCTCCTCCGGCGCAAAGACCGGCGACCAGGGCGCCAAAGCTGATCGATCCCTTGGCATAGAGTTCCGCCAAAAGGACCGACGCAAAACAATTGGGGACGAGCCCGATCAGCGACGCCAGGACCGGCTGGAATATGGTTCCCCGCAAGAGAACCGCTCCGATTCTTTCCGGTCCCATCTGCTCCACAACAAAGTTCAGAACGATAGTCAGCAGCAGCAGGAATCCGGAGATTCTGGCGGTGTGCTGGAGCGGATGAAGAAAGAGCGCCTGGACCTTTGTTGGCCTGCCATCGAGCCCATGAGAGCAGCAGCCAGCGTGCGCTTTGACCACAGCCACACTGGAAGCATTGGCAGTTACCTCCTTCGGCCTGGGTGCCTGGCAGACTCGGATGACATAGTCGATGCCCACCCCTGCGGCGATCGCAATCACTACTTTGATGACGATGAGCACTCCGACCATCTTCGCCTTATCGGGCATGGACAACAGGACCGGGACAGCCTCGTCTGAAGTGGACAGGAAAACGGCCAAGAGGGTTCCCACCGAAATGACGCGCTTCACATAGAGCGCGGAAGCCACCACTGAAAAGCCGCACTGCGGAATGCAGCCGAGCAATGCTCCCACTATTGGGCCAAGAGCCCCCAGGTCTCGGAGGACATGGCTGATACGGTCTCCATATCGGTATTCCAGAAACCCGACCACGAAGTAGATGGCGGCGAGGAACGGCACCAACTTCCCCGTATCAATCAACGCCTCCGTGATGATCTCCATGTCCTTGCTGGTTCGTTCTTAAGTTCGATGTACGGCATTCACCATCAGATTGGTTTTGACTGCCTGCGATGCACAAATTTAATCAGTTCGAAGCCGACAATGCTGCTCGTGCCGGCGGCCAGGCAGATAGCGATGTCCAGCGGATGCAGCGGCGCAAATCGGAAGATGTCGCGCAGGGCAGGCACCGTCAGCACCAACGACAGGAAGACGGTCGCGCCACCGAGAACCCACCACATCGCGCCGTTTGGAATCCGCAAAGTGCTCAAGAAGCTTTGGATTCGCGAACGGTTACTTAGGATCAACCCCACGTTGGCGATGATCAGCGTGGTGTAACACATGGCCCGAGCCTCCTTCTCGCCACCGCCGCGGGAATAGAAGAGGCCGAAGACAGCCAGCACAATGGTCAGCACCACTAAACCCTGCATGACGCTGAATCCAATGCTTCGGGGGCTGAAGAGCGGCTCGCGCTGATTGCGCGGGCGGCGGCGCATGAGGTCAGGTTCCTCTTTTTCCGCCTCGAAGATGGTGGAACAGGCCGGATCAATGATCAGTTCCAAAAACAGGATATGCACCGGCAGCAGCACCAGCGGCCATTGAAAGAGCACCGGGAGCAGGGACATCCCCGCTATCGGCAAGTGGATGGCGAAGATGTAGGCGATGGCCTTCTGGATGTTGTCGAAAATCCGCCGCCCGAGCTTGATCGCCTGCACGATGGACGAAAAATCATCATCCAATAGAACCAGCGAGGCCGATTCCCGCGCGACGTCCGTGCCCCGACCGCCCATGGCAATGCCGATATGGGCGGCCTTCAAGGCTGGCGCGTCGTTGACGCCGTCACCCGTCATGGCCACCACCTCGCCGTTCGCTTTGAGGGCCTGGACGATGCGCAGTTTCTGTTCCGGCACCACGCGGGCAAAGACGTTCACGCCGCCGATGCGCCGCCGCAGTTCGGCGTCATCCATGCCATTCAACTCGGGACCGCTGATCAATTGGCCGTCCGGCAGACCGATTTGCCGGGCGATGTTTTGCGCCGTGCCCGGATAGTCACCGGTGATCATCACCACCCGGATGCCGGCGGTGTGGCACTCGCGGATCGCCTCCCGCACCGTGGGTCGCACCGGGTCCGCCAAGCCGATCAGTCCGATGAATTCAAACTGGAAATCATGCTGCTCGCCCGGCAGTTGATCCTGCTGGCGAAAGTGCGCCCGCGCCACGCCGAGAACACGCAGGCCGTTCTGCGCCATATCGTCAATCTGCTGCGCAAGTTCCTTGGTTTCCGGCGGTGTGAAATGGCACAAATCCGCGATAGTTTCGGGCGCGCCCTTGGCGGCGATCAGGTAATCGCCGTTCGTTCGGGCCTTCCAGACATTCGAAAGGGCCAGCAGTTGGCGTGAGAGCGGGTATTCGTGAATGAGTTCCCAGTCGCTGTGCAGATGTTCCGTCTCTTTCAGAAATGTATTGCCCACCTGGTGGATGGCCTTTTCCATCGGGTCGAACGGATCGCGCTGGCTGGACAGGATGCCGAACTCCACCAGTTCATGGAACGACTCCGGCAAGCCCTTGTCGCCGACAGGCTGCCGCAAATCGCAGGTCTGGTTGTGCGCCGACAGCCGTTCCACGGTCATCTGATTCAGGGTCAGCGTCCCCGTCTTGTCGGTGCATAAGACGGTGGCCGAGCCGAGTGTCTCGATGGCCGGGACGCGGCGGGTGAGCACGCGATGGCGGGAAATGCGCCAGGCACCCATAGCCAGGAAAATCGTCAACACCACGGGGAACTCCTCCGGCAGCGTGGCCATGGCCAACGTGACGCCAGCCAGAAAACCCTGCAACCAGTCCCCCCGCGTCAAGCCATAGATCACCACCACCAGCGCGCACAACGAAAGCCCGAGGATCGTCAGGCGTTTGACCAATCGGCCGGTTTCCTTTTGCAGAAGGGTCCGTTCCTCTTTAACGGTCTGGAGCGCCTTGCCGATCTTGCCGATCTCCGTCTGGGCGCCGATGGAGAGCACTTCCGCAACGCCCTGTCCCTGCACCACCAGCGTACCGGAGAAAAGGAAGGGCGTGTCATCGCCCCCGGGGCGGGCCATCTCCGTGGGTTTGGCCTCCAGGACTTCCCCCGCCTGCTTGCGCACCGGCACGGATTCCCCGGTCAACAGCGATTCATCCACCGCCAGGTTGGTGGACTGCGACAACCAGGCGTCGGCGGGTACGCGATCACCTTCTCGTAGCATCAGCAGATCCCCGCGCACCACATCCCGGCCCGCGATGCGTATTTGCTGGCCGCCGCGGATGACCGAGGCACGCGGACTAGACAGATCGCGCAGAGCCTCCAACGCTCGTTCGGTCTTGCGCTCCTGATACAGCGTAATCCCCATGACGACGAATACAAAACCCATCAGCATCAGGGCTTCCTCCCGGTCGCCCAGGATCAGATAGATGACCCCGCAGGCCACGAGGAGCAGAAACATCGGTTCGCGTACCACTTCCCAGGCAATGGCGAAAATGCTGCGGGGCTTGGCGGATGGCAGTTCGTTGAAGCCTTCAGCCTGCAGCCGGACCGCCGCATCGTCTTCGGAAAGCCCCTGCAAGGTTTGAAGGCCGGCAGGGGAACACAGAGTAGTCTTCATTGGTTCCAGGATCGCAGTACCACGTCTGCCGTAAAAATACACATTATCAGCAAGCTGACAACCACTTTGCCAATCGCTCGGGCCAGCACGCCAATGGTCGCGCCCAACCCGGCGCGCCAGGCATCCGGCCACGGGCGCGACGCGCTACGCTCCAGCAGCGCGGCTCCTACAAACGGGCCGGCGAGGGCACCCACCAAACAGCCAAAGCCGCCAAAAAAGAATCCAATGACCGCCCCGGCCTCCATTCCACAGATGGCACCAATGCTACCGCGTCGGCTCGCGCCGAATTGCTTGGCCCCGGCGATGGCGGCGAAGCAGTCCAACGCCATCGAAAACGCCGTCAGTAACACGAGCAGCACCATGATCCACCAATGAACGCCCGCATCGCCGAACCAGAGCTTGTGAGCGACTGCCGCCAGCAGCATCAAGGACGTGCTGGGCATTCCGGGCAACATGGAACCCAGGGTGCCGATGCCCATGATCAACAGGGCCAGTATCAGACCGATAATTTGCTCAGTTGTCATCTTGGCATTGCAGGCAGCGAATCCGAGAGCAAGTTAACCTGATCCTCTCTGTTTCGCGGCACTTGCCTCATTCCGGTCTAGTCAAAACAATCCCTCAGCCACGAGTGTTCGGCGGGCCACAACAGTAACACTGCGATCAGGCCCAAGCCGGCAGTCACGACGACATACGCCGGCTTGGCCTTGACGAGCGCCCGCTTGACCCATGTCCAATTCAGCAGGAGGTGGCAAAGGGAGAGTTTCACAAAACCGATGGCGAAGGCGAAATGGATTTCTCCCCAATCGTCCTGACCCATTCCGAAAAGCCGAGCCGCTCCGTCTTCCTCGTCCATTCTGAATTCCAGCAACAGGCCGGTTCCGATGAGCGCGCAGGTGACCAGGTAAAGCACCGCGTTCGCGAGTGACAGCAGCAGAGACCTAATGTTCACAGATCTCTCTCCGCCAAACCGCTGGCATTGTTTCATCGGGCGCGCTGACCTGCTTTCTCCTCCTGCTGGTTTGTCTCCAGCAATGGGCGTTGGACTTTCATAAACAGCAGGCGCAGGCTGTTCAGCACCACAATCACTGTGCTCCCTTCATGCCCCAGCACGCCGAGCGTGAGCGGGATTCTCCCGAAGAGGGCGAAACCGACGAGAACGGCTACAGTCCCGAGCGACACCACTAGGTTTTGCCGAATGACCTTTCTTGCGTTCTGGCTAAGCCGAAACGCAGCCAGGAAGTTTTCCAACCGGTCGTGCATCAGTACGACCTCCGCCTGCTCCAGGGCGGCGTCTGCGCCACGCGCGCCCATCGCTACCCCCACGTGCGCGACCGCCAGGCTCGGCGCGTCGTTGACACCGTCGCCAACCATGGCCACCCGTTTACCCTCGGCCATGAAACTGCGAATGGCCTCCACCTTCTGTTCGGGTTTCAGTTCGGAGCGGACGTCGGAGATCCCCAATTTGCGCTGTAATGCCAGTGCCGCGGCGGGCCGGTCGCCGGTTAGAACGACGCAATGCACCCCCAGCCTTCCCAGTTCTTCGAGCACCGGGCCTGATTGTGGCCGAATATCGTCACGAAGCAGCAGCCTTCCCAGCAAATCGCCGTCGCCGACCCAAACTTCGGAAAGGCCTGGTTGAGCTATGGAGACGCTCTCCGTCAACGCGGACCAACGGGAATCTCGCGGCAGGACATCCGCCAGCCACTCTCGGCGGCCCAGGAAGATTCTTCGGGGGCCGAGTTCGACTTGAATGCCCAGGCCGGTGACAGACTCAAAGCGGTTGAATTCGACCGGGACCAAACCGTGATGCTTTCCGTGGCGGGTGATCGCACGCGCCAGCGGATGCGTCGAGAGCCGCTCGATGGAGAAGGCCAGTTGCGCGGTTTCGGCTTCACGCCCGGGCGGGAAACTCTCCACCGCTTCCACCTGCAATTCGCCGGTGGTGAGCGTGCCGGTTTTGTCGAGAGCCACGACGGTTACTTCGGAGAGCTTCTCCACGGCAGCGCCGCCGCGAAACAGGATGCCGCGCCTGGCCCCCCAGGCGATGGCAGCCAGCACCGCTGAGGGAATCGAGATAACCAGCGCGCACGGCGAGGCTACGACCAGCAACGTCATGGTCCGGTAAAACGCGCTGCTGGTCACTTCGTGAGAAGCAAATGGCGGCAAACCCATCCCCAGCCACCAGAAGAAGAACATGCCGAGCGCGAGACCAAGGATAGCGTAGGTATAAGCGGTTCCGAATTTGTCCGTAAATCGCTGGGACGGCGCTTTGAGATGCTGGGCTTCATGGATGAGCCGGATGACTTTTTGCAGGGCGCTTTCATTCGCCGGACGCAGAACGACGACCTCCACGACGCCCCAAAGATTGATCGTGCCCGCGAGCACGGTGTCGCCCAGTGTTTTCTCCACCGGCGTCGCTTCGCCGGTCAGGTTGGACTCATCGCTGGCAGTGTTACCCTTGGCAATTTCGGCATCCACGGGAAATTGCGACCCGGGTTTGACCAGCAGACGGTCTCCAGCCTTTAACCGGTCCACCGGGATCTCGTGCTCCCGGCCAGTTGAGTCGAGCAGCGTCGCCACCTTGGGTGCGTTGCGGAACAGGGAACGTATCTCCCGCTGGGTTCTGCCCATGGCATAGCGCTCGAGCGCTCCAGAAGTTGAAAACAGAAAAAGCAGCATGGCCCCCTCGGCCCAAGCGCCCACTGCCGCGCTGCCCGCCGCAACCGCGAGCATGAGAAAGTGAATGTCGAGCGTCCGCGCACGAATTCTTGCCAAGGCCTCCCGAGCGGCAAACCAGCCTCCCGCAAGCATCGAAGCCACATAGAGCGGCACCGACCAGGATGGTGCCGGTGTAAAATAGCCAGCCAATCCGAAGACGGCGCATAACCCAGCGCCGAGAGCCTGCGCTTTCCATTCATTCAAATCAGCTTCGTCCTCAGGAAGGCTGACCTGGCGAGGCACAATCTTTGGCAGCGGCAAGTCGCGCCAGCGCCAGAACTTCGGCACCGTCGGGCAGCGGACGCGCGCCACGGTGACGGCACCGGCGCTTTCCGTGACGGTGAATCCCGCTTGGGCCCTTGGCGCCCCGGGGTGTTCGCACCGCGCGCAACTGGGATCGGCTTGCAGCAGTTGGCAGCGTTCCGCAGTCGAATCCCCCTGCACTTTGGCCAGCGCCTCCTGAATTCTTTCCGCCACGCCGGAGTCAGCAGCACGCCCGATGGTGGCGACCGAGATTTTGCCTTCCACGGCCTTGATGGCAATGGCCTCCACCGAATGCTGCTTCACCAGTTCCGTCACGGCGGCCTGGACGAGACAAGGCGCTTCCAGCACCGCGCCGAGTCGAGATTGGGATTCTGCTTTCATGATCCAAGTACTGTGTGCCGCAAGTTGTCGAGCAGGTGAGCGCCGCCAAAGGCCAGCAGACCGAAGAAGGCGAGCGTCGCGCTGAACACAGCGCAGCCGGCCAGAAAAAAGACACCGTCCCGCTCCATCGCGCCGGCGGCCAGAAGGACCACAGTCAGCGCGGGCAAACTGTTGGACAGCGGAATGGGCAGTGGCAAGAGCAGCAGGAACCCCGAAAACAAGATGATGGTCCCCGCAATGCGCCGATAGATCCACCGCTCGTGCAGGAAGTCCAGTCGTGGGCAAAGCAGGACTTCCATCCAGCGCACGATGCGACTGGCCGCGCCAAGTAACTTGGCTACGAATCGTGCCGGCAACTCACGGTGCAGGATTTTTTCCGGCAGCCAGGGCCGATGACCCAGCGCCAACCGCGCGCCAATCAGCAGGACGACAAAGCCGAACGGCGTGGAAAGGCCCGGTAGCGGAATGGGGGTGAGAAAGGGCAACCCGATGACCAGCAGCAACAGGTTAAAGCCTCGGCCTTGCGTGGCCGCCAGGATTTCGGAAAGGCGAGCCGGGCAGTCGGCGAATTGTTCCGCCAGGCACCGCAATTCCTGGGAGAACTTGGGCCGGGCCGGCAAAGCCCGCAAGACCGGTATTGCGGTGGACCGCAAAGTATGAAGATGAAGGGTTGTCATGCTTTCAAATCCCGCACGACCAACACCGGGCAAAGCGCGTGGCGAACGACGCGTTCAGCCGTGCTGCCGAGCCAGACGTGTTTCAATCCCGTGTAACCGTGCGTCGTGAGAACGATCAAGTCCGCCGCCAATGCTTTGGCGGCGGCGCAAATTTCTTCATACGGCCGGCCTTCCCGGACGACGGCCGACAGGTTCACCCCGGTTGATTGACTCAGGCCCGAAGCGATTCCTTCCAAATCCGCCTCCGACTGTTTCATCAGGGGCACAATCGTGTGATTCATCAGTTCCCCTCCCAGAAGATAGTCAATGGGAAATTTCTCAACGACGTTGAGGAGGACGATTTCGGCCCGGAATTGCGCCGCCAAGAAGGTGGCCCAGGGCAACGCGGCTTTCGAGAGGTTCGAGAAATCAAGCGGGACCAGAATCTTCCTGAGTTTGAGTTGGGGTATTTGGCGGACCCGACCGGGGGCGTTGTGCTGGCGGACGGTCAGCACCGGACAGGGAGCGTGGCGCACGACACATTCGGCGGTGCTCCCCAGCAGAACGCGCTGGGCTCCGGTGTAGCCGTGGGTGGCGATTACAATCAAATCAACCTGACTCTCGCCGGCCTCGGTGGTGATTTCGTGGAACGGTTTGCCCGTTCGGACGAGGCTTGTGACCTGCTTTTTGTCTGCCACCTCCCGGCGCGCGAGTTTCGCCAGCTCCTTGAGCGCCCACGCGGCGCCTTCGGAATCACTTTGAGCCAAGACAAATGATTCTCCGCCGGCCATGAGCGGGGTCGGTTCGATGACATGCAACAAAACCAATGATGAACCGAATTTCAATCGCAGATTCTTCGCATACCGCACACCCGCCAAGGATTGGCCGGAAAAATCCGTCGGGGCCAAAATCCTTTGGACCTTTGGTGACGTCGTTGGGGTCACTATTTTACGGCGGGCTGTTCCAGATGCTTTTACGCCTTTAATTTTCATAACATTTCCTCCGCTGGTTTGATCTGCGGTTTGCACCCTGAGGGCGGCACCAAAGGTTGAAGGTGGGTTGGCATATGATTAGCGGTCGCCGGATTGTGGGTTTCATTTATTGTCATAGCAGCGCCGGCTTACGTCAGTTGCCTCAGATGCTGTGGTTTCAATCGTTGTCGCGATCACGCTTCTGCTTGCCCTCGCCGGATTCCTTTTCGCCGAGGGACAGCGACACGCCGAGGCCAGGCAGTTTTACTGCCTTTGCCTGTTCGTTATAACCGGCAAAAAGCGCCGTTATCCAAAGTCCGGCTACAATCAGGATAATCATTCCCCAGACCGCATGGGCCGAGCCAATGGCGTTTTCAGGCAGGCCTGTCTTTTTGCCCGTGACCATGGCGAGTGATATGTTCTCCCGATGCCGAAGCGTGTGCCAAGCCAATCCCATGAGGTGCATGACAATGACCGCAAGCAATGCCCAAGCGAGCACCTCATGCAGTTCCTCCGGGGATTCTCCGCCATAGCCGATGCCTGAGATGAACAAGGCCGGGACGAGCAAAAACATGAGCACCGCCGCCATCGCCGATCCGGGGTTATTACCCGCATAGAGTTTCGTTTTCGAAATGACGGCACTGGTTAGATACCTGGCCAACTCCCGTGGATGAACCGGGAAACTCGCAAACCGCGAGTAGCGCGATCCGACCAATCCCAGCACTATCCGCTCGGCCAGTAGAAACACCGCGACGATGCCGAGCAGCATGTGTAGTTGAAAGATGGGCCGCTCCTTATCTACCAGCAAGCTGATGGCCAACGCCGCCATGAGCGATGCCGCGAAGGCCCAATGCAATAGCCGGGCGGGGATGTCCCAAACGAGTATTCTAGTCATACTTGTTCGCTGTTAAAGATTGGCCTGTGGTTGCTGCCCACGCAAAATGCGCAGGCACGTGTGGAAGAAACTGCCTTGGCCCGCGCTCTCCACGATGGTCCCCAACTCGCCGGTGTCCAACCACACGCCCTTGCAGCTCGGACAGACATCAATCTCCACCGATCCGCACTGCTCCGTTGAAAGCTTCTGGCCGCATTTCGGGCAGTGCATCCAGTGAGCCTCCTTCAGGCGGAGCTTCTCCGTTTCCGATTCCGCCTGTTGTTGCTCTTTCAGCTTGGCCATTCTCTGCTGCAATTCCTGCACCCAGATGTATTCATCTTCGTTTTTGTAAGGTTTCATAGGCATGCTTTCTTTTGCACAACGCCGTTGACCCAATTGTCAACTCGCGCCACCGTTCACTCTCACAACGGAATTGGTTGTGGAGGTCATTGGCTTTGTTTGAGCGCATACGATATGGGGCGCATGACGAGTGTGAAGGTAACCGCCAGCGCAAGCGCGGCTCCGCCGTGGGTGGGCGTTATGGCCTTTGGATTGGTATTCATAGTCGTTCAGGTGGAGATGCCGTTTAAGCGGGAGAGGGAATAGGCGCAACACACCGAGTGTGCCCAGAACTCAGTGAACTGGCGTAACGCCCAACAACTTCCCTCTCCCTCGGGCAAAATAGTTAGAATCATGATTTCGGTAGTGAAAGATGTTAGTCCGATTTAGTTCTACTCTGTCAGACTCCAAAAGCGGTAGGCTGGCGTGACCGGAACCGACCAACCGGACGGCCGGAACCATCGGATTAAGATCCGTTGAATTGCATTCCGCGCGGCTTGGCTGGATCCGTAGTGCGCCGACGCCTCTTTCGCTTGGCGCAGCAAACGCGTGGGCTCAGCAGACCTGTCCACGATAACTCCGGCGCGGAGCGCAAGTCCGGGGTCGAATTGATTCGTCCGCGTCGTCACCAGAATCAGCGGGGGACAACTGGCGACATCGAAGAGGCGGTCAGCGACTTCCCATGCCGCTTCAGAGGGCAAATCCAGGTCAAGCACCACAGCCCCGGGTCGCAGCGCGCGCATTTGCCAAACCAGGCCGCTAAGTGCAGAATGCACGAGCAACAGTCCCTCCGCCTCTGCGGCCTCCCGGAGCCCCTGCCCCAATGGACGATCGTTGCTTATCAGCAGAAAGAGGTTTGTATTTCGCCCGTCCATATACGGCGCTCCCGCCCCGTGCGTGGGACGTGCGACCTCGTTAAGAAACCGAGTGCTCAGAGGTTTCAAACCATGGTTTCGATTGTGTAGCGGTTTCATTCTCGTCAAAGTATCTTCAGGCGTTCGCAAGTGTTACCGTCCTGTCTCCAAGCTAGTGACATGCCACCCAGCCTCCGGACCAACCACTCGGCATTCTCAAGGCTTTACGGCCACTCCTTGCCAGTTCGCTCGCCCCTGCATGGAGGGCGGCAGACCACAGGTGAGCAGTGGCTGGCCACCT
>SESF01008622.1_pt1 | contig 10906 bp, 8 predicted proteins | sample 3171521 | NCBI WGS metagenome assembly SESF01 (sample SAMN10866945, study PRJNA518727) | freshwater metagenome | biome: subpolar coniferous forest; feature: holomictic lake; material: water; isolation source: holomictic Lake 227, 6 m and 8 m depth | place: Canada: near Kenora, Ontario | collected...
TACTTCTGGCATTTTTTTGCGGACTTTAAAGGAGTCCATTTCTTCGAAAGGATTTTTTTCCACAATTTTTTCTTTAAGCAAAAATTTTAAAAAACTTTTTATGCTTACAAGACTTCTGGCTATAGACAGTACCGAATAGTTTTTATTCTTTAGCTCAAATATAAAATCCACCAGCGTGTCTTCTTCTATTTTTAAAATTTTATTTCTTTCCAGATACCCCTCAAAGATATTTATATCACTGCGATAAGCAGTTGCCGTATTGGGGGAAAGCCCTTTTTCAAAAAGGATAAAGTTTATAAACTTGTCTGTGTGTTGCGCAATGTCAGTCATTGGCAAACTCCATAGCGGCTTTTATTATTTTTCTTTGTGCTTTCTTATCTTGGATAAAAATATTTTCACCCTGCATAGTACCGAGGGTCACCGTAGTTTTAGTTTTAATTCCGTTTACCGCCAAAAAAGATTTTATCTCATTTTTGGCCCCCACAAAAGTAGATCTGTTGTTTGCTTCAGCCGTTAAAATAATAGCCCCGTTTTTCCATTTTTTTTTCATTCCTTTGGAGTATTTAAACCATGCTGGTTCACTCCTGTCTATGAGCGCTTTCAATTTAGCCGGAGCCCCCATAAAGTAAACAGGTGAGGCTATTATGACCACAGTAGCTGTCGCCAGGTGTTTCAATATTTTAGAGACATCATCCTTTATCACGCAGGCATAACTTTCCCTGCATTTTAAACAAGCAGTACAGGGCTTAATTTTAAGGGGATTTATATCAATAGTTTTTACAGTTAAGGCAGCATTTTTTATTTTTAAAGTCCGTATAAAAAGTTTTGTGGCCGCCACAGAGTTGCTTTGTTTTCTTGTGCTCGCAGTGATTACAAGCGCTTTAATATTTATCATCTCCAGCGAGATAGTCCTCAAAATACGACCTTAGGATCTCGGCTACCGCCCAAGAATGAGACAGCCTTCCTTTTTCTTTATAGGGAAACCCTCCATCAAACATTTCAGAAACAGTTCCCAAGCCACCATTTTTTAAATTTTCAAAAACCGGTTCATACACTGTTTCTACAAAACGCAGACTTTCTTCCGTTCTACCGTGTGTTTTAAGATATGCCGTAACAAAAGCGCCTACAGTCCAACCCCAAACAGTCCCCTGATGCTCGGCATTATCGCGTTGGGTCTGATTTCCTTCGTATTTATTTTTAAACGCCACATCCATATTCGTAAGTGTACGAAGCCCAAAAGAAGTATAAAGTTCTTTTACGACGGTATTCATTATTTTTTCTCTTTTGTCGCTGTCTTCTATCAGCGCATACGGAAGACTTATTGCCATTATCTGATTGGGCCTTATTTTCTCATCAAAATATATTCCGTCACAAAAATCAAAAAGGCAATCTTTCTGTTCGTTCCAAAAGATTTCATTAAAACTTTTGAAAACTTTTCCAGCAAGTTGCCCATAAGCATCCTTCGTTTCTTGCTCCCCATTTTTAGCGGCAATATTTTCCATAACTTTTATGGCATTATACCAAAGGGCATTTATTTCCACCACTTTACCACGCCGTGGAGTGACTGCAACTCCATTTGACACAGCATCCATCCAAGTAAGGGGGGCTTCCGTGTAGTCCGAAACAATAAGGCTATCTGCTTTGTCCATATGAATATTGTATTCTGTCCCATTCATATACTTGTGTATCATCCAAGTAAGTTTTTTAAAAAATTCTCCTCCACTTTTTACCATTTCAAAGTCCCCGGTATAACTCAGATACTTGCCGAGCGCATAAAAAAATAAAAGGGTGGTGTCTGCCGAAGCATAATTTTTTTCTACTTTAGGATTGTCGCCTCTCAAAGGCAAAAGGCCGTCCTTTTCAAGCATAACTATTTTTTGAAGAATTTCTTTGGCTTCGGAGAATTTTCCCGTCACTAAGAAAAGCCCTGGTATGGAAGACAAGGTGTCTCGAAGCCAACAATTACAGGCCCAAGGGAACCCCGCCGCCACACAGGTATGGTCTGTTTCTATTTTCAAAAAAGAATTTGCAGCAAAGATAAGTTCTTCCACAGGCGCTTTATGATTTTTATTTATTATTTTATGTTCCAACGCGCGATAAATATTTTGTACCTTTGCGGTCTGTTCATCATATTTTTTCCTGAGGGTTTTATATTCTATGTTTTCAAAGTTTTCAGTAGAAAAAATAATACTTTTGGATTCATTATATTCCATACCAAGAGTTATGGTTCCCATGTTATACAAATCTTCTCCGGCCTCAAAGCCCATACTTTCTTCCTGCGCGTAAAAGAAGTCTCTATACCATATGCCGTTAAGCGTCACTTCCCCTCCGTCAGGGTTATATATGTAGCCAGGGGGCATATTGCGATAAGGGTGCACACTTATTTTTTTACCATCTGTCATTTTAGTATTAGGGTCAAAATAAGGCATTTCACGCATTACTGTATTCACATCCCGAAATGCCACAAAAGGTTTTATATGCAATTTTACAAAACTTTGAGGAGTTAAAAGGGTGTAATTAATTACAGTAGTGTTTGTATCTTTCATTAAAAATATTTCTTTTTTTAATCTTATATTATCAATGAGATAAATACAGGTGATAATGTCATCATCAATGTGAAAGCTCTCAAGATAAGAATACCCTTTTGGATATACTGTTTTATGATATACATTTGTAGCCAAATGGTACATGCTGCCGGCTATAGTCACTTCTTCATCAATATTTGGAAACAGCAGGACTCTGCCTTCCACCCCTGGAATTTCAGCCACAAGCAAGCCATGATATTTTCTGGTATTTGCAAAAATAGCTGTAGATGACGCATATGCGCCATTGCTGTTGGTAATCAGCCATTCTTTCTCTATCGCAACATCAAAATTGTTGCAGACATGTCTCCCAAAAGAAATCATTTTCCCTAATGCTCCCTCATAGTAATTAAATTTCCAGTTACTTTTTAAGCAGGTTTTCTATTCCCATTCTATCGTTGCCGGTGGCTTATTAGAAATATCATACACCACCCTGTTTACTCCCTTGACTTCATTTATTATTCTGGAACTTATTTTATTTAAAAGGGCATATGGCAGTTTTACCCACTCTGCTGTCATACCATCTTTTGAATCCACCACGCGCAAGGCAATGACATTTTCGTATGTCCTTAAATCTCCCATAACGCCGACTGTCTTTACTGGCAACAACACTCCAAAGGCCTGCCAGACTTTATAATAAAAGCCGCCTTTTTTTATCTCATCCATTATAATAGCATCCGCTTTTTTTAGTATGTCCAAGCGTGCTTTTGTTATGTCCCCGAGAATTCTTACAGCAAGCCCTGGCCCAGGAAAAGGCTGCCGCCACAGTGCCTCGTGGGCTATTCCCATTTTTTCACCTATGGCCCTGACCTCATCCTTAAACAAAAATTTTAACGGCTCTACCAATTTCATTTTCATTTTAGCTGGCAACCCACCCACATTATGATGTGACTTTATAGTGGCGGATGGCCCTTTTACCGAAACACTTTCTATTAGGTCCGGATACAGAGTCCCCTGTGCCAAAAAATCAAAATCTTTTAAGCCCTTAACACTTTCATCAAAAATATCTATAAAATAATTTCCTATTATTTTTCTTTTTCTTTCCGGATCAGTTATTCCCTTCAAGCGTTCTAAAAACCCTTCTACTGCATCTACATATTTTACTTTTATTTTAAGGGCTTTAAACATTTTAACTACGCTTATTTCTTCATCCAATCTTAAGAGCCCGTTGTTGACAAAAACGCAGGTCAGATTTTTTCCTATGGCTTTATTTATTATCACCGCGGCCACAGTAGAGTCCACTCCACCTGAAACCCCACAGAGAACTTTTTTATTACCCACAGTCTTTCTTATCTGGGCGACTGTTTCTTTTATGTACGATTCTGCAGTCCAGTCCCCAGCACAGCCACAAATGTTTTTTGCGAAATTCCCAAGAATCTTTTTACCGTTTTGCGTATGCACCACTTCAGGATGAAACTGAACTGACCATACTTTTTCTTTTTTAGACGCCAACATAGCATAAGGAGCGCTTGGCGTATTTGCCAATATTTCAAACCCCTCTGGCATTTTACTAAGTTTGTCACCGTGACTCATCCAAACTATTTCTTCTTTTTTTAGTCCCTTTGTGAGCTTATCTATTTTTTTTACGCGTAGTTTTGTAAAGCCATATTCCCTATGCTCGGATTTTTCCACTTTCCCACCGAAAAAGTGCGAGATTACCTGCATTCCATAACATATCCCCAACACCGGTATGCCAAGTTTAAAAATACGCTTGTCAGGCAGTGGCGGCTTTGTATCATACACACTGGCCGGACTTCCCGACAAGACTATGCCTTTTGGCGCGAGTTCTTTTATTTTTTCAAAGTCCACATTAAAAGGATATATCTCAGTGTAAATATTAAATTCTCTTATTCTTCTCGCTATCAGCTGTGTATACTGTGAGCCAAAATCAAGAACTATTATTGATTCCTGTTTCATTTAAATTCCTTATCTTCCGCGGTAATTTGGAGCTTCGTTTGTTATTATGACATCATGGGGATGACTTTCTTTTATGCCTGCTACTGAAATTTTTACAAACTGCGTATCATTTTTAAGTTCTTTTATATTTTTTACGCCACAATACCCCATACCAGCTTTTAGGCCTCCGACCATTTGATACACGGTGGAAGACAACGACCCTTTAAAAGGAATTCGCCCTTCTATTCCTTCTGGCACTAACTTGTCTTCTTCTTCTTCCCACTGGAAATATCTTTCTCTGGCGCCGCGTTTTTTCATAGCGGCAAGAGATCCCATTCCGTGATAGACCTTAAAACTTCTGCCTTCCAACAGCACTATTTGTCCTGGAGATTCTTCTACCCCAGCGAATAAACTTCCCATCATAACTGAGTCCGCACCTGCTGCTATGGCTTTTGTAATCTCTCCAGAATATTTTATTCCGCCATCTGCAATTACTGGAATTTTATACTTAGCAGCCGCTTCTGCACAATCCATTATCGCTGTGATTTGGGGAATACCTATTCCCGCTATTATTCTCGTTGTACATATAGACCCCGGCCCCATACCCACTTTTATGGCATCCGCTCCGGCTTTTATCAAATCAATTGTTCCTTGGGCTGTCGCGACATTTCCTGCGACCACATCAATATTTGGAAATCTTTTCTTTAAAAACTTTACTGCATCTATGACTGGCACTGAATGTCCATGCGCGGTATCTACTGACAAAGCATCCGCTCCTGCTTTTACAAGGGCATCTGCTCTGGCTTCCAATTCTTCAGATGGTCCCACTGCCGCCGCTACCATAAGTCTTCCCATTTTGTCTTTTGTGGCAAACGGGTATTTAAGTTTTTTCTCAATGTCTTTTATTGTAATCAAACCTTTTAATTCAAAGTTTTTATTTACTACTGGCAATTTTTCTATTCTGTTTTTATGTAGTATTTCTTTTGCTTTGTCAAAAGTAATTTCCTGCGTGGCGGTTATCAATCTTTCTTTTGGAGTCATAAGTTCTGTAACTTTTTGTTTTTTTGTTTTGACAAACCGTAGGTCACGGTTTGTGAGAATGCCTATCAGTTTTTTTCCATCACATATCGGCAATCCCGAAATATGATATTTATTCATTATTTCTACCGCTTGCATTATATTGGCATCAGGTGGGAGAGTAATGGGATCTACTATCATTCCGCTTTCATAGCGTTTTACTTTTTCTACTTCGCGCGCCTGTTCTTCTATGGTGAAGTTTTTATGTATGACCCCTATGCCACCTTCTTGAGCTATGGCAATAGCCAACCGAGAATCAGTCACAGTATCCATAGCAGCGCTGACAAGCGGTATATTTATATCAATCCCCCTGGTAAACTTTGTCTTTGTCTCTACATTTTTAGGGAGGACCTCTGCTTTTCTTGGAATTAACAGGACATCGTCAAAAGTCAACGCTTCCTTGAGTATCTTTTTGTTTCTAATATTCATAACTTTGTTAATCATCTGTTATTACCTCCTTTATAATAATGATAACATATTTGAAAAAATCGGTCAATAATTTTACTTGCGAGTTTTTATTTGTTTTATTTTATCACATATTTGAAATTATTTATACTATAAAACCCCGAGTTCAGGTTTTCCCCTTTAAACTAAGGGTTTTTAAGACAGTATTCCCCAATTTGTCCACATTTTTCTATGCCAATATATGCCTTATTTTTAAGGGGTTTTATTGAATTATATTGATTTCTTCACAAACATGCTATAAATATTGAAGTATTTATAGTCCCAGTCCAGTGGAGTTCAGAATATAGAGCCAAATTGATATGGTAAAAATAGAAATAACCGTGCTGACTGTAATGGCTGCCGAGCATAGTTCATCATTTTTTACATACTGTTTTACCAGCACATAGGTGGATAAGGCTGAAGGCATAGCAAAGGTCAAAACCGCCACATGGAAATACTGTTTGTCAGTGACAGGAAATAGATATTTTAAAACAAGAAAGCTTATCACCGGCACAATAAAAAGTTTTATTGCCGAAACTACCACTATAGCAGCGGCTTCTTTTTTTATCTGAGTGAGGCGCAGTCCCGCACCTACAGCCAGTAGCATTAAAGGGGCGCCCATATTGCCAAGTAACTCTATAGTATTGGTCGCAAATTTTGGCAAAGGAATATTATAATAGGCAAATATCAATGTCACCACGCAGGAAATTACCAACGGGTCTTTTACTATCAGCGCTAAAAAATTTTCTTTTTTTTCAGAATTTTTATACATTGCGTTCAGGTATATAATCGATAAAATAATAAGCACTGGTGCTGTAAAACCTATGAGGACGCTGAGCTTCGCCACCCCCTCTTTGCCATAGGCGTTGAGAATGAGAGGAATCCCTATATACGCAGTGTTCGAGCGATAAGCAGTGGTGACTATAGCCGCGCGTTTATTTTTTTCAAACAACTGTGCCGCCGCAATAGCCAGAACAAGCCCAATTCCTGCGGCGATATATAGAGAGAGAATTATCTGTGGTTTGAAAAGTTTTTCAAAAGGAAGCCCGTAAATACTGGAGAAAATCATACATGGCAGAATAAAATAATAAGCAAATCTGTTGAGAAAGGTTTCTATTTTGTCATCTACTATTCCTTTTTTTCTCAAAAAATATCCTAAGCCTATAACGGCAAAGACCGGCAACACAGAATTGATTATGATATCTATTTAAACTATCTCCTTTAACTCATCAATTTTATCAAAATAAAAATCTGGGTTTAAATTTTTAACTATCTTCATATCCGCGTAACCATGTCGCAAAAATATCGTTTTCACTTTTGCGCGTTTCCCCGTCTCCACATCATATTGACTGTCCCCGACCATTAAAGTCTCGCTTCTTTTTACTTTATATTTTTTCATAAAGTAGTCCAGCGCCCACGGATGCGGTTTCATTTTTTTTTGTTCAGCACTTCCCATAATCTCATCAAAGTATGTGTCCAGTTTCAATCTTTTAATTATATCCACGACATACCTTTTTAATTTATTTGAAACTATTATCATTTTTATATTTTTGCTTTTTAAAAATTTCAAGGTCTGGGCGACTTTTGGATATACCTTTAAAGCCACTTTGAACTTTTTATCATATATTTTTCTGTATATGTTTATCATTGTTCTCGCGCCAAGTCGTGCATACTGTTTTGGAAACAAACCCTGCAAAAAACTATCCAAGCCAGTGCCGATAGTGAGCGCAATTTTTTCTTTAGTATATCCTTTTGTTTTAAACCCCTTTGCCATGATATTTGCGGTAGCAAGGATCCCGCCCACAGTATCAGCAAGAGTCCCATCAAAGTCAAAAACTACCAATTTATAAGGGCTTTCCGTGGTAATCGTATCTTTGTGTGAATATGCTGGCGCGCAGGCGCAGAGCAATTTCATTGTGGTTTTTCCATTATTTATAAGCGCATGGTTTGTTCCTGGTGGAATCAATACCGCATCTCCTGCTTTAACCTTTATCTTGCTCCCCTTCAAAAACATTAAACCTGTACCCTGAATAAAATAATAAATTTCTTCGGTGCTATTATGCCTATGTTCCAAAGTATGTCCACCGGGTTTAAGTGTGGCTTCTGCCAAGGACTCGTTTTTTACAGGCGAATTTGATTTGTCGAGAATAGACCGAATAATGGACTTGTCTTTAGTGACAAAAGGAGCGGTCGTATTTATATTTTTTTTAATTATCTTCAAACGGTCTCCATTTTTCTTATATGATTTTTACGCCGTTTATTTTATTGCCACTTTTCTCGGTTGCCTGTCTTCATATACGGTTATTTCTTTTATTCCCATTTCATTAAACATTTTATATGCTTTTTCAAGCCCAAAAAAAGTATCTTTTATTACATGGCAGTCTGAACCTACCACGAGTCGGTCTCCTCCAAAATTTAAATAGGCTTGTATTATTTCTCTATCCGGCACAAAATCTGCTGCCGCAAACCGCAGCCCGGAAGTATTTATTTCCATACCTATTTTTTTACTTATCATTAATTTTAAAATATCATCTAACTCCGGTTTAAACATAGCATAGTTGAACTCTGGAAAAAACTTTTTCCCGTTTCTGTGTACCAGGGTCAAGTGCGCACAGGCGTCAAAATTTCCATAAGTGACAAGTTTGAAGACCTCATCAAAATAAAGTTTATACGCATCTTTTAAGGGAGCATATTTTGTGAAATAATTGTCTGAGACAGGTGAGTAACCATCTATCCAATGCACAGATGCCATTATAAAATCAAATTTTCTGCCCTTAATAAATTTTTCATACAGCCCAGTATGCAGATATGGTTCTCCCACTTCTATCCCTTTGCGCAAATTTGGAAATATTTTTTTTCCGTTTTCAAAAGTTTTAGTCCACTCTTCGTAAAGAGTGTCAAGATACATAAAGCTCTGCGGATGATTACGGTGAAAGTCCACATGTTCGGTTAGACACGCCTGTTTTATACCGGTTTCTTTGGCTTTTCTAGCTATTTGATTTATGGTCTGCCCTGCATCCCAGGAATAGTTTGAATGTATGTGATAATCTGTTAGGTTGTACATGGAAACCTCGAAATTAGTTGTCCCCGTTCTATAGCACATGCGCCAATTTTTTTTGGGACACGAAACCTAAAACTTGGAACTTATTTTAAAACGGACTGACGCGGTGTAAGCCGGATTCTGTATCCTTTGATTGCTCTCAGGATGGTGGTTATCAGTCTAAGCGGCCTACCCGAGCTTTGAGGAGTGAAGCACCCCCGCTTTTCCTTTTGGGAAAAACTTTGCTCTCTATTTGGCCTTGCTCCTGACAGGGTTTTCCATGCCACGCGGATTTCTCCGAATGCGGTGAGCTCTTACCTCGCCTTTTCACCCTTACCCTCTTGCGAGGGCGGTTTGTTTTCTGTGGCACTTTCCGTCAGCGCGTATTACCGCGCTCCCCCGATATTCTATCGGGTGTCATGCTTCACGGAGTCCGGACTTTCCTCCAAGAAATATTTCTATTCCTCGGCAGCCACCTGCACCGCGTCAATCACGCTTTCTTTTGCAACCGGCATGGCAGTGAGCTTCATATTGTCAGCTACCAGGCTGAAAGGAAATGCTTTCAGCTTGCGGTTATAATCAATAACAGTTTCATTATATTTTTTAACTTCGTCTTTATATTTTAAGATCCGCTGTTGCGTCGTCATTCCCCACTCAATATATGAGAATTTTTTGGCTCTCAAATCATATCTGGGATTATAAAAAGCCAGCATTTCATTGGTCTTTATCTCAAGTTCATCTAACAGTTCCACTCTTTGATCGTATGTATCCGCTCCAAGAAATTTACCGCGGATTTCTATAAAAGTACTGAAATAAGCGCTATCATGTTTTACCTTGTCCGCTATGAGCATTTTCTCCATATTTATGGCTTGGTCCACTATCCTGTTCATAGATAGTTCCACGCCTGACCACTCCGTGTTTATATTATAACGCAAGATCTCGAAGGTCTTCACAAATATAGTATTATAAGTCCAAAGCGCAAGCACCAATCCAAGAGTAGCTCCTATGATAAAAAGCAAAAAAAGTTTTATACGCACCATAATCACAAAACCTCCGTTAACCTGATTTCATTACATAAAGTATTATATCAAAAAAAACATTTAAAAATCAATGTTTTTATATACCCATTCCTTCAAAGAGGAATGGCATTTTTTCACCTTTTTTAAAATTCTTAATTCATAAGTTTTTTTGCTTTTACCACTTTGTGCAATTGCACGCTGACTTTCCACTTCAAGGCATTTTTTAAAACAAACTTTCCAATTTCAGCTATAGTAATCTTTCCAAATACTGGTTGGGCAATCACAAGCGCTTTTGTCGGATACTGGTTTAAAAGTTTAGTTGCGGTTTTCAAGTCCATAGCGTTGCCTATTACTAATTTTACTTGATCTTTGGCTTTTAAATCCTTCAGATTACTTAGCAGCATTTTCCCTGTTTCCCCAGATGTGGGGAGTTTTATATCCATACTTATATTATCTGCCGGAATTCCTTTTATTGGATATGAGCCATTCGTTTCCACACTCACAAATTTTCCGGCTTTTTTCAATTCTTTTACCAACCCTATAACTGCCTTTCTTTGTGCCAATGGCTCCCCACCTGTAATATTTATATTTTCATATGAAATCTTTTTTGCTTTTTCAGTCACTTCTTTTACGCTCATAGTTTCGCCTTTAAAATAAGCATATTTTGTGTCGCACCATTTACACCGCAGGTTGCATCCTGTCAGGCGTATAAAAAATGTCGGGAGTCCCTGATAGCGCCCTTCGCCTTCCAAATCTACAAAAAGCTCGTTGACTTTAAGCATTACAGGTTTTTGTTTTTGGGTGCTGTTTAGAAAATTTAAAACATTTTTTTTCATTTTTCCCTTTCT
>SESF01021878.1_pt1 | contig 10906 bp, 12 predicted proteins | sample 3171521 | NCBI WGS metagenome assembly SESF01 (sample SAMN10866945, study PRJNA518727) | freshwater metagenome | biome: subpolar coniferous forest; feature: holomictic lake; material: water; isolation source: holomictic Lake 227, 6 m and 8 m depth | place: Canada: near Kenora, Ontario | collected...
CCGCTTGTCAATTACTGGCGGTCAGGCGTCTTTCACATCTAGCCTGCAAACCCGCATGGATGCTTGAATGTCATATTAAATTATCAATAAATACCAACAAATATACCAACATAAGTTGGAGTGACTCTGGGAGACTCGCACACTCCACTGATTTGGAATCGTTGCAACGACACTACAGCTAACGTAGACCAAAGTAGGTTGAACCCAGTACTTACGCCACCATCCGCTGCACCACAGACACGCCACAGCCCACAGCCTTGGCTATTTTGAGGATGCCAAACCCTTCAGCACGAAGCTCCATGATTTGCTTCTCAACCTTGGTGCTGACTTTGGGGCGACCCAGCGTCACCTGCTCACCATGCTTGTTCTTGCCGGTTGCCTTGACCACCGCAAGCCCGGCATTGACTCGGTCACGGATCATCTCGCGTTCAAATTCAGCAAAGACACCCATCATCTGAAACATGGCTTTACCAGCTGGCGTGGTTGTGTTGATGCCCTGCTTATGAAGATATAGGTCAACATTGGTTGCGTGAAGCTCCTGCAGCATGGTCACAAGATCAACCAGTGAACGCCCCAGCCTGTCCACTGACCATGAGGCCACCACGTCAAACTCTTTGCGAGATACACCCTTCAGCATGGCGTCCAGTTGCGGACGGTCTTTGCGGCCTTTTGCGCCACTGATGCCGTGATCCACAAACTCAGCTGACACCACCCAACCGAGGCGCTCAGCGGCCTCTCTAAGCTCACGTAGCTGGTTCTCAGTTGATTGTGAGCCAGTTGACACACGTGCGTACAGTGCGGCTTTCAGTGGCTTCTTGGTCATGTTGGTCTTTCTTGAGTGATGCAGCATCATGCGCCAAAACCATACGTTAATCAACAGTTAACCGTATATTTAAAAACAAGCATCAACTTAAGAGTGATGAAAAGCCATGAATTTAGGGGGTGTTTTCCGTATGGGTGGTTTTAGTGGTGGCGGGAATCGCTTCAGCACGGTTCAACGCTACCGCCACAACACCATTTGCGCCCCCTCAACGCAGTCCCACAAGGCGATGAACCTTCTGGCCCAGTCTCACAGCGCCACAACCCTCAAATCAGTCTGTGCGGATTCATGGCCGGTTTGATACACATCACTCATAGCCGAGGCAATGCAGGACAGGAGCCACCCCTCTACCCCCATGCTGACCACCGAGAGCGACCCCCGGGGCATGAGGCTCCCTATAGACTCCAGTTCACGCCCGACCCGTAAATCACTCATGTGTTTGAAAAGCAGAGGTGGGGGTGTACCTTTTTACCTAAAAAATTTTAAAAGCACTCAGGATCAAACGCCACCTGCGGTTACTAACCGGGACAACTCAGTGGCAATCTCACCCGCCGCCCAACCCCCTCGCGGTTCAAGAGGTCTGGTGATACCCTGCCAGCAACACCGATCAGCAGGTACTCCAAGAACGCCAAAGACGTTGGCCCAAGCTCCTCCCAGATGCCCACATGGCTGTGATTCCACGCGGTAGCCCAAAAGTAAACAGGCTGCCTCAGTCGAGGTGCAATTGATGGAGCGTCCTCAAATAGCGTGGCAGCCCAAGCTGAGTACTTCTCGGTGCGCTTGGCCTCTGCATGGCCCGGCAAGGTACATGCGCTCAGGTCACCAATGTGATAAGCGTAGTTGTCGCCCCACCGAGCGAACTTTGATTTGTCTGACTTCAGGTTCTTCAAGTTGGCTGAAAGGTTACCGTCACCTTTGCCAATGGTCTCAGTTTTACCAATGTACAGCGGGATGAAATGCTTGGATTGCTTCCAGCCAATGCAGTAAATCAGTCCGTCATAGCGGTGAGCGCCTGATCGCCAGTCCTCCAAAAGCTTCTCTGTCTCATTCAATATCAGCTTTTCCGTCTCCAGTGAGCGTTCAAGAACTGGTCTGGAGGTGCGATCCTTGCCAATGACACGTTGTCGTACAGCACCTTCACGGTCGATGCCAAACAGGGGAACACACCGCTCCTCAATGGCAAAGCGGCTGCAAAATTTGCGCCAAACGTTGAGGGCATGGGTATCGTTCATGCCAAACATCCCAAGTAGCTACTGTCAATTGCCTCATACGCTTCAGGCTTGATCCATGCTCTTGCGCCACTGCTGACTGCATTGCTGTACCCCCACCGTGCCACAGCATGGGATGCTGACAGGTCTGCGGTGCGTCCAGCAGCCTCGCCGATCTCCCTGAGGGCATCATCGTTCTTAGTAATGTGTTCCATCCAACTCTCAAGGTGAGGTTTTGCTGCAAGCGTGTCAGACTTACTGCGGTTGCAGGCTGGGTGAGAGATGACAAAGTTGTGGGCCAAGTCTCTTGGGTACAGTGAAAACGGGATGAAGTGATCAACATCACCATCCTGTACCTTGGAGCGGCAGTAGAAACAATGGCTTCCACCAATGCGCTTCAAACCCTCGCCAATGATCATCAGTGACTGGCGAGAGGTCTCAAACAGGAAACTCTCCAGATCATCAGTCTGACCCAGCACAGCTGTGTTGGCACGGTTGCGCTTGAGATGATCAATCCAGTGGCGACGGGCCAGCTGCTGCACCAGAGGCTGGAAGCGGCGCAGGCAATAGGTAACACCGGGCTTGAGGATGATGCCACCACGCACCCGTTCATAAAGAAACTGCTGTGTCTGGCCGCCGAGGTTTTGAAGGTATGCAATGGGTTGGGCCGACACCGTTTGTGCAACCTGCTGGCAAAGTAAGCGGTATTCCTTAAGTGCAGTTGCTGAAAGTGGCGTGGCGCTGGGATGTGAGACTCTGAAGCTGGTGATGGCTTTGATCACAGCCGCCTGCACACCATTGTTCTGTATCAGCACACCCGGCACGGCTCCGGCTTGTTGGACACTGTAAGGCGCAGCTTGCTGCCAATACAGGTCGATGAACTTGCTGGCGATGACTTGATTTGACAGCTCGAGTGGATCAATGTTGTCTTGGCCCAGTTCAACAGCCAGTTCCGCCAGTGCTATTAGCAGCGCAAACTTGTACGTGGACGAAAACTCACCTTCAGCAAACACGCGTTGCAGTTTGGTCAGAAAAGCAAGCTGTTCATCCGCTGATGGCGCAGCACTCAAGGTTGGCTCCAATAGTCGGCCTTCTCAGGGATGATCCAACGAACCCCGCCACGTGGGTCTTCACGGTCACCGTCATAACGAGGGATCAGGTGAATGTGCAGGTGAGGTACGGTCTGACCTGCTGCTGCCCCATCGTTGATGCCAATGTTGTAACCCTGAGGAGCAAACTCGGCATCAAGCTGCTGCTTGGCCTTGTCCAGCAAGTTGAGCAGATCAATGCGTTCACTGGTCAGCAATGAGAAGAACGATCCGACATGCCGCTTGGGAATAACAAGAGTATGTCCGGGAGAGATGGGGAAGCCATCACGAATGACAACGCCGTGTTCACCGTCATCAATGATGCGGCTGCTGGGTAAGGTGCAAAAAGCACAGGGTTTTAATGTCGTCATTCAACCTTGTCCTTCGCCTTCGCCGCCTCTTTGGTTTGCCACTGCATGTTGCTGAGGTTGTCTGCGCCACCGTGCTTCAGGGCCTGTACGTGGTCAATCACATATCCCGGGCAAGCATCAGATGATTTACCTGTCGAGGGACATGGGTGTGATTTCTTGAACTTGTTCTTTGCGGTCTGTGAACGCAATATCTTGCCGTTGGCATCACGCTTCACGCCAGTCACTGCTTTGGTGGGCGTAGTCTGCTTTATTTTGGGTGCGTGCCTTGGAGCATGACCCTTGTTGCTGTATGAGGCAGCATGTCCGGTCGCTGAATGAATGACTTGGGGTCGTGCCATCGATGGGGCGCTCACCAATGCAAAGCACGACACCATCAATGCTATAAAAATCGACTTAACCATGCCATCCCCTGACCGTTTTCTTGTGTCAGAGTGTACTAACCGAATTTGGGGTACTGCTTACAGACCAGCAGAATCCAGCAGGGTTGATGGCTTTAATTTTAAGGCCTGAGCAACGTGGTGAACAACTCACCAAACCTTTACTCCATTGAGCTCTCGATAATGATCACTGGCTACCCTTGCGATTGGACTCACTCATGAACTTGTCAACATCATGGTTGGTTATGCCGTGCTGATCGGAATAGCACTTTGCCTGTATCTGCGAAGGTCATCGCTGAAGAAACAGAAGCTCGACAAGGATGCGCGTGATGAGTAGCTCCAAGCCATTGGGGAGCGGTCTGATGGGGCCCACCGGAGGGTTCTGTTTAAGTACTTGGCAAAGCTGCCGTAGGCCTCGTTTTGACTGGGGATTCCACAGTTTTATGGGCATCCTAGTAGGTATTGTTAAGTAAAACTAATGTGTGTTTTTACTTAATGCAGTTGTATCATGCAAACATCAACAACTTTTTAGGGCAAGCAATGAGAAATTCATCCGCACTGGTGCAACTGGCACTCGACAACCTGAAATGCACTCAAACAGCATTGGCGAAGAGCATGGGTGTCTCATCTGCCCAAATCAGCAAGTGGAAAAGCGGTGAGGGCATGTCCAACGAACAGGAGAAAAAGCTTCGTGGATTTGCTGGCATTGGTGAACACGATCCAGCAATAGTGCTAAATGTTGGATCGACTGACGATGCCGACAAGTGGCACCGTTTGTTCACCTTCATAGCAAATAATATGCTGGGCGACTTTGACTGCCTTGAAGTTGGTGAACGCATCACGGACGTGTGTCCACTTTATGATGCTTGTGGTGGTCTTGATTGGCACACCTTCAGTGTTCTGGAAGAGATGGGGGTAGCCCTTCCAAAACCATTTCCACAAGAAATAGACTTTGATTATGAAGTAGCGTTAGCGCGTAACGACGTGAGGCTTTCACAATTCGGGGTGTTAAATCAACACAAGCTCACGCTCCTCATTAGAGACATTTACAAAGCAACTGTTGTTGTGAGTATTTTCTATACAGATTATGTGCAAGATTTGGTACTGGACAATGACAATTATCCTGACCTGTGGGATGCTGGGGAAGAGATCGACGCCCATCTTATGGAGCTTGCAGCCGCGAAGCTCGACAAAGTAGACCTTGAATTTGCACCAAACTTTCCAAAGTTCCAGCGCGATACAAAAGCCATGATTACTGGGTGGCTGTTTGATGTTAAGGAAGAAGCCATACGTGCCGGGCTTCCATTGAAAGCTGAACTGCTCGACATGGTTTACAAGCCACTGAAACGAATGGCAAGGGAGGAGGACTGTGTGGAAACTTTTGATGCAAATTCAGAGCGTGTTCACCCAGACATCTACATGAATGAGTTGCTTGCTGGGATGCGAGAGATGCGTGAAAGGTTGGCTAGCATTGAGGCAAAGCTTGGGATCAATACTCAGACCCCTGTATAGCTTGGTTTGACTGGAATTAAACGGCACACCGATCATCTGGCATAGAAGGTATCACGGCAACTCCACGAATTGCGGCATTTGACTCCCAGCCTAACAGTCGACGCTGTAGCTGATTGTTAGCGTTACCCGAAGCGCAGTATAAAAAGTTGCGCTGGCCTATTGGCCCCCCGGCGAAACTCACCATCTACCGGACTGACGATTTGCTTGTCATCATGCCTTCTACTGAAACTCGACTTATCCAGTTTGCGCCCTAGCATTAACTCAAAGATTGGCTGTAATTCACCAAGCGTGAACGTGTACGGCAGTAATTGAAATGGCTAAGGATCAAGAGCTTAAAGCAGCAGCGTCTAGGTGATTCTGGTGTTGACCCTTGCACAACGAAGCCGGTCAACTTCTACTTCCCTGCTTAATGTGGAACTAGCGATTTAGCAGCCTCACAAGCCACGATCTTGCATGACGCCACTGGAGGTGCCTCGGCTACATTTGAAGCGCTTTTAGATCGTTTTGACAAGGATGAAGCGGGTGTGTGACGTTGAACCAACCCACGCACATTCGGCAACCAGCTTCTCTCTTCATGCAAGTGCTAGCCTCGTGATCAGCATCTGGTCGAGTACGCTGGAAATTTAATTCCGGTGGCGACACTTCACAGCTGACAGTCACAGCTGTTGGGTTTTGAGTGTTTCCCAGAAAGAATTGCCAAAAAAGCGACCTTCAACTGTTGTTTCACAGCTGTTGAATTGCCTCGATAGGTTTGCGCCAAGGAATGTAGTTGCACTCTGCAATGCGGTACAAGATGATGATGCAAGCTGCAACAGGCCCAGTAAAGTGGGACGTTTAGCAACACAATGTTCAGTAGTGATGGTCACACCTCATGGGAATGGCTACAATCACTTTAGCGCCGATTTAAGTGTTTACTTGCAGGGCGCTTTATAAGTTACTGCTAAAGCAACGAACCCGCTTTAGCTGTGTCATTGGTGATACAAGTTGAGCGGGTTTTTTTGTTGGTGCAAGGTGTGGCCTACCTGAACAGGCTGGGGTGATTTGTTGACCAGATTGCTGACCCCGCCATTTCGGCAAAGCAGCTAAACAGGAGCATGACATGACCACACGCATTGCGCGTTACCCATCGGGCCTCAATTACGCATTCCGGCCCACCTCGTACTTTCAAGACCTCAACCCCACCACGCTGATCGTGTCGTCCATCCTCGGTGAGGAGCGGCGCAAAGACGTTCAGCAGCGCCTTGCAGCAGGTGACAGCTTCGCTGGAGAAGACTGGCTGACTGAGAGCAAGCTGGAGGACTCTACGCGGCAGATTGTTGGGTCTCTGCACCCGGCTTACATGGGTGGTGAATATCTGCCCAGCATTGCCAATGAGGAGATTGAGATTGCTCGTATTGTTCTGGCGTCCGTTACGCAGGATGTGATCAGTATCAGGGCCAAGAGAACCAAGAAGAACATCAGCTACCGCGTGGTTGATGAATATGACGGTGTATTTGTGACCACAAAGAAGTGGTCAGCCCAGCCCTTGACCCTGAAGCAGTTGATCAAGTTCATTGATGAAACTTACCAAGAGGAGTGTGATGGTGAGGGAGGACTGGTGTTCTCCATCCTTGGGATGAACATCGACGCCAGTGGTGACGCAGAGTGCATGCGTGGCTTTGTTGACGTTAAAAGCAGCTTTTATCCTGAACTGGGTAGGTACTACGCTCTTGAGATTGACAGCTACCTAGATGGATTTTTGGATGACGAAGACGACGCTGATGAACCTGAGGGCGAGCAAGCGACCACAAGCTTTCAAGCGACTCTTCAGTTACGCGACCTACAGAACCTACCGGAAGATCCAGCACTGGGAGCCATTAGAGAGTCAGATGCAGCAGCTACCCGGCGGCGGCTTGGGAGGTAAGGCTGCGATCAACGAGGCGTTTGCTGCGTAGACTGGATTTAACTATCTTGTCTACTCACAGACTTGCTATGGGCAAGAGAAATCTATTTAAAGAGTGATTTACCATGAAACCAACTATTAAAATCCGCAAAGACAACCTGCTCAAGATCATTCTTGATAAGTTCCAAGGCAATAACTCAGCGTTCTCCAGAGCAGTGGAGATACATCCCAACCATGTGAACCTGCTGGTGACTGTCAATCCCAACACGCAGCGCAACATGGGAGAAGCTCTGGCTCGACGTATTGAGACAGCGATGGGACTCCCATTGGGATGGATGGATGCTCCACACGGCGCAGCTGCGAACTTCTTCGTTATCAAGGCTGTACCTGTTGATCTGGTGGCATCTAGAGCATTGATCAGCTGCCGGGACTACTCCATGATTGAGGTCACATCACGCTGGGAGACACGAGTTTCCAGTAAGGTGACAGCAATGGAGAACCTCTCGGTGGCTACTGTGGTCACCGCTGAGATGGAGCCAATCATTACCAATGGTGCAACAGTTGTTGTTGACCTCGGAGTCAAAGGAGTGGGTGCTGATGGCATCTATGTGCTGAGTAAGGGAGACGCAGCGTTCATCAGGAGCGTGAGGAGGAACATGGACGGTACACACTCCATTGAGGCAGCGAATCCGATCTACCGCAGCGAGAAGCCAGAGCAACTCAACGGTATGAAAGTAGTGGCTAGGGTAATCATGCAGATCAGCGAAGAATTGCTTTGAATCGCGTACCCGGCATTCTTTAGTCAAGCTTCGCCAAACAAAAGAACATCAGACGCAGTAGGTCACTTGGCTGATTCAGCTTCTGGCTCCACCGCTCGATCTTGAACAGCACTCAGCCCAATCCTGATGGATATAGGCTGCTGGTTGGATGACCCTACTTCAAGAGCTTTGCGGCGTGGATACAAATAGCTCATCAGGTCCATTTGCACCTTGGCCCTCAGTTCCAACGGTGCTGTGTCATCTTTTGCAATCTGGACAAGACCCTCAAGTGGATCAACGCCAAGAGCCTCCAGCCGATCCTGAAGGTCTTGTGTGCGTTTGTTTGGCGTGCCAGCTATGCGACCACCAGTTTTGATGCCTATTTTCATAGGTGGATTTTACTGAGTGATGGCATAAATTTAATGGAAACAAGTTAGCCGAGTGACTTTGAATTCATCAGCGCGGGATTACACACGAGTCACAGCTTTATGACCGATCAAGTTAATCAAAATATCCGTCACCTCTATGCGATTCATGCTATCACTGGCGGCGAGATAATGAAATACTGCAATGGCCTCCTCTATGGTTCGTGGGCGGATACTAGCAAGGCAACGAAACACATAATCCTGACGGGCGCTTGATTCAGGTCCTGAGTCATCACAGTCGCAGGCAGCATATCTCAGACTTGAAAGCTCTCGCCAATACGCAAGTTCAAAGAGGCAGTCACTTAGCGTGTGTGGCGTTAACTCAGACTGACTCCTAAAGCATTCATCAACCTCGGCTTCACTGAGTTTCCAAGGTCTATTGACGCCTCCAATCGTTGACAGCGCATCAATGCAAAATTTTTCAGCGGGTGTGTTGGCAAACAGATCATTACCAAACCGTGCTGTTGCTTCAGTTTGCCGTGTCAGCTTTTTGATTGAACTTCTAGCCAACCCATCCAAATCAGCAAAGTTTATAGATCGCAGTGCAGCCACCCAATTTCCGGGGTCCTGTGAAACAAGGTGATTCGTGTAGCGTTTCTCCAACTCAAGCAACGGAGTCTTGATCTGCTTTGCACCCAGCATGGCTTTTTCAACCAACGACACATGCCCCGTCTTAATGACTTCCCGCAGCCACAGCAAGGCATCAAGCTCGTGATCACCAGTGACAGTATTCTGAGGTGGCAACTGCGGAACTGCCAGCGACCTTGACTCGCTTGCCTGAATCGGTGGCAAAGTAAACAGTTCCCGCAAGGCAATGTTGTCGCGGAATGCACCAGAGCGGGAGCAAATGGTCTTCACCGTGCCAATGGGAAGCCCAGTTTGTGCAGCCACTTCACTAATCGATTGATAGCGTCGTAGCTTCAGCACTTGCTGACGGACATCATGTGGAACAAGGGGTTTCATTTGGGGAGTCTTGGAAGTAGGTTTTGTGGGATACATAACTCCTTTGCACCAGAGAAGAATTTTTCACTTATTTCAGTCTCTGTTGCGCCTTGTTCTGTGTGCGCTCTATCCCCCACACCCCCTAGGGTAGTTGGCGCAGTTGGCGCACTCCCCTTTGTTCCATTTGTGCCATCTTCATAGTTGGCGCATGTTGGCGCAGTTGGCACAGGCAAACCAGCGAACGCATAGCCCTCATTTGTTAGATTCCATCTCTGGTGCGGTTTGCGGTCTGGACCACGGTAGTCAATCGGCTCAATCCACTTTGCACGCTGGCACTGTGTCACGACCCGCTTGGTATCGTCTAGTCGCAATTTGAGTTTCTGGAAGGCAGGTTCACTCTTGAGTAGCGCATGGACGTTGTTACGTGAGGTCAGCGCCGGACTGCAATACTGACCACGGCCAGCAAACTCAGCTATCAGGCGCAACAAGGCAGCGGCGCGATCATCATCAGCACGACCTTGCTGGGGCGAAGCACCAAAGCCACCGTCCGCCACCACTTGCGGGAAACTGCCATCCAGCCACTCCAGAGTCAACGGCTCACGCATCCTGCCTAAGTTGCTTTTCTGGTGCTCCAGCGTCAGCAGGCCATTATCGCCACGGGTCAGGAACATGCGGCTCCGTGCGCTGTTGTGCCATGCGGTCGAACCAGAGTAACCCTCTCCCCCTTCAGCCTTTTTATTGCGACTGGTCATCTTGTCAACGTGCGCCAGCAGCAGGACAGCGCAATCGGTCAGACGTGCCACGACTGCAAGCGAACGCATAAAGGCGCGCACCTGTAGGCGCTGGATTTCATCGCCACCAAAGGCATCGCTTGCGTTGTCAATCAGCACCAGACCGATATGCTCGAATTGAACTATCTTGCGTAGTTCGAGGTAGCTGGCAGTAGTATCGCCAGACCCACGTGTTTCAGCCGAAAACAACTCAGGGTGCTCGGTTCCATCAACAATGTGCAGCCCACCCCGCAGCAACTCAGGATCAATGAGCCATGCCTTGCAGATACTGGCGAGGCGGTGTCGAACGATGTTCACCCCATCTTCAAGGCTCACAAAAAGAACATTGCTTTGCTCGGTTGCAACCCCGAATAGTGGCCTACCCAACACGGTGCAAACAGCCAGCATCAGCGCAATGGTTGATTTTCCCGTCCCGCCATGTGCGGCAAGCAAAGAAACCTGCCCCCGTGGCAAATAACCATCCCACACGAATGCAGGCGGCTCGCTTGGGCTGCTCAGTACATCGAACACTGACACCGGCTTGAGTAGTGCCTCTGCCTCTGGCATGGGTGGCTTTGGCTTGGGCAACTCTGTCGCAGCTTCCAGCAGAATCGCTAGCCCATCGCCCCCCTCACGCTTCATCAGGTCGTTAGCATCGAAGTTATTAGCCTCACCTTCTGGCATGGCTGCAACGGCGGCTCCAACGTCAGCGGCAATCTTTGCAGCCTCAAGTTCCTTGCCTACATCAGGCAC
>SESF01031423.1_pt1 | contig 10905 bp, 5 predicted proteins | sample 3171521 | NCBI WGS metagenome assembly SESF01 (sample SAMN10866945, study PRJNA518727) | freshwater metagenome | biome: subpolar coniferous forest; feature: holomictic lake; material: water; isolation source: holomictic Lake 227, 6 m and 8 m depth | place: Canada: near Kenora, Ontario | collected...
GAAAACTCTGCGATGCGCACGGGCTGGTGATTATCGCAATTCGAAGCTTGACGATGGCTGGCTGACCTGCTTGAAACAGGGTGCGGACGCCATAAGGCGTAATTGGGTGGCAGAAGAAACTATGAAGACTTCTCTATTCTCTCGACGCTGGCTCAGGCTGGCCGTAGCCGGGCTGGCTCTGGTGCTGATCGAGACCGTTCGCGCGGCAAACACAACCATTCCGTTTTCGGAGATTGGGGCCAAGGCCACGGCGGATTACCAAGGGGACGGGCTGACGGTGACGGCGACAGACTGGGGGGCGCGGTTGCATTGTGTGTTTCAGCGATTGGATGGGGAGGCCACGAGCGAGGGTCTGTGGCTGACCTCCACGGTGACCAATCACCCCGGCGAGCGGTTTCGGGTGCGGGCGGTTAGAGTTGGCAGGCGGACCGAAACATCCAACAACCAATACCCAACATCCAACATCCAATTGGCCGAGGCAGGGGAGGTTTCCGTGGAGGGGAAGACGGTGCGGCACCGTCTGCCGGGGTTGGTGGAGGAATACTCGGTCAGCATGGACGGGGTGCGGCAGGATTTTGTGGTGATGGAGAAACCGACGGGCGACGGCCAATTGGAAGTCCGGTTGGCGGTGAGCGGGGCGCGGGTGGAACCGGCGGCTTATGGCGCGCAACTGCTGCTGGAGCAATCCGGTCGCAAGATCGCCTACAGCCGGATGCGCGCGACGGATGCCACGGGGAAGGAGCTGGCGGCAAGGATCGAAGTGTACAAGCCTTCAGCCTTTAGCCTTCAGCCATCAGCCTTTGCCCTGTCGGTGGTGGTGAACGATGCCGGGGCGGTTTATCCGGTGCGGATAGACCCGACGTTCAGCGATGCCAACTGGATTAGTATGGGTGGTCTGCCCGGCACGGACGGAGGGGTTTCTGCTGCGGTGATAGACGGTCCAGGCAATCTGTATATCGGGGGTAGTTTCACGATTGTCGGGAATGTTATCGCTAAGAACATCGCCAAATGGGACGGGAGCAGTTGGTCGGCGCTAGGGCCGGGCGTCAACGGTGAGGTGCGTGCGATGGCGGTGTCGGGCGGCACGCTGTATGCCGGCGGCTATTTCACGACGGCGGGCGGCACTGCGGCCATTTCCATCGCGCAGTGGAACGGAAGCAGTTGGTCGGCGCTGGGTTTGGGCATGAACAATGTTGTGGAGGCGCTCGCGGTGTCGGGCGGCACGCTGTACGTCGGCGGCGATTTCACGAGAGCGGGCGGCAACGCGGCCAATTACATCGCGCAATGGGACGGGAGCAGTTGGTCGGCGCTGGGTTCAGGCATGGCAGGTGGCGACTATCCATATGTGTTTGCGCTGGCGGTGTCGGGCGGCACGCTGTATGCGGGCGGCTATTTCACGACGGCGGGCGGCACCGCGGCCACGAACATCGCGCAATGGGACGGGAGCAGTTGGTCGCCGCTGGGTTTGGGCATGGGTGGGGGAGATCGGTATGGTCCCTCTGTGAATGCGCTGGTGGTGTCGGGCGGCACGTTGTATGCCAGCGGCGATTTCACGACGGCGGACGGCAACCCGGCTAATTACATTGCGCAATGGGACGGTAGCAGTTGGTCGGCGCTGGGGGCGGGCATGAATGGCAATGTGTCTGCGCTGGCGGTGTCGGGCGGGACGCTGTATGCCGGCGGTGGGTTCACGACGGCGGGCGGGAAAGCGGCCAATTACATCGCCCAATGGAACGGGAACAGTTGGTCGCCTCTGGGTTCGGGCATGAACAGTTTTGGGTATGTGTCTGCGCTGGCGGTGTCGGGCAACACGCTGTTCGCCGGTGGCGGTTTCACGGGGGCGGGCAGTACCAGGGCCAGTCACATTGCGCAATGGAACGGGAGCAGTTGGTCGGCGCTGGGGGCGGGCATGAATGGCAATGTGTCTGCGCTGGTAGTGTCGGGCGGCATGCTGTATGTCGGCGGCGGTTTCACCACGGCGGGCGGCAACACGGCCAATTACATCGTGCAATGGGACGGGAGCAGTTGGTTGGCCCTGGGGTCGGGCATGAGCGGTCAAGTAAATGCGCTGGCGGTGTCGAGCGGCACGTTGTATGTCGGCGGCGAGTTCACGACGGCGGGCGGCAACCCGGCCAATCGCATCGCGCAATGGAACGGGAGCAGTTGGTCGGCCCTGGGGTCGGGCATGAACCTTCAAGTGAATGCGCTGGCGGTGTCGGGCGGCACACTGTATGCAGGAGGCCAGTTCATGACGGCGGGCGGGAAAATGGCCAATCGCGTTGCACACTGGGACGGGAGCAGTTGGTCGGCGCTGGGGTCGGGAATGAACGGCTGGATCAAGGCGCTGGCGGTTTCGAGCGGGACGCTGTATGCCGGCGGCGCGTTCACGACGGCGGGCGGCAACGCGGCCACTAACCTCGCCAAATGGAACGGAAGCAGTTGGTCGGCGCTGGGGTCGGGAATCAGCGCCCCTGCCGGTTATCCTGACTACGGCGGCAGCGTGAATGCGCTAGCGGTGTCGGGCGATAAGCTGTATGCGGGCGGCGCTTTCACGAAGGCGGGCGGCAACGCGGCCAATTACATCGCGCAATGGAACGGGAGCAGTTGGTCGGGGCTGGGTTCGGGCATGAACAACCCTGTGAGTGCGCTGGCGGTGTCGGGCGGCACGCTCTATGTCGGCGGCAATTTCACAACGGCGGGTGGCAAGGTTTCGGCCGATGTTGCAGAAGCTCTTCTGGCCTGGCCGCAATTTCAGTGCGGGCCGACCTGCAACGCCGATGGCAGCATCACCTTGAACATGGCTACCCTCACACCGAGCACCAACCGCCTCTACGCGGCCACGAACCTGGCCCCGCCCGTCAGTTGGCAGCCTGTCTGCACCAACGTCACCGGCGGCCTCTGGCGGTTCACCGACACCAACGCGATCGGGAACCCAGCAAAATTCTACCGCCTCTCCACCCCATAATGCTTCAGCCGCGCAGCGCCCACGCCGCGGAACGAGCGGAGGGTGGCAATGAGATAGATGGCTTCGAGAATATTGGTCTTGCCCTGGGCGTTGTCGCCCAGCAGCAGATGGAAGCCTGGCGCAAAATCAACATCCAGCCGCGCGTAATTGCGGAAGTCCCGAAGGCGCAAATGGGCCAGATGCATGACCTGAGATTAAGACGGGTTGAGAGTCAGCGTAGATCATCGCCCTTTCAGATCGCGGATAGCTTCGGTGTAGTTAACCTTGTGCCTTCGAGGTTGTGGACAGATTTCGCGCGCCTCGTGCTCGAGGTCGGCCAGTGACCGGCGAGGTCGTTTCCCGGGCTTAGTGACGACGAACGAGGGCACCCCATTATCGGTCACGGCCAGGCTCTGGCCTGCGTGCATGGCCTTGACGGTGCTTCGCCAGCGGGAGGACTCTCGGGCAGTTATGGTCTTCACGTGGCTAACATGAGGGTCCGACACCCTCCGAATCAAGCCCTCCGAATCAAGCCCGAAGGGAATCGGAACGCAGTGCTTTCTACTACTGAATTGCCGTCAGCATTTGCTTGATCTCCTTTAGTCGTGCGCCCGCCAGCTTCTTTGTAAGGCGCGGAAACTTGCTGCCCACCATGAAATAGTCGTTGTTGCGTGTGAGCATCAGCCGGTCCTCCTGGACTTCGATCACCGTGACGCCCCGCTCGCTCGCCAGCACTTTGACCTCCGCCACTAGCAGCAGTAGTTCCAGCGGCGGCGGCAACTGGCCAAAACGGTCGCGCAGCTCTTGCTCCAGGCTGCGCAGGCCGGCTTTGTCCGTGGCCTGCGCCAGCTTGCGATAAATCTCGATGCGCTGCCGCGCATCCGCGATGTAGCGGAAGGGAATGTAGGCGGCGGCCGGACGCTGGGGGCCGGGGGCTGGATGCTGGATGATGGATGATGGATGATGGGCAGGGGAATCCCCCCTGGAACCCTCTTGGGCCGGGCTTAGCGCCAGAAAGTCCAGGCGCAACTGCACGTCCACCCGCGGCTTGACCTTCTCGCCCTTGAGCGAGGCGACGCTTTGCTTGAGCAGTTGGCAGTAGAGCTCGAACCCGACCGCCGTAATGTGGCCGCTTTGTTCCGCGCCCAAGAGGTTGCCCGCGCCCCGGATTTCCAGGTCGCGCATGGCGATCTTGAACCCGCTGCCGAGCGTGGAGTATTGCTTGATTGCGCTCAGGCGCTTGCGCACGTCGGAGAGGAGTCCCCCGTGGCGCGGCAACAGCAGATACGCGTAGGCCTGGTGCTTGTAGCGGCCCACGCGGCCGCGCAGTTGATAGAGGTCGCTGAGGCCAAACCGGTCCGCACGGTCGATGATGATCGTGTTCGCGTTTGGAATATCGAGGCCGCTCTCGATAATGGTGGTGGACAGCAGCACATCGGCCTCGCCGTTGACGAACTTTGTCATCACCTCCTCCAGGTCATCGCTGTGCATCTGGCCGTGGCCGATGACGATGCGAGCCTGCGGCAGGAGCGCGGCAAGCTTTTGGGCCATGGTCCCAATCGTCGTCACCCGGTTGTGCAGGAAGAAAACCTGCCCGCCACGGTTAAGCTCGCGCTGGATGGCATCCCGGATCACGCGCTCGTCGTATTGGGTGACGATCGTCTCGACCGGCAGCCGGTCGTGCGGAGGCGTTTGGATGGTGCTCATGTCCCGCGCACCCGTCAGCGCCAGGTAAAGTGTGCGGGGGATCGGCGTGGCGCTGAGCGTGAGCACATCCACCAGCCGGCGGAGCATCTTGAACTTCTCTTTGTGCATCACGCCGAAGCGCTGTTCCTCGTCAATGACCACCAGCCCCAAATCCTTGATGACGATGTCACCTTGCACCAGCCGGTGAGTGCCGATCACGATATCCACTGACCCCGCCGCCAGATCCCTGACGACCGCTTGCTGTTCGCGGCGAGTGCGGAAGCGCGAGAGCAGCTCCACCCGGATCGGGTAATCGGCCATGCGCTCGCGGAAGGTGTTGTAATGCTGTTGGGCCAGCACGGTCGTCGGCACCAGGACGGCGACTTGCTTGCCGTCCATTACCGCTTTGAACGCGGCGCGGATGCCGACTTCCGTCTTTCCGAACCCCACATCACCGCAGATCAACCGGTCCATCGGCTTGGGGCGTTCCATGTCGGCCTTGGTCTCAACGATGGCGCGCTCCTGGTCGGGGGTCTCCTCGAAGATGAAGGCGCTCTCGAACTCGCGCTGCCAAGGCGTGTCCGCTGCGGACGGGTGTCCTGGCTGTGATTCGCGAGCGGCCTGGATGGCGAGCAGGTCGCCAGCGACGTCCCGCACCGCCCGTTCGGCGTGGGCCTTGGCCTTCGCCCAGCGGCTACCGCCCAGCGCGTTGAGCGGCGGACGCGCCTTGCCCGTGCCAACATACTTGCTGACCAGGTGCGCTTCAGTCACCGGCACATACAGCTTGGGCGGCGGCTGCGCGGGGTCGCTCGACGCGTATTCGATTACCAGGCATTCCTGACCGGCGTGGGCGTTGGCGCCCGAGCCTTCAGTTGGCTTGGTGCCCGCGCCCACGGGCAAGACCTGCAAGCCGACATAGCGCCCAATCCCGTGCTGCAAGTGAACGACATAGTCGCCCTCCTCCAGCTCCGTGAAATCAATATCCAGGGCGGAACGCGTCGCCTGCGCGTGCGGCGATTTGAGGCGGCGCGCGCGCTGTATCTTGTAACGCCCAAAGATTTCGGCGTCGGTAACTACGACCAACCCGGCTTCATCGCAGAGGAAGCCGCGCGCCAACGCGCCGAGGTGAGTGCGAAGACCGAAGACCGAAGACCGAAGACCGAAAGCCGAAGCTTGAGGTCCTGCGTTGTCGCCCGCATCAAGCCTTGGAGCCTCAGTTTTCGGGGTTTCTGGGACCAGCCCATACTCGTCCCAAATCTCGGTGAAACGCTGCCGCTCACCGTCGTTGTTGCAGAAGACGTGGACCACAAAGCCCTGCCGCAACCAGCGGTGCATTTGGACGAAGAACTCGTGCCGTTGCGCTTCAGCCACTTGCGGTTCCGGGGCGCGCTCGGCCAGCGGTCGGAAAGCGTCCAGACTCTCGAAGTGCGGAGTGCGGGGTGCGGGGTGCGGAATGGCGCCGGCTACCGGGAGTTCGGGTGTTGTGGGATTAACCACATTCCCTTCCCCCTTACCCTCTCCCTCAGGGAGAGCCTCCCCCGACATTCTGAGGCGCTTTGCGATACTGGACCCCAGGTCGGCCCCCTCACCCCGGCCCTCTCCCCTTCGGAAGGGGGGAGGGGGAATCGTCGGTAGCTCTTTGGCGAGCCGAGGTTGAGCGGCAGGGGACAGCTCACTCGGCGCTGCCAGTGTTCCGCCGCGCTCGAATTCGGCTCCGGCTGGCGAAGATTTCGGACCCCTCACCCCGACCCTCTCCCCTTCGGAAGGGGAGAGGGGGAACGGCGCATCAGAACTCGTCTCAGTCCCCCCATCGGCTCCCAAGTCAGCCAGACCCAGATCGGCGTCACTCACTTCGAGGCGGGTCATCCCGCGCTCTGCGGCTTGCACTTGAAATGTCTCCCACGGGATAAAGAAAGGGTCCCCTTCGGGCACTTGCCGGGCATACTCGTCGGCTCGCTTTGCCAATAGCTCCGGCTCACACAGCAAGAATACTGTTCCAGGCGGCAGATAATCCAGCAACGTCCCCAGCGCACCGACTTCGGATTTCGGGTTTCGGGCTTCCTTCGGGTTTCGGGTTTCGGGTTTCGGATTTTCACCTCCTCCCGCTTCGGATTTCTTCAACAGGCCGAGCTCCCCGGCAGGCGGAATCGTGACTGCCGTAATCTCTTCCCGCGACATCTGGGTCAGCGGGTCGAACTGCCGCAGTGACTCCAGCTCGTCCCCGAAGAACTCCGCGCGCACCGGCCAGGGACTGGTGAGCGGATAGACATCGAGGATGCCGCCACGCAAGGCGATCTCCCCTTTCTGGGTAACTTGCGCTTCGGGTTCGTAACCCTGTGCTTCGAGCCACTCAACCAAATCCAGCGGGTCGAAGCAGTCCCCGCGCGTGAGCGTGCGCGTGCGCTCACGCACCGCCCCAGACGGGAACGTCCGCTGGAGCAGGGCGGCGACGCTAGTAACGACGAGGGGGGCGGGAGGTGTGTTGCGTTTATCCTCCGCAGTGCTGCTATGGAGGACGGGTGTAGCGCATTGCGTAAGGGCGACGAGCGTTTCCAGACGTTCGCTGATCACGTCTGCGTGAGGGAGCCTGGCTTCGTGTGGCAGGACTTCCCAGGCGGGATAGAAGAGGGGTGGGGCGGTGGATGAAACGTGATGCGTGATGCGTGATGCGTGATGCGTGATGTCTTTCGGAGGATTCTGGCCTGCGACTTCTGCCTCCTGGCTTCGGACATTGGGCTGCGTGTCTCGCTTCTCGGCCTCGACTGCGAGCCAGGTCGCCAGATCCTGCTGTGCGCTCTCCTGAGTTCTCAGCCCTTCCGTGACTAGGACGATCGGGCGGTGTGGGAACAGATGCCGCACCAAGGCGGCGGCGAATGGTTGCGCTGAGGCGCTAATGCCAGCGCAGGACAATACGCCTCCCTTCTCCAAGCGCCGTGCCAGGGACTGCACGGTGGGAGCTTCCAAGACTCTAGCGAACAATTCGCTTGTCGCTGCGATGGTGAAATCCTGCGCCAAGCAAGTGCAAGGTCGCAGGCGCACGAAGCCGAGTCAAGCGGAGCAAAGCGAGGATTGAAGCGGAACTCACTCCCACTCAATCGTCCCCGGCGGCTTGCTGGTGATGTCCAGGCAGACGCGGTTGACGCCTTTGACTTCGTTGATGATCCGGTTGGAAAGCTTCTCGAGCAGGTCGTAGGGGAGCTTGACCCAATCTGCCGTCATGCCGTCCTGGGATTCAACGGCGCGCACGGCGATGGTGTAGTCGTAAGTTCGCTCGTCACCCATTACCCCCACGCTGCGGATCGGCAATAGCACGGCGAAGCTTTGCCAGATCTTGTAATACCAGTCGGTGGCTTTCATCTCCTGCACGACAATGGCGTCAGCGTTACGCAATATCTCCAGGCGCCGCGGGGTGACTTCGCCCAGGATACGCACGGCCAGGCCGGGACCGGGGAAGGGCTGGCGGAGCACGATCTCGCGCGGCAATCCCAGTTCGAGGCCGAGCTCCCGCACCTCGTCTTTGAACAGGCACTTGAGGGGCTCAACCAACTGGAACCTCATATTCTTGGGCAGCCCGCCGACGTTGTGGTGGCTCTTGATCATCGCGGCCGGATTGCCGCCGATGGGGACCGATTCGATGACATCGGGGTAAAGTGTGCCTTGGGCGAGGAACTTTGCTTTGCCGGCGCGCCGGGTCGCGGCCTCGAACACCTCGATGAAAGTCTTGCCAATAATCTTCCGTTTGCGCTCCGGATCGGTCACCCCCTTGAGCCGCTGCAGGAACAGCCGCGAGGCGTTCTCATACTGCAGCTTGATCTTGAAATGGCGGACGAAGACTTCCTGCACCACCTCTGCCTCATGTCCGCGGAGCACGCCGTTATTGACAAAGATGCAGGTGAGTTGGTTTCCGACCGCCCGGTGCAGCAGGGCCGCGGCGACGCTCGAATCCACCCCGCCGCTCAGCCCAAGGATCACATGTTCATTGCCGACCTGGGCGCGGATGGCTTCGACGGCCTGGTCAACGTAGTTGCGCATCGTCCAGTTCTTGCCGCAGCCGCAGACGCCGTGGACGAAGCTGGTCAGAATCTCGCGACCACGGGGTGTGTGGGCCACCTCGGGGTGGAATTGCAGACCGAACATCCTGGCAGCGCGATGCTCGATGGCGGCGTAAGCGGAGTTCTCGGTGACGGCGACGGCTTTGAAGCCGGCCGGAAGCCTGGTCAGCTTGTCGCCGTGGGAATTCCACACCTGCAAGGAGTCCGGCAGGTTGGTGAACAGCCGACAGCGGCGGTCCCTGAGATGCAACGTGCCTTTGCCGTATTCCCGCTTCTGGCCCGGCTCAACTTGGCCGCCGAGATACTGGGCCATGACTTGCAGACCATAACAAATCCCCAGCACCGGAATGCCGAGCTTGAAGATGGCAGGGTCGGGCAGCGGGGCGTCCTTCGCATAGACGCTCGAAGGGCCGCCCGACAGAATGAGTCCCCGGGGCTTTAGCCGGGCGATTTCCCGAGCCGGAGTGTCATAGCGCAGGATGACTGAATAGACGTTGCACTCGCGGACCCGGCGCGCGATGACCTGCGTGTACTGCGAACCGAAGTCCAGGATGACGATCTGTTCGATCACTGCTTAACCACCTTCACCTTTCCTTCCGCGGCATCGTATTCCAACTTCATTCCATACGGCGCGGCAGGAATGCTCGGGATGAATTTCTTCTGCACCAGCTCATTCAGGTCTTTGGGATTGCGCCCATTCTCCACGTTGAACATCTGGACCGCCTGGTTCAGGGAGGTCGTATCCACCGTCTTGACGGCGAGTTGCTGCGCTTTGCCCAGCGCGCCCACATAATCGGCCGGCGCGCTCAAAGGACTGCTGCCGCCCGCCGCCGCATTTGTCGGCTGGCCCGGCTTATCGTTGCTTTGGCCGCAGCCGATGAGCAGCAGGCTGGCGGCTAAGGGAAGACAGAATAGTCTCTTCATGAACCCAGTCTAACTGCCGGCTGAGCAAATCCAAGCCAAAGAATAAAAAAGGCCGGGCAAGCCCTTGCCCGGCGTGAAACCGACGTTCCCAAAGTTTGCTTTGGGAGCAACGAATTACTTGTTAGTGCTCGTCGCTGTCGCGGCAGCAGGAACTGCGTTCGTATCGGACGGCTTGGGGGCGTTTTCCCCATTGCCGCAGCCCGTCAGAACGGTTCCCGCAACGATCCCCAACAACACAATAAGCGTGAATATCCTTTTCATAGTAGGCCTATTGTTCACCAGGAGTGCCCAAAGGGCAAGCAGAGTTTTATCGACAGCAGAATCTTACCGCCCGTGGAAGGCGGCGACCCGCCACCCCCTTCACGTTTCACGTTTCACGTTTCACGTTTCACGCTTCACCTACTGGCGTATCGCACCGAAGCCGTTTTAGGATCGTTCAGATCTACGGTGGCTTCTAACGTGGCCGCGTGTTTAAGAATCGGTGCGGCTACTTCGTCGGTCCGGACTGCCTCAAGACACAATTGGTCGCCATTGGTTCCGCGCTGAGGAACGGAACCGTTGACCAGGCGCGTTCGCAGATCTTCCAACAAATCTCCAACAATCCGATGCCCAATATTGACAAGCCAAGCGAGGACTTCGTGGCGAGGGGATCGGAAAATCTCCTGATAGAGGAAGATCAGCTCCTGGGGCAGCACGGGCAGGATGAAGGCCTCCGCCGCACGCCAGTCTTTGCGGATGGTCGGGTAATCTCGCACGCGCAACAGGCTGCGAACCTCTCCGTTCAGACAGGGTTGCAATGAGCGCAGGAACTTCAGCTCCACAAAATCAATCCGCCCATGCTGATTGAAGCGATGCGAGATCTTCACCCGGCCAGACTTCAGGTCAAATACCCCTTCGTAGCAGGTGGAAAGGATCACGTGGTCGTAAGCCGACTGCAACTGCATCCAATGGCCGGCGGCTTGGCCGCCGTAATTGCGTTTGGCCGGCGGTGCCGCCGACACGGGCACCCTGGCTTCGAGCCGGTTTTGGATCTGCTCGAGCCGGTGGAAATAGTCGCTGGCAAGGGAGAAATCATTTTGGCGCAGAAAGTCTCGCGCCGAGAGGAGTTCCGCCTCGCGGACCGGCGGTCCAACGTGGATCCTCGATTCCAAGCCTTGGATGAGGCCTTGGGCGAGTCGTCTATGGTCTTTAGTCGCCACGATCTGCTGGCACTCTACGCAGGTTCAGCAGCCCGACAACTGTGCGTTTGAAGGCACACCCCCGGCGCTGCGGATCCGAGTTCACAGATCTTGTCAGGCG
>SESF01006440.1_pt1 | contig 10904 bp, 11 predicted proteins | sample 3171521 | NCBI WGS metagenome assembly SESF01 (sample SAMN10866945, study PRJNA518727) | freshwater metagenome | biome: subpolar coniferous forest; feature: holomictic lake; material: water; isolation source: holomictic Lake 227, 6 m and 8 m depth | place: Canada: near Kenora, Ontario | collected...
TGATGGTGACAAGCCTGTCTGTTGGACTTTTGAGCGTCCGTGTCGCCATGATGGCCGGAATGGAACAGCCAAATCCTGTTATCATGGGGATAAACGATTTGCCATGAAGACCAAAACGATGCATCAGCCGATCAATCACGAACGCTGCACGGGCCATATAACCGGAAGCCTCAAGAAAAGAGAGCCCGATGAAAAGAAGAACAATATTGGGAAGAAAGAGCAGAACACCCCCAACGCCGGCAATAATGCCATCAATGACGACAGAACGAAGTGTTTCATTCGGCAGAAGAGGGGCTATCACGGAGGCGATAAAGCCAAAAAAAAGGCCAAGGGCACCCATAATCGGCGCAGCAAGGGTAAAGGTCAACTGGAATATAGCCCAGACTACCAGTAAAAAAATTGGCAGCCCAAGCACCCGGTTGAGCACCACCATGTCGATATAGTCGGTTGGTGTCGACTTTACTCCTCCGGGGAATCGAACGCACTCCTGGATGGCACCTCGAATAAACGCATGACGATCCTCGGTGATAAGAATTTCCGGCTCCGAATCATGCAGCCGTTCAGCCTCCCGAAGGGCATCCTGCAAGGCAAGTTCTACTTTTAGCCAGACAGGATAGTGCTGAACTTTGTTATATACTTCCCGGTCGTTCTCAAGAAGCTTGATGGCAAGCCAGCGAGCATTGAAACCGCTGAGTTCACTCTGATGAGCAAGAAAATTGGTAATCTTTTCAACCGAAGCTTCAAGTTCAGGGCGAAAAAAAAGCTTGTTTTTATGAATCTCAATATCCTTTTGGAAGAGACGGATAATGTGATCGAGCAGCGAATCGAGTCCAATACCCTTTTTGGCTGATGTTGGCACAATGTGGCAACCGAGCAGCTTCTGCAACTGCTTGATTTCAATAACAATGCCCTTCTCCTCAACCTCGTCGATCATATTGAGGGCCACGAGGAAATCAACTTCAAGTTCCATGAGTTGCGTTGTCAAAAGAAGGTTTCGTTCGAGGTTTGGCCCTTCAACAACGTTGACAACAACATCCGGACGCTCCCGGATAAGATACTCCCTGGTAACAATCTCCTCGGGTGAATAAGGAGTGAGGGAGTAAATGCCGGGCAAATCAACCACCCTTATCTGATACCCCTTGTAGGCAACATACCCTTCATGCTTTTCAACGGTAACCCCCGAGAAATTTCCCACTTTCTGGTGAGCACCGGTCAGCGCATTGAAAAGGGAGGATTTCCCGCAGTTCGGATTCCCTGCAAGCGCAACCGAGATCTCCCTCTCCTTGCTCACGACTCGCTACCGGAAAGAGGACAGGCATCCGCAGACACCCCTGTTTTACACACAACGACACCCTCTGCCTCTGTTTTTCTCATGGCAAGATAGAGCCCCTTGAAAAAAATCTCAATCGGATCGCCGAGTGGAGCAACCCTGAGCACCTTGAACGTTGTCCCCTTTATCAAACCCATATCCATAATCCTGCGCCTTATGACACTCTCCGCCTTCAAGGCCGTCACTTCAGCCTTGTCTCCGACCTTCAATTCTGATAAACGCATCGTATAATCTCCCTCAAAACAATAAAAAATAAACAGGACTGATAATATCCTATTTAATGCATACCAACAACAAAAAATTGCATCTCTGAAAAAGAAGTTATCCGTGTACCGTTACGCTACCGGGAAAGGGAGGCCAACCCATCCGTTCTCCACCAAGAAGATGGGCATGAATATGATAAACGCTCTGCAGGGCGTCCTTGCCTGTATTAAAAACAAGCCTGTAGCCAGACTCCCTGATGCCGATGATCTCTGCCACCTTTTCCGCTGCCAGCAGAAGGTGACCGGCAATCGCTTCATCTTCCGGGCAAAGATCGTTGAGCGATGCGATATGCTTCAGAGGAATGATCAGCACATGCTCCGGTGCGACAGGCGTGATATCACGGAAGGCAACAACATGATCATTGCGATAAACGATCGAAGCGGGTATCTCCCCGCGAACAATACGGCAAAACAGGCAATCAGTTTCCTGTTGTATCATAAGGATCTCCTCTCCTGATTCGTTATGGTGTTTCTCAAGGCTCCTGAACGACAGAGAGTGATGCGGTGCCGTTGCCAGCCATAAGAACCACTTTAAGCTTCTCTTTTTCTCCTGAAACAACACCGCCCGAGCTTTCGCCGGAAGTCACAACGGTTGTAACATTTTTGAAACCATTGCTTTTAAGCTGGCTCTCGAACTCCTTGACAATATTTCCGGAAACGTTCTCTCCAACAACATTCCAGTTCTTCCCATCCGGCGTTTCTGCACGGGTGACGGCCTTTATTTTGCCCCAGGAAAACTTCGGGACATCAGCAGGCATATCTGCCGGCCAGACACCACTCTCCCCCTGAATTTCAATTTTCTGCCCTTCGGACTGTATCGTGATGTTGTTGCCACCGGAATGGACGGCAACCTTCTTGCCGGTAGACTGCTCAATCGCTTTTTCAACCAGCACATCTTCAATCTTTTTCTGGCAGGAGGAGATGGTGGAACTGACGGCAAGGAGGGCCAGGCAAATCCCGGCAGCGCGGACTTTTGATGATAGAGGCATCTTTTATAATGGTCTACGATAATATAAAGATTCCAATAATTGCAGTACTGCCATAATGTAGGCAAAAACGGAGAAAGAGGAAAGAGTTCTCTTCCTGCTCCGGGTGAATGGCCGATCCTCCCTTTCAGGGCAAAGCTGTCACACCGTTGCAGAAGAGTCAGCAGTATGGGCAGATGCCGGATCAGGAACGGCAGACAATCTCGATGCAAGCACTTTATCGATCCTCTGGCCATCAAGGTCAACAATTTCAAGAGACCACTCTTCCCAATGCACAATATCACCAGTCCTTGGCATACGCCCCAGCAACCACATCATCAGGCCGCTGAGGGTATGATAAAGTCCCTTATCCTCTTCGGGCACACATTTCAGCTCAAGCGTATCTTTCAGCTCGGGCACAGGAATAAGGCCGTCAAGGAGCCATGATCCGTCCTGGCGTTCCACCGCCCATGAATCCTCAAGGTTGCGGGGAACAAACTCTCCGGTAACCGCCTCAAGCATATCCTGAAGGGTAACCAGTCCCTGAATTTCACCATACTCGTCAACAACAAAGACCATCTGGGTGCCTGAGGTCCTGAAATGGTCGAGCAGTTCCATGCCTGTAAGCGTTTCGGGGACATAGACGCAAGGCTGCAACTGCGAGGTAAACTCCGTAAGACCCCCTTTCAGCGTTTTTGACAGAAGCTGTTTGGCATTAACAACGCCAAGCAGTGACTGTAATCCTCCATTGCAGACAGGAAAACGGGAGTGTTCCGATTGTGTAACCCGGTCGATATTCTCTTCGAGCGGACGGGAAACGTCAAGAGAGATGATGTCTGCCCGCGGAACCATCAGGGAGCCAAGTTGACGGTCATCAAGACGAAAGACATTTCGCACCATTTCATGTTCATGCTGCTCAATCACACCGGCTTCAGAACCCTCCTCAAGCATGGCATGAATCTCTTCCTCCGTCACACTCGGCATGATGTGGGGGTGATTTCCCGTCAGACGAAGAATGGCATCGGTCGAAGCCGTAAGCAGCCTGCCAAAGGGACGCGTCAAGGTAGCAAGCATAAGCATGGGGCGTGCAACCAGGCAGGCAATTCCTTCCGGATTGAACATGCCAAGGCGCTTGGGCACCAGTTCACCAATAACAATGGTGACGAAGGTAATGGTAAGCACAACGACAGCAGTAGAAATAATATGACTTATTTCCGCATCCACGCCGAACGTTTGCAGCCAGACCGCAAAAGGGCTGGCCAGAGCCCCCTCTCCGACAATACCGTTAAGAATCCCGATGGAGGTAATGCCGATCTGGATGGTCGAAAGAAAACTGGAGGGTTCCCGGCCAAGCTTCAGGGCAACAGCAGCAGCTTTTTCCCCATCCTCGGCCAATTTTGAAAGACGGGAGCGCTTTGCCGTTACCAACGCAATTTCCGACATGGCAAAAAGCCCATTGACAACAATCAAAACCAAAAGAAAGAGTATTTCCATAAATTCAAAGGTTGAACTGCACGGGACAAAAGATAAAAAAATTACTGCCACCAAACCCCCTCAGACGGCAGCGTCCCGAACCGCTCTGTTTCTTGCACAATTTTTGATCACCCGGCCATGCCGCTTTACGTTTATTCCCTTGACAGCCAAGCCACAAGTCTTAACAAACGGTAACTGATCCCTCCCGCTACGATGTCCAGGCCGGTCAGGCAGAGATTATGACACTACCCGACCGGCGAGCACGACTGCATGGTTTACTTTTGGGCAATAAAGAGTGTTTTCACTTTTGCAATCAGTTGATTTTCTGTCAACCGCTCGCATGCCTCAACTCCGGCTACCTTTGTATGCAGACTAGTGACCTTGTCGATCTCTTTGGCAAATTCAATTTTTGCCTCCCCAGGACCAATAATAACAATCTTCGAAGAATCACCGAGCAACTCAATCACCTTGACAAAAAATGCGTGATACTGATGTTTTCTCCGTTCCTCCGCAGTATGTTCATTGAACACTGCCTGCGCCACTACGGTTCCCCCTGCTTTCCAGCCTCCGGCAGGCTTGAGATTACTTTCCGCACCAGATTCCACATGTTGAACAACCGTTTGATCACCTTCAATTGAAACAAGAACAGCTTCCTTGTGGTCAATCCAAATACCAGTGTATTTTTTCATGGCAGCCATGCTCCTTCTGTGATAATATTACCGAATGGGAAAAAAGATGCTTGATCATGCAACGGCCGCGCCCAGTCAAGCCGCACAACTCTCAACAAAAGTCAGCGTGGCCACCTACAGTGCAATGTAAGCAAAAATTATTATGCCATTACCGTGCGTTTACTTTTGACGCAGTAAAAAGCCATCAAAACATCAACAAGCAACGCTGGACGCACAGGACACATGGCGAGAAACCACGATCCTGTGCCGGGGGTGAGAGCCCGATGAACCAGCAAGAAACCCCGTTCTCTCTCAGAGGGATTCCTTGATCATCCGTTCCTTATCAGCAAAAAGTTTCGCTGCAAGAAACTCGCGGTTCATGCGGGCAATATTGACCACAGAAATTCCTTTTGGACATTCAGCCTCACACGCGTATGTATTGCTGCAACTGCCAAAACCAAGCTCGTCCATCGTGGCAACCATCTTCTGCACCCGCTTGGCAGCCTCAACCCGTCCCTGGGGCAGCAGAACAAGATGTGAAACCTTGGCACCGACAAAAAGCATGGCTGCAGCATTGGAGCAGGCCGCCACGCAGGCACCGCATCCGATGCAGGTCGCTGCATCGAAAGCGGCGTCCGACTTCTCCTTTGGCACCGCAATGGTATTGGCATCAGGAACTCCGCCGGTATTCACCGATACGAAGCCACCTGCCTGTATGATTTTATCAAATGCACTGCGATCAACAATGAGATCACGAATGATAGGAAAGGCTTTTGCCCGCCACGGCTCAATATGGATGGTATCGCCATCCGTAAACGAGCGCATGTGAAGCTGGCAGGTTGTAACTCCCTTGACCGGCCCGTGAGGACGTCCGTTAATATAAAGACTGCATGTGCCGCAAATACCCTCCCGACAGTCATGATCAAAGGCAACAGGATCGCCACCGGTCATGATGAGCCTTTGATTGAGAGAATCGAGCATTTCAAAAAAGGAACTGTCAGGCGAGATTCCAGAAATATCATAGGAAACCATCTCCCCTTTGGCCGCGGCATTGCTCTGTCGCCAGATTTTCAGCGTAAAGTTCATAATCACCTGTTATTTATAGCTCCGCTGGGAGAGCTTGATCTCTTTGAATTGAAGTTCCTCACGGTGCAGCTCAGCAGCAGCATCACGCCCCTTGTGTTCCCATGCGCCAACAAAAGCGAACTTATCGTCATTACGCAACGCTTCGCCCTCACTGGTTTGATACTCCTCCCTGAAATGCCCCCCGCACGACTCTTTTCTCTGCTGGGCATCGCGCACCATAAGCTGGCCGAGCTCGATAAAATCGGCAACGCGACATGCTTTTTCGAGTTCCGGATTGTATTCATCCAGCCTTCCGGTCAGCCGAACGCCGTTGGCAAACTCTTGACGCAGTTCCGTCAGTTGATACAATGCTTCGGTAAGGCCTGCATCGTTTCGCGCCATACCACAATACTCCCACATGATCTTGCCAAGACGACGATGGAAGTGGTCGACCGACTCCTTGCCCGCGCTGTTTTTGATCTGCTTCAGTCGATCGGTAACTCCATTTGCTGCAAGGGTAAATTCAGATGAGGCAGTGTCAAAGCGAGGCGTATGAATTTCAGTCGCCAGATAGTTTCCGATGGTATAGGGAAGAATGAAATAGCCGTCAGCAAGACCCTGCATAAGTGCTGAAGCGCCGAGACGGTTTGCTCCATGATCGGAAAAATTGCACTCGCCGATAGCATAAAGGCCGGGAATAGTGGTCATCAGATCATAATCAACCCAGAGGCCTCCCATGGTGTAATGCACTGCCGGATAGATCATCATCGGCATTTCATAGGGACTCTCTGCAACAATCTGCTCGTACATCTGAAACAGGTTTCCATAGAGGGAATCTATGGCATCATGCCCCTTGCGTTTAATGGCATCGGAAAAATCAAGGAAAACGGCCATTCCGGTCGTACCGACGCCAAAACCAGCATCGCAGCGCTCTTTGGCAGCCCTTGAGGCCACATCCCTTGGGACAAGATTACCGAAAGCAGGGTAACGACGTTCCAGATAGTAATCACGATCCGCTTCGGCAATATCAGAAGGCTTGATCTCTTTGTTCCTCAGTCTTTCAACATCTTTTACTTTTGCAGGAACCCATATCCGTCCATCATTCCGCAGACTTTCGCTCATCAGCGTGAGCTTTGACTGCGCATCACCATGAACAGGAATACAGGTCGGGTGAATCTGGGTAAAGGCCGGGTTGGCAAACATCGCACCTTTCTTGTATGCGCTCCAGGCAGGAGTAACATTGGAGCCCATGGCATTGGTAGAAAGGAAAAAAACATTCCCGTATCCACCGCTTGCCATCACAACAGCATGGGCTGCATGACGCTCTATTTCGCCGGTCACAAGATTTCGGGCAATGACGCCACGCGCTTTTCCGTCAATCAGCACGGTATCAAGCACATCGCGACGGTTAAACAGGGTGACATTACCCGCAGCAATCTGACGGCTGAGGGCTCCGTAGGCACCAATCAAAAGCTGCTGCCCGGTCTGTCCCCTCGCATAAAAAGTCCTCGATACCTGTGCTCCACCGAAAGAGCGGTTGGTCAGCAGACCACCATACTCCCGGGCAAACGGTACACCCTGCGCCACACAAAGGTCGATAATCTGGTTACTGACTTCAGCAAGACGATAGACATTTGCTTCGCGAGCACGATAATCGCCACCCTTGATGGTGTCGTAAAAGAGCCGATAAGCGCTGTCTCCGTCGTTTGGATAATTTTTGGCGGCATTGATTCCTCCCTGTGCAGCAATACTGTGTGCACGACGCGGTGTATCCTGATAGCAGAATACCTTGACATTGTAACCAAGCTGCCCGAGCGATGCAGCAGCCGAAGCACCAGCAAGACCGGTACCGACGACAATGATATCAAGTTTGCGTTTGTTGTTGGGATTTACCAGCTTGCAGCCCGATTTGTAGGCGGTCCATTTTTCTGCCACCGGCCCTTCAGGGATTCTGGCGTTAAGGCGTGTCATTGAAAAGTATTGTGAGTGTTGTTTTTGTTTAAAAACACAGTCTTTATAGGTTGATAACTCATTTGAAAAAATAGATATAAACCGGAACAAGACTGAACCCGAGAGCAATAAAGACCGAGTAGGCCGAACCGATAAACTTTACGGCATCGGTATACTTGCTGTGGTTCCAGCCGAGTGTCTGAAAAGCCGATTGAATGGCATGGTTAAGATGAATGCCAAGAAAAACAAAAGAGATAATGTAGAGGAGTGTGTACCAGGGAGTTGAAAACAAAAGCAGTGTGCGGTGATAGAAGTCGTGGCTTGCTATACCGGGAGGTGGTGCTACGAGGCCTATCTTGATAAAGTAATAATCAATAAAATGGAGAAAGAGGAAGATGAAGACAATGATACCGGTATGAAACATGTACTTGGAAAAGAAGGAGGTATCAGAGCTGTTGCTGCATGTGTATGCAACTGGTCGTGCAGCACGATTCTGGATTGAGACCAGCAGGCCGAAAACGATGTGAAGCAAAATTCCGGCGAAAAGCACAATCTCGGCAACCTTGATAAGAGCGTTGGTTCCCATGAAAGTTGCGGCTTCCATGAACATACGGCCTCCATCATCTTTCAGCAGCATAAGGTTAATGCCAAGATGCACACACAAAAACGTAACCAGAAAAAGTCCGGCAAGCGCCATAAGTACCTTTTTGGTAATGGACGAATACAAGAGCATGATATTCATTCTATGATTATTTCAATGGGAAAGAACTGCGGATTATCTCCTGAGGCCCGTAAGGTAAGTTCCTCTCTGTAAACTTCCAATAAAATAATGATGCCTTATCATCATCCATCAAGCAACGCAACCGCTCTGACGGGTGAGGCTTCGGCGCCAACAAGTTTGAGTGGAAAACCGTAAAAGATGAACGGAGAATGCAATAAAAGAGGCGGGCAGACAAGATTTTCGATGATGAGGATCTCTTTTTGCAGCAAAAGCTTGTGCACAAAAAAATCAGTCGATTCAGGTGCATCGACAGAAATCATGTCAACACCGACTCCTTTAAGAGAAAAACCGGTCAGCCAGCGGGCTGCCTCAAAGGAGAGTACCGGGTATCCTGCGTAATAATCGGGAAAACCCCAGTACCGGCTCCACCCTGAGCAGAGCAACAGAAACTCGCACTCCCTGATGCGATCACGGAACGGATAAAGCGCTTCGACCGTAATCACCCCCCCGGTCAGACCTTGCAGATCAATTGCAACGCCTTTTCCGGCAAACCGTTCAACCCTAAACGCATCAAGCGAACGGCCTGCCGGAAGGATGTGCGAAGGAAGATCGACATGGGTGCCGGTATGGGAAGAAATGGTCATAAGCTGCTCGGCAAAACCATCCCCCTCAATAGAAGCGAGAGAGTGAAAGATCGGGCCGGGAGTGCCGGGATAACAGGGCATCGAGGCCTCAATGGTATGACTCAAATCAACAAACGGCATCACGCGTGCACCTTATGTTGTTCGATCCGGCAGGAGACATGATCGACAATCGCCTGTACGGCTTTGTCCCTTTCGCAATCACAGAAGAGCTGATGGCCGGAACGCTCCAGCCACAGGATAGACTTTTCGGACGGATCAGTAGCAATCCCGTTGTACAGGATGCGTGCACTTTCGGGTCGCACCGTATTTTCCCTTCGGCTATGGATGATCAGAACAGGAACATTGACGCGATCAAGCAGTGGCTTGCTTTTTTTGATCAGATCGAAAAATGAGAGAATCGCGTCGGTCGGGACCCACGAATAATGAGGAGTGCAGGTTTTGCATTCCGCTTCGGCAAAATCACTCTTCAACTCCCAATTCCTGATGATTCTGCCAAGAAGTGGCGCAGCAAAATGGAGTGGACGGCCGGGAGCGAGTACCGATACCAGTTTGATTGCCGGTGTGGCAAGCACCAGGGAATCAATCTTCTCCCGATACCTGACGGCGAGGTTCAGGGAGAGAAGAGCTCCCATACTGTGGCCGATAACAATGACCTGCTCCGCCTCAAGGCTCAACTTGAGAAGCGCCTGTTCGGCATCCGCCATCCATTGTTGCCACTTCACACCACGGAGCGCCTCTGGCGTTGAAGCACCATGCCCGGCCAAAAGAGGGACGCTGAGCGGAATGCCAAACTTCCGGAGAGAGAGAGTCAACAACTTTACACTGTCAAGCGTTGCCGTAAAACCGTGAATGACAAGAACTCCGAGAGGGCTTCGCACCTGGTGTTGTTCACCCATGATTGTATCTCGTCATAAACCTCTTTATGCAAAACAGTTTACCGCAGAACATCCTTTAAAACAGGAAATACCACAGGGAGAAGTTATTAAGGGATATTGTGCCAAAATAACTATTTTGCAGCAAATTCAACTCAAATGAACACAACAATGCGCAAGGTACTGCTGACCGGATACCTGCTGCTTGCCCTGGCACTCAGTTCGTGCTCGTCAACACGAACCCCCTGGAGCGAGAAGAGAGTACTTTCACCTCAAGAAGCCTACCGGCTGGGTAAAATCAAGAATACTCCGTACGTTATCAACGGCAGGGTCTATGTTCCCATGAGCTACGAAGAGGCGCTCTCGTACGAAGAGACAGGTACCGCGTCATGGTATGGCCAGGAGACCCTCGACCAGCATAGCGGGCAGTTAACCGCCTACGGGGAAATTTTCGACCCCTCACGGCCAAGCGCCGCACACAAATATCTGCCTCTGCCCTCTGTGGTAAAAGTAACCAATCTCGATACCCATGCCTCAATGGTTGTCAGAGTCAATGATCGCGGGCCATTTGTCGATAATCGCGTTATCGATCTGAGCGCGGAAGCAGCCAAACAACTGGGATTCTTCGAAAAAGGGACGGCCAAAGTCAAGGTCGAGGTTATCTCACGGTAACCATAACGCAACCAAAACAAGAGGTCTGATACGACCTGCCTCTTCAGGGCTGATACCCATTGGGGTAACTTCTCTGGATTAGTAAATGACCAAATCAGATAGTGTGTATCAAGCAATATCTTCATGAATTCAAGAATTCCTCATCCGACATTTTCCAATCGTCCCGGAACTCAACTTGTACCTTTCCTGCCAAGGAACCGAGTTTTCTCTCTTTGATTCTTTTGTACTCAGCAATTGGAACAATGACCGCGATCGTATGTCGCGTGCGACCAAACGAAATA
>SESF01029378.1_pt1 | contig 10903 bp, 17 predicted proteins | sample 3171521 | NCBI WGS metagenome assembly SESF01 (sample SAMN10866945, study PRJNA518727) | freshwater metagenome | biome: subpolar coniferous forest; feature: holomictic lake; material: water; isolation source: holomictic Lake 227, 6 m and 8 m depth | place: Canada: near Kenora, Ontario | collected...
GGAATGCTCTGAATCGCTGGGAACGGGAAACGGCAGTGACTTTGTTACAGCCCTGCGGCCTGGATGCACAAGCGGTGCTGGATGTGTTGGCGGCAACGATTAAGGCCGGCAAGGTGCAAACCTCGGCATTGGGCTTGCTGGGCGGTTTGGTGCGGCGTTATGTGGCCGGCACCTTTGATCCTGCACCGGGGCTTAAAATAAAAATCGAGCGGGAAAAAGTAAACACTACGCTACGACCGGAAAAACCCAAGTTACCGGTCGATAAAGCAAAAAATTTACAGCACCTGGCCGCTTTTAGGCGTGATACCAATTTGCGGTAAGGGCGGGATAAAACAGACGGGTTTGACATTAGACCGGTGTGGCGGTCGGCGGTGTTTTTGCAACGGGAGTTAGCGGTTTTTTTAACGATGAAACTATCAACAGAAATAGCATTACCATTTTTGACTTACGCCTGGGTGTTTGGTTTGTCATTGTTATCTGCACTGGCGACTTATTTTGCACGCTTGTGCAAAGGGGAGGCGTTGGGCTCACCTTTTGTCATCTTTTTTCTGGATGTTTTTTATTGCCAGATGGCCGGTTTAATCACTTATTTTTTAGCGGTTTCGGCCGGTACGGAAGGACTGTTGACGGCGGCACTGGTTTCGGCGGGTTCGCACATGGGCGCACGGCTGATCTTTGCGGTTGAGGCCTTGGTCATGCACACCATCCATTTACAAGAACATGCAAAAGGTGACGAGTAATGGCAACCGTCAAAGGCCCGCTTTTTTCCGTGGCGGCCACCGGCAAGTTTAACAACCTGATGGAATTTAGAACCGGCAGCGGTAAAACCACGGTGCATGGCATTCGTTCGGTTCCGCTGACACGCTCACAGGCACAACAAGCGCAATCGCTACGCTTTGCTCAGGCCGTAGGCGGCTGGAAAGCACTGACGCAATTACAAAAAGAAGCCTGGAAAACCGGCGCGTTAAAAACGGTTTATAACGGCTATCAATTTTATTTATCAGAATACCAAACCCAAAACATTCAGCCACCCAACAATCCGGTAATCCCATGAAACGACAGGTTCCCGTATCAGGCGAAACACATCACTGTAACTGGGTACGGTTTGCTGATGATTGGGATTATGAAACCGCGTGTAATAATTATTTTGGCGATGTAGACATTAGGGGTTTGGAACCATGCGGTTTTATTTTTTGCCCGTTTTGTGGCCGTAAAATAAACAGGGATATCGTCGGGGAGGTGTGTATTTTATGAGCACTCAACTCAATAACACGTTTACCGTTGCCGATAAAAATGTGCATTTGCTCTCGGGTGATGACTGGGCACCGTGGTTTGAGCAAAACGTCAATGACGCGTTATCCTCCATTTTTTTATCCATCTACATGATCTCGGATCACTGGCGTTCGCCCGAGGTGGGCAAGCTGGATCTGGTAGAAACGTTGGCACGCGCAGCCATGCGCGGTTTAACGTGTCGGTTGATCATCGATCAACCGCACTCGCTTAACCGGATGATTAAATTCAATACCAAGGCGGCAACCAAACTTCAAGAACACGGCTGGAAAATAAGGATCATGCCGGCCAACAAAACCCTGCACGAAAAGGTGTTGCTGTTGGACAAGCACCTGACGGTGATTGGCTCACACAATATTTCAAAAGCAAGCGCCATCAGTAATTTTGACACCAGTTTGGCGATAGAATCCCAAGCCTTGGCCGATAGAATTTACCGGCAATTTTGGGAGCGTTGGCGGGTAGCCGTACCCTTCGAGGCGTCAATATGGCTAAGGTAAACAGTCAAATCATACCGCCCAGCCTGATTGCCGGTTACAAAACGGTTTTTGTACAACCGACACCGAAGGGTAGCGGTTTTAAACGGGTCGGTGTCAATATGACCGCCCGTAAACCAAAGCCTGCCTATGTCAGCAATGACGTGTTAAGCATTCAAAACAGCGCGGCTCAATGGTTGGTGGAACAATGGCAACCGCTGCATGTCAGTCAGTTTTATGCCGACCGTTTGGCCGAGATAAAAGCGTTTGCTTTTAATGAAACCTACTGGCATACCTTAACGCCCAGTCGAGATACCACCGAATACGGGGAACCGACAATAAGCGGTTATAGTGGGCCGATTAATCATGTTTATGACGATCCGTTACGCATTAAAACAAAATGCGTTTATGGCGATTGGACAAAATCCTATAACACGCCTTATGCCGAAGGCACCGCAGACAACCCGCGCCCCGGCTGGCAAGGCACGGTGCTTGAGCAAATATGGCGGGATTTGTGGTTTGCGCAACGGCGACTCGTTTATGCCCTGCCCGTTCCGATCAACTTGAATAAACCACGCCCGGTTTTAATTGATTTAGGGTCACAAATCACGGCGACGGCCTCTTTTCGTCACTGCCTGTTTTGGTATGCCCGCCCGATTTGGCCGCAGTTTTTTAACGAAACCGGCACGCCTTACACGTTTGATAAATATTTAATAAACAATTGGCGTGCATCCGATATTGTACCCATGGAGTTGGTCAGTGAGTCCGGCCAGTATTTTCAATGTACCGACACACAGCGGATTTTACGCACGGCTTATGAAAAATCATGGAAAGCCAATGTTACCGGTTACAACCGGTTAAGCTTGGTCGTTGCCACGCCACCCAGTCGAGGTGCCTATTTTGCCCGTAATGACAACGTGCGTGTCACGCATTACGAAACCGTTAACGTCTTGGTCGGGAAGAAACCCGGTGGTTAAAGTCACACGCCCCTTATTTTCTAATGCCGCCTACGGCAAGTTTGCCGACATAGGCGCTTTTCGCCGTGGCAAACACGGACCGCAGTTGATGAAACTGCCGGTAGTCAACGACAGCAAAACCGAGGCGCGGCTTAAAATGAGAGCGTGTTTTAAAGCGGCCAGTATAGCTTGGTCAAAATTACCGTCAGGCACGCGGTCAACCTAGCCGGTTTATTGGCAACAGTGGTTAATCAATCACCCGGAGTGCAGATCATGAAGAGTAACCCAAAATCACCCAACCCGTCATGCCGGCAGGGATTGCCGGCATCCAGACTACAGGGATGTAACCCCCATAAATCGCCGTTTCCTTAAGAGTGCCGCGCATGAAACTCCCCCTGCACCAAGTCGCCAAACACGTCACCGGCAAAATACACTCGGGTTACGATCCTTTTACCGGCCTGCCCTTCAAAATGGTTTATCAGCGCGTGCGTAAAGGCTTGGGTAATCTCGACGATAACGGGCGCATGGGCTTGCAGTTTCGGGTTCAAGCACTCATCACCGACAAAAAGAGCGCAGCGCAACTTAAAAGCCGCGCACGCTTGGCAGCGGCTACCGCCGCTTATCAAGCCTTGGCTCCCACCGAAAAAGAAACCCTAAAACTGGCAGCGACCGCTCTACATATGACCGGTTATAACCTGTTTATCAAACAGTTTTGCGAAACCCACAACATCGAGGACTATTAACCATGGCACGCGTCACCGGCCCTTTATTTTCGCAAACCGCCGCCGGTAACATGGCCAAAGGTGCCTTGCAATTTAGGGCCGATAAATGGGGCTCCCATGTTTACAAACCACTCAATCCCGCAAAACAAAACCGGTTGCCGCCTAGCGATGCCCAGATTTTACAGCGTTTAAGGTTTGGCAAAGTGCGGGAGGCCTGGACAGCCTTGGGTAGTGTCGGTCAGGCGTATTACAACCGGTTGGCCGCCTCGGGCGGGCTGATGAATGGCTGGAATTTGTATCTTTCCTTATGCCTGGGCCGATCAAAATATTCAGAGGACACCTTGCTCACCAAAGAGGGCGAACCGCTCCTTGATTCCAACCACCGTTTTATTTTTGTCGATTAGGTACAACCATGCCACGCATAGCCGACTTGCCTTTACTCTCGCGTCCGGTCGCCGAAACCGACTGGCTGCTGGTAGAAACCCCGACCGGCACTAAACGCATTGCCGCCACGGCGTTCAAAGGCGCAGCGGGTAATGCGCAAGTGCTACGTGAAACAGCAACCATCACCACCGGGCTCTTGGGGCTTAACGCCCAAGAAACCGGTCTGATCAACATTGCCCGCAGTTTTGAAATACTGGCCGTGGTATTTAGCTCAACCGCTCGTTTACGGCTTTATGACACACCCGCCGCAAGGGATGCAGACCTTACCCGTTCTATTTTTATTCCGGCCACGTCGGGAACCGGCTTGATCCTGGAAATTAATGCCGATACCGATCTTGATATTAATCTGGAACCGCACGCCCACGGCTCGGAAATGTCAGACCCGCCGACGGCCGATATTGCCTACACCTTGGATAATTTGTCGGTCAATTCACCGGTAATCATCGAGATTACCTTTATTCGGGAAGAACAATAATGGCTAAAGTATTTACCAACGCACTCTTGTGCTCCAACGCCACAACCGCAAATTTTAGAGCGTGGGCGGCTTTTCTGGATTCCATATTTACAGCCGGTTTGGTAAATGTCACCGACGCGGCACAAATCAACTTAACAACCGTAGCCGTACCCACGACCGCCCAACAAAGCATGGGCTTTAGGATCTATCGCACGGATGACGGTTTGACGCCGATTTATGTAAAAGTCGAATTTGGCTCGGGTATTGCAACCGCAACCCCCGCAATTTGGCTCACGCTTGGCACCGGTTACACGGTAGGCGGCACCATTAACGGCATCGTGTTATTGCCACGAACACAGCTTGCTTCGACCACCAACGATATAACCACCAGTCATGTGTGCTTTGGCAGTTCAGGCGTGGATCGGCTTTGCTTTTGTATGTTTACCAATTTGGCAGCCCAGGCCTTTTGGTTTTCGTTTGAACGCCGCAAAGATGCAACGATCTCAAACGTAGATACCGGCGTTATCTTGGACGGCGGCTTGGCAGCCACCGCGCACTGATCGTTATGCGTACCGTTTACCGGCGTTATCCCGGTTGCGGAAAAAGGCTTGCAGTTTATCTTATCCACCAACAACCCCGCCGCTTACGGGGCCTTGGTTCCGGTGGGCTTAAGAATCCCCTGCCTCGGGCCCAGCGAACCGCCGGGGCTTAATGTGGCGGTTTGCACCGCCAGTGATTACGGCTCTTACGCAGAACCCGTGTTAAATATCGCCACCCTTGATCACGCCTTTAAACATTGCGGGCCTTATATCAACACGCTACGCGGTGCCACCACCGGCGTGGTGGATGTTAATACCCGCTTGTTACTCAGGTATGAATAATGCCTGCTAATACCGGTTGCAACTGGGCCACCCAAACCCCGTTTGGTTGCAAAGTCACCCGCACCTTTACCGGCAATAACCCTCCGGTTACCGCCGGTAACAATGCCCGTACCGCCGGCACGGACTGGCATAGTTATCAAGCCGGTCAAACCCGCTTTAACCGGGTAGAAAGCTTCAATTATGCACTGGCAAAAACGCTGTGCAGTTACCAGCTACGCGCCGGTATTGCCGGGCATATCATGATTTTAAACCAAACAATAAACAACCGTTCCGGCCAACTCTGGCCGGTTTACGTCAATCCGTGGAGCGGCTGATATGGGCTTTTCAGGGCAGCTTTGGCCCTTGTATGAAAACAAAGGCGAAAAAGGCGACAAGAGCGATAAAGGCGATCCCGGACTCTATGCCAACAGCATCACTTGCCCGTTTGCGTGGGGCGATGCCACCCCGCAAAAAATAACCACAGTTGCAGCCGGTTTAACTGTGCAACAAGTCAGCATCGTATTACTTACAGCCTTTGATGTGGTTTCAATCTTTAGTATCGGTGATGCAAACGATCAAGCACGGCTGGTCAGCCCGTGGCAGGTGGATGTCACCGAAGCCAATACTTACGAAATCAACCCCAATATGAAATTTTTAGTCGATACCGCTATTAATTATTATTTGGTCTTGGGTAACGGTTGCTCAACCGGCAACGGTTTAATTATTGTCACTTTGCAGGAGTAAAAACTCATGAGTTTATTTAGCGATTTAAAAGGCACCACCCTGGCCTATTTCAAGTTAGGCATTGCCGGCGTCAGGTTGGTTGATAATGCCGGTAATTTAAAAATCAGAAATACCGGCGATACCGTGGATGCAGAACTTACCGCGTCAAAACTTAATATTTCCGGCAACAGCTTGGTTATTAATTCAGATGCAGCCAGTACCGGCGCAGATTTCAAGTACACCATCAAACGACCGGTAGCCGGCATGGCAGCGGATATAGCACTCGTCCTGCCTGTTAATAATGGCACACCGGGGCAGGTATTTTCAACGGATGGTAACGGCGTATTATCCTGGACGTCGGCCGCGTCCACCTCCTTATGCGATAAAGTGGATGTCACCAACCTGGCTTTCGGTGCCACCTCACCGGTCGCCATGTTCAGCACCGGCGTAGCCGATGTGATCAATAAAATAGAAGTCATCGTCGATACCGCTTTTAACGGCACCGACCCCACCTTATCAATCGGGGTAACCGGCATGACATCAAAATATCTGGGCAGCACCGATGTGGATCTAAAAACCACCGGTATTTATGAAGTACACCCCGGCTTGGTAGCCGGCGGTATCGAAGCCTTGATCGCCTCTTACGCCTCGGCATCCAGCACGTCAGGGGCAGCAAGGGTTCAGGTGTATTATGCAAGCCCGGCTTAACTAAATCATGGCCGGTAACTTAACCCTTTCAAGGTTGATAGGCACACTTAAATCCACGTTCAGGATTAACAAACTGACACTGGATACCCGTGCTTTATCAAGCGCACGTCTCGTCAGCGTCCCGGATAAAGTCGGCACCTTGGCATTTATGTCGGATCTTGTCGAAACATTTTCCACCGGCACCCGCTTGGTTTTTGCTCAAGCAGCCGCACCGACCGGTTGGGTACAAATCACCGATGAGGGCGCTGATAACCGGATGCTTCGCGTCGTCAACACCGCCGGAGGCGGCATTGCCGGTTTACATAACCCGATCTTGAATAACGTCGTCCCCGCGCATACGCACGGCTTTACCACCGGCACCGCATCATCTGATCATACCCACACCACCACTACCGGCACAGAAAGCGCAGACCACGCGCATTACACCACCACCGGCGGTATCAGTGCCAACCATACCCATACCTTTACCGGCAGTGAAATGGCAGCGCATAATCATACGACAACAGCACATACCCACACCGTTCCGGACACTTGGACCTCAACAGGCGGTGAGGCCGCACTTGCAACCCTCACCGGTACGGGTTACAAGACAACCGGCAGCACCTCCTCTGAAACCGTTGTCATAAACACAGCCTCAGCCGGCACGCCGTCCGGCACCAACGGCTGGGCAAGTTCAGACCATACCCATGCCGGCTGGTCAGGGGGGCGCAATACCGCCCATACCCACACCGGCACCTCGGGTGGTATCAGTGCCAATCACACCCACAGCGGTTCAACCGATAACGGCTCCAGTTCTACGAACTGGACACCGCGCTACCTCGACACCATTATCTGTTCAAAAAGCTGAACCGAAATACCGGTAGTTAAAAAGAGTAACAAGCCCGTCATGCCGGCAGGGATTGCCGGTATTCAGTCTACAGGGACGTAAAAATAATAACAAAACCGGAGCAACCCCAATGTCAGAAACCCTTACAGGCTATCAATACAACGAAAAACTCGCCTTTATCGGCCGTTATGTTTTCCCTCGCAATTTGGACAGTGACACCGTGCATTTCCCGCCCAACACCACCATCATCCCGATCCCGGATACCGAACTAATACCTGGAGAAGAATATTACTGGCTCGGCAACGCATGGGGCGTGCGGATTAAAATGCCCTTGGCAGCTAGTGAGCACGGCTCGGAAGCCGTCCTTGCTGCGGGCGTTCCCGAACCCGAACCGTTACCGGTTCCATTACCACCGACAGCATTATGACCATCCCGACAGAAACCACCTGCCCCTTGGGTAGCCAATGCGAAAAAATAGCCGGCGAAACGCTGCAACGTTGCGCGTGGTTGGTTACTTTAGCCGGTACGAATCCTGCGACCGGCGAGAGCGTGGATGAACAAGGCTGTGCCATGGCGTGGCTACCGGTGTTGTTAATCGAAAACTCAAAACAACAACGCAGTACGGCGGCAGCTGTTGAGTCTTTTAGAAACGAAATGGTTAAAGCCAACGAAACCGGTCAAAAATTACTGTTTGGCTCAAACCTGCCACCATTAATTAAAAGCTGACTTTGTTAATTAATGGTTGACAATGCTTCGTTTAAAGGGAATAGAATCAGCATTGTTTCTTAAATCAACATAATGAGGTGGCAAAATGGCTAAAGTATCAGGGCCTTTGATGTCAATGGACGCATCAGGCAAATTCGGGGGCGCAATCGTGTTCTCAAAATGGAAAGGACGCAACGTAGTCAGACAATTAGTCGTTCCGGCTAACCCCAACAGCGCCGGCCAAGAAGTCGCGCGTAACAGAACCCGTGTTACGGGTACCATTCAGGGTTGGGTTAATACCACCGTTTTAAAGGCGCCCACACAAACCGTCACCGACAAAATGCGCATTAAAGCCGTAACACCGGGCGGTTATGCCTGGAATGGTTTTTTAACGCAAACCCTTATCGGGTCAGGCGGTTTAACCTACACGGCCGCCGTGGACGCTTATGCCGCGCTGACCGCACCGCAAAAAGAAGCATGGGTTACCGCAGCAGGTATATTGGCTCCGGTTATCAGTGACGTCTTCCAAACCGAAGCCGGCGGCACCGCAGGCACCCCGATCAGCAATGGCGAAGTCTTCTTTATCTACCAATACGGCCTTAGTTTGTTAGGTTTGGCCAATGTTCCGGGCGCAGTACCTCCGACTTATGCCTAAGCAAAAAATCAAGTCCTAAAAGAGACTTGTACACTCAAAACGTCTTCTGTTTTGACAGCCCCTTATTTAAAAATAAGGGGCTTTTTTTTGCTTGATTTTTAACAGGCTCACCGACCTTTTTCATAGCGTTATCATAGTGCAAAAGCGAAGGCGGCCTCGTGTGGAGTCAAGGCAGAGACAGGGCGGTTTTTACCTGAAAACGGTGACCGGCACGTTAGTAACACGCGGCCTGTTATAACCAAGCAAGTCTAAGGTTTACGCATAGTTACAGCGTGGCTTGGCTGTACTTTGGGCAGGTTTAACGATTTAACGGGGTGGACAGTGGACAGTGCGAAAAGCGCGAGAGGAACGAGAAGAAACGAACGCGGCCCATTATACGCCGGCAGCAAGTAGCGAAGCATGATAAAACAATCATAAAACAACCTAAAAACAACCTTGGGGCTCTCTGAAAAGCAACCGGTATCAATCAGGGCAACACTGGTGAGCTTAACAACCGGTAATTCCGGGGAATGATTTAAAACCCTAAAACAGACTTGTAAACGTTGGTAGACCCGGAAATCAGAAGGTATAAAAATAACGGTTAGTGCTTTATTAATTCAATTAAAAACAAATAAACACAACCAACAAACCAACAATAAAAAAGCTGTACGTTGGCTTACATTAATAACCCCCACATCAAGCATTAAATCCATGACTGGCAGCTTTTACCGGCTGATCACGCCACTCATTAAGCGACATTCTCAATAGATTCTGACAGTGGGCAAGTTCAACAAAATGCGTCCAGCGACCGGCCCATTCCAGACCCAGACTTTCGGCAATAGCCCCGCAGCGGTTGAAGACGTCAATATTCTTCCAGTCAGCCTTGCCATTAACGACCGGGCAAAAATCGAAAGCCAAGCCGTAATTATGGGCAGAAGTGCCAGGCTTCGCATGAGTGACAACCGGCCCGGGACGACTGCGACCTTGCGAGTAGAGCGCCGCTTGTGCCTCATTGTCACGCAAAGTCGAGGTAATAATAATGTCAATGCCCTGCGCCGCGCACGATTCAATAAAATGGCGGCATTGCTCCTGCACGACCGGATGTAAATCCGATATTTTACGACTATTAATCATGGCATTTATCCGCAATAGAATTTAACATAATGCAAATAATAACAGGATAAACCAGCCTGATAACACGAATTAATTGCAGACAGGCAACACAACACCCGTCATGCCGGCAGGGATGACCGGTAGCCAGAATACAGGGATGTAAAAACCGTAAAGGCCACAAAATCATGCCCAAATACCGCGAAAAATGCTTCAAACGGGGAGGCTACAACCCTTTGACCAACAAAGTAACCGTGCAGTTTGGTGATAACTCCGTCTACGAATACACCGGCCTAAATCTTAACCAATGGATTCTTTGGCGAGACAGCTACCCGCGAGGTGCTTACTTCAACCACTATTACCGCTATTCAGAAACAAAATTTACACGCCTGGATGAATACCTGGAAAACCTCTGGTACGAATTCATCGAATCCTGAAAAAGAAATCATAGCGTCATCAAAGAACGACAAAGAATCAAAACAAACATAACTAATAAACACCATTAATTACAAGCTGTACGTTGACTTACATTAATCAATAATTGCATAGCAAAGGCGGGTATCATGGGCGGCAGAGGCCAAGCAAGTCAAAAGGGTGGACACTACAACGAAACGGAAGCCTTAAAAACACTCAACACCTCACCTGATCATGCCGCGCGTAACACCGCCGCCGTCATGCTTGCCCAAAACGCACGGATAAACGAAAGCACAACCCTTCAGCGGCAGGAAATGCCGATTCCAGAAAATATGGCCAGTGTCCCGGTGCATGGCTTACCGGTTTTTTTTGCCGCTAATGACAGCAATGCCCCGCTTAAATTGGCCGCTTTGGCGGCATCGATGGATGATTTTCCTGATTTGTGGAAACCGATTGTGTTGTCAGCGACCACAACCAAGCAAAAATCGACTAAGGGTAACGATATCGTGGCTTCAAGCAGCGATGACGGTTCGGACATTACTTTTTGGAATGATGAAGTACCGACCCTCAGACACCCTGATCTC
>SESF01033781.1_pt1 | contig 10899 bp, 10 predicted proteins | sample 3171521 | NCBI WGS metagenome assembly SESF01 (sample SAMN10866945, study PRJNA518727) | freshwater metagenome | biome: subpolar coniferous forest; feature: holomictic lake; material: water; isolation source: holomictic Lake 227, 6 m and 8 m depth | place: Canada: near Kenora, Ontario | collected...
CGCTAAATGGTATGTTAGCAAGTACTGTATCCCTTACGGCCAATGCGGTGAAGGGTGACCGCGAGCGCTGCCTGGCGGCGGGCATGGACGGCTACCTCAGCAAGCCCTACACCGGGAAACAGCTCGGCGCGGTTTTGAAGCAGCACCCCGCTCCATCCGCTCCATCCGCTCCTCCCGTCCGTTTCGACCCCCAGCGCCTCGCCCAGCTCCGCGCCGACATCGGCGACCGTGGCGTGCGGTCCGTCATTGAAGCTTTTCTGGCCGATCTTCTCCAGCAGATCCCCGAGATCAGCGTCCTGGTCAGGGCGGGGCGCCAGAGCGAAGCATCCCGCGTGGCGAATTCGCTCCGGGGCATCACCCTGTCCTTGGGGCTGGTCCGGTTCGGCTCGCAGCTTCAGGAGATCGAGGACCAGACGAAGGCCGGCGCTGCAGCCGGGCTGGCCCCGCTGCTGGACCTGCTGCCAGCCGCTGCCGAGCAGGCCCAAGCCGACCTCCGCCAATGGCTGGAGGCGCCCCCCGAAACATCGAACTGAGTTTCGTTTCTTCGCAGATAGCTTGAGTCTCCGCGTATCCGTGCCTAGATTGACCGGATTATGAGCACACCTTTGAATGAGCAGGTGCAGGCCGCGGCGGGCTGGGTCGGCCGACTGCGCACGGAGATCGGCCGGGTTATCGTCGGCCAGGAGCAACTGGTGGACCGGTTGTTGGTCGGGTTGCTGGCCAACGGTCACGTCCTGCTGGAAGGTGTGCCCGGCCTGGCCAAGACTATGTGCGTCCGCACGCTGGCCTCCGCCATCGACGCCTCCTTTCACCGGATCCAGTTCACGCCGGACCTCCTGCCGGCCGACATCGTGGGCACGTTGATCTACAGCCCCCAGGACGGCACGTATCGCGCCACCAAAGGGCCGGTATTCGCGAACTTTGTGCTGGCCGACGAAATCAACCGCGCGCCGGCCAAGGTGCAATCGGCGCTGCTCGAAACCATGCAGGAGCGGCAGGTGACGCTGGGCGGGGAGACGATGCCGCTGCCGTCGCCGTTTCTGGTGCTGGCCACGGAGAACCCGATTGATCAGGAGGGCACCTATCCCTTGCCGGAGGCGCAGGTGGATCGTTTCATGTTCAAGGTGCTGCTGGACTATCCGTCCTTCGAGGAGGAGCGGAAGATTCTCGACCGCATGGCGTTCACTTCTCCCGAGACGCAAGTCAGCCCCGTCATTCCCCTGGAGGAAATCCGGGAGACCCGCAAGCTGGTGGACCAGATTCACGTGGATGATAAGGTGCGTGATTACGTGGTGCACCTGGTCTTTGCCACGCGCAAGCCGGAGCAATACAAGCTCGATCTGAAGCACTTCATCCAGTTCGGCGCGTCGCCGCGGGCGACCATCTATCTGACGCTGGCGGCCAAGGCCTGGGCGCTGCTGCAAGGCCGGACCTATGTTACTCCGGAGGACGTGAAGAGCATCGGCCCCGATGTGCTGCGGCACCGGATTATCCTCACCTACGAAGCCGAGGCGCAGGCGGTGACGACGGATGCTATTATTAAGAAGATATTCAACGCCGTCCCAGTGCCGTGAGGTATTTACGATTTACGATTTACGATTTACGAGTCTCGCTCGTTTCGGCATACCGTGCGTAAATCGCAATCCGCAAATCGTAAATCGTAAATCGTAAATCGCATGACCATCACCGAACTCCTGGAAAGCGTCCGGCGCGTGGAAGTGCGCACCAACCGCTTGGTCAACGACATGATGGTCGGCGCCTATCTCAGCCACTTCAAGGGCCGGGGCATGGATTTCGAGGAGCTGCGGGAGTATATGCCCGGAGACGAAGTCCGGGACATCGATTGGAACGTCACCTATCGCATGGGGCGGCCGTTCGTGCGGTGCTACCGTGAGGAGCGCGAACTGGCGGTGGTGCTGGTGGTGGACATTTCGGCCTCGTCGGCCTTCGGGTCGCTGCGCCGCACCAAACGCCAGTTTGCCGCGGAGATTGCGGGCACGCTGGCCATTTCCGCCACGCGCAGCAGCGACAAAGTGGCACTCTTGCTATTCACCGACCAGGTGGAGCTTTACCTGCCGCCGCGCAAAGGGCGGCGGCATATTCTCCGGATCATCCGCGAGATGCTGTCGTTTGAGCCGAAGCAGCGCGGCACGAACATCCCGGCGGCGCTGGGATTCCTGAATCGCGTGCTCCACCGGCGGTCGATTGTCTTCCTGCTCACCGACTTTCTGCACAGCTTCGGGACCACCTCCAGCCAACCCATGCCCGGCCGCGACACGGTGCAGGAAATCGGCCTCACCAACGCGCGCCACGACCTGGTGTGCGTGCACCTGCATGACCCGCGCGAGAGCACGCTGCCAGCGGCCGGGTTGCTGACCATCGAGGACGCCGAGACGGGGGAGTCGCTTGAGATCGATTCCAGCCGCACGGCGGTGCGCGAGAAGTTTGCCGAAACCAACGCCGAGCGCCTCGCCGAACTCGATCGCGCCCTGCGCCGCGCCGGGGTGGATACGCTGCGCTTTAACACGGCCGAATCCTTCGCGCACACCTTGCAGGCCTTCTTTGAGACCCGAAGGGGGAGGAGAAGAGGGTGAGAGGCCGAAACCCGAAACCCGAAACCCGAAGGCCGAAGGAAATCCGAAGGCCGAAATCCGACTGCGGAGCGCGGCTGTCCTCAGCCGCAGCGGTTGGGACTCTCGCAGGCCGCGCGAGTAACCTATTCGGATTTCGGATTTCGGCCTTCCTTCGGGTTTCGGGTTTCGGCCTTCGGATTTTGGCCGCCGCCCTCTCTCTGCTCTTTGCCCAGTCGCTCTTCGCCGCCGACACCAACCCCGCTACCAACTCCGAAATCCCAGCCCTTCGTCCGCCTCATGCCGAGCTGGCGCCTACCTTCTGGGAAATACACGGTGCGGCGGTTGTCGTCGGCGTAATACTCTTCCTGGCCCTGGTTGGCGTTGCCATCTGGTATCTCACCCGGCCTAAGCCGCCGGTCGTCATTCCGCCGGAGGTCCTGGCTCGCAAGGCGCTGGAGCCGTTGGGCCAGCGAGCGGAAGACGGCGCGCTGTTGAGCCAGGTTTCCCACATTCTGCACCAATACGTGACTGCGGCCTTCAATCTGCCGCCGGAAGAACTCACGACGGCCGAGTTCTGCCGCGCCATTGCCGGCCACGAGCAAGTCGGCCCCGACTTGTCCGCCGCCCTCAGCGAGTTCCTGCAGAAGTGCGACCAGCGCAAATTCTCTCCCCCCGCGCCTGCCCCGCCGCTCAGCGTCGTGGATCAGGCGCTCAAACTCATCGACCAGGCTCAAGCCCGGAGGCTCGCCAGAAGATGAAATCCGAAAACCGAATACCGAAATCCGAAGGAAGGCCGAAATCCGAAACCCGAAGGCGAGCTGCGGCCGGTTCGTGTTACACGCGCCGTTTCTGGCCTTCGGATTTCGGTATTCGGATTTCCTTCGGATTTCGGATTTCGGTATTCGGATTTCCCCTCACTCCTCCATGACGGGCAACCTCGAGTTCCAATACCCTTGGCTACTGGCGCTGCTGGCGTTGCTGCCGATCTACGCTTTCCTCCGCGGGCGCATCGGCAAGCTCGCTGCGCTGCGCTTTCCCAGCGCCGACATCGCTCGGGCCGCCGGCGCCGCCGCGCGATCCGCGGCAGGCCGACTCCTGCTGTTTCTGCGAATTCTTACGGTGGCGTTGTGCATCGTCACGCTGGCCGGGCCGCGCTTCGCCAATGACCACACCGAGACACAAGCCAGCGGCATTGACATCATGCTCGTGCTGGATTTGTCGTGGTCCATGATGGCGCTGGACATGAGCGGGCCGCAGGAGCGCGTCTCGCGCTATGACATCGCCTCGCAGGTGCTGGAGGATTTCATCCGTAAGCGTCGCAGCGACCGGCTCGGGCTGGTCGTCTTTTCGGCTGTGCCCTACCTGGCGAGCCCACTCACGCTCAATCACGATTGGCTCATCGAGAACCTCCATCGTCTGCATGTGGGACTCATCCGGGACCTGGGCACCGCCATCGGCGATGCCACCGCCGCCGGCGCCAAGCGGCTGAAGGCGCTCAAGGACAGCAAGAGCCGCATCATCATCCTGCTGACGGATGGCGATAACAACAAGGGCGAGATTGATCCTCTGCCCGGCGCGCAGCTTGCCGCTGCGTTAGGCGTGAAGATTTACACGATCGGCATCGGCATCGAGCAGCCGTGTACCCTGCCGCTGTTCAACCCGCTGACCGGCAAGCTGGAGCTGGACGCCAATGGCAATGTCAAACCGGCCATGGTCCTGCAGCCCGCCAACTACGATGTGCTCAGCAAGATGTCCGCCCTCTCCCGGGGCAAGTCCTACCGCGCCACCAACCGCCGCGAATTGCAGCGCATCTACGATGAGATTGATCGTTTGGAGAAGACGGAGATCAAGCTGCGGCGCTTCACGACCTACCGGCCGTTGTACCAGTGGCCCTTGCTGGCCGCTTTGGGATTGTTTGCGCTGGAAGTAATCCTCGCCAACACCCGGCTAAGGAGGGTGCCATGAGGGGAAATCCGAAACCCGAAACCCGAAATCCGAAGGAAGGCCGAATACCGAAATCCGAACACGGCAGTGAGCTAAGGTCAGTCAGTGGCCCCCCTTTCGGATTTCGGATTTCGGCCTTCGGATTTCCTTCGGATTTCGGCCTTCGGATTTCGGTTTTCCCACTCCCAGGCCGCGCATGAACTTCGCCAACCCACATTTCGCCGAACCGCACTGGCTCTGGCTGGCGGTGCTGGGTCCGCTGCTGCTGGTGGCCCTGCAACGCTATTCGGCCTGGGCGCGACGCCGACAGCTCGGCCAACTGGCGGCGACGCAGTTCCTCGAGGATCTGACCCGCTCCTACAGCCCCGTCCGCCGCGCGATCAAGGACGTATGCCTCGTGCTGGCCGTGGCTGGAGTGGGGCTCGCGCTGGCCCGGCCGCAATGGGGCGAGCAGGCAGAGGTGAGCCGCTCTTTCGGCCAGGACACACTTTTTATTCTGGATTGTTCACGCAGCATGTTGGCGGGAGACGTCACGCCCAACCGCTTGCAGCGCGCCAAGCTGGCGATCCTCGACTACGTGCAGCGCTCCAGCCGGGGCCGGATCGGGCTGGTCGCCTTCGCTGGCCAGGCCTTTCTCCAGTGTCCGCTTACGTTTGACTACGGCGCCTTCCGGGACGCCCTGAGTGTCATCGACGAGAGGACCATACCCGTCCCCGGCACCGACATCGGCCGGGCGCTCGATGAAGCCTACCGCGCCATGGAGAAAGGCGAGCGTCAAAAGGTGCTGGTGCTGCTTACGGACGGCGAAGACCTCGAACTGGGGGGCATCCGCACTGCGGAAACGCTGGCCAAGCAAGGTGTCGTCGTATTCACGTTGGGGATCGGCACCGCGGCGGGCACGGAGATTCAGTTCCCGAACGAGCAAGGCAAACTGGAAGTGGTGCGCGATAGCCGCGGCGAGGCCGTGCGCAGCCGGCTCGACGAAAAGACCCTGCGCGGCATCGCCCAGGCCACGCACGGCGCCTACTTTCCCCTTGGCCTGCTGGGGGAGGGCCTGGCGAAAGTCCGCCGTGCGCTCGAAAACCTGGACGCGGGCTCCGGCGCAGCCCCGGCGCGCAAGTTTGGGGTGGACCGTTTCCATTGGCCCGTAGCGGGGATACTGGTCTTGCTGGTGGCGGAATCTTTGATTGGCACCCGGCGCGGGCGGCGTGACATTACGTCTTGAACAGCTTATGATGCAGCGTGTGAACATCCAACTGAACATCCAACCGAACATCCAACATCCAACATCCAAAATCCAACATCCAGCGACGGCCCGAGCTGAGGCCATTGGATGTTGGATGTTGGATGTTCGATGTTGGGTGTTAAATATTGGATGTCGGGTGTTCCCGGTGGGCCTTTGGGTCTGCCTCCTGGCGACGAGCGCCCTTGCCGGCCCCGACGCCGCGCCGCCCTCCAGCCCACGCGAGCACTTCAATGCCGGCACCCGGCAGCTTAGCGCGGGCAAGCTGCGCGAGGCGGAGGCTTCGCTGGAAACCGCCCTCACGAGTCAGGATCAACGGCTCCAACCTCCCGCGCTTTACAACCTCGGCCTCGTGCGGTTTAAACAAGGCGCGGAGGAGTTGAAGAAAGGGCCGGCGGCCAAGCCAACCCTCGCCCGCGGACAGAAAGCGACCGAGCAAGGGGACGAGGCCCTTCACCAGGCGGAGGGAGCGCTGGCGAGCGACGACATGCTGAAAATGGTCGCCGCCTATATGCGCGGGCGAGGCGCGCGCAAGGAGTTGAAGGGGGCGACGGAGGCGGTGCAGCGCGCGCTGAAAGCGCATGGCTCGACGTTGGCCCGATGGGAGCGGTCGTCGGGTGATTTGAAGAGCACGCTGGAGCTGAACAGCGCCGATTCCGACGCCCGACACAATGCGGAGGTCGTGGATCGCTGCATCGCCAAGCTCGTGGACAGCATCCAGGAGTTGCAGCAGTGCTCCAGCGGATCGTGTAATAAGAAGAATGAACTGAGCGATGCGTTGAAGAAGCTTAAGGGCCGCATCCCCAATCCCAACATGCCCCCGGGCGAAGCCGGAGAGGAGGAGGAGGAAGAGCAGGAGCAAAAGCCTCAGCCCGGCCAGCAGGAAGGCCCTTCAAAGGACGGCCAGGAAACCACCCTGTCCCCGGAACAAGCGGCGTGGCTCCTGGACTCCTACAGGCTCGACAGTGAACGCCGTTTGCCGATGGGCGAAACTCCGAGTCAACCGAAAGAGCGTTCCCGGCCCACGTGGTGATTCACCTAAAAGGAAACGCTGAAAAGCTGAAGCATGAAACCCAGACCGTCCCATCCGAATTTCAGCTTTTCAGCTTTTCAGCTTTTCAGCATTTGCCCCTGGGAGGGGACTCTGTTCTGTTTCGCGGCGGTTCTGCTCGCATCAGCACTCTCGCTGCATGCCCAGGTCGCCGCGCCTCCGCCACAGGACCCTTTGATAACCCTGATGGCGTCGCAACCAAGAATAGCAATTCCTGCGGTGACGAAGTGTACCGCCGCGTTTGACCCGCCCGTGGTCCGTCCCGGCGAACAAGCCTTCCTGCGCGTCGCGCTCAACGCGCTCGAAGAGTCAGTTAAGTGGCCGACCAACTTGACGGGCCCCTCCCAACTAGAAATCCGGCCGGGTGCTCACGAGCAGATGATGCATTACACTGGCACCAACATGGAGCCCCGGACGGCGTTTAATTATCGCGTCCGCGCTTCCAGTCTGGGCTTGTTCACTGTGCCGGAGTTTGAGGTCAAGGTCGATGGCAAGCCGGTGAAAGTGCCATCCGCGCAACTCGAAGTAATGCCCGAGCCGCCTGCGAGCGTAACGCCCGCGGCGCTGCTTACGCTTGGTTTGCCCGTCACCAACCTTTTTGTCGGGCAGGCGGTTCAGGCGCGCGTCGTGCTACCGGCGGGGCTGGGGCAAGGTTTGATGCAGCTTCAGTTGAGCGGCCAGGGGTTGCTGACGGACCAGGGCACGATTCGTCAGCACATTGAAATGGTGCTGCGCGATGGGGTCAACGCGCCCTCGTTCATTTACGAAATGACTTTTACCCCCATGCTGGCGGGCAAGCTCACCGTCTTTGCGCAAGGGTTCACGATCATGCGCCGCAACCCTGTTCCGGTCGTGCCCAATGTGCCTCCGGTTCCGCCGGTCCAGCCCCAATTCACGCTGGTTGAATCGGACCCGTTCGAGGTGAACGTGCGACCGCTCCCGCGGGAGGGGGAGTTGCCCGGGTTCACTGGGGCTATAGGCAGCCTGGCCGTTGGTCCCCCTAAACTGACGACGAACGTGCTGCACGTCGGCGACCCGGTCCGCCTGACCGTCAATGTTATGAACCGCGGCGATGGCCCGCTGGCTCGCCTGGTCAACCCGCCGCCGCCGCAGGCGCCGGACTGGCAGGTGTTCGTCGCAAATGACTTTGCCGCCCCACAACCGCTCGCCCCCCAGCAGATCGTCGTGCCGCAGCGCCCCGGTGTGCCGGCTCAGGTCGGGACCGTCGAGGGCGTTGTGACCTTCAATTACACCCTCATCCCGCTTACCGAATCTGCGCGGGCTACGCCGCCAATCCCTTTCAGCTATTTCGATCCCAAGACAGTCCGCTATGTTGATATCACGATCCCATCCGTGCCTGTGACCGTCAAACCCGGCGCGGTGCCAGGTGATCTGGCCACCCTCATGCAAACCAACCCGGCGGTGATGGAATCGGAAAAGGAACTCGTGCTGAGCGGCCTGGCAGGTTCACGCGGCCGGACAGCCTCCAGCCTGGTGCCCCCGCAACAGCAAGCCTGGTTTCCGCTGGTTCAACTTGCCCCGGCGGTGGTCTTTTTCGGATTGTGGCGCTGGGACCGCCGCCGCCGCTACCTGGAGGCGCATCCGGAGATCCTCCTGCGCCGGCGTGCCCGGCGCGCTCTGCATCGCCAATGGCGCATCCTGCGACGGGCCGGGCGAGCGGCAGATGCCAGCCGCTATGCGGCAGCCGGGGTGGACGCCATGCGCGTCGCCTGTGCCCCGCATTATCCGGCAGAGCCGCGCGCGCTGGTTGGCGGCGATGTGCTGCCACTGCTCCCGGAGAGCGAACGCGCGGGCCGGGCCGGTGAGGTTGTGCGGCGCTTCTTTGCCGTGACCGATGCCGTGCGTTTCGATACCTCGCCCCCAAGCGCCACGGAGTTGCTCTCGCTGCAACCCGAATTGGAGCGCGTGCTTCAGCAATTGGAACAGAAGCTATGAACCCTCCCCCGCGCGCTGTTGGGCCTTGGCGCTTTGTGCTTCGGCCTTCGAACTTCGGATTTCGGCCTTCCTTCGGCCTTCGGATTTCGGCCTTCGGATTTCCTCTAGTAGTGCTGTTGCTAACGGTCGCGTGCATCTGGCCAGGCTCCGTCTCCGCTTCATCTGCCGAGGCCCTGTTTCAGACTGGGGTAACTGCCTACCGTGCGAGTGATTACGCGCTGGCCGCCGAGGCGTTTGGCCAATCCATAGCGCTGCAGCCGGCCTCCGGTGCGCTGCAGAACCTGGGCAATGCTGAGTGGCAACGGCACCGCACGGGCGCGGCCATCCTCGCGTGGGAGCAGGCCCTCTGGCTCGACCCGTTCAACCAGTCCGCCCGCCAGAGTCTGCGCTATGCGCGCAAGAATGCTCAACTCGAAGCGCCGGACCTGGCGTGGTATGAGGTCATCTCAACCTGGCTGCCGGTGAGTTGGTGGGCGTGGATTGCGGGCGTGAGCCTTTGGCTGTCCGTCGGCGTCGTGCTGTTGCCGGGCATCTTGCGGCGACGCAAAGCCACCTGGCACCAGGCCATCGCGGCCGTGGGACTCATGGTCTTCCTGCTCAGCGTCCCGGCGCATATTGGCGTCGAGACGCGTTCACGGATCGGCTTTGTGATGCAAAAGGACACGCCGCTGCGGCTGACGCCCACGCTCGAAGCGCAGGCGGTGACACGACTGGCCGCCGGTGAGCCGGCCCGCAAAGTTCGCGTGCGCGGCAACTACCTGCTCATTCGCAACGGTCGCGTGCTGGGCTGGGTGGAGCAGGACCAGTTCGGCTTGACTTGCCCCAAACGCGGGAAGGATTCTGCTCAAACCGTCAAAGTGGCTATCGCACGCTGATAGGCCAGCACTAACCGATCGGAACCAGGAAATAATATGACATCGAATATATGTAGTCGCCGCGAGTTTTTGGGCCGGGCAGTTGCTTCGGGCGCGGGTATGGCGCTCGGGATGGGTTCGCTATCCCGGGCGGCTGATCAACCCGCCCGCAAGCAGGTCAGGCTCAGCACCCCCAATGCCGAGAAGCGGGGCTGGCGCCTTTGTTGTCAGCTTTACACCTTCCGCGACCGGAGCTTTTACGAGGCACTGGACGTTTTGGCCGGCATCGGCGTGTGCCGGGTGGAACCAGCGTTCTTCCTGCCGCTGAGCAAGGAACAGCCGGATCTAAAGACCAGTGAAGCCTTGCCTCAGGACAAGCGCCGCGAGATGAAACTGCGCATGAGCGACCTGGGGATCACCATGCCGAACTACTACGCCCCGCTCGAAGGGGATAAGGGCGCCTACCGCAAGATCTTTGACTTTGCAAAGGAGATGGGCGTCGAGACGCTCGTGGCCGAACCGCCGCCGGAGACGTTCGAGGCGCTGGATGGATTGTGCCAGGAGTACAAGATCAACCTGGCGGTGCACAACCATCCCGAAGGCTCAGGCTCCAAGTACTGGAATCCGGATGCGTTCGTGAAGGCGTGCGAGGGCCGCAGCGCGCGAATCGGAGGCTGTCCGGACAGCGGGCACTGGGTCAGGTCGGGGCTCGACACACTGGAGAGCCTCAGGAAGTACCAGAAGCGAATCATCACCGTGCATTTGAAGGACGCAGCCGAATCGGGTAAGCGCGACAGCCGGGATGTGCCGCTCGGCACCGGCCAGGCGAACTACTCGGCGATCCTCAAGCAGTTGGCGGATTGGAAATGGCGCGGAGTGATGACCGTCGAGTATGAGCACCAGTCTCCGCAATTGGTGCAGGAAGTTGCCCAGTGCCTACGGTTCGTCGAGGACTTCGCCGCAAGCCTCAAGAAATAGGCTGGGAGGGCTTGGTTGGTCGCTGGGTCAGGGCCTGGAAGTCTCTGTGCACAGAAAAGGCGACTCGGGCTACGGCCTCCCGAGTCGCCCCCAACCCAACCAAACCACTATGAAACGCAGGGCCGCGTCTGCTTCAGGCGCTGGCCTGCAAAGATGCGGGGATAGGCCCAGCACCAACTGTTTGACTGCATAGATCATGCCATCGCAGGACTGAGAAACGCCCCCAAACCGTGCCGAGGTGTCCGCGTTTGTGGGTGGCTTGAGGCGTCCCTCTACCGCCAGCAATTCTCATTATGGCCC
>SESF01009842.1_pt1 | contig 10888 bp, 13 predicted proteins | sample 3171521 | NCBI WGS metagenome assembly SESF01 (sample SAMN10866945, study PRJNA518727) | freshwater metagenome | biome: subpolar coniferous forest; feature: holomictic lake; material: water; isolation source: holomictic Lake 227, 6 m and 8 m depth | place: Canada: near Kenora, Ontario | collected...
TGTTTGTAGTCCATCAAATTCTTTTGTAACTACATTATTTACAGGTCTCCATCGACCTTTATGAGTTAAAACCAAATCTCCAATTTTAACATCTTCAATATTTTTAATTCCATCTTTTGTATAAATTTTTGTTCCGGGACACAAACAACTGACGCCCACGCCCGTAAACATCTTGTTTTTAAGCTCCGCATACACTAAAGCCATGCCTTCATTGATCGGTCTGGCATCAACTGTATAACCTTTTTCGGATTTGTAAGCTTTGAAAATAGCTTCAATAATTTTTTGGTGATAATCAGCATCTGTTGATTCATTAATTGCATTAGAAGGAACGCAATAACATAGAATTTCTCCATCACTTTCCACTTCATCAAGAAGACTATGAACCATGATATTCATAATTTGAAAAGCATCTTGTTCTTTTGGATTTACGCAACCATCTTTCATAGGTCGCTTTAATTCGACTTGATTCATGGTGTATGCCATGTTTACGGCAGCTTCTCCTAGAGCATATGCAATATTTGCATCTTCTCTGTGAATCAAAGGCACGCCAGCCATTTTCATCATGTTAAACACAAAATCATTTTCAAGAGGTAAAGACAAAAATGCATTCACTTCTCTCTTGTACACAAAATCGCCTTTATCATTTCTGTGACAACACACCAAGTTATATGTACCAACATCAAATCCACGTCTAGTCATAAATCCCTCTTCTAAAAGCATTTGCTTTTTTTAAATATTTACTTTCCATCAATTCTTTAGAATTCTTTAAGAATTATTCTTTCTTTCCAAAATTAAGTTTCATACCAGATCCAAAATCTGGTATGAAATGCGAAACTTTCTGTTCTTCTTCTTCATCAATAGAGACTTTTGCATCGTCAGAGTTTGCAGACATTTTGCCGTCCAAATTAATATTTATATTTAAAGTAATTTCAATTTCGCCATTTTTTGGATCAACTTTTAATTTTACTGGCTTAATTAACTGAGGCATAAATTACACTTTCTTTAATAATAATATTATTTACAAAGAAACAGGAAATCTTTCTAATAAATTAGTAAATTTATTGAATATCTGCATAAAATTTAAATTTTTGCAACAAGGCAATAGAATGCTGTCATTAAATTCAGGACAAGATCCCCAATTGTAGCATCCATTAAAATTAAAAGGACATCCACCTTGAACTATCTCTGTATTTTCATAATATTTAGAATAAGTTTCACCGTTTGCAAAAGTAAAAATCCCAACAGTAGGTTTTTTTAATCCACCTGCTAAATGCAATGATGCAGTATCTACAGTGATTACGTAGTCTGATAAATATAAAATTGCCATCCAAATTCTTATTTTCTTTTCTTCAATTAGTGGAATATCATTTTTGTAACATTCATTAATTGGACAATCATTTAAGCAAAATGGATCAAAATTATTCTCTTTTAGCTTTTGATAAAGACCAACTAAAACAGGCTCAGTAAGATTTTTGTGCTTCATAGAAGAAACCGGGCATATTGCAACTTTTAATTTTCCTGAAATATTATTTTCTTCAATTATTTTTTTAGCTTGATTTATCTCAGACTCACTCAAATTAATATGCATATTGTGTTTAGTTAAAGTAAGTCCACAATGATTTGCCCAAATATCACTTCTATGAGGACCATAACTTGGAGAAAGCTTTACTTCCATTCGACCACAGGCGGTAGATGTGTTGTAAGAAATCAAATAATCATTTTTATCAAATTGATTTATGTCAAGTATTTTATCTATAAATGGATGATCCGATAAAGCATCATGATAATATTTTGGGCAAGCAAAATGAATTTCTGCTTCAGGCATAGATATTTTGAAATCTTCAAAAATCATTCTATGCATTAAAATATCTCCAAGACCTCCACATGAACGAATAATTAAAATTTTATTTCTTTTATCATAAAAATCTTTTAAACTTACTTCTTTGATAAAATTATCAGGTCTTAAATTTTCAATTTTTCTACTTACAATTTTTCTACCAATAATTGTCATAATTTATTATAGTTAAAAAAAAAAGATTGAGCTTTCGCCCAATCTTTTTTAATGTTTTTTAAATAAAATTAGGAAGTTGGATTGCTTCTAACAGAAGCCAAATAACTTACATCTACAGTGCTAGATGCTGATTTTAATTTTAAAGATGTGATAATTAAGTCGCCTTGATTAAACATCATGGTTTCGCCACCAAGAAGCTTAAATGTCACATTGGCATTTCCATTGATTTGTCCAAATATGGAAATTGATTCATCTAGATTTTGTACACTTAAGAAACGAGCAGGACCACCATTTTCGCTAACAAAATCAACTACGGTATCATCATAATCAGTAGTTACCGTGACTGTGTCGCCAACAGCAAAAGTATTTTCTTCTGGGATATCGCTATAGACTGAACCATCATCAGAAAGAACTACGATAAAAGATTGCTCTGCACCAATTTCTTCTGCCGTAAATCTTTTCCAATAATTGCAATCTGTGAAAATAGCTCCATCAACCAAAAGACGATATTTGCGTTTTGGTCCAGCGACAAATATTTGTCGTTGAATAGATGTTTCAAGTTCTAGACCTGTTAGTGAATTTGTATCTAGAACGCCTTGTTTGTTATTATTCAGCTTTACTTGAAAAACAGACATTTAGTCTCCTTTTTTGTATTTTTTGTCGTTCGCTATTTTATATATTCATAATATCGCCTAAAGGGAACATGTTTTTATATAATCGTGTACCCAAACCTGTCGGAATTAGCGTTGTTTTAATTCCTTTTGAAGCAGCCAAAAAAAGATTATAACTCTCAACACCCATAACTAAACCAGCTCCATTTACAGACTCATCTAAAACTGGATCAAACCCATTTTGTCTAGCAATTTTTTTTAATTTATCAATTTTATAATTCTCTAAAGAATTAGTTGGATAATTTCCTTTTGTTAAAATAACACATTTTGCAGTATGTTCTTCTTGTAATTTATCACAAACTACAAATTCGTTTATTCCAGAATTTTCCAAGAATTCTTCTATGGGGTGATTTCTTCCATTAAATTTAATTTCTTTGATATGTGAAAAATCATATCTTTTAAATTTAAACTCTGACAGTTTAAACTTTTCATCAAATTCTTCAATTATATTAATTTTTTCATCCATGCAACCGATAAATATTTTAATTCCTTTGTAATATTGTTCAATAATAGGTTTAAGCAATTTTATTTGTAGAAGATACTCATCCGCAGTTCCAAAATAACAAATGCAATAATTATTTTTTATTTTACAATATTTAGAAAATTCCATTTTATTTACCTTTTTTAAAACGTATCTATAATTAATGAATAGTAGTGATAAAGAAAAAGCTTTACTTGGCGCAAACACTTTAAATGATTTCTTCAAATCATGGGGTGATGATATTCACGCTAAAATTTTATTAGAAATTTTATTAGAAGGAATTATGAATGAAGAGGCATTATTTGTATCTGGGGAGTCGGAACAAAAAAGGAATAAAATTAATCACAGTATTCTTGGGGGAGTCGATAATAACATCGAAAATTAATGATGTAAAAGAATTAAAGCTTCCGCAACTTTGGGAAAGAAAAATTCAACAAATTATTGATGAAAACAAAATGTTGTATGAGCCTTATATTGAATCTGCCAAAGATTTTAATGAATTAAAAGAGAGATTAAAAGAAAGAGGCTACAGCGATTTACCTATGGGAGTTAATCTTTTATTACATATTGAAGCATATGGAAGAGCTCCTAAAGCAGAAACAAGTTCTTGTAAAATTCGTAGAACTATGATAAAAAAAAATAACAATTCTTGAGGATATATGTTTTTTAGAAAAAATAAATCATCGAATATAACAATAGATCAGCCGACTGAAAGTGAAATCAGGGAATTGGCATATTTCATTTGGTTAAAAGAAACAAACCGCATAAATGTTGATGAATTGACATCAAAAATTTATTGGCACAAAGCCGAAAATCAAATTATTGAATCTCGAAAAAAAATGGCAATGTGGAATTGTTAAAATTTTAATTTTTGTTATAATAAAAAAAAGGACAATTGAAAATGATGATTGAGCCAGAAGACTTTGTATTCAGTATGTCGCGACCTACTATTGATGGATATTGTGTTTTAAAACTTCGCGTTGAAAGCGAAGAAAAAAATTATCAAATATTTTCAAACATAAGTGAAGACACTCTTCAAGATACAAGTTCTATGAATCAAATAAAAAAAAATATGATTAATGATTTAAAAAAACATTTAACGGTTAATGTGAAAAAAGCGATTTACGTTAAAAAAGAATTACTTAAAGTAAATCGCATAGATCATTCAAAAAATGGGTTTTAAATAATCTTAACACAAAATTTAGGAATTTTAAAAATCCCTGAGTCCACTTCAATTTGAAACTTTTTACCTTCAGTGGAAATTATAAATCCGCCTTCTTCGATAAAATCTCTAGTAAGTAATTCTTTATCTTCTTCAGTATCTATTTTTTCCAAGATCTTTTTTTCACTAACTTTACTTTTGCATTCTTTTCCTATAAATTCTTCATTTGGATCATCATAGCTGCTTGATTTATCCAAACTCATAAATTTGTTTATATCTTTTTGTTCATATAACCAGTTTTTAAAATCCTCTAAAGAAATTTGCTTTTTTCTCATATTAGAATCCTTCCATATTGTTTTCAAAAAAAGAGCATGCGTTCTCTTCATTAGTTATATATTGAGCATTTTGATAATTAATGCCAGCAGAGTAGTCTGAAACGCTTACTTTTCGGTCTTCTTGATGAGTAAGCCAATATAAAACACCATCAATTATGCTTTGAGATTTCAACAATGGTTCATAAGTGTAAAGTCCATTTTTTAATTCAATTGCGGCATCACGCTTATCTTCAAAAGAATCATCACAGCACGCCAACATTAATTTTTCCACTCCAAATTGATAAGAAAGCATAATGGCAGCACATATTGGATTTCTATAATCTTCGATATGATAACTTTCATTTGAATCAAAACCAAAGTCTTGCTCAGATGATGGCTTATACACATAAACATCGCCTTTATATTTTTTGGTAAATTCCAAGTTTGTTCTAGTAGAGGATATACAAGCTGGAAAATATAATGAATTTTTATATGGTAAAAAATTTAATGCTTCTTTATATGGATTATTTATAACATATCCATTTATTGTTTTTTTATTCTCAGGCAAAGTATCCTCAGATAACAACTTCCATTTTTTTAATGCACCATTCACTGCTAAAACACAAACGTCTTTTGGTATTTTTCCTAAAAAAAGATGTTTTTCATCAAACTTATAACCGTCAGATACAATAACTATTTTTTTAAACACAAGTTTTTCATCGGATATTTTTGGAAATTTTTGATTTATTTGTTCGTTTTTATAAATTAAACCATAATCATTTTTATTAAAAAATTTATTGATTTCTTTAGGGCTGAAATTTTCTTTCGTGAAATTCCTGACCCAAGTGTCATCAGCTCTCAAATATTCATTCCCGTTTGGGTATTTTCTAATTAACATATTTACGATTTTCTTATTTATTTACAAGGAACTAACATGAAGCACTGTTGTCCATCTTGGTTTTTTGGAATGATTTCATCCATAGTAACCTTAACTTCAATTGGACTTCCTTTATAAACTAATTCAATTTCAGGCATAACATCAGGAAATTTAACTGGAAGCACAAATTCATCAGGCAACAATAGAGGAATTCCTGCCGGACAATCTAAAATAATTCTATCAGGAATATTACTTTCAATTACTATTTTTTCTGGAATTGGTTTTAACATTTCGATAAAAATTTTATTTGGCAATTCTTTTTCCATCTCAATTTTAATTGTATCAGGAATACTTGAAAAATCAATTTTTATTGGAGAAATGTTTTCCAATTTTCCAATAGCATCAATTAAATCGGATGCATCGAATGTTATAAAATTTGGAATTGGACTATCTGGCCCATGAATCTTTATATCCGTAGGTAAATTTACTTCTGTTGCATCTATTTTTATTTTTTTATCATTTAAGCTACTTGAATCTAAAAACACTTTAGGATCATCAGGTAAAATAACTTTAATTTCAGATGGTATTCCAACAGACTCATATTCAACTTTCATTGATTGTCTTGTTTCAAATAAGTCCGCAAACTCTGTGCCAAATTCAGCCATTAATTTTTCATCTGCTGCAAATATTTCGGGAGTTTTTGCAATTTTTGCAAAAGTCATAGCCACTTCCATTTCTGGAGGCGTTCCCCAATCAACTTCGATACGTGGAATCTCTGTTAAATTTAAATCAAATGTAATATTTGAATTTTGAGTAGTCACAACTATTGTCGGAGGAATAGGAGGATCAATAATTATAGTATTTGGAACTGTTTCATTAAAATAAATAATACTTGCAAAACTACCGCCAGTTATATTAATTGAGCTATACATGTTGATATAACTAGCACCTGTTATATTAACATTTGAAACCATGTTGATATAAGGACCAGTTATAACAGATGGTATTGGACCAACTTGACCTGTGAGCGACAAACATGGTGTCACCAATGCAGGAACATTTATATCTGGTTCTGGAACTGTACAAGGAACAAATGTGAAATCTGGAACTGAAGTACATTCTGGAATAGGTATATCAAAATTTGTATTTGGCAATGGAACAGGTTCGGCTGGATTGAGCCTTATGACTGGAGATTGTATAATTTCACACTTATCATTAGAAACTGTAATGACGGGGTCTACACGAGCGTTTAAAGGGTATCTATGTTGACCTTGCAAAGATGTTGTGGTGTATTCTCCATCTCCAAAGTCTAATTTAAAATTATTGATAACTCCGGGTGGCGTTATTTCAATAAGATATTCTGCTAAAATTCCTGTAACGGGACTATTTTCTATAATATTCCAAGTAAAGCTAATGTCGGGACAATTAAAATCATCAAAAATAACTTCTAATTCTTGTAAATTTCTAATTCTCCAATCTAGCGTTTCAACTCTTGGATCGAAATTATATCCAATAAAATTTTGTGTTTTCATGATAGAAGTAACTAATTGGTTATGATGCTCTGCTACCACATAACTTCTGATCCAAGATCCTCTTTTATTGAATTTTGTTTTTTCGCCACCGATTTGTCTTGAACAACCTTTTAATTTGTTAACTTTTTTATGTTCATTATATTCGACTGAATCATAGTACAATAATTCTCCATCAAGATTGGCGAATCCATTACTTGACCAAAGTTCTGCTTTGTCAGCAGCTACAGGAATGATTTCAATTTCTTGTGACCAAGGAGAATTGTCAGATCTTATTTTTGTTTCAGTGGTATTATAAACTAAGTAAAGAGTATAATCGCTATCGAGTGCTTTAGGGTAAACTGGTGTTGGTGGAAATGCCATTAATAAACTCCAATGATCCATTGATTGCCTGATGGTCTACTTCCCAAAGTAACAAATGTTAAATCTATTTCGCTAAATCGAACAAAAGCATTTGGACTATAATCAAAACTTAAATAAGCTCGTTTATCCGAGTCTGTGCCAATCAACAAGGTGTTTGCATTATCATCATAACCTATTACGCTTGTATCTTGGAGACTTCGATATAATAAAGAATTCACTCCCGGACCACCTGTGCTCCAAGAACTTGTATCAGGTGTAAATTTAGATACAGAGCCAGAATTGTTTAAGAAATAAATTCCCGTACTTAAATCTGTTAATTGACCTTCAAGTTTTGTCGGACCTTGAAGATCTTGTAGTTTCCTAATATTTATGAATGAACTGCTTAAAGTTCCTTCAGTTCTATAAAAACTTTTAATTCTGAAGAATGGACCAACTCCATCATTTCTCAATAAAAATCCTGTGTTATCTTTCCAAGCTGATCTATGTATACTAAAATGCCCGGAATTAGAATTCCCAAAATTATCATAAGTAGAAACATTTTCTCTTAGTTCTTGAGCACCATTTAAATAATTTGATAATTGCATATTATAATTTGTTGATGTCAAACTATTTAAATTCAAACTTGTTTTTGTTTCATTTACATAAGAAGAACTTGGATCATAAGCCGGAATCGTTCCAAATATAAAATAAGATGAATTAGGAGAATTTAAATTAACCCAATTCCAAGGTCTTGCTAAATTTGCCACATTCGTATTATCAATATAAGTATTTGTAAAACCATCAAATTCAACAACATTGATTTTCTCAGAAGAAGCTGGCTCAAGTTGCCCTCTTCCACTTGCCCAATACAATAATGATGTCCCATTTTGACCAGAAGAGATATTGCTTCTTGGCGCAAAACCTGTGTTTCTTCTAAACTCTTTTAAAGCCAAACTTTTAACTTCTTCAGTAGGATAATTGTTTATAAATCCTTCATTTTTAGTTACATTTAAAGTGGGAACATCAATTAATTTAAATGTTTCACTTATTAAACCATATTCATAAGCACGAACCAAATTGCCACTCTGATAAACCCAAATCCACATATTTTTATTTTCTACGATATCAATTGAATTTGCATAACTAGTTATTCTGTAAGCTCCAAAAGATGTATCGACTCTTAATTTAACATCATAAATTCCACCAACGCTATATGATGCACTCGTATTTTTTGAATTTGGATGATTTAAATCATCGCCTAAATACCAAGTATAATTGCTAACGGGATCTATAGGAATTTTGTTTTCATCTAAAACTTCTCCTGAAAAACTATAACCTGTTGGAAATGAATCAATTTTATATTCACCATCTGCAATTTCAATTTGTATCAATGTATTGATTGGTGATCTGATTTTTGGATTTGTCACAAAAGGATGTCCAACTTCAGGATATTCATTAGAAGGATCTCCGGGTGTTGTACTTTGAACTGAGATATTTTCAACAAAATCAATAATTGCTTCTTTTGGAGCCTTGACACGAGCGTTGATATAATTTTGAAAAAAGCATTCATCTTTACCAAATTTATTTTGCACAGTTAATTTAACATCATAAATTCCGGGCTTATAATATGTTTTTCTAATTGTTCCACCATCAGTATCTCTAACCAAAGTTTCAATCGCGCTCATAGGAACAACGCTATCGGCACTTATAATGCTAGTTAGTGAAATAGAAGATGTTGTGTGATCACCAAAATCCCAAGTAATCGTAACATTGTCTTCTCTACCATCTGTACCCAATCTAAAGCTCATATTTTTAAATTCAATTTCTAAAGGAACATTTCCATTCCTTTTATCTGAAGTAAACCAAGATTTTGGTTGTAAAACAATTTTTCTTAAAAAATTTATTCTTCCTTCTAAAGTTTCTCCAAATGGTTGATTGTCTATTGTTCCTTTGACTCCACAAAACTTTTGAATTGATTTCAATGCATCTTTAATATGATTGTGATGCATGGACATAACATTAACTGTTACATTTGTTATTCTCTTTGGTTTAATATTATCAGTAAAAGTAGGAAGTAATTCTAAGCCAGAAATTATATTATTTGTTGAATCCCAAGCAGTATAGAAAAAAGAAATTGCCCTTAAGTCAACGTCAGAACACTGCTCAGTTAAAGTAATTAATCCAGTTGGAGGCATAATTGCAGAAGTTACTACATCGGTTTCTACAATTATTGATGTATCACCGGGATTATAATCTTCAGCAAGTTTCATTCTCAAAGAATCATGAACTTCAAATAAATTAGTATTACTATCTAATGCTGTTGGGTATAAAGTGCTACTTGGGATCGTCATTTTTTTACTTTCTTATAAAACTACCAATGGCTCTGGCAACTCAACACGTTTAAGTCTACCATTGGCAAATTGAATTAATATGCTAACAATATAAGTTCCTGATTTTGAATAAATATGACTTATATCATGTATATCAGGATCTTCTTGTGTATAAGTAATTCCATCTCCAAAAATCCAATTTCTTTGAACTATATCACCATCAGATTGATCTACAAAAACAAATTCTTTTGGAGTTAAAGAGTTTTTTGTTGCATATTCTTGCGAATAAGGATTGCTTATTGAATCTACATAAAAAAATGGCAAACTCTCATCATTGTTTACAGTGATATAATCAACTTTAGTTGCGACTCCTTGACCACCTGTTGAAGTTACTACATTTAATTTAATTGTATAAACGCCTTCATTCAAATAAGTGTGGTTAGGGCTTTTTTCAAGAGAAGTTCCACCATCACCAAAATCCCAAAAATAACGAACAATGTGACCTGTTGTAAAATTTTGGAATCTTACCTTTAAAGGAGATGGACCCTTAATTGGGAAGGCTCTAAATAAAGGCTTTGGAGTTAAAAATCTAGTTTCCTGAGCTTTTAAAATACCATTTAAAGATTCTGCTGTAGGAGCAACAACAACCCCACAATCAATTTCCATTTTTATAATTGCATCTTTGATCGCATTATGGTGCTCTGCAAAAACTGAGTTTGATATAAAATTAACATTTGCTTTCCACTCTCTTTTTCTTGATCCAGCAAATCCTCTCATTAACTTTTCAAATGTATTATTTGTTTTGGATGAGTAATAAATCATTTCAAACTCACCCGGAACTCCAATATCAGAACCAATTCTTAAAATTCCATTTGGAGGAAAGCCTTTTGTGGTTTCAACAATTATTCTATTTGCATTATATGTTAATGTGTGTTTTAAAGGAACTTTTGAATTATTTGTAGCCCTATATAAGGAATCAAAGTCATCTAGAGTTTCTGGGAATACAGAAAGCATTCCTGTTGTGTAGCCGTTAGTTAATGTTGATAGTCTATCTGCCATATTATTTCACCATAGTAGTTATCATATTGCCTTGAATTTTATTAATTAATGCTGTTGTTTGTTTTTTAACAGGAGAATCTTCTGGTAGGCACATGATTGTTCTAATAAAATC
>SESF01010760.1_pt1 | contig 10885 bp, 9 predicted proteins | sample 3171521 | NCBI WGS metagenome assembly SESF01 (sample SAMN10866945, study PRJNA518727) | freshwater metagenome | biome: subpolar coniferous forest; feature: holomictic lake; material: water; isolation source: holomictic Lake 227, 6 m and 8 m depth | place: Canada: near Kenora, Ontario | collected...
CCGGGATCCCGGATCACCTCGGGCTTCGGGAGCTCGTTCCCCTCGTGTTCCTTCTTCTCGTCCCTCTCGCCTGGGGAAGCCCCTTCCTGCCCTTTTCCGTCGCGGTCTGATACCTCGCGGGCGCCTGAGTCAGAATCCTCGGTGCGCTGTACCGACTCAAGCCTCTCCTCATGGCGCTTCAGGTCGGCGGCGTTCTTCATGGACGCAGTAAAGGCTGCTCCTTCCTTCTCGACCGACTGGTCTTTCCCGACCTGGCTGAGTTGGACGAACATGGTCTGAAGGTCAATCGGTCTTATAGGCATCTGGCGGACCCTTCTTGAGGATGGCATCCTCCGGCTCCTCATACCTCGTCGTCCGTATGGAGAGGTTCTCGAGGTAGAAGGTAAGACCCTTCGTCTCATTGTGGATGTCTTCCTTCGTGTCCTTGATCGTGATCTTGACTCCGGGATAGATGCGACCAGAGGCGCTGATGCGACCCTTCGCCTTCAGCCCGTTGAGATAGACATTGATCGCCTGGATATCCTTCGCAATGGACTTGACCTCGGCCAGGAGGTCCTCGCGCTGGAGAATCATGTCCTGGAGGATGGCTTCTTTTTCTTCTGAAAGTTCCTTCCGCTGCTTCAAGGCATTCAGGGTCGCTATGTTCTTGTCGAAATTGTCGAGCTGCTTCTTGAGCTTGGCTGCCTTGGCCTGGAGTTGGTCGGACTTCTCCTTGCTCTTCGGATCGTAACCCACTTCAAGGAGGGTCTCTGCCCCACCGACAGGAGAGCCAAGGGTCTTGGCGTTGATTTCCTCGCAGGCGCGGTAGCGGCCGCCCACGATGGCAGCACGCCGTCCCTGGCAGATGATCTTCTTGTTCGCGACCACCGTACAGTTGATGAGACCCTCGGAGACGATGAGGTTTTCGCCGACTTCGACTGTCGCGTTCTCTATGAACTTGGCCCAGAGGTTCTTGCCTGCATAGATGCTTCCGCCGGACTTGGCGTTGATGCCCTGGTGTATGACGATGTCGCCCTCGGCAACGACATTGGCCTTGCCGACATTGCCGCGGATCTCTATGTTCCCCGAAGCCTTGACCGAATAGCCGTCCTCGACATTGCCCTGGATGATGACATTGCCGAGGAACATGATGTCCCCCGTCTTCGTCGAAACGTCGCCCGGCACTTCGAAGATTTCCTCGACATTGATCTTTCCGCCGATATAGGTGACCTGCCCATTGATATCGGCCAGGATCGTGGTCCCATCGTCGGAGAGGTGGACATTGCGTCCCAGGGGCGGCGGCATGTCCTTGCCGGAGCGGGCGGGAATCGCCTTGCCGGTGACCGTCCGCCCGGGCTTGCCGATTTCGGGGGGCAGGCGCCTGGCCAGGGGCTGACCCTGGACAACATTCTGGATGAGGCCGAGTTCCCTGAAGTTGACCTTGCCGTCAGCGGCCTCTCGGAGGTGGACCTTGGATTTGTCAACTTCAAAGTTGAAGATGGTGCCGGCATCTCGGCCGTTCTGCGGTTTCAGTCCCTCGGCGACGAGTATGGCTTCGCGGTAACGCGGGGAGTCTTCCAGTTCCTGGAGGACCTCCTCCAGGACACCCTGGCTGATCCGGTTGTTCCGCAGGACAGAAATGAGGGTGTCCCTCGACAGGTCGCAGCCTCCCGGCCCGGGAGGGGAGATCCTGATGAAGGCTTTCATGTCCTGGTCCATGATCTCCACGGAGAAGAGCGCATCGTTGGCCGGGTTGGAGATGTAGGAACCGACCCGGATGTAATCCCCGGATGCGTGCTTGACAACTTCCCTGACCATGCCGTCGTCATAGTCCTTGATGCCCCGCTGCTCGAGGCGTTCGATTGCATGGCGCTCCGTGGCGCGTTTGCCCTTGCCTTCGGGCTGGCTGACCTTGAGCAGGACGCCATCCGGCGAGAATCGCACAAAGCACTGTCCATCCACATCGCGCGAGATGGCAACCATGGACAATGAATCGGCCTCGCCTTCGGCCTCAGTCTCGGTAGCCAATTCAAGCTTTTTCCGCTCGGCACCTGCCCTGGCCTTGACCTTCCAGGGCTTGGAGCCGGCGCCCAGCAATCCGGCCACACCCTTTTCTACGACCTCGTACTCGACACGCACCAAAGGAACCTCAAGCTGCACCGAGGCGTTCTTCAAGGCCTCTTCGAGAGACTTCCCCGAAACGGCGATCGACCGTCGCCCCTGGTCCTCTTCAAGGTAGCGGCGCATGAGGTCCGCTACTTCGGGCAAGCCGAGCCGGACTGCCATGAACTAGAAGATCCCTCTCCGCATGTTCGTGAGCTTCGCCCTGAGGCGGATGATGGCCTTGGTATGGAGCTGGCTTACGCGGGACTCGGTTACCTCGAGGACCTGGCCAATCTCCTTCAGGGTAAGGTCCTCATAATAATAGAGGACGAGGACCTTTTTCTCCTTCTCGGGGAGCTCGCTGATCGACTGTACGATGACACGCTTGATCTCCTCCCGCTCGACAGAGGAGTCGGGATTGAAGCTCGAGGGCGACTCGATGCTCTCCCCGATGGAGATTTTGTCGCTGTCGTCCCCGGAATACCAGACGTCGTTGAGCGATAGTACCGAGGTCCCCGAGATCTTGAGCATGGTCTTGAGGAGCTCTTCCTCACTGATGCCAAGGGACTCGGCGATCTCCCCATCTGTGGCGGGCCGGCCGAGCGTAGCCTCCAGGCCGACGATGGCCTCCTCGATCTCCTTGGTCTTCTGGCGAACGGAGCGGGGCACCCAGTCGATCGAGCGCAGCTCGTCGAATATGGCCCCGCGGATCCTTGTAACAGCGTAGGTCTTGAACTTGACGTGCTTTTCCGGATCGAATTTTTCGATGGCATCAAGGAGGCCGAAGACGCCGAAACCGACGAGATCGTCGAACTCGACGGAATTGGGCATGCTTGCTGCCACCTTGCCCGCCACGTATTTGACGAGGGGAGCATATTGTTTGATGAAGGCATCCCTGATCGCTGGATCCTTGGCCTTCTTGTAGGAAGCCCAGAGTTCTTCTTCGCTCAGGTGCGCAAGAGGGTTTTCGACCATATTCGCTTACCCTTTCTTATCTCGGTTCATAAGTGTTCGCACCGCCAGGGCAAGGGTGGCGGGATCCGACCCGTTCGGACCCGATCCTGCGGCCTTGCCTTGGCCTGACGACCCGGCTTCTTTTGATCCAGATGCCGCGGAGGACGCCCCCCCTCCGCCAGCAGAGTGCTGCTCGTAAGCACCCACTATCGATTCAAGGTCGGGCAGGATATCCAGCTGCTCGCTCCCCGAGGCGGAATGGCGAGGAACGGCAGCCGTAGCCGATGCACCCGAGGATAGATCATCAGCAACAAAAATAGTGCCGTCTTCCTCCGCTTCCGCGTCGTCGATTCGGCTGGAAGCTGTCGTGGACCCGCGCCTGCCGGGCGAATCACTGCTCCCGCCAGGGAAATCACTGCTCCCGCCGGGGAAATCACTGTTACCCGCCTCGATTCCATGGTCGGAAGACCCTCCCCCTGAAATTGCGGACTCCATGAGGCCTGCATTGTCATCCTCGCCGACGGTGATATCCAGAGATCCGCCAATCCCCTCATCGTCTCCATCCTCGTCCACGGTGAAGGGCACGACATTCCCGGCCTCGCTCTTTGCGGTGCCGCCGGATTCGAAAAGATCGGGGATGAATGAACGCATCAGGAAAATGGCCCCCCAGGCGAGTCCGCCGAACAACACGCCAAAAACAAGCGCTCGAAGTGCCGCCGACCCGACGCCGACGCGGGCCACGAGCCCGACGAGAAAAGATAGCACCGAGGAAAAAGCAGCTATGACCAACGTCGCACGCAGGTCAGTGTTCACCGAGAAGGCCCCCGCCCATGCGCCCAAGAGTAGGCTAAAAGAGAATCACTCGTCAAGTTGAGCCTCGTCCGGAGGTTTTCCAGTTCCACGACGGCCTCAGTCCTTGCCAAAAAGCTTCTTGATGAAGCGCCCGATGCCCGCGTCATCGGGAAAATCCGTCTTCTCGATGCGGCTCACAAGGTGCTGGATCGATATCGATGCCTTGGACCTCGGATCGCTGATGAGAAAGGGTTTTTGCCTGAGGACAGCCTGAGAGACGACCGGATCGTCATAGATGCAGCCAAGGTACTCCACCTTGAGGTTCAGGAAGGTTCCCGAAATCTCGATGATCCGATCGGCCACCCTGCGGCCCTCGACGACATTCTTGACGCGGTTCACGACGAGCTTCAGCCCTATGTTGAGGTTCTCCACTTCGGTGGCAATGATCTTGATGATGCCATAGGCATCGGTGATGGCCGTCGGCTCAGGTGTGGTGATGATGATGGCCTCATCGGCGGCAGCCACGAAGGACAGCACATTGTTGCCCACGCCGGCCCCTGTATCGATGATGACGATATCAGCCTGCGAGAGGGCATAGAGCTCGCTGATGAAGCCCTGCCTCTCGTCTTCCGTGAGGTTGGCAATCTTTGAGAAGCCCGAGGCGCCGGCGACGATCTGGATGCCGTAGTCGGTGTCATAGATGATGTCGCGCATGGATTTCTGCTTTTTCATCACGTGGTAGAGGTTATGCTTGGGAATGACATTCAGCATTATGTTCACATTCGCCAATCCCAGGTCGGCGTCCATGACGATGACCTTCTTGCCGAGCTTCGCATAGGCGATGGCGAGGTTGACAGAAACATTGGTCTTGCCAACCCCTCCCTTGCCGCTCGTCACGGCAATGATTCGGGTCTTCCGTGCAGCCTGCTGGGGTTGTTCCCGCAGTCGTTCCGCCTGTTTCGGTGCAGCCTTTGCGCTGTTCATCATATCCCTGAGCGCCTGTGCCTGGTCTTCCATCATGCCCTCCCGTTGTTCTCGTTGGCGGGGCGTCCGCTGCCGGAACCCCTTCCGCGTCGGCCAGGATCGGCGGGAGCGGCATAACGCTCTTCGAGGGCTGTCCTGTTTGGCCTGAATCCCTCGAGCCTGACGAGGAGGCGCAGCGGAGTCGCCCTCTCTATGTCCTGCGGCACCCTCTGCCCGTTGGTAAGATAGGAAAGAGACTTGCCCTTGGCGGCAAGCGCAGAGATCGCGTTGCCTATCCGGTCGGTTTCGTCAAGCTTGGTCAGCACGACTGCACGGTAGGCAAAGGGTTCGAATTGCCGGAGTATTTCGGCCATATCGCTGGATTTCGTGGTAGCTGCCAGCGCAAGGTGTACCTCTGCTTTCGGCCCGCAGGCTGCGACAAGGCGCTTTACCTCGGCGAGCTTGACGGCGTCTTTCGGGCTCTTGCCGATCGTATCAACGAGGATCAAGTCGGCGTCGGAGTTGTCCACGAGGGCCTTTCGGAGCTCGTCCTCCGTCTCTACGCAGGAAACCGGCACGTCCATGATGCTGCCGTAGGTCTCGATCTGCTGCCGGGCCCCGATGCGGTAATTGTCGATCGTGATCATCCGCACCGAACGTGGCTTCTCTCCCCCGATGCCGACACGGTAGATGGCCGCGAGCTTGGCGATGGTGGTCGTCTTGCCGACGCCAGTAGGGCCAACAAGGGCCAGTATCCGTGGTTTCTGGAAGCCATCCTCACGCCACACGCCTATATCATCGCCGATCCACTCGATCACCCTGTCCTGCACATAGTCGAAGTCCTCAAGGGCCTCGAGCGTGAAGTCGCGCCTGAGCCTGCCTGAGACCTCGCGGCGGTAGGACTCTGCAAAATCGTTGTCTGCGAGGAGGGTGTCTATCCTGGCTATCGTCGGATGGACCTCGTCGGGGACCTCGCGCATCGCTGTCTTGAGGTCGCGGATCTCGGCCAGCACCGTTTCGAGGGCTTTTTCTCCGGCTTTCTGGTCTGCAGCCTGCCTGGCTTCCTGCTGCTGCGCCTGTTCCTGGATCTTCGCGGCAGCCTCCGCCGGACGGGCGAGATTGAGGATCTTGCGCTTCTCCTCCTCGAGGCTGCCTACCGCCGGTCGCGCACCCTCGCTCCGGGGTTTCAGGTAGCCCGACACCTCGACGCTTTCCCTGGCAAAGAGCCCGAGGATGCCGCCCGAGCGGATTGTCCTATGTGTGAGGATCTGCGCCTGCTCGCCGTACTTGAGCCGCACGAGATCCATGGCCTCCCGGTGGGAGGCTGCCTGTTCGGTGAAATACTGCATGATCCTAACCTTCCAGCTTTATCTCGCCGATCGCATCGACCCGGGCGTCGACGACGATCTCGGGGACCGACAGGACGACAAGGTCTGGCAATTCGCGTTCAGTGCTCGATTTCACCAGCGCACGTGCGGCCTCGGAACAGAGGATGACGGGAAACCAGCCCTTCTGCTGCACCGACTGCACCGCCTTGCTGAGTGCCTTGATCCACTGGCGCTGCAGGCCGGGTTCGAGGGCTGACAACACGCCTCCTGGCGTCTCGACGCGCGAATCGATGATCTTCTGCTCGAGGCCTGGATCGATGGTGAGCACGCGGAGGCTGTGGTCCGCGTCCGTGTACTGGAGGCAGATCTGCCGCGAGAGGGCCTGACGAGCCTTCTCGACGAGGAAGCCCGGATCCTTGGTGATGCCCGCATAGTCGGCGAGCGTCTCAAGGATCGTCACCATGTTGCGTATGGACACCTGTTCGCGGAGGAGGCCCTGGAGGACCTTCTGGATCTCGCCGAGGCTGAGCCTTTTCGTAGTTTCCTCGATGACGGCCGCGTAGTCCTTCTTGAGCGCGTCCAGTATGGCCTGCACCTCCTGGCGCCCGAGGATCTCGGAAGCATGGCGCTTGATGAGCTCGGTGAGGTGTGTCGCCACCATGGAAGGCGCATCGACGATGGTATAGCCCGCACGCTCGGCACGATCTCGCTGTTCCTCGGAGATCCAGATGGCAGGAAGGCCGAAGGTCGGGTCGCGGGTCTTCTCGCCCGGGACCTCCTCGGTAACGCCTCCGGGATTGATCGCCAGGTAATATCCAACCCTGATGATCGCCCTTCCGACCTGCGCTCCCTTTATCTTGAAGGAATACTCGGAGGGCTCAAGCCGCATGTTGTCGATTATGCGGATGCGCGGGACGACGAGGCCCATCTCGAGGGCGCTCTCCTTCCTGATACGCGTTATGCGCTCCAGGAGGTCGGCACCCTTGTCCTTGTCGACCAGGGGGATGAGGCCGTAGCCGAGCTCGAGGCTGATGGGATCGAGGGGCACCACGGGCGAAAGTTCCGGCGGGACTTCGGTCTTGCGTCCGGCTCCAGCGGCCACTTCCTTGGCCTTGTCAGAAGCCGCAGTCTCCTTTGTCGCCAGCCTGAGGCCGAGGAAGCCGAAGGCGACCGCCATGGGCAGCAGGACGTACCAGGGGAAGCCGGGGAGGATGGCCATGAGCGCCAGCACAGCGGCTGCGATGAGGTAGATCCTGGAATTCTGCGTGAACTGGGAGGCAACCTCGCGCCCGAAGGTGCCCTGGGCGTTGGCCCGTGTCACGATGATGCCCGTCGCTGTCGATACAAGCAGGGCCGGCATCTGCGCAAGCAGTCCCTCGCCGATCGTCAGCGCCGTGTAGGTCGTGATGGCCGTATTGAAGTCCTCGTGGTGGAGGACCATCCCGATGATGAAACCCCCGACGAAATTGACCACGGATATGAAGATGGAGATCTTGACGTTCCCGGAGATGAACTTCGAGGCGCCGTCCATCTGGCCGTAGAAATCAACCTCCCTCTGGACCTCGAGCTTGCGCTTCTGCGCTTCTTCCTCCGAGATGGCACCGGAGTTGTACTCGGCTTCGATGGCCATCTGCTTGCCGGGCAGGGCGTCCAGGGTGAAGCGGGCGGCGACCTCGGCGATACGCGTCGCACCCTTGGTGATGACGATCGCCTGAACGGCGATGATGACGATGAAGATGATGAGACCTATGACGAGTCCCTCGGCACCGCCGGCACCGACGACGAAACTTGCGAAGGCACGGATGAGGTGTCCATCGAATTTGGAGCCCTGGGCAAGGATAAGCCTCGTCGAGGAGATGTTGAGCGCAAGCCCGAACACTGTCGTAACCAGGAGCATTGTCGGGAAGATCGAGAAGTCCGTCGCCTTCCTGGTGTACAGGACAATCAGTATTATAAGGATCGCAACGGTGAGGTTGAATGCAAGCAGTGCATCCAGGAGGATGGTCGGGATGGGGATCATTATCATCATGATCACCGCGATGGTTCCCGCCGCTACCGCCAGGTCGGTCGGGTCGGCGAAAAGGCTCTCACGGACCGCTCGCTGCGTGTCAGCCATTGGCGAACTCCTTTTTCATCATCATGCCTCTGCCGCCTTGACGAGCGACTGCCGCATGCGATCCGCCTCGCCGGAGGCCTCGTACACGGACTGGAGGACGGCTGCGATGGCCATGTAGTATTTTTCCGGGATTGGATCCCCGATTTCGACGTCTGAGTAGAGGGCCCGCGCCAGGGGACGGTTCTCCACGACCGGCACGCCAGCATCCGTTGCGATCTTCCTGATCCTGAGCGCCATCTCGTCGATGCCCTTGGCTGACACTACGGGCGCGAAGCTCTTCTCCCGGTCCCACTCGAGGGCTACCGCGAAGTGGGTCGGGTTGGTGATGACCACGTCCGCCTTGGGCACGTTGGCTGCCATGTTCCTGGCCAGCAGTTCCCTCATCCGCTCGCGGAGACGCCCCTTCACCAGGGGATCTCCCTCCATCATCTTCCGCTCTTCCTTGACTTCCTGCTTGGACATCTTCAAGGATTCCATATACTGCCTGCGCTGGAACATGTAGTCCGGAATCGCAAGCACCAGGAGGATGACGGCAACCTCGATGATGAGGCGCGCCGACAGCGAGCCAACGAGGGCGACCGAGTCCCAGAAATTGGCACTTATCGAGGACAGGAGCTTCCCGAGATCACCTGAAATCGTGATCCAGGATGCCACACCGATGATCACGACCTTGATGATCGTCTTGGCAAGGTTCCACATGCCCTCGGCCGAAAAAAGGCTCTTCGTCAGCCACTGGCCGAAGCGCGGCACGATTTTCGAAAAATCTGGAGTAATTGGTTTGACTGTGAAAAGAAACCCTACCTGAACCATGTTTGTCGCGATGCCGGAAACTACTCCGGCTATCGCCAAAGGCAATGCCAGCTTGACGAAATAGGACAGGAAGCTTGCCGCAACCATGCCTCCATCTGTCGTTACGTCCGTCGTCGTCGCCGTATTGAAATAGTAGAGCAGCATCTCCTTGAAGGTTTTCGCGTACCAGGGAGCCAGGATCACGAGGACGATCATCGGAACGAGGAGACCCACGGCGCCGATCAGTTCCTGGCTCTTGGCGACGCGCCCCTCCTCGCGGGCCTTGCGGAGCTTGTATTCGGAGGGTTCCTCGGTCCTGCCCTCGTCCTCGGCCGCAAACCACTGGAGGGTGATGCCGGCAATCGGGAAGGAAGCCGAGGATCCTGGATGTCCTGGATGCGGATTCATCCACCAGGCATTGTCCGATCTCATCGCCTGCCCCCGAGCATGGTGGCCAGGTCACCGAAGCCGCCGTCGATCATGCGGCTGAAGGCCTCGACCATGAAGGGCATGGTCGCAAACATGATAAGCCAGGTAGCGGTCAGGGTTATGGGGAAGCCCTCGGTGAGGAGGTTCATCTGGGGGGCGGCCTTCGAAAGGAGACCGAGGGCTATGGTAACCACAAAGAGGGTGCCAAGGATGGGCATGGCCAGGATGAGGCTCTGCTGGAGCAGTGCGCCGACCGCCCGCGACAGGAACAGGATGATATCATCGCGCCTTGTGACGAGATCCACGGCCTTCATCGCATGGAAGGAACCCTGCACCCCGATCAGGAAAAGCTTGTTGAAACCGCCCACCACAAGGAAGGTGAACATGGCAATGATGTTGAGGAACTGCCCCATGAGGGGCAACTCCACCTGCGCCAGGGGGTCGTAGGTCTCCATCGCGCCAAACCCGATCTGGAGGGAAAACAGCTGCCCGGCAGCCTGGAAGGCGGAGTAGAGCGCATTGAGGAAGAACCCCATGATAAGGCCTATCATGACCTCGCCGACCAAAAGGAGCGCATAGGCCGCCCCGTCTGCGGGTACCGCGTAGCCGGCGGCCTGGACCGAGGGGAAGACCGAGGCAGCGGCGAATCCCGCCAGTCCCACCTTCGCCGTCTGGGGAACCCCGTCGCCCGAAAGCAGGGGTGCGACCTCGATGAGCGCGAGTATCCTCGCGGCGATGAGTAGGAAGAGGTTCCAGTCGCCGAAGGGCCAGCCCATTCCGCGATACCGCTACCGGGCCATGGAGGGTATCATGAGGAAGAGCGCGCGCGTGTATTCCGCGAGGCTCCCGAACATCCAGGGTCCCAGGAGGGCGAGGACCGTCATGATCGCCGCGATCTTCGGCACGAAGGTGAGGGTCTGTTCCTGGATCGAAGTGGTCGCCTGGAGGATCGAAATGATGAGTCCCACAACCATGGCCACGAGAAGCATGGGGGCTGAGAGCAACATCGTCTCCACTATGCCCCCTCGCATGATGCTTACCGCTTCCCCGACGCTCATACGAAAGACCTCACGAGCTGCTCGGTCAGGAGGTTCCATCCATCCACGAGGACGAAGAGGATCAGCTTGAAGGGCATGGAAATCATGACAGGTGGCAGCATGATCATGCCCATGGACATGAGGGCCGAGGCCACGACCATGTCAATTACTATGAAAGGCACGAAAAGAAGGATCCCGATCTTGAAGGCTATGGTCATCTCCGAGAGGATGAAGGCGGGCACAAGTACGTAGGTGGGAACGTCTGCGAGGGTGTTGGGCTTGGGCAGGTCGCGCATCGACATGAAGAGCCGGATGCTCTGCGGGTCCTTTTTCATCTGCGAGTACATGAAGATCCGAAGCGGTCCCTCGGCCTGCTTGTAGGCTTCCTCGATCCC
>SESF01019480.1_pt1 | contig 10871 bp, 8 predicted proteins | sample 3171521 | NCBI WGS metagenome assembly SESF01 (sample SAMN10866945, study PRJNA518727) | freshwater metagenome | biome: subpolar coniferous forest; feature: holomictic lake; material: water; isolation source: holomictic Lake 227, 6 m and 8 m depth | place: Canada: near Kenora, Ontario | collected...
GGATGGCCTGGTGGTGCTGGCACTGTGCTCGGCATTTGCCCTGCCCGAAGGCGGTGGGGGTGGCGAGGCCGCACCGTTTACTCTTTCCGAGTGGAACAAGCTGGCACGGCAAATCCACGACTCCCCATTGAAGCAGCCGGCGGCGCTCACTGGCCGCACAGCCGAGGAGTTGGCCAAAGATCTGGCTCTGCCTTCGGAAGATGCCGCCCGGGTCGCCCGACTGCTAGACCGCTCCGGCCGCCAGGCCTTGGAACTGGAAGGGCTTTTCTCGCGGGGTATGTGGGCGATGACACGGATCGATGCACAGTATCCGAAGAAGCTTCGCGATACCCTGAAGCACCAGGCGCCAACCGTCCTGTTCGGCGCCGGCGACCCCCAACGGCTCTCCCGGGGCGGCGTCGCGGTCATCGGCTCGCGGAATATTGATGAAGCCGGCACGGCCTTCGCCCAGGAAGTCGGGCGCAAAGCCGCTGCCGCCCGTTTGTCGGTAGTGTCGGGCGGCGCGCGCGGCACCGACCGTCTGGCGATGGGAGCGGCCCTCGATGCCGGCGGCATCGCCTTAGGCGTCCTGGCCGACAGCCTGGAGCGCACCGTCCGTCAGCCCGACCTGCGCCAGTTGTTGCTGGATGGCCAGTTGGTGCTGCTGACTCCTTTTGCGCCCGCAGCCGGTTTCTCCGTCGGCACGGCTATGGGTCGCAACAAGGTGATTTATGGGCTGGCGGATTTCGCCGTGGTGGTCAGCAGTGACCACCAAACCGGTGGGACCTGGGCCGGCGCCGTCGAGGCCATCAAAGCTGGCTGGTGCCCCTTGTTCGCTCGCGACGGCGCGGACGTGCCCAAGGGAAACCGCGAACTACTCAAACTCGGGGCCGCGCCGCTGGCCGAGGCCGAACTACGGGCCACCGACAGCCTCGCCAACTGGTTGCGTGACCATGCCAAGACCAAGCCGGTCGAGAGGGACCTTTTTGGCTAGCTACCGCAGCCTGGGCCGCATCACTGCGCTCTGATCCTATAGAACCTCGCCGCATCTGTCGAAACCGGGTCGGTCACCTGCACTGCTGAGCCGGTGCCGATATTGGTATGGATGGGCTGCCACACGATGGGCGGCGCGAGATTGGTGGTGCGGTCGGTTACGTAGGTCACGCCGACCTGGCTGGGGAACTGGAATTGGAGCCCGTTGGTCGTCACCACAGGCGCCAGGAGCAGTGGCTGCGCCGGCAGCGAAACATGAACGACGTGCGTGGTCGATACCCCTGCCGCGTAATCGGCGTTGTAAGCGGTGAAGGTGATGGTGTAGTCGCCAGGGCTGGTCCACGTGTGCGAGGTGATGAAACTGGCGTTGGTGACAGCGGGTCCGTCTCCGAAGGACCACCCCAGTCGGGCAGCTCGGCCCGTCACCAGACCGGAGAGAGTTGAGGCGTGGTTGACCACGGGGCTGGTCAGAAGGGGCCGGATCGCCACTCCGAGCGGCCCGACGAAGGCCGCATCCACCACCTCGTCGCACCCCATTGAAGGCGGGGCGAGCCATGGGTCGCCGTCCAGGTCCGTTCCGGTGGAGTAACCGGGTTTGCCCGCACCGCGACAGGGCGAGGTTGTGGCCAGGTGAAAACTGTCTACTAATTGCGGGTCGGCGGAAATATTGCCGCCGCCCAGGTTCCGGCTTGGGACGCAGCAATTCACCAGGAATCCGCCAATGACATCGTCAGGAAGCCCATTGAGGGCAGTAAGCGCGCTGGAGTTGAAGCTAATGATGCAGTTGGTAAAACCGCCGTCGAGGTTTCCCCCACCGACGCCGCCAGCGACGTTGCCCAGGAGCGTGGAGTTTGAGAAACGGCCGCCCAGGGCGCCACCACCATTGCCATGGGAGTAGTTGCCGACCAGGGCACAATTCATCAACCGGCCATAGGCCGAACCACCACCTCCAGACCAGGAGGCGTTGGAGCAAATCAGGCAGTTCAGCACAAGGGCCCTGCCAATGGATGAAGCATAAACGCCGCCGCCTGCTCCGACAGGGTACCAGATGTCTGCCCGGGTTGCCCCACCTCGCAGCGTAAATCCGTTGATGGCTGCGCCATTGGTCAACCAGGCGCACCGTACGGCTCCGGGCCCGTTGGTGGCCACGGGATCCCAGGCGCCCTGGATGGTGGTGACTGCCGGTCCGTTGACGCTCAGCACCGTCAAGGCCTTATCAATGGCCACCCGATTCGTCAGATCCGGCACCATGGATTTCCCGCCCGTGGCATACAGGCCATTGGTCACCAGCACAAAGTCACCCGCCGACGCGACGGTGATGGCACTTTGAATGTCCGCGCTGGCCGCGGCCCAGGATGCATAGGGCGGCTGTGAAGTGGTCGCAGCCGCATCCACACAGTGCACCACCACCCGCGCCACCTGGCTGGTCACCATGCCGAAGGCGTTGCTCACCACAGCCTGATAGACTCCCGCGTCAGCCGGATCGAAGCTGCTGACGATCAAAGTGGACCCGTGCGCCGAACCATACTTCGCGCCGGTGTCGATCGGCTGGCTGTCCTTGGTCCAGAAGCAGACCAATGGCCCTTCGCCGGCGGCCGCCAAATCGCCTACGCTGATCTGCCCAATGGCGGCGAAGGGCTGCGCCGCCGGTTGGGAGATCAGCAGCGGAACGGGCTGCCATTCGTCGCAGCCGATAGCAGGCGGGTTGGTCCACGATTGACCATCGATGTCAGTCCCGATGATGGCGTTCGTGGTCCCGGCTCCCCGGCAGGGCGATAATTGCGCCAGATGGAAACCATCCACGAGAAGCTGCGGATCAATTGAGATGTTTCCTGTGCTCGGCGCAAGGGGGGCGGAGCAGCAATACTGCAGCGTGCAACTGGCGTAGTTGGTGGAAGAATTACCAGTCCGGTGGAAGTTCCCCCATAGGATGCTGTTCGTGACAGCCGCTCCGTAAACCGCCCCACCATAACCAGCGCTGTAGCCCGAGGATATGTTCGCGCTGACGGTGCAATTGACGAGTGAGCCGCCATTAGCCGCGCCCCCATTCAGGTAGGATGAATTGCCCGTGAGGGCGCAATTAGTGAGGTTGCAATTATCCGCGCCCCCACCATGCTCCTGGTCAGCAAAATTGGCGGTGATGACGCAGTTCTTGAGGTTGCAGGAAACCGCACCGCCGCCCGTCCCGGCACCCGCAACCCCACTGCCGGCCGCCCCTGAGCCGACAGCATGATTGCCGATCACCTGGCAGTGGTTGAGGGCCGCCTGGTAGGTTCCGCCAGCCTTGTAGGACGCGAAGTTCGAGACGACCAGGCAATGGTCCACCGTCGCACTGGTGGACGCACCCCAAACGCCTCCGCCGATCATGGATTGGTCTGGCGAGCCAGTGACAGTGCGGGTGGCGCCGCCGCAGAGGGTGAAGCCGCTCAGGACGGAGTTGTTGGTCAGCCACACGCAACGCACGGCGCCGGGGCCATTGGTGGAGCTCGCATCCGGCGCACCCCGAATGGTCGTTGCGGCTGGACCGTTCACGCTCGCTACCAGCAGGGCCTTGTCCAGCACCACTCGGTTCGTCAGGTTTCCAGACATCGCCTTGCCGCCCTTGGCGTAAATGCCGTTGGTCACCAGGACCACTTCCCCGGGTAAAGCCGCCTCAATCGCATCCTGGATATTCGTGGCCGCCGTCGCCCAGGTCAGATAAGGCGAGGCCGGCGCGACGCTAGCGCAGTCCGCCATGTGAAAGACCAGTTGCGTGACGGCACTGGTGATGACGCCGAAGTTGTTGCTCACTACCACCTGGTAGGCTCCGGGGTCGGATAAGGTCACACCGCTGGCAAAGAGATTGGTCGTGTGGGATGAGCTGTAATGGCCGTCATCTTCAATGGGTGAGCCGTCCCGGGTCCACCAGCAGTAGAAGGGATCCTGTCCGGCAACCGCCAGACTGACGCTGAAACCGACTGGGTCGCTGGACAGCCGGATGGTTGGTTTGGAGATCGCCACCGGTTCGGGCCGCCACTCGTCACAGCCTATGGATGGCGGATTGCCCCATGCCTGTCCGTCAATATCGGTGCCCACCATCAGGTTTGTGCCCGCTGCCCGGCAAGGCGAGGTGCTCGCCAGGTGTATGCCATCCGAGAGCAATTGGGGGGCGGCGTTGGTGTTGCCCGGTCCTGCCGGCGGCAGAGGCGTCGTGCAGCAGTATGTGAAAGAGGCTGCCACATAGTTCCCTGAAGTGTTGTAGTACAGGATACAGTTGGTCGCCTTGCCTCCCCACATGCCGTAGTCGAGATTGCTGGCCACGGTGCAGCTCCTTAATGTGCTGTTATACATCGTTGCCTGTGAGGATTTGTTGCCGATCACAGCACAGTTGATTAGCGAACCTTGATAGACGCCGCTGCCGAAAGTGCGAGCCGCATTAGATAGAATCAGGCAGTTCATCAAAGAGGCATTTGTGGAGTAGCACCATGCGCCGCCGCCACTTAGCAGAGTAGCAGTGTCGCCGGAAAGCAGGGTTGCTCCTCCTTGCAACGTAAACCCGACCAGGCTCGCGCCGTTCGTCAGCCACGCGCAACGCACTGCCGCCGAGCCGTTGGTTGCGCCGACCCCTTGAATGGTCGTCACGGTCGGCCCATTCACACTCTGCACCGTGAGCGCCTTATCTAGCGCAACGCGGTTGGTCAGGGTTCCGGCCATCACTTTGCCGCCCGTGGCATAAATGCCGTTTGTGACGAGGACCGTGTCGCCGCCAACAGCGGCACCAATAGCGTCCTGAATGTTCGTGGCGGCCTTAGTCCAGTCACTGTAAGGTGACTCCGGGCGCGTGCTTTGTGGAGAGACGTAGAGGGTCGCCGCCCCGGAAGGCCACGCAAGGGTAGCAAGAGCAATCAAAAGCGGGGGAACGTTGAATAATGAAAGGCTCTTCATCCTGCGAGGCAGCATGGTCAAAAATAGTGAAGGCGTCAAGCACCAAAAATCAGGCCTTGAACGGTGTTTCCCCATCCCGAAGCGGGAACTGGTTGCAGGTACTTGATAAGGCCGGCGCTTAGGCCCCAAAGGGCCCCAGTGCCCGAAGCCGGCTGACGGAAGATGTTGATTCCAGCACCATAAAGCGGTTCAATCTATTCCATTGATCGCTAAACGTGTCATACCATGCCTGGACGTGCATGGCGGCCAGGTGACCCGCGGGGTCCAGTTCGGCATTGCCGAAGCCGGTGGACTGCGCAATGTGGGCGACCCGGTCGAATTGGCCCTGCGCTATAACGAGCAGGGAGCCGACGAGATGGTCTTCTTCGACATCACCGCCACGGCTCATGGCCGCACGACGATGGTCGAGGTCGTTGAGCGGGCCGCCGACCAATGCTTTATGCCGCTCACTGTCGGCGGTGGCCTGCGCTCGGTGGACGACATGTACACCATGCTCCGGGCGGGCGCGGACAAGATCAGCATTAACTCGTCGGCGATCGCCACTCCGGACTTGATTCGCGCCGGGGCGGAGAAGTTCGGCAGCCAATGCATCGTGGTCTCCATCGATGCCCGGAAAGTGGCGCCCGACCGGTGGGAGGTGTTCTCGCACGGCAGCCGCAAGGCCACGGGCTGGGACGCCGTTGAGTGGGCCAAGCGCGCCGTGTTGCTCGGCGCGGGCGAGATCGTGCTCAACAGCATTGATGCCGACGGCACCAAGGCGGGCTTTGACCTGGTGATCACGCGGCGGATCAGCGAAGCGGTCGGCGTGCCGGTGGTTGCCAGCGGCGGCGCGGGCACGCTGGAGCATATGGCCGAGGTGCTGATCGAGGGCAAAGCCGATGCCGTGCTGGCCGCGAGTATCTTTCACTTCGGGACATATACCGTCGGCGATGTGAAGAACTTCCTTGTGTCCAAGGGCATTCCTGTAAGGCCCGTTTAAGATTTATGTGCAAACTAAACCAAGAAATCACGCCCACTCCCCCACGAACGCTCACCTGGCTGTTGGCCGTCTGTGCGATCTCATTCTTAACCTCATGCAGCTCAACGCATATTCAAGGCTCCAGGACCGCGGCGGGCTTGTCCGTCTCCCCCTGCCGCAATGTCATGGTTTTCGCGCTGGATGATCGACCGGATATGCGGGCTCAATTCGAGAGCGATCTCGCTTATTTCCTGCAGCAGCGGAAAGTGGTGGCGGTGGGCAGCTCCAGCCAGTTTGCCGTGAGCGACTTCAAGGAGGGCGCGGAGGAAATCCGGAAGAAGTTCGCGACCGCCGGGACGGAATCCTTGCTGGTGGTTCGCGTGACTGGCCGGACCACCTTCGAAAAAGGCCCGGGTTATGAGCGCGCGGCCGGGTTCGGGGAAATCGAGACGGATGTGCAATCGGTAGCCACACTGTATCGGCTATCGGATGGCGTGCCCATTTGGAATGGAAAGATGGACACGATACTCAAGGAGCAATACCACTCTCGCGTCGAGCTGAGAGGGGCAGCGAAAGTCATTGTGAGCAGCCTCGCGAAAGACAAGGTTATTCCGTGACGGGATCACTCCCCGTTGCCACGGTAAGGCTGGCTTGACCGGGGGGCCGTTCGGCCCTGGTATCGCCGCTCAAGTAAGGCGGTAGCGCTGTGCTCGCAATCAGATTCGACCGGTGAGCCCCAACCAGAAAGAACTCACTGCGGTTCTCTGGGTCACTGGTGCCCGTTGCACTCGCGGGGCTGGTTATTCAATACGTGGTGCTGCGCGTGGGGTTTCGCAAGGTGCTCGGTCAGGCGGTCATCCAACGCCCCGAGGCGCAGCCGCCCCCGCTGAACCGGCGCCTGCTCTTCCTGACGCTCGCCGTGCTGGGGTTGGTATTCGTGGGCTTTGTGGCGGGACTGAACCTGTCCTGGACCGCGTTGGCCGGCGGCGCATTGGTGATGGTGCTCGCCAAGCGCGACACCCACCAGGTGCTCAAGCTGGTGGATTGGAATCTGCTCGTGTTCTTTGCGGCCCTGTTCATCGTAGTCGAGGGGCTCAGCAAGACGGGCTTGCCCGACCAGACCTATCGCCATGTTCAGCCCCTGTTCGGCTCCTCCACCGCCAGCCAGGCCTGGAACTTCGCGTGGTTCTCCGCCCTGGGGTCCAATGTGTTCTCCAACGTGCCCTTCGTGCTGGTCGCCGGCAAGTGGATCAACAACTTCGCCCACCCGGAACTCATGTGGAAGATGATGGCGTTGACGACCACCTTTGCCGGCAACCTGACCATCGTCGGGTCGGTCGCGAACATCATCGTGGTCGAATCCGCTCGCGGCCATGTCGAGCTGGGTTTCTGGGACTATGCCCGCTACGGCATCCCCGTTACGATCCTCACGACCGTCGCTGGCATGTTGATCCTGCTCGTGCTGCATGGTTGAAGCCCAAGTTTTTCATGGTCGCCGGGCCGGAATTGGTTACCTTACGGCCAAGCAGATTTGCGACTATGAGCTTTTACGATAAACTGAAGTTCGATGCTAATGGCCTTATCCCGGCCATCATTCAGGAACAGAAGACCGGCCGGATCCTGATGATGGCGTGGATGAACCGCGCATCGCTAGAGAAGACCCTGGAAACCCGCAAGACCCACTTCTGGAGCCGGTCGCGCCAGAAGTTCTGGATGAAGGGCGAAGAAAGCGGCCATACCCAGACCGTCAAGGATATCGCATTCGACTGCGACGGAGACACCCTCCTGATCCAGGTGGAGCAGGTTGGTGCCGCCTGCCACGAAGGCTACCAGTCCTGCTTCTTCCGCTCCGTCGAGGACGGCGATACGAGCGTGAAGATCACCGAAGCGCAGCTCAAGACTCCGGGGCAGATTTACGGAAAGGCATGATGCCGCATTCCGCTCCAACTGCTGTGCTTGCGGCTGGACCGAAGGAACGCTTGCGCCGCCCCTAAGCCGCAATGGAAGAATTTGTTCCATTTGCCAGCCGCAGCTATGGGCTGATGTTTCTGCTGCTGTTCTTCTCGCGCGGCATGGACTTTCTGAGCACCTGGGTGGCGACACCTAACATGGTGCTGGAAGGCAACCCCATCGCGAAGAAGCTGGGTTGGAAATGGGGCATCCCCCTTAACTGCGGGCTCTGTTTCGGTTTCGCCTTCTGGCCGCTGCCGGCGATTGTCATCAGCACCACCAGTGTGCTGGTCGCCTCGCGCAATTTCCAATCCGCCTGGCTCATGCGCTCGCTGGGCGAGCAGCTTTACCGTGATTGGTACGTCGAGCGCGTCCAGGAAACCAGCATCACCCTTTATCTCTTCTGCCTGTTTGCGCAAACCGCGCTGACCGGCGGGGTAGGCGTGGCGGTGATCTATTTCAGCGAGTGGCGGCTGGTGCCGCTGGCCATCGGGCTGGGCATCGTGGCCTACGCGCTGGCGGTCGCCTTCTACACCCTGCTCGGCATTTGGCGCCTGCGACGCTCGGCGATCCTCTGCGCCCGCTTGGCGGAACGGACCCTCGCACTTGAAAGGCCCCAACCCGCGCCAAGGAACAACGGGAAGGCAATAGCCATTGACGGTCCAACAGTCATTCAACCCCAGGGAAAATAGCCGCCACCACCGAACATGTATTCGCCCACACGTGAAGAGTTTCAGAAGCTTGCCGCTCAAGGTAATCTGATCCCCGTTACCCGCCAACTGTTCGCCGACGTGGAGACTCCCCTCTCGGCCTATCGCAAGATCCGGGGAGCGGGCGAATCCTTCTTGTTCGAGTCGGTCGAGGGTGGGGAGCACCTCGGGCGCTACTCGTTTGTCGGTTGCAATCCGCGAGCGGTGATCCGGCAGGTGGGCCAGACAGTCGAGGTGATCGAGAACGGCAAGGTGGTCGAGACGTTCGGCATCCAGCCCGAAGCGGGCACGGGCAGTTCCGCCACTGTAGCCGGCGTGCGCGACGGGCTGGTGGTGGTCGAGCGCGTGATGAAGCAATATCGCGCTGTGCCGGTGCCCGGGCTGCCGCGCTTCACGGGCGGAGCCGTTGGTTTCATCGGCTACGAATTCATCCATGACGTCGAGCCGGTGGTGCCGCGTCCGCCACAGGACGACTTGCAAACCCCGGTGATCTATTTCCTGATCGCCGACCAACTGCTCATCTTCGATCGCGTCGCCCAGACCATAACGGTCCTGGTCAACGCCGTGCTCAACGAGGCCTCCAGCCCGGCTGAGGCGTATGATGAGGCCACCGACGAGATTGATCGGCTGATCTCGCTGCTGGAGCAACCCTCCGAGCATCGCCCGGTGACGGTGCCCCGCGAGGTGCCTCCCCTCCCTTTTGCGTCGAATGTCCTCCGGGAGAAATTCCTCGCCAATGTCCTGAAGGCCAAGCAATACATTACTTCGGGGGACATCATCCAAGTGGTAGGCTCCCAGCGCTTCTCTGCGCCGGTCAAAGCCTCGCCGCTCGACGTTTACCGCGCCGCCCGCTCCATCAATCCGTCCCCTTACATGTTCCTGCTCGAACTGGACGGGTTCTCACTGGTCGGGGCGTCGCCCGAAATCCATGTCCGCTGCGAGGAAGGAGGGGTCGAGATTCGCCCCATCGCCGGCACTCGCCGCCGGGGGGCATCGCCCGAAGAAGACCTCGCCCTCGAAAAGGAACTTCTCGCCGACCCCAAAGAGCGTGCCGAGCACGTCATGCTGGTGGACCTGGCCCGCAACGACCTGGGGCGTGTCTGCGATTTCGGGTCCGTGAAGGTGAAAGACCTCATGATCATCGAGCGCTACAGCCACGTGATGCACATTGTGTCGCAGGTTGAGGGGCGGCTTTCCGCGAATAAGACGCCTTACGATTTGATGCGCGCCACGTTCCCCGCCGGGACGCTCAGCGGCGCGCCGAAAATCCGGGCGATGCAGATTATTGCCGAGCTGGAGCAGACGGCGCGTGGCCCATACGGCGGCTGCGTGGGCTACTTCTCCTTCAATGGGAACCTCGATTGCTGCATCACCATTCGCACCGCCCTCATAAAAGACGGCAGGGCCTGGGTGCAGGCCGGCGGCGGCTGGGTGAACGATTCGACGCCGGAAGGCGAGTATCAAGAGACCGTGAACAAATCCAAGGCCATGCTGAAGGCTGTGGCTATGGCCGAGAGTTTCGGCGGCTAGCCGGCGAAGCTGGTTGCGTGCTCCAGCCAATGCCATCCGTAGTTAATAAGGAGATGAACTACATCGTTGGAAGGGCTGGCGCCGCGCCGCGGATCGAGGCGCAGTGGCAGGACCCGGCTTGGGAGCAGGCCGCTACGCTGGAAGTTGAGCACTTCCGGCCTGAGAGCAGTAACCACCACCCTCGGACCTCCGCCCGGCTGCTCTATGACGAGCGCGGCATTTACGGGATCTTCCGCGTGGCGGACCGCTACGTGCGCTGCCTGCGAACGGGATACCACGACCCTGTCTGGAAGGACAGTTGCGTGGAGTTCTTCGCGCAGCCCAAGCCGGACTGCGGCTACCTTAACTTCGAATTCAACTGCGGCGGCGCGTTCCTCTGCTGCCACATCACCAATTCTGAGCGCGAGGGGGATGGATTCAAGGGGTTCGTCAAGGTGCCAGCCGGCATTGGGCAGACGATTCTGGCCCGCTCGTCTCTGCCGCCGTGCATCGAGCCGGAGATCACGGAACCGGTGGTCTGGACGTTGAGCTTCTTCATCCCCTACACGCTTTTCGAGCATTACGTCGGTCCGCTGGGTGCCCTGCCGGGGCAAGTGTGGCGTGGCAACTTCTTCAAGTGCGCTGAGGAGAACTCGCATCCGCACTGGGCCTCCTGGTCTCCCGTGGACGAATTTAACTTCCACCGCCCCAATTGCTTTGGATCGCTAAGGTTTGCTTGAGCAGGAAGCGCCGCAGCATCGGCATTCCGCCGCTCATCGGACAAGCCTGTGCCGCGCCTGCTGGCGGCGTGTTGTACCCGTGATGATTCGAAGGGGCTTCGAAGGGGT
>SESF01002294.1_pt1 | contig 10860 bp, 5 predicted proteins | sample 3171521 | NCBI WGS metagenome assembly SESF01 (sample SAMN10866945, study PRJNA518727) | freshwater metagenome | biome: subpolar coniferous forest; feature: holomictic lake; material: water; isolation source: holomictic Lake 227, 6 m and 8 m depth | place: Canada: near Kenora, Ontario | collected...
GGGAAACACTACAGTCTCTGGGAAACGGCTCGCTAATCCCGGATTTGCCTGCACGAACTTCTTCATGGGGCCGGAATATCCAGATAGCAGCACCAGCGTTTGGGCATTCTCCGGCAGGGCTACTTGGCCAACGATGGTATTTACCGCCTCAAGTGCATAACTGTCGCCTGGCGCGCCCGACGCCTCCAGGCCGTAAGCTTCGTCAATGAACAGTACGCCGCCGCGTGCATCCTGCAAGACCTTGAGAACCAGGTCTTTTGTCTGCCCCAGGTAGCTTCCTTTGAGTTCGGTTCCTCTCGTCTCAACAAAGCGGTCACTGGCGGTACAGCCCAAGGCACGAAGAAGCCGTGAAAACTCTCGCGCAGCGCTTGTTTTGCCAGTGCCTGGGTTGCCCAAAAATAGCATCCGCGGGGCTTTGGGTCTGGCACCGCCCAGGGCTTGGCTCATCCGAACCTCCTGGATGATTGCTCGGATTCTCTGCTTAACGGAGACCAGGCCAACAAAGTTCTCTGCAAACTCCTTTAGAAGCTTCGCCCCATCATCGTGATCCCCCCCGGTTTCTCCCAAATCCTGCGGCAGGATCCGCATCTTCTGTTTCGTTGCCTCCCTCAGAACCCGCTCGACTTGATTGCTGGTGATGTCATCAACGAGGTCGCAAATGGCTGAGGCATTCCTGAAGTTTGGGGAGACCAGCAAGCCTTCGAGCTTTCTACGCAGCGCTTGGTCAAACGCCTCCTGGTCCGACTGCACAACAACATAGTGGCGCGTCTTGAGCCTTTTATGGAAGAGCTCAACCAATGCACCAACGCCGAAAGGCTCGAAAACAATTTCGTTGGGAACTCGCCCGGCAAGTCCGGGGTTCACGGTCATCAAATCGTTCATCTTATCCCGGTAGCCCGCTAGAATCAGCACCGTGTCAGCGAATTCCGCGGCAGTCAGTTCTTGCACGATTTGATGCACGATTTGCCGGCCTTGGTCTTGTTCGGCGAGCTGGTAAGCCTCATCAATAAAAAGCACTCCGCCGCGGGCTTGCTGGAATTGATCTTTCACCTTCTGAGCGTACTCACTGACGAATTGAGAGCCCAAATCCGCCATAGGGTTAACCTCCACCACGTGCCCGCGGCTCAGAAGCCCCATAGCCTTGTATATCTCCCCCATTCTCCGTGCCGCCGTAGTTTTTCCCGTGCCCGGAGGCCCGACAAATCTGCAATGAAGGTTTCGATCGCATGCCGCTCCGAGTTCTTCATTGCGCTCGGCCAGCCTCGCGACGGCCTGCAGTTCCTTCATGAGCGAATTCACCCCCACCAGCGAAGCGGTCAAATCGTCCAGCAATTTCTTAACACGGGCTCCCTCAAAATGTGGTGGCGCCGGGATCATTTGAGTTGTGACAGCGCCCCCCCCCATTTTCGCCCTGTTTTGCTCGATGCCTTCGACCAGGTTGCGGACGCCTCTTGCGTTGCCAAACCGGCCTCGCCGCATCTCGGCTTCAATGAACCGTTTTGCCAAGGCCTCGCTTCCGGCCGCCAATTCTAAACGCCGCTGCTCACATTCACGCCGGAATATTTCCTGCAATTCCTTGGTTTGATAATCTGAAAAGATGAAATCGTTCTCTTTCGGAATTCGGGACCGAAACCCCGGATTCACATTCCAGAGCTTCTGCATCTGTTCGCTGTAACCGGCGAAGATCACGGTGATTGAGTCGCGCCGATCCTCCATTTCCTTCATGAGCGTCTCCAAGGCGCCGCGCGTCCACTCTCCATCTGCCAGTTGGTATGCCTCATCGACGAACAACACACCGCCTGCGGCGCTGTTAATCTTGTCCCGCATTCGCTGGATGCAATCTCCGCTGTTGAACTGGCTTGCGATGTCCGCGCGGGATATCTCGACAAAGGCTCCGCTGGAGCGAAGCCCTATTGCGCCGAGGTAGCGTGCGACAATTCTGGCGACGACGGTTTTCCCGGTCCCGGGGCTGCCCAGAAACAACATGTGGGTGTTGACGGGCCTGACGATCCGCCCCTCGCGCCGGTCTCTGTTCTGTTGCTCAACGAGTTGAAATAGCTCCCGGAGGTGGAATTTTACCTGGTCGAGTCCAACCAGACGGTCCAGATCTTTGATAACCTCCTCTTTGGTTTCAGTAGTTCGGCGATGCTCAAGGGCGCGCTCGATTCTGTGTGGCTCGTCACTGAGCGATAAGCTCTTCAGCGTTTCATGCAGGTTTCTTAACAGCTCTCCTCTTTGTTGCCACTCGGAAATAACCCTGGCTTTCTCCCCGCTCGTTCCCAGTAATTTCGACTCAGCATTCATACGATAATCGAGAAAGGCTCTCAACTCGAGTTCGCCGGGTCCCGGCACGTCAATTGTCCGCATTATTGGGCGGGTGACTGCCAGATGACTGAGGAGGTTGCAGAACTCCTCTCGGCCGCCTGGTTTGACAACGAACACGATCCTGGATTCGGGGTGGGCGTTGATGCAGGTAGCCAAACTGAGTGCTTGCTTCAAGATGTCACGTGTAATGTTGGAAACACCCTCAAAACAAAGATCTTCTGGCTCTCGAAAGACGACGAGCACTCGCTGCCCTGATGCCAAGGCCCTCTCAGCCTTCCCGAGTAGATTGCGCAATGGCGAGATAGCTTGGGTATCAACTTGTTGCACTGCAGCGATTTGCTGCCTTTCTTTGGTGGGCCCCTGCTGCCCTCCGCTTCGTGATTGGAACGCGCACTTGCTGGGTTCCCCCGGTCGCGCGGCAGTCTTCGACTCGGTGAGTTCTGCGAACGCCTTGTCCATATTTGCGCCCACGCGAGGCTCCCCTGACCAATCGAACGACATCGTCAGATGAAATCCCTCTGCCGCTGCGAGAATGTGCAGAGCGTCGACGAGTTCTCTGGGGCCATGCACATTGCCAAGAAAGAAACAATCGATGATTGCATCGCCGGAGAGAACAATCAGCTTCCGGCCTTGGGAGGGAAGGAAAATCTCACTTAAGCGACTGCTAGTAGAAGTTTCCATAACGCCTAATCGCGAACGCGTTCGCGTGCGCGTTCACGAAGCTTCTGGGAGGATCCCTGCTTCTTGCCCTCTGTATTGGAGGCGCGGCCCCAGTCCTTAACCTCAAGGTTCATATCCGCTTTAGAGACGGCTTCCGCGATCGAGGTTACCATGTTGCGGCAAATCTGCTCTTCCCCGTTCGGCACATTCTCAAGTTCAAATACAGTCGTGCCGTCTATATGCAGATCGATCCGGATATTGCCCTTGCCGTCACGGTTTGGAACGTCCGCGCGGATTTGCAAACCTGACAACTGGTCGCCCTGCTTTAAATATCCGTATTGGGGAGTGTTATAGTGGCGGTCGCAGAGCGCTTGCATCACAGCCTCAGCGATTTGCTGATTGCGCTCAGCAGCCTGCCTGTTTCGCAAGGCTTGTTCCGCTGCCTCCGCTCGGACTGTCTCCGCTAATTCGAGCGCCTTCTTTGCCCTTGGAATGTCCTGCGCAGCAAGTAGGGCTTTCGCGTTCTGCAACGACCGTGTGTGCTCGTCGGCGAAGGTGGAGTCGCCAAGCCACGCTTGCACTTCAGTCCATCGATTCAGGGGCTCTTTTGAAACTTCCTCTAGTTTGTCACGCAGCGCCGAAAGAATCGCTTGTTCTGCGATTTGGTCTTGAAGTTGTTCGGGCGACAGTTCGGATTTGGACCGTTTCTTTGTTCGCTGGCTTTCCTTGGCGGGTTCGAGCTTTTGGTTTACGGCCGTCGTCCACAGCTTCATCTCTCTTCTGTGAAGCGCAATGCGAGCAACAGCCTCACGGGTTGCAGCTAATGTTTTGGCGGCAGCAGCCTTCTCACGTTGCAGGTTGGTCTGCAAAGCGAGAGCGCTGACCTCGGGAAGTAGCCCTGCTTGGAGGTTCGTCTGGCAGGTTGCGAGCTCAGCCCGCATTCCCGCGACAGCTTTCTCGGCTCGTTGCAGTAGTGGTTTTGCTTCATTGAGCAAGAGGGATAGGTCCTCCCGATGCAAATCCGCTCGCTTCATGAGGTCAGAGGCAGCGTCCTGCGATGCACTCGCGCCTGCCCGGATTCTCCTCGCCTCCTTGCGCGCGTCGCTCAGCTCCTTTTCGATCTCGTCAATACAGGGAATTAAAGGCAGTCCGTCGAGGAACCGATCAACTTCCGCGCACTCCTGGCGGAGCAGTTGTCTGTAATTTGGACGGATATACGCTCGCTTTTGACCACTCATGCTTCCGGTTCGGCTCCTTCCTTTCCTAAATTCAGGCCACGTTCCATTAGCGTGCCCTCTAAACGTTGAATGAAGCCCCTGGGAGGAATGCCAGTAAACTCCAGCGTTTGGTCTGGGCCAATCACGGCCTCAATCTTCCTTTCAAAACTGGAGTTCGCATACGCACGAAGATGCCTGTATTTGGGTGATAGAAAATGGATCTTCTGATTGGCGGACCCCTTCCAAAGAGAACCATCATTCTTGGCATCGACATAGGGCCCATCGACAAGGATATCCAGCAGGGAGAGGATTCGGTTGTGTGATGCCGCCCGAGGCCCTCTCCGCAACTGATCCAGCGTCTTGCCCGTATAACACATGAGGCTCAGACTGCTGTGCGACCTGATTATCTGCAGAAGTTCACAAAGCGATTTCAAGCTTTGCTCGAAAGGCTCCCCCCCCGAGAGGGTCAGGCCATCGATCTCCGCGACTGCAAGAACTCGATCTGCCAAAGCTTTGGCCGAAACCGACTCGTGCGCTGAACCATGATTCATTGAAGCGGCGATGCAAGCAGGGCAACCGAGCGTACAACCATGAAACCACACCACAGCCCGACCGCCGGGGCCAAGGGCCTCGGTCCGCTCTTGGAATCTGGCAACGCGGAGCTTTGGATTCATTAAACCTGGAGTCAATTCTATGCCCAACGGGCGGGCGAATGCAAACTTAGTTGTTAAGGCTTAGTTGTTAAGCAGGGCGAATTCATGAAGGGCGATTGACTTGGAAATGGGGGTAGGAAGCGAGCGTTGGGGAGTTGGTTGAAACCGTGGATATGCTTCGGCGCGAGTTTTTGGACGCTTTTGCGCTTGGATCGAGGGTGTGGCGAGCGGTTCAGGGCCGCCGCGAGTGGGGTCTGGGCAGACCGCAGCGGTGGGGCTTTGTGCCTCTTGAGCGGCGGTGAAGCGATGGTGGGGAAGAGCTTAAGAATGGAGCCGCCCACTCATGGAGCTGTGGTGAAAGCGGGGTGGGTGGTGGTGACCATGATCATCGCCCGGCGGTGAGCTTCGGCGGTCATGTCCGTGTGAAAATCGCTGGTCATTAAGTATTGGGGGTTGGTTTGGCGGGAGCGCCATTCCCTAAAGAGGCTATTGTTCAAGCGGCGAAAGATGCCCAGCACGAGCATGGCGTCGGGATTTCGGACGCGACAGCGGTCGTCGTCTAGCGATACGGCCAGGCGCTGGTGCAGACCGTTTGCAATGCCGCTGAAGCCGGTGCGATTAAGCCGCAGCCAAGCCTGGGCGTCGAGTTCCTCGGGTGGGGCGCTAGTCAGCAGGGCGACGGTCTCGGGTTGGCGGCCGGTGGTTTGACGGCCAACTCTAGCCACCTGTGCGGCGGCCGGGAAACAGACCGCCTCCGGGGTGGTTGGGGCGGTGCAGCGGAGGCGGATTTCATCTCGGCTGCGGTTGCGTTCCTGCGTGCAGGCACGCGTGTGGGTTGATTACTTCGGGGGAAGGCGGCCGGAGTCTCCGGCAGCAGTTTTTTTATTGGGTCGTGAATTCCGGGTTGGTTGTCTTTGACTGTCAGGGTGTAGTGAGCGCCATGCTCCAGCACCAAATCCAAGCCGGTTTCCGTCTGCGTGTGGAGCGCATCCAGCGAGACAAACCGGCCTTCCAGGTCGAGTTTTTGGAAGAGTTGGCGCACGACGAAAATCTCGTTGGCCTTCTCATCCACCAGGGCGCTGCCCAGATAATATTGGCTGGGCATCGCCACGGCCGTGAGGATGCTATGGCCGCTGCCATCATGCTTGAGCTCTTTGCCATCTATCGCTATCAACTCCTCTTTGGGGGATGGGCCACGCACCTGGGCCTGGAAAGCCAGCCCCGCCCGATCCGCCGCCGCGGAGTTCACTGCCTGCAGGGCTCGGGAAAAAGTGGGCTGGCTGGGCGCGGGATACCAGCCGTTGGCCCAGGGACGAATGCCCAGCGCCCGACGCTGAGGCTGCGGGAGTATTTTGGCGAAAGCCGACAGGGCCTTGGGCCCGCGCCGAGCGCCGGACACAATCGCGCAAACCGCCACGGCTATCCGCACGTGCCGATGGACAACAATGCCGCCGAACGGGCCCTCCGGAAGCTGGCGGTGGCGCGCAAGAACTTCTACGGGAGCGGTTCCGAATGGAGTGGAGAGCTGGCCTGTGGTTGTTTCACCCTGCTGGCCACCCTGGGGCAGCAGGGGATTTGTCCGCGGCGCATTTTACGGTGTATTTGGAAGCGTGCGCGCGTCAGGGGGCAAAGCCCCGGACCATCTGGAAGAGTTTCTGCCCTGGAAGTGGAGCGCGGAAAAGCGGGCAGCCTAGTGCACTCAAGAGCGTCCGCCATGAGTGCCGAAGCGGGGCGACGCTATTGCGGCCGTGAGTTCAGCGCGGCCGATCTGACCCATATCCGGGAGCGATTGCAGATCAAGCCGGTCCTGGGCCGAGTGGCCTTGTCGCGCCGGGTCTGCCAGGACTTCGGCTGGGGCAATGCCTTGGGGCAGCCCAAGGCAATGAGTTGTCGGGTGGCCCTGCTGCGGATGGAGAAAGCGGGATGGCTTCAATTACCCCCACCCTTGAGCAAGAATGGCGGTGGGCGGCGCCGGTTTGAACTCAGTTCGGCTTCCGACCCCAGAGAGCCGGTGCAAGCATCGGTGAGCGCTCTGGAGTCGCTGGTTTTCCAGCGGGTGGCAGGGGCCAAGCTCTCGTCCCTTTGGAATGAACTGATCCAGAGGTACCATTACCTGGGTTATCGGCCCTTGAGTGGCGCCCAAATGCGCTACCTGGTTTGGAGCGCAGATGGCCGACTCTTAGCCGCTCTGGGTTTTGGCGCCTCGGCTTGGCAGGTCAAGTCGCGCGATCAATACATCGGGTGGAATCACCCGCAACGCGCCTGGGGCCTGCATCGGATCGTCAACAACGCGCGGTTCTTGATTCTACCCTGGGTCCGGTGTGGCGGCCTAGCCTCGCGGATCTTGTCAGGGATCGTTCAACCCCTCCGCGCCGACTGGCGCTTGCGTTACGGTTACCAACCGCTGCTGCTGGAAAGCTTCGTGGAAATTCCGCGCTTTACCGGCACCGCCTACCGGGCGGCTAATTGGATCAGGCTCGGACACACCCAGGGGCGCGGCAAACTGGAAAAACACCACCGCCAAATCGGCCCGCGCAAAGAAATCTGGATCTATCCATTGCACCCGAACTTCCGGCAAATCCTCTGTACCTCGCCTTAAATCCCCCGTCCAAAACCGGTTTGCCCGAAGATTTACATTCTGGGGAATCAAATCCTAGCGGCATTGGACAAGAATGTCCGCGCTCCGAAAAATCTAAGATGCGCCGCTCTTTACGATAGCGGGCCCTTATTGGCTTTACCAAGGTTCCGTGTTTGTTGCATGATTGCGCAAACAGAAGGGTTGGTTGGGAGCGAACTATGGAATTTCGGTTTTACTGCCCATCATGCGGCCAGAAGCTTAAGGCGGAGGAGAAACACGCCGGGCGGATGGTTGGTTGCCCGCAATGCGGTGTTGAGTTTCGCGTCTCGCAACTTGAGCCTGAGCTGCCGTCCGCCGAAAACATAGTCTGACCCATTTCTATGCCGCGCAAGAACAAGACGAACTCAGTCGCCTCGGCGAATACGGCGGATTCCGTTACCTCACTCAAATACCCGGCCAAGCGGAAGAACATCCCGCCCGCCGGCCTGGAAGCGCAGGGCGTCCTGCAGGAAGCGCCGAAGCTTCGCTACGAATACAATCCGCACCTGCCGCCAGTGCTCCGGTCAGCGACGGACGCAACGGAGGCGGACAAGCTGCCGGAGCTGCTGGCCATCGCGCGGCAGCGGGCGCTTTCGGCGGCGGAGGCGAAGCTGCTGGCGGACGCGCTGCGGCGCCATGAGCCGTGGCTCGAGTGGAGCGGCAAACGCGAGAAGCCGTGGTTCGAGGTCGAGCCCGTCGCCCTCCACATGCACGAGCGCATCTCCACCCAGGCCATCCTCCGCGTGCTCGCCCGCGAGGATGTCGAGCGCGATCTCTTTGCCGATCCGCAGCACGATTACGCCCAGGCCGTGCAGTTCTACCAGCACGACATGGACTGGGCGAATCGCATGATCCTCGGTGACTCCCTCCAGGTCATGGCCAGCCTCGCCCGGCGCGAAGACCTCGCGGGCAAGGTGCAGATGATCTGCCTGGACCCGCCCTACGGCATCAAATTCGCCTCGAACTTTCAGCCCCAGCTCGGCCAGCGCGACGTGAAGGACCGCGAGCAGGACCTGACCCGCGAGCCGGAGATGGTCAAAGCTTACCGCGATACCTGGACCCTCGGCATCCACTCCTACCTCGCCTACCTGCGCGACCGGCTCGCCATGGCGAAGGAACTCCTCGCGGACACCGGCAGTATCTTTGTACAGATCAGCGATGAAAATCTTCATCGCGTGCGGTTGGTAATGGATGAGGTATTTGGCAGCGACAATTATTGCGCGATAATCTGCTATCAAAAAACGGGAGGATTCTCCACTGACCTTTTGCAGAGGAACTTCGACTACATCATTTGGTATGCGAAGGAAAAGCCGAAGGCGAAGTTTAACCAAGTCTTCTCATTTTCGGAGCCGACGGAAAGCGATGTTACCTTCTTTGATTCAGTCGAGAAGCCGTCTGGTGAGGTTGAGTACATCTCGCCTTCCAACGCTGACCGCATTACAAACCTAGACGTTGGCGAGGTGCTTTTTGCACGGAACCCGTGCAATTCCGACGGCTATGTTGCGGGGCTTAGCTACGAGTTTGAATTCGAAGGCGAGAAGCGCATCCCGCCTGCAACACGGCATTGGACAACGGTGAAGGAAGGCATGGAGCGCCTCAATAAAGCTGGCCGACTCATTCAGAAGGGGAACACCGTTCGCTTCCGCCGCCATTGGAAGGATTATCCCGCGTCTGCCATTGGGATACACTGGACTGATACTGGTACTGGTGGGTTTGTGGGAGACCAGAAAATTTACGTGGTCCAAACTGATAGTAGAGCAGTTGAACGCTGCCTGCTAATGACCACCGACCCCGGCGACTTGGTGCTAGACCCGACGTGCGGGAGCGGGACGACGGCGTATGTGGCCGAGCAGTGGGGCCGGCGCTGGATTACCTGCGATTCCAGCCGGGTGGCGCTGGCACTGGCCAAGCACCGGCTGATGACGGCGAAGTTCGATTACCAGCAGCTTCGCCCGTTGAGCGCGGAGGATGTGGCGCGCAATCCCAACGGGACGTGGATTTCCAATCCTGGTAGGAGTCGAGGTAACGAGACTCAAACTTCGTCTGCCGGGAAGATGTCAGAGACTCCTCACGTCGTCTCCTACGGGGAGAAGATGACCTTCAAATGCAAGACGGTGCCGCACATCACGCTCAAGAGCATCGTCCGCAACACATCGCTCGATCCCATCTTCGCCAAGCACGAGCCGATCCTGGCGACCCAACTGGAGCGGTTGAACCGCGAAGTGGCCACGGCCAGCGCGGCATTGAAGGAGAAGCTGGTGGGAAAGCTGATCCACAAGCATCGCGAGGAAGGCGCCAACGCGGTAACGGACGCCGACACGCGCCGCTGGCTGTTGCCGGACACGGCGGCGGTGTTGATCCGATCATGGGTCGCCAAGAAGCCGTTCAAGGGCGTGACGCCGAAGCAGGCGGAAGCTTATCGCACCGCCATTCCGAAGGGGGGGTTGGAAGGATTGGGAGGCGCCCTTTGACACCGATCCCGACTGGCCGAAGCCGTTGCAGGACGCTCTTACTGCCTACCGTGCCGCGTGGCGGGCAAAGATGGACGAGGTGAACGCCTGCATCGCCGCCAACGCCGAGATGGAGGAACTGGTGGACAAGCCCGAGCCGGTGAAGGGCGTGGTGCGCGTGAGCGGCCCGTTCTCGATGGAAGGGGTCATTGCCGTGGAAGACGGCCTCGACACGCCGATTGGCGGCGCGCCGGACGAGTTGGAGACCTTCGACGGCGAGACGGCGGTGCAGAATGCCGAGGCGCATCTCGACACGATCATCCGCCTGCTCAAGGCAAGTGGCGTGGATTTCCCCGGCAACAAGAACATGAAGTTCAGCCGGCTCGATCCGCTGACCGGGGCATCACTCATTCACGCCGAAGGCGACTGGATGAACGGGGACAAGCAGGCGCGCCGGGTGGCCGTGAGTGTCGGCCCGGCAGTCGGCAACGTGTCATCCATGCAGGTGGAGGACGTGATTCGCGACGCGAACCGCAAAGGTTACGACGATGTGGTCTTCGCCGGTTTCGGCTTCGACGCGGCGGCCCAGGATGCCATCGAGAGCAGCAGCCATCCGAAGGTGCGGCTGCACATGGCGCTGATCCGCCCGGACGTGGCGATGGGCGACCTGCTCAAGACGCAGCCCGGCAGCCAGCTCTTCACCGTGTTCAGCGCCCCGCGCGTGAAAGGGCCGACCCCGCAGAAGGACGGCGAGTTCATTGTCGAGGTGGAGGGCATGGATGTCTATGACCCGGTGAGCAACACGCTGTTCCCGACGAACAAGGAGCGCATCGCCGCGTGGTTCCTGGACACGGATTACGACGGGCGGACGTTCTGCATCTGCCAGGCGTTTTTCCCGGACAAGAGCAAGTGGTCGAAGCTGGCCAAGGCGTTGGGCG
>SESF01005318.1_pt1 | contig 10858 bp, 9 predicted proteins | sample 3171521 | NCBI WGS metagenome assembly SESF01 (sample SAMN10866945, study PRJNA518727) | freshwater metagenome | biome: subpolar coniferous forest; feature: holomictic lake; material: water; isolation source: holomictic Lake 227, 6 m and 8 m depth | place: Canada: near Kenora, Ontario | collected...
GATGAGCAGCGAGTTGTTTCAGACGACTTACAAAACATTTTAGTTGCATCTGAAACTGCGACGATTATTCTTGATGGAAGCCTAAGGTTAAAGCTATTCACGCCAACAGCTATGAAATTTGTTAATATTAGAGAGTGCGATTCAGGGCGATCATTTTGCGACTTCACCGTTAATATTTCTGATGAAAGTCTTTATACCGATTTAATATCAGTCCTTCGCGAACATGGCGTTATATGTAGAGAGCTTCTAACAACTTCTGGTTTGTGGTATTCCCGAAAGGTTTTTCCGTATTTAACCCACTCGGGTCATTTTGGTGGGCTTATTATCACATACTCGGACATTACCGATATCAAGGTTGCAGAAATTTCGGCACGGCAAGCTAACAATGCGAAATCCACTTTTTTAGCGACAATGAGCCACGAGCTGCGAACCCCACTTAATTCAATTCTCGGGTTTGCCCAAGTTGCTCTTGAAAAGAACAAAATTACATGCCAGTCACCTGAATGCAAGGATTACAATAGCTACATCCTTGAGAGCGGAAATCATTTGCTATCTTTGATAAACGATATTCTTGATGTATCGAAAATTGAAGCCGGAAAGATGACTATACATCCAGAGCGCATTAGCTTTGTTGCATTCACTGAGCATGTTGAGCACATATTGAAATGCCGCGCACACGATAAATCAATATCAATTAAGGCGGCTATCAGTGAGGGGGCCGAATATGTCTGGGCCGATTTGAGGGCCTTAAAACAACTTTTTTATAATTTACTTGCCAACTCGATCGAGTTTACGCCAAATGGTGGAAGAATTACTATTAAATCAGAATGTGCCGTTAATGGTGGCATCGACATTAGTGTTATTGATAATGGCATCGGGATATCATCAAAAGATTTGTTGACTCTAATGGTTCCGTTTCATCAGGTAGATAATTCTCTGAACCGTAAGCATGGTGGCAGTGGTTTGGGATTAGCGTTAGTTAAGGGCCTCATAGAACTTCACGGCGGGCGAGTATTAATTACAAGCATCGAGGGCAGCGGGACATCCGTTATGGTTCATTTTCCGCCAGAGCCTATTGAACCACCCTGCTTACCTATATCGATTGAAGGTGGTGCTCCCCCCGCGACTCCCACGGTGAGCAGCACCGCATTGAGCTAACAGCTTCCTTCATTTTCCAAATTTTTTCAGCCACTTCCAGAACAGTTCTTTCGGTTTCCCGCGACAATTCCATTGGCTTGGTAGATGGGTGCGCAGGCGCTCAACCACCCTTTCGAACGATCAATAACCAAAATTCACTGATTTTGTAGCAGAAGGTCAACCATAAAATCAGAACAAACCCAGAAGATCACAGATCAGTCACACAGCATTTTAGCATGCTAACTCGCCGTATTTATTGACTATGTTTTAGCGTCATCCTTACTACGGTTCAGATACGTTGGTTCAAAATCACGATCGCTTGCCGACTTTTCCTCCAGCCTTACTACGTGTCGCCCATGTTGTAGGAGGCCGGTCAGTCATTGGGAGCCATGATGAAATGATGCGGACTGATCGTAGGGCGCGCTCGTGTCATCGATCCTGTAGAAACGGCGCAATTCGGTGACCGCAGGCCACTCACCCTTTTCCCGGAACGTGGTTCGAATCGCATTCGGAGTCTCTGAAGGCCTGACCTGTGTTAAATAATTGACTTTGACGACAATTCAAGGTTTGGCTTAAATATTCTTTTGAATACATCAGAAGGCAGCATGTGGCAATATGTCTTTTCAATTTCCCTGACTGAAGTTCCGCACATGTTTGCTATGTCAAATGGTCCAGCCCCTTCCTTGAGTTTCTTGGTTATGAATGTATGCCTCAAGCTATATGCGCTTCTATCTTCGTCATTGTGTTTTTTTGGTATTTCGCAATACTCAAGGAACTCATTGAACAACACTGTGTACATGAGGAAAAATACTTTTTTCTTGTCTTTTGAAGACGCCGAGAAAACTAAATCATCAGGCCGGGGTTTGTGTGATATTTGCTTCCATATCCAATAATGCGGTGTCATCGATGGGTCGCACGCAACCCAGCGCGGGCGTTTTTTCCCCTGGAGGAATACCTTCATATATACTCTGGAAACTTTTTCACTCCCACTCATCGCGTTGGCAAATGCCCCAACCGCAAACATATGGTAGAAATGCTCAGCCGTCACATACACTTCTTTCCCCTTAATTACCTCTATATGGTCATCCATATCTATGCATAGTCCATCTTCATTTTCATATCGACAGTCTTTCCAGCGAAGCAACTGGAGATCGTTCGTTCTTGCTCCAGTCGCAAGCATGAAATGTATCAAGAACCTAATCAGGGCACGACTTAAAACGTCAGGCCGCTCATTAACCCATTTGTCGATATTTAATAGCATCGTTTCGATTTCAGAATCAGTAAAACAGCCTCGAACGCCAACCTCAATCCCTTTTGGTTTTTCAAGGTGCGGTATAGGTTGGTGCTTATACCAACCCCTTTCTTGTGCAAAATTTAAGAATTTTCTAAGGGTTATGTTTATATGGTTTAGCATTGTTTGAGACATTAAATCGTTCTTGACGACATATTCATAAAATAGTTATTAACTGTGTTTTGCGTTATCTTAGACAAGCTCATATCGCCGAAGTAATTAAGAATGTGGTTCTTTGCAATCTTTTTGTACAATCCAGCCATTGGTTTTGTCTCTGTGCCGCCAGCTCCTCGGTTGTCTATATATAGGTTGAAATCTGGCATTACCTCACTGACTTTATGCGGGAACAAGTCAATTCCGTGGGCCTCTGCAAACTTCACCTCGGCTGCTTTTGAATGCGCAAGCATTATGGCTTCGTCAAGATCGTTGGTATGCGCCGATTCAATCTTGTATCGCTTTTTCTCTGGCATATAGATAGCGATTTCCCAATTGTCCGTCCCCCTTCTTTTCCGAATATGGACATTCATGCTCTTGAGTTTATACCCTTGCTTCGTTTTGGTAACAATGCGATTGTTCATTGCGTTCACCTGCAGGCTTGACTGGCCAGGGGTATGGGAGCACGGCCCTAAAGTTGGGTCAATCGGAAAATGTGTAAAGCTGTGTAAAAGCTATGTCATTGAATCCACAGATATTATTGCACGCTTATGCAAACGGTCTGTTTCCCATGGCCGAGAGCGCGGAGGCCACGGAGATCCATTGGTACGACCCGGACTTTCGCGGCATCCTGCCGCTCGACCATTTTCATGTCCCGCGCAAGCTGCGCCGCACCGTGCGCCGGGGCGTGTTCGAGGTCCGGGTCGACACCGCCTTTCGCACCGTGATGGAAGGCTGCGCCGGCGCCCGGCCGACCACCTGGATCAACCGGGAAATCCTCGATCTCTATTGCCAGCTCCACGCCATCGGCCATGCCCATAGCGTCGAATCCTGGCAGGAGGGCGTCCTCGTCGGCGGTCTTTATGGCGTTTCGCTCGGCGGCGCCTTTTTTGGCGAAAGCATGTTCAGCATCGTCACCGACGCCAGCAAGGTGGCGCTGATCCATCTGGTTGCGCGGCTGCGCCGGGGCGGCTTTTCGCTGCTCGATACCCAGTTCGTCACCGACCATCTCAGTCAGTTCGGCGCGATCGACATTCCGCGCGATGATTATCGCTGGCTGCTTTACGAGGCGACGGAGTGCGACGCCGAGTTCAGCGGCGCCGCCCCCGGAGCCGAGGATTTCGAGGCGCTGTTCGCCTCAGGGCCGGCCGAAATCTGAACTCACGGGTTGTTCGGCGGCGCGCCGCAACCGGCGGCCAGCGCCCGGATGCCCTGGCGAAGCAGGTTGTAGACCTCGGCCAGACGCAGGAAATCGTCGAGGTCTTTCCGGGCGAATCCGAACTTGCGCCGGACGCTGTTGAGAAGTTCGTTCTCGCCGAAGGAAAAAACCTTATCGACCACCGACAGCCGCGCCAGTTCGATCATCACCATCGCGCGGGATTCGTTGCTGTCGAAGATGGTTTCGAGCGGCGTGTCTTCGGTGCCTGTGCTGACACTGAGCACCGAAATGCCCATCGCGCCGCAGACTTCCCTGATGATGTCGCGCTCTCCGGTGTGGAGCGATTTGTCCGCGGTGGCGAGGTCCCGGACCAGCCTGAGGAAGGCGCTTTTCTGTTCGGAACTGAAGGTATGGAGCAGCATTGTTGGCCTCAATTCCGGTAAGGCCCCGAGAGCCCGGCGGGCATGACCGGCTCCGGAACGGCCCCATTATGTGCCATAATAGAACCGTTTCGTCACCACCTCAAGCGCCCCTCACACCCCCATGAGCGGCGCCTCCGGATGCGCAACCGGAACCTGGGGCATCGCGTGGGCCAAGGACCGTTTGGGCGAGGAGAGGAGCAGGGACTTGAATATGAGAAAGATTGCGTGTGGCGAGACGTTTTTGGTTTTGAGAAAATGGCAGATCGTCGTGACATAATCAGGGGGCAGATCGATTTCTTCGGCCCAATCCGAGCTGCCGGGTTGGGCTATCTCATGAAATCGACAAATATTAAAGGGCAGGTCAAAAGCAAAGTACTCCATGCCATATTTAAAAAGAAAATCCCGAAAATTGTTGTCACACGAAACTTCATCGCGCACGGCTTCATTAAATCCGCCGCTCATGTCGACAAATTCAACAACCGGAGACGTACGTCTGAGCCAATAGGCCAAATGACCAGACTGCTTGAAATGATCCAGACCCTCTCCCAGATTATCCTCGGCCGCCTTCACGCGTTCCAGGTCTTTAACCCAAAAGTGGTGCGCATCTCGCAGACGATATTCAACCATCTTCGGTTGAAGTTGAGCGGCCCAGCTAACCTTTTTGGCATAGTCTTCAAAGGTCTGTTGAAACCCCTCAAACGAGGCGGACATGACCTTGAGAGTATTGGCCGGAATCGTGACTTTCATCTATGCTCTCAGCAGGTACCAAAAAAGCAGATGGCAACATCTGCGGACTTTCGCGGTTGCCATCTGCTTTTTGCGCCAAACGAAACAGCATACACTGATATTAACGATGCGCAGCTGCGAAGAAGCACGTCGTAAACTCCAGGGAGTCTACGGTTGACGGTGGCACGTGGTTTTTCGGGTATCCGTAAGTGGGGGAACCTTCGGTCCTCGCCCGCGTCGACAGATACCCCTCCAGATACAAAGGGTTCTGGGCTTCCGGTTTCTGTTGCGTCATATCCCTCTCCGTCGGGCGCTCCGCCTTCGGTCGCCCTGTTTCTCGTGTGAAACCGCTATCACGGCGGATTCGATAACGCAACACCAGGAGGCGACAGGGTATCAATATTGTTCTCGCTATTGGCACGTGAATGACAGCGAACGGTATTGTCTGTCCCTCTCAAAAGTTGTGGTGATCGTCGGCAATGTGGGTAATGCGCAGAGACGTATCGAGAAGTCCCCGATTTCTTGTATTAAAATGATCCATGACGGCGGTCGCCTCACACTTTTCTTTCCGGTGGCCGCGGTTTCGCCCGGAGCCGGTCGCGACCGCTCCCCCGCGTCCGGCCGATCAGATCAATCGAGGGCCATACGGCGGCATAAAATCTGTGGTTGTCGCAGGCGCCAATCATACTGACACGGATCCCGGTCCTGATGATTCACAAGCCGCCGGAGGCGGGCCGAGTCGACAGGCCGGGAGCTTCTGAGGTGAAACAAAGGGGTCCTGGGAGGCGCGTCTTAAGCTCCCCTCAGGTTCCCTTGAGCGTTGCGCCCCGGCGCACCGGGCGGATCAGGGTCAGTTCGGTATAGCGGGCGAGATCGGCGAGGCAGTCTTCGGCCGGGAACGAGGCGGTGTCGAGCACCAGTTCGGGGTTGACCGGGGCCTCGTAGGGCGCCGAGACGCCGGTGAACTCGGGAATCAGGCCGGCACGGGCCTTCTTGTAGAGGCCCTTGGCGTCGCGGCCCTCGCAGGTCTCGAGATCGGCGGCGATGTGGATCTCGTGGAAGAAACGGCCGCCGATCTCACGGGCGGCGGCGCGGTCGGCCCGGGTCGGCGAGATGAAGGCGGTGACCACGATCAGGCCGCTCTCGGCGAACAGGCGGGCGACCTGGGCGACGCGCCGGATGTTCTCCGAACGATGCTCGGGCGAGAAGCCGAGATCGGCATTGAGGCCCTGGCGCACGGCATCGCCGTCGAGGGCGCAGATCTGCACGCCCTTGCGGAAGAGTTCGCGCTCCAGGCCCATGGCCAGGGTCGATTTGCCCGAGCCCGAGAGGCCGGTCAGCCAGAGAATGCCGCCGTAATGCCCGTTGCTGATCGCCCGTTCCTCGGCGGTCAGGGTGTGTTCGGCGGCGATCAGGTGCTGGGCCGGCACCTCCTCGGGCCGGGGCTGGAGGATGATGCAGCCGCCGACGACATCATAGCCGTCGACCAGCACCGCCCGGCCGGTGCGGGAGAAATCGGCGAAATCGTCGACCACCAGGGTCGAGCGGCTGTGCAGCACGACTTCGCCGACGCCGTTGCGCTCGACCCGGTCGCCACCGTGGCCCGACAGGTCCTCGACGTCGATCACCCGCTCGACCGCCTGGACGGTGACGTCGTGCTCGGCGGTGCCGAGCTTGAGAATGTAGGGCCGGCCGACCACCAGCGGTTCGTGACCGAGCCAGAACAGGTTGACGCGGATGGTATGGGTCTCGATCGGCCGGGCACCGGCGCGGGCGGCGATATGGCCGCGCTCGACGAAAATCTGCTGGTCGAGGGTGATGCCCACCGACTGGCCGGCGACGGCGCGGGTGCGCGGTTCGGCCTCGTTCCAGCTTTCGATGCTGACGACCCGGGCGGTGCGGCCACCGGGCGAGAAGGTCAGGGCGTCGCCGACCGAGAGCGCGCCGCTCTCGATCCGCCCGGCGATGATCCGGCGCTCGTCGAACTTGTAGACATCCTGGACCGGCAGGCGCAGCGGATGATCGGTCAGCGATTTCGGCTGATTGAAGCCATCGAGGGCTTCGGTGACGGTCGGGCCGCCGTACCAGTCCATGTGCTTGCAGCGGATCACGATATTGTTGCCGTGGCGGGCCGAGATCGGCACCACCGCCGAGGGCTTGACGCCGATCTCCGCGAGATAGCCGAGGATGCCGGCGGCGACCTCGTGGTAGCGGGCCTCGGCGAAGTCGCACATGTCCATCTTGTTGATCACCACCGCGACCTGACGGACCCCGAGCAGATGCAGGAGGTAGGCGTGGCGGCGCGACTGCTCCAGCGCGCCCTCGGTGACGTCGATCACCAGGAGGGCGGCATCGGCGCTGGCGGCGCCGGTGACCATGTTCTTCAGGAACTCCTTGTGCCCCGGCGCGTCGATGATGACATAGGGCCGGCTCGCGGTCTGGAAGCGGACCTGGGTGGTATCGATGGTGATCCCCTGGTCGCGCTCGGCCTGAAGGGCATCCATCACGAACGACCACTCGAACGGCATGCCGCGGCGGCGGCTCATCTCGCGCATCGCCTCGACCTTGCCCTCGGGCAGGGAGCCGGTGTCGTTGAGCAGGCGGCCGACCAGGGTCGACTTGCCGTGATCGACATGGCCGACGATCACGATGGGCAACCGGCGCTGAGTGGTCGGGCTCTGGGGGGAGATGGCGTTCATCGACTGGACTCTCACATATAGCCGCCGGCGCGCAGCCGTTCGAAGGCGTCTTCCGACACCTTGTCCTGGGCGCGGCCGGCGCGTTCCGAGGTGTTGCCGCGCGCCAGCTCGGCGATGATTTCGTCGACGGTGCGGGCGTTGCTCTCGATGGGGGCGGTGCAGGGGGCACAACCGAGCGAACGGTAGCGCCGCCCGTTCTTGGAAAAGTAGAGATCGACTACCGGAATGTTTTCGCGCCGGATGTATTTCCAGACGTCCAGCTCGGTCCAGTGCAGGATCGGGTGGACGCGCAGCGAGGTGCCGGGCGGGAAGGTGGTCTTGAACTGGTCCCAGAACTCGGGCGGCTGGTCGCGGAAATCCCACTCGGCGTTTTCGCTGCGCGGGCTGAACACCCGCTCCTTGGCCCGGGTGCCGTCCTCGTCGCGGCGGATGCCGGCGATCACCGCGGTGAACCCCTGTTCGGCGATCACCGCCTTGAGGCCATCGGTCTTGAGGGCGGTACAGCAGGTGATGCGGCCGCGATCCGGTCCCATGCCGGCGTCGAGGGCGGTGCGGTTCTCGCCCACCACCATGTCGAGCTTCCATTCCCTGGCCATGCGGTCGCGGAACGCGATCATTTCCGGAATCTTGTGGTGGGTGTCGACGTGAACCACCGGAAACGGCACGTGACCGAAGAAGGCCTTCCGGGCCAGCCAGAGCATGACGTTGCTGTCCTTGCCGATCGACCACAGCATGGCCAGCTTGTCGAGCCGGTTGAAGGCTTCGCGAAAGATGTAGATGCTCTGGTCCTCAAGGGCCGAAAGCTGATCCATGGACCTGATTTCCCTGGTGAGACGGGTGATGGCGGGTGGGCGTGGCGGCGGTCAGGCGGTGGGCCGGCGGTGGATTCCGCATTCGGTCTTGTCCTGGCCGGCCCAGCGTCCGGCGCGAAGAGTGCCCCCCGGGGGCACCCGCTCGGAACAGGGCATGCAGCCGATCGAGAGAAAGCCCTCGGCTTCCAGCGGATGGGCGGGCAGCGCCCGGCGTTCGAATTCCAGGGTCAGGCGCTCGCGCGGCCACGCCACCAGCGGGTTGATCTTAATCCAGCCGCGGTCGGCCTCGATCACCGGCAGGTCGGTGCGGCTGGCGCCGTGATAGCGCTTGCGGCCGCTGATCCAGGCCGCGAAACCGCCGAGCGCCCGCTCCAGCGGCAGCACCTTGCGCAGCTCGCAGCAGGCATCGGCATCACGCTGAAACAGCGGGCCGTCCGGGTCGGCGGCGGCGACCGCGGCGTCGTCGGGGCCGATGGTGCGGACATCGCTCAGTCCCAGCCGTGCCACCAGCTGGTCGCGATAGCGCCGGGTCTCGCCGAAGAGGGCGCCAGTATCGATGAACAGAACCGGCAGGGCCGGATCGACCTCGGCGGCCAGGGCCAGCAGCACCGCGGACTCGGTGCCGAACGAGGACACCAGGGCAATCCCGCCGGGAAATTCGTCGCGGATCAGCGGCTCAAGCAGCGCCGTGCCGTCGAGGCCGGCAAGCCGGGCCGCCAGCCGTTTGGCCCGCGCCTGGACGGCGGCGGCATCTGGGGAGGGGGGGCGCGGGGTGGTGGTCATGGGACGGACGACATCGGGCTCGGCGTTGGTTGGGTTTAACGCCAAACAGGATAGTCCGCCCGCCGCGCTCCTGCAATGAATAATGTGTATAAATTTACATATTCACATAGAAATTTTGTTGTTTGCCCGGTTCAAGAGCGCCGGGCGATACGGCTGAGGAAGGGGCGGGCGCTGCTCGGCTCCTCGGTGTCGTCGCGCGCTTTTTGCCGGCGCTCGGGGGCGGCGAGCGGATCGAGGTCCAGCAGATCGAGTTCCATCAGGTCGCGCTGCTGGCGCGCCCGCACCAAAGCAGCCTCGTCGCGAACCGGCGGTGGCGGCGGGGGAGGGGCGATGGGCGGTCCTGAAGGCGGCGGCGGCGGTGGTGGTGGCGGCGGTGGCGGTGGCGGTGGTTCGGGGGCGGCGGCGCGCGGCGCTGGCGCCGCCTTGGGCTTCTGGCGCCGCTGCAGCGCCCGGCGGGATTCGTCCTTGATGCGCTTGATGCGCTCGGCGCCCCGGCTGAGCAGCTTGGCCGGCTTGGCGACGGTGACCGGGGCGGCGACCGGCACCGGCGCGGCGACGCTCACTGCCGGCGGTGGCGGTGGCGGCGGTGGCGGTGGGGCGGCCTGGACCGGGGGTGGCGGTGGTGGTGGCGGGGTGGCCTCGGCCTCGCGCCCGGCGGGACGGTCGTAGGGGTTGCGCCAGGGCTTGCCTGCTGGCCTGGCCTCGAAGTCCGGCTCGGGGTCCGGCTCGGGTTCGGGCTCGGGATTGGCTTTGCCGAGTCTGCGACCCATGCGGGCGAGCGCGCTCCGGCCCCTGCCCGGCGGGGCGTCGTCCTGGTCGATCCGGGCGGCGAGCCGGGGCGGCAACTCTTCGTCGCCGTCGTCGTCGCGGCTGCGGGCCGGGGCTGCGGGCGTCTGGGTCCGGGGCGGGGCCGGTTCGAGGTCGCGGGCGCGGGCGGCCTCAAGCTGCTGGCGCCGGGCCAGGGCCTGCAGGCGGCGGGCATGGAGGACATTGAGCCACGAGCGGGTGCTGAGCACGCCGTAGCCGAGGCCGACGATGCCGGTGAAGATCAGCAGATAGCCCATCACCGGGGTCATGGCGGTGAAAATCGGCAACAGCAGGAACATCAGGCCAAGAATGGTCGATATGCCGGCCGCGAGCAGCAGCGGCTCGTGGACCACCAACGTCACCACCGAGATGACGACGCCCGCGGACAGAATGGTGGCGAAGATATCGAACATCAGCGGCGATCCGGATCAGGGTTGCACCCTAACTGGTTAAATGAGCGCCCAACTTTAATCAAGGATCGCTTCGCGCCGCCGGCTTATTCCAGCCCCATCAGCGAGCGGGCGAAGGCCGCGGGCTCGAAGGGCCGGAGATCGCCCACGCCCTCACCGACGCCGATCGCGTGGACCGGCAGGCCGAATTTCTGAGCCAGAGCCACAAGAACACCGCCGCGCGCCGAGCCGTCGAGCTTGGTCAGGATCAGGCCGGTGACCCCGACCATGTCTTGAAAGACCTCGACCTGGGCATGGGCGTTCTGGCCGGTGGTGGCGTCGAGGGTCAGCAGTACCGAGTGCGGCGCGGTGGCGTCGAGCTTGCGCAGCACCCGAACCACCTTCTGCAACTCGGCCATGAGGTCGGTTTTGTTCTGGAGTCGCCCCGCGGTGTCGATCAGCAGCAGTTCGGTGCCCTCG
>SESF01030553.1_pt1 | contig 10857 bp, 6 predicted proteins | sample 3171521 | NCBI WGS metagenome assembly SESF01 (sample SAMN10866945, study PRJNA518727) | freshwater metagenome | biome: subpolar coniferous forest; feature: holomictic lake; material: water; isolation source: holomictic Lake 227, 6 m and 8 m depth | place: Canada: near Kenora, Ontario | collected...
GTAAGCCCCCCCGTTCAGCCCCGTTGGGGTTCCGACATCTTCATCCGCCTTCTTGCCGCTCCAGAATTTCGCGATTTCATCCGACGGCAAATACACCCTCGACTCTTCCGCGACCCGTTGCGCCGACTCCGGTTTATTCGGGTAACAACGCCAGTCTTGCGTGTCTCCCACAAACGGCATCTGCCCCGCGAGAATGGGAGGCTCCGATGAACTTCGCCGGGTTTCGAGCTTATCCTGTGTCGCCTCATCGTAAAATTTCAGGAAGAGCGCGTCCAGTTCATCCACCTTGCTGCTCCCTTCATGGACCATCCCCGCGTAGGATCGAAGAATCGGCAAAGCCCCTGCGCCGCGCAAGTTTTCGACAAACTTCAAGGTGTTCTCATAACTAAGGTCGGAATCGCCAATAGTCACCAGCCACGCCACTTTGCGTGACTGTTCGTTCGGCTCATCGAACCAGCTCGATGAATTCACCGCCACCGCCGCCACCCGCTCCGGAGCCCAGATGGCCAGCCGATGCACAAACTGCGCGCCACCGGAAAGCCCCTGGAGCAGGAGTCCCTCTTTGGAAATCGGGTGCTTCTGCGCGATCAACGTCAACGCCTCCATGACTGCCTTCCCGGAAAACTCCTCCGGGTAATAATAGGACTTCGTTCGGTCATGAGTGTCCTTGCCCTCCTGCTTGAACGTCGGCGCCACGACAAACCAGCCCCGCTCATCGGCCAAGCGCAAAAACGGGCCGTCTCCCGAGACGCGCCGCAGCCCATCCCCGTTGTAAATAGGGCACAACAGCAACACTCGGTTCAGGCGCGTCTGGGAGTAATGGGCCGGCACACGCAAGTAAAACGGAACCTGCTTGTTTAGCGGTGATCGTGTTTCAACCCGGAAAACTTCAACATTCGCGGGAATGACAACAGGGGTGGCCGACGGCTCCGCTTCGGGCGGCTTCTTCGGCGCTTTCGAGGGCTGTCTCTGTGCCGCGTCCAGCGTGCCGGCAAGGCAGGCCAGCATCGCGGAAGCTATTATTGGAAGGCTTCGCATCATATCGTTACGTGTTTTGTTCATTTCTCCTTGCTCCAAACCTCCGCCACTTCCCGCGACGGCAGGGCGACCCGCAACTCATCCGGCACCCGCTGCGCCGCATCCGCGTTCGCCGGGTAAAACCGATAAGTCTGAATGTCGCCCACGTACTTTTCCCCGGCGGCGCGGTCCCCGGCAGCTCTCGCATGGAACCCCAGAAACGCCTGGGCCAGATTCACCACTTGCGGCGTCAACTCATGCCCCACACCCTCGTACCCCCGCCAGATCAACGGCAGTCCCAACTTCCTTCCTTGCGAGAAAAATCCATACGTCGGCCGATAACGCTCGTCCGCTTCCCCGCAAAGAATCAGACCCGGCACATCGCGCAACGCCAAAGTGGGCGCGTCCCACCATCCCGCCGAATACGCCACAAACGCCCCGACCCGCTCCGGCGCCCAGAGAGCAAACCGATGGGCGAAATGCGCGCCCGCCGAAAAGCCGAACACCAGCGCCTTCCCGGTCTCCGCACCCGTCCGTGCCCGGATCTGCTCCAGCGCTTTCAGCGTAACGGCCCCGCTCCATAGTTCCGGATAATAATACCCCAGGCGCGAATGCACCTCCTCCAGGTTCGTCTTGAAGGTCGGCCCGACCAGCACCAAATGCTCCTGGTCGGCAAACCGCCCCCACACCGCCTCGTTCTTCAGAAACGCACGCCCATCCCCGTTGCATCCCGGAACCAATAAGAGAATCGCCCGCGCCCCGCCGCCTGTCGGCTCCCGGTAAGAAAACACCGCCTCCCGATTCAACGCGAATGGCGTCTGCACCCGCACCTCCTTCAACTCATTAGCCGCGGCGCCGGAAAACCACATCGCCCACAACCCCAGCGCAAGCGCCCACGCCCTCGTCCAAGCCCCGCCGCGCCCCCGGCTCCCAGACCGAAGCGGCAGGGATGCCGCTTCTACTGTAGAAGCGGCTTCCAGCCGCTTTCCATGGGAGCACGCCCGATTTCCAGTCTGCATGGTGGGCAAGGCCCATGCCCCCTCGTTCCCAAGCTCCAGACATGTAGTCAAAGCGCACCCTCCCATGGTAGGGGCGGCACTCCGCGCCGACCGCTCCGCGAACTCGACGAGATCGATGCAAAAAGTCAATGGCGCGCCCTCCCGGACGGCACGGAGTGCCATCCCTACCTTGCCCTCGTTCCCAAGCTGAGCTTGGGAACGCACCCATCTTCGAAGCTGAGCTTCGCCACCCCACGCCCCGCCAGACTGCCCCCCGGAAAACCCCGCGGCCCGCCCCTTCTGCTCTCTGAAAACTACGTTCTCTTGTCGTTTCATCGCTTCCCAAAGTATGACGCCGGTTGAACCGCCAGCCCAGGAACCCCGTCCGGATCTTCGTCCCGATCCGGCTCCCTGCTCGCAGGCGACTGCTCCACCGCCACGCTCCCCGCCTCCGCCGCGCCATCCACCCCTTGAACCATAGCCACCTCTGTCGCATCAGCCCCGCTTCCCGCAGATTGGCTCGGAGACGCTTCTCTCTCCGGCACATCGGACGCTTTGGCCACCTCTCGAATCGCCTCCACCGACGCACCGGCACCACGCGCAGTGACCAAAGATGGCGATCCATTCCCCCCGCCCGTGTCTGCCGCTCCCCCACCATTCCCGGGCACCCCCTTCGGCGTCTCCGCCCCCCCGCGCTCTCTCGCCGCCGCCAACGCGCCATGGTCGGCGCGGTCCGCGCCGACCGCCCGCTCCGGCCCGGCTGACTCCTTGACGGGGGCCGCACCCGCAAGCGTCTCCTCCTCCACCCCTGCCGCTGCCGGACGCACCGCTTCGCTTGCAACCCGTCCGCGCAACCGCTCCCAGCCGCCCCATCCGAACTGATAAAGGCAGGCCCCCAGCACCAGCACCGCCGCCAGTCGCTTCAACCCGGCAACAGCATCCGCCGATTCCGCTGGCTCAGCTTCCGGCGTTTCCATCAGACGCGTTCCGAAACTCGGAACTGGCTCATCAATCGGAATAATAACAGGGGGCGCGGGCGGCAATTCGCGCTCCGCCAGGATCACCATCGTTGCCTTGGCCGAAAGCACCTCTGCCAGCGGCTTCCACTCCGGCATCCCTTCCGTACAGGCCAGGTCCTCCATCGAAAACTCCTTCTGACGCACCCGCGCGAAAATCTCATCGCGCGTGAACGGCCCGGAATTTTCTCCGTCTTTGTAAATGTAAATTTCCTTCATTGTGACTCCTGCTGGCTCATGAACCTTGCGTGGCGGTGGAAACTGAAAAATGAATAGCCAGCGACATGGGCGTCGGCTCAGTCAGAAAACTTGGCTCTTTGCTCACTGCTTTGTGTGTCGCCCTAGAGCGGGCCGAAGATTGAACTTCGGCCCGCTCGTTGGTTCAGAACCAATCTTGCCATGACTCATAGGAATCATGAATCTTGAGACCCCTATGCCCCCATATTGTGTGTCAATTTTCAAGAGTTGACGCCGCCCCTTGGACGCCGCCCCTTGGAGTTGACGCCGCCCCTTGACCCCGCCCCCACTATGTCTCTCTGACGTTGGCGTTTCGTGCCCTCTGGAAGAAAATAATTGCAGAGTTTATAAATACTATAATCCACGCAATGCTCTCTCGCATTTTAATCGAACTGACGTTATTGTCTTTAGCGAGCATGCTCACTTGGCGGAGCAGTTCTGGATAATCCAGGACTCCGAATTGTGCATCATCCCACCCAACTAAGCCAGTATACAAATCGGATGCGCTTGTATTGGATACAGACAGATAAAATATCCCTTTTAGTTTATTTTGTTTACCCTCAGCGGCATACGAATTTATGTATGTTCCGTAAGGTCGCCCTTTATCGCTGATGTTTACATCATCTTTAGCGAGAATTCTCACTAAAGAATCAGAGGCTGCACGGTAATACGATGATTTCATTATGCGCATCGGGCGCACATGTAAGATCGCATCAGTGTTGCTTTGAGGGAGGCTTGATCGAAGCCGCTCAACCTTGACGACCTCGCCTTCAAACACTAAATCGCTTTTGGATATTAGATCGGAAAGAGGTTGCTGCAGAACAGGCACTGCAATCAACTTTATCGAAAATAAAAAGAAAATAACAGCAAACATTTTATGTCGGTTTATTCGCATGTAAGCCCCCCTATATTTGGAGTTGGCCAATTTAAAGTGAAATTATTGATGTAATCCAAAGCGCTGGCTGCCCATCCATTATCGGTGTAGCTCCAGTAGTTGTTTAGATTCCCGGTCGCTACGAATGCAGGGTTGCTGTTATGCAGTTGGTTATCTTGGCATAGTTCCAGGTGTTGATAGCTCGCGTACGCAAAATCCCATAACTCGCCCTCCATTTTGTAAATCTGAGTATCGGCTTGTGATAAATTACAGTATACACCTGTTTGCAAAGTTAAGGTGCGGGATGTATATTCATCGAATACTTTACTAACAATGAGTTTTTCAATTTCTAAGTGCTGATATTCATGCGTCTTGACGCGATCGCAAAAGCCTTGCGACACGGTTCCGCTTTTCCCGGTTAGATCAGAGATAAGACTGGTTCCGGAAGAGCATGGAATCGTAATTTGATAAGATACGGATACAGTGCGGGCAGATATCGTTGCGTATCCTTGTTGATTTGTGCATTTTGGGCAAGTGTTCCCAGTAAGGATGCGGGTCGAAGTTTCCTGCGGTGTTGAGGTTAGGGTGTGAGAAAACGATCCGCCGCCGCCTTGACTACTTAGTATTTGATCAAGGGGCAAGATAATATCTGGGCCAAGCGGAGTTACATCTGAGGCAGGTGTTGGTGTGCTAAATGCCGAGAGAGCTAATGAGAAGCAGATTAATAGTGTTTTATATTTGTGTTTCATTGTTTTGTATTGTTTGCTGACTGAGTGGACTATTTCCGAAAAAGATTAAGCGGTTGCTGATCACGCACTATCCTTGGGGTGCTTTTCGGTTTATCAAACGTTTCCAGCGAAACAACCTCGACACGATCTGGACGGATTACCACCAGTGTCGTGCCAGTGAGGTCGTTGAGAAAATAGTTTAGTGAATTGACTTTAGAGATATCGATCATCGCGATTGGAACATTGCCAATGGCGTCCGGTTCTATTACAAAAGCTGTTCCCGTGCGGTAGAGCATAGCAGGCCCGTCCCAAACGTATTCTTCCATAATATTTCGGTTGACAGCGTCCTGTTGTAGATTGGGTGAATTTTCCTCTGGGCACGTTCCGCAAAAGTCCGAAATCATTTTACCAACGGTTTTGTCCCGGTGAGTTGCTACAGTACCAGTCGTGGCGGTGAAGGTGGCTTTAGGGATTGTGCCTTTAACAGCAGTTTGCCCGTCTGGGTAATAGTCATACCCAATATGGTTGCCATCAGGCATGGTGATGGCGATCAATTTATCGAAGAACCCGTAAATACGGCTTTGGGACTGTCCAGAGGCGGTTTGCGAGACAAGACGACCCGCCGCATCGTATTGGAACGCGGTGGTCCGGTTGCCGGTGATCGAGGCGCTCAGTTGGTTGGCGCGATCGTAGGACATTGTCGTCGCTTCTCTGTTCTCGAATTTGGCGAGCATGTTGCCGGCTGGATCGTATTGGTAGCTTTCGAGCAGCGCGGAATCAAGGCCCGAGGCGGGCTGGGTGTTGGCTGCGGGAATGATGGCTTTGGGCACAGGGTCACTCTTTCGCACGGTCAGGAGCTGGCCGCTGGGGTCGTAACCGTAGGTCTGCTTCTGGCCGTTCCAGGTGCGGCTCAGGAGCTGCCCGGCGTTGTCCCATTCGTAGGCGAGCAGGAGCGGCTTGACGAGCGGGCCGCCGGTGAGTTCCAGCCGGGTCTGGCGACCGAAGCTGTCGCATTCGTATTTTGCGGCGATGCCGTTGCCGTATTTGCGCCCGGAAAGCCGCCCTTTGGCGTCGTATTGGTAGCGGCAGACGCTCACGCCGTTGCTCTTGAGTTCCAGCAGGTGGCCCTTGAGATCGTAGGCGTACTCGGTCTGCTGGAGCAGCCGGTAGGCGGAAGGGGCTGCGGCGGGTTTGGCCGCGTTTGCTGAAGGCTGGGGCGCGGCGATTTTCTCGGAGAGCGTAACGGAAGTTTTCCGACCCTGTGCGTCCCAGCCGTACCGGACGACGCGCTTGATGCCGCCGCGCGTAAGCTGGCGGGCGATGACCCGGCTGGCCTCGTCGTAGAACAAGGTGACGCTATTGGTGGGGGTGCTGATGCGTTTGGGACGGCCCAGGGCGTCGTAGGAATAGAGGATCTTTTCCCCGGGCGCGCCGTAGTCGATTTTCTTGAGCCGACCCTTCTCGTTGTAGGTCTGGGTGACGGTCTGGACGCCGTTGGTGCGTTTGACCAGCCGGCCTTCATTGTCGTAAGTCCAGGTGAGCGTCTGGCCGAGCGGGTTCTTTTGTTCGATCAACCGGCCTCCCAGGTCGTAACGGAATGTGATCCGGTTGCCGTTGCCGTCGATCTGCGCGGTGCGGCGCCCGGCGTCGTCGTATTCGTACCGGGTCACGGTGCCGTTGGGCTGGTGCTCGGCGATGAGGTTGCCCCGAGCGTCCCGCTCGATGCGGGTGGAGCGTCCGAGCGCGTCGGTCTGCCCGGTGACCGCCCCGTTGGCATCGCGCTGGCAGGTGGTGACGGTGACACCGTTCTGCTTGGCGGCGGCGATGTTGCCGGCGGGATCGTAGGTGTATTCCGTCACCTGGCCGTCGGGCTGCACTTTCGATTTCACCCGGCCGTTGTCATCGTAAACAATCGTCTGGCGCTGGTCGCCTTTGACGACTCTGTTGAGCCGGCCAAAATCATCCCGGTACATGGCGGTCTGCACTCCGGCGGAATCGGTGATGCTCTCGGGCTCGCCGCGTCTGTTGTAGGCGATTTTCGTGATCTTGTTGCCCGGCTCAGTGCGCGAAAGAACGCGCCCGGCTCTGTCATACTCGATGGCCGCGACCAGATCCCGCCCGCCTTTGGCATTGGCGCGCAGGATGCGAACGGGTTTCTCGAACACCGGGTCGTCCGCCTGGGAGGCCACGACGGGAATCGGGTATTCGTAGTAGGTGCTTACGCCGGCTTCGTCCCGGCTCTCGATCAGGTTGCCGGTCTTTTTGTCGTAGAAATTTTCCAAGAGCACCCGCTCATTCTTCTCGACCCGGCGCAGCTTGCCGTCGTGCTTGCGCCCCGGCGCGCGGAAGTAATATTTGACCAGTTCCTCTCCTCCGGAATTCCGGCTGGTTTCGACCCCTCGATTTTGCGCAAACCCATAGCTTTGCCACCCGCCCAAACGGTCGTGAGCCGTGACCGCGCCATTTTCGTAGGTGTAAGAATACACGCCGTCATCTGCGAGCCGCCAATAGCCGGCCTTGTTCTTTTCCGCAGGGTCGTTGGGCGGCGGCTCGCCTTTTCCATACTTGACGAATTGACTTTTGAAAACCAACGGGGCGCCGCCGGGAACAGCGAGCGAAGAAAGCAACCCGTCCCGAGTGTACTCAAACTTTTCCGGGTCGCGCAACCCGGGCCGGTTCAAAGAAAGCAGCCGACACTCCTTGCCGTTTCCGTAGGCGAACTGGTATTTGGTTCCGTTGACGGCGAGTTCCACCACGCGATCATTACCCTGCCGGGTAAGCGTCAAAACAGTGCGCCTCTGGTTGGACGCGGTGTCGCTAAACGTGATTTGGGTGAGATTGCCTCCCGCAGCTTCATACTCAAGCTGCCGACCCGTGGGCGCATGGACCGTCGCCAGGCGTCCGTTTCGGTACACGTATTCCCAGCCGTCCCGGCTGGTAATGGTGGTCAGCGGGCCGAGGACTTTTCCCAGATAATTGTGGTCGCCATCCGCGAAAAACCCCGCCTTGCTTTTCTTTGCAAACAGGCCAACGACGCTCCCCGAGGGAAGGGTCCAAACCAACACGCCTTTTCCGCGCGGCAGCACAACGCTTTCAAGCTGCGGACAAAACCATTTCCCGCCAAAAGCCCCCAACTCCGAGCGGCTGGAGAAATAAACCAGTTGCAGCGGGAAAGTGAACTCCGGCGAAATGGTTACCGTGGCGAGGGGCCGGTCCACCATCCACGCGGACGGCGGCACCACCGAGCCGACCCGCGGCGGCTTGAACTCCCACTCCACCGCGCCAGCCGGGCAGACCCCGAGCAGCGACAGTAGCAGCCAAGCCCGGCAAAGCCTCGCGCCCAACGGCTTTCGCGCCTCACGGTACGAACACCCAATTTGTTTGGAGCCGCCATTATTCTTCGACCGGCTCCGTGTTGTTTTTGTCAATATTTCCATTACCAAATCCTTCGAAATCCCGGAACACATGCCCTTTGTCCGGTGTGATAAATGCTTATCAGGAACCCCCCGATGCGGTCAAACGGGAAACAGCGGAAAAACCCCAGCAGCACTGGAATCAGGGATTCCCCTATCCGATGCCATGCAGACCGAAACCAACGGCTATCTTGATTCCCTCGAATATCAAAAATAGAGGCGATGCGACGTTCGACCTCGCAATGAAGGGGTTGCCAAAGGCGTCAGCGGCCCGATCCCCACCCGGCCAGGGGCGTTCAACTCTTCCGGGCAGCCTTCTTACCGGCGTGCTTGTTGCCTGCCGTGTATTTGACCGCTCGGCGTTTGGGCTCGATTTTTTCGATCCCCATGCCGCTCTTGAGTTCGGTGATCTGGTCGCGCAAGAGAGCCGCCTTTTCGTATTCCAGGTTGCCGGCCGCGTGCATCATTTCGTCCTCCAACTCGCGCAACAACTCGCTGACGCTGAAGTTCCCGCCCGCTTCGCGCACGACTGATTCCTCCATCTCGCGCCCCTTGAGAATCGTATGGAGGCTCTCCTGCACGGCGCGCTTGACGCTGGTGGGAGTGATGCCGTGCTCGGTGTTGTACTCCATTTGTTTGCCGCGCCGGTAATCGGTGATGGCGATCAGCTTGGCCATGCTCTTGGTCACGGTATCGGCGAAAAGATAGACTTCCCCATTCACATGACGCGCGGCGCGGCCCGCCGTCTGGATAAGCGAAGTCTGGCTGCGGAGATAGCCCTCCTTGTCGGCGTCGAGGATGCAGACGAGCGAAACCTCCGGAAGATCCAGGCCCTCCCGCAGCAGGTTGATGCCGACCAGGATATCGAACTCCGCCGCGCGCAACGCCCGCAGAATTTCGACCCGCTCGATGGTGTCGATGTCCGAGTGCAAATAGCGAACCTTCAGCCCGACGTCGCGCAGGTAATCGGTGAGGTCCTCGGCGGTCCGCTTGGTCAACGTGGTGATCAGCACGCGCTCGCCGATTTCCGTGCGTTTGCGGCAGAGCTCGATGGTCTCATCGATCTGGTGCTGGAGCGGGCGAATGGCGATCTGCGGATCGAGCAATCCGGTCGGGCGGATAATCTGCTCGGCGATCAAGCGCGCGCCGGGCGTGTGGACGTCGAACAGCTCCGGCGACTGATCGGTGCGGGAAAGCTGAAGTTCACCGGCGATGGCGGCGGGTTCGGGTTCCGCTCCGTTGTTTTGATTGCGTTTGGTCGCGATGAATCCCGTGTTGCCGACAACGCTATTGCGCATTTCAAACTCAGCCGGAGTTGCGCTGACGTAGATCATCTGGTTCATCATTTCCATGAACTCCGGGAAATTGAGCGGGCGGTTGTCCATGGCGCTCGGCAGCCGGAATCCGTAATCGACCAGCACGCTCTTGCGGGAGCGGTCGCCTTCATACATGCCGCCGATCTGCGGGATCGTGGCGTGCGACTCGTCGATGATGCAGAGGAAATCGCGCGGAAAAAAGTCCAGCAGCGTAAACGGTCGCGAGCCGGGCGGACGGCCCGAGAGATGGCGCGAGTAATTTTCGATCCCATTGCAGAATCCCATCTCCTGCATCATTTCGAGATCGAACTCGGTGCGCATCTTGATGCGCTGCGCTTCCAGCAGCTTGCCCTGGCTCTCGAACCAAATCACCCGCTGATCGAGTTCCTCACGGATGGTCCGCATGGCGGTCTGGAGTTTGTCATACGGCGTCACGAACTGCTTGGCCGGATAGAGCGTGAGAACGGTGAGCTGGTTCTGGAGCTGCCCGGTGAGCGGATCGAACATCGAGATTCGGTCGATTTCATCCCCGAAAAACTCGATGCGGACCGCCTCCTCATCCGCGCTTGCCGGATAGACCTCCACCACGTCGCCGCGCACCCGGAACCGGCCCCGGTCGAAGGCGATGTCGTTGCGCTCGTAGAGCATGTCCACGAGCTTCGCCAGGACGGCTTCCCGGGTGATCTGCTGCCCGAGTTTCAAGGTCAGCAACATGTTCAGGTAATCCTCTGGCGATCCCAACCCGTAGATGCACGAGACGCTGGCGATGACGATCACGTCCCGCCGCGAAAGCAGCGAGGAAGTGGCCGAGAGCCGCAACCGCTCGATCTCGTCGTTGATGGACGAGTCTTTCTCGATGTAAGTGTCCGTGCGCGGGATGTAAGCCTCGGGCTGATAGTAATCGAAATAGCTGACGAAATATTCGACGGCGTTGTTGGGAAAGAACTGTTTGAACTCGCTGTAAAGCTGCGCCGCCAGTGTCTTGTTGTGCGAGATAACCAGCGTGGGCCGATCCAGGTCCCGCAGGACATTGGCCACCGTGAAGGTCTTTCCCGAACCGGTGACGCCCAGCAGGGTTTGATGCCGGTTGCCTGCCGCCGCCGACTTGGCCAGCTTGGCGATCGCCTGGGCCTGGTCGCCCATGGGCTGGTATTGGGACGCGAGTTCGAAAGCCATAACAGCCCAACATAACCGGCACCGACACAAGTGGCAACGCAGGAGAAGAAGACGCGGGGAGCGGGGGCGCAGGACGGGAAAG
>SESF01000240.1_pt1 | contig 10853 bp, 7 predicted proteins | sample 3171521 | NCBI WGS metagenome assembly SESF01 (sample SAMN10866945, study PRJNA518727) | freshwater metagenome | biome: subpolar coniferous forest; feature: holomictic lake; material: water; isolation source: holomictic Lake 227, 6 m and 8 m depth | place: Canada: near Kenora, Ontario | collected...
AGGCAGGGGAAGGCTGTTCTAATTAAACCAATAACTCAATTTCAAAACCAGTGCCCGGTTTCGCGGACTCCAATCATCAATGAAATAGTTTCCGGTGTAAACGATAAAAAAGTCGGATACCGGCTTGTACCTCCATTGAAATCTCATGTTCACGTTCATGTTTTTGATCTGTTCGTTATACTGAACGAAGGTTGAAAAAAACACTTTATCACTCAGTGTCAGGTCCATTTTTGGCCCCAGCAATAGAAATTTGGCATGCTTGAATTCAGGAGAAAGTAAAATGTCGTTGTACGAAAAGTTGAGCGTCATATTCAAATAGGGCTGAAACCGATATGTCATGTGACCTTCGATCAGGCTGATGTTTCCGTTGAAAAAGCTGCCGGTTGCAGCCGTGGCTGCGTAATTGAAAACTGCACGGGTATCCGAAAAATACTCGAGAAAAACTACCCGGTAATTGTAATCTGTACCTTTCTTCAACACAGCATCACTGATGTGTGTCGGATCAAAATCCTGTTGCAAATACGTATAGAAATCCTTTATTCCACCATCCAGAATACTGCGGTTTTTAAATTCCAGCTTGTACAGCAACATATTTACATGGTCTATTTGCTTGAAATTCGGATCGAAATAATAGGATGCCTCTGTTACAATTCCATGGCTGACAACTAATTTATTAGGAATCCAAAGAAAACTGAACTGCGGATCGAATAAATTATAGCCTTTACGCTGCACATATCCTACCTCGGCGTCATAGTTTTCGCCTACGCTGGTCTGATTTAACGCTGCATGTATCCTGCGGGTATTGTAAGCAAGCGATGCTCCCTCTGCAAATTGTTTTCCGGGATTTACCGGGCTGAATGAACGGTGATAAAACAATTTGCCACTCCATGCATTGTTATTGCTGGCCAGGTTGTAATCGATACCGGCAACCCGATTGAAATTACTGCCTTCAGGCTCATTGGCATACTCCTTGTTAACCAGAATCACCCCGATATTCGAACGCGCAAATATTTTACGCTGCAGTGCGGCAACAAAAAAATTACGGGAAAGTTGGTCCTCAGTCTGCTCTGTCTGCATATCAAGTACTCCCAAACGCCAGTTGTTTCCCAGCTTTCCACTTAGCCGGGCACCTCCCAAAACCGGAGCATCAAGTCCGATCCGTCTGGAAAAGAATGGAGTCACATTAGCAAATCCATAATTCGAAAACAGGTCACTGTTGTCCAGAAAAAATTGCCGCTTTTCAGGAAAAAATAATTCAAAACGGTCGAGATTGGTCACCTGCTGATCGACTTCAGACTGCGAAAAATCGGGATTGTACGTCAGGTCGAGGTTCATTGAGGTGCTGATTCCAAGTTTGGCATCAAAGCCGAACTCTTTTTTGTAATGGGTTTTACTGTCGGTTTCGTAGTTTGCAGATGAGCTGCCAAAAACATAAGGAATAACTGAAAACATCATTTTTGATTTGGGCAGCGGCTGATCCCATTGTAAAATTCCGGTATAGGCAAGGCTGGCTGTTGGAAACTGGCGCGGAACCGGCGCCCATGCAGACTTTTCATTGGTTTTCAGATCGAGCCGGCTAAAATTGACGTACCATTTATCGGTTCCTGACTTAAATCGGACAGAACGAAATGGAATCTTCATCTCAGTCACCCAGCGATCAGGATACTGTGTGGTTTTTGAATCCCATTTGCAGTCCCAGTTCAGGTTAACTCCACTGCCATTCGACATGGTTCCGTCCCATTTTGCCCCGGAAGCCGATGCCCCGAAAGAAAATCCATTGATTTGATCACAAAAAGTATCAAAAAACACGAGCACGTTGTCGTTATTTCCAAAGATAAAATCACGCCGGAACGATTCCACAATCCGCTTACCGGGTACTGTGTCGAAAAAAGTAATACCCAGGTAAAAAGCCTTGTCATCATAGGTCATCACCACTTCAGAAGGTGATTTCGCAAAACCTGTATCAACCGGCAGAACCAAGCGAAAATCTTTGGCTTTTTCAGCTGTTTCCCAATCAGGCTCGCTGATTAATCCATCAATTTTAATAGGCGCCGTAGCTTTTTTGATGTGAAGAGTATAGTTTTCGTTGTTTTTGTGAACAACTGAATCATTGGACAACTTTTTAATGCCGGGGAAATGCTTTTGTGTAGAGTAGGAAAAGAAATTAACAAGTAAAAGCAAGATAAACAAAACGGATTTCATCAATTGAATTTAGGTTTTTGGTGTATTTAGGTTGTCAAAAGTACAAAAAGCATTCACACCACAAAACGGGAAGTTCAAGTGCCAGATAAATCAGTCATTCAAACTCATTATCTATTACAGTTATTTGCCGGCAACTTTCTCCAATTCAACTTTATATTCTTCAGGCTGATAAAGCAATACCACATCGCCTTCCCGGATATCATTTTTGACCACGCAGAACTGCTCGTTTTCGGCCACCACCTGAATTTGAAGTTCACTAATCTTTCCGCTCTTTTTCAGGTAAATAACTGCCTTTCCTTTTTGCGAGAAAATAGCCTTTTTAGGTACCAAAAGCTGGTCATGATAGGAGGCCACGATGATATCACTGTTCGCATTCATGCCAGGTTTCATATCTTTATCCGAACGCTCAAAGCGAATGAGCACCCTGAAAACCTTCATGTCAAAATCCTGGTGATCTTCGCCAATATTGGCAATTTTAATCACCTTTCCATAAAACACTTTATCGGGCAGAGCTTCAATGGAGATTCGGACACTGTCACCTAATTCGACCTTCGAAATATCGATTTCCCTGACAAAAGTCTCGGTTATAGCTACCGACATATCTGGCAAAGTGGCAATGGAAGGCCGCCAGATATCAATCTGTGAATCTTTTCCGTATGCTTTCCCGTTCCGGTCTTTGGTAAACATGACGATCCCGTCTTCCGGAGTGGTTATGGTTGTTAAAACAAGTGCTGCCTGATATTTTGCGATCCGTTGATTACGATCGGCCACACGGTCCTCGTAACGGGTTACCTGAAGTTTAAGCCGGTTTCGGTCGAGTAAATAATTTCGCCTGATTTTATCCACTTCTATTTCGGCCTTTTCAAAATTCATCTGGGTTTTGCGCTGGTAGGCCTCCGATTCGTATTTCGACTGTTCCAAGTCAATTTTCAGGTATTCCAGATCGAGTTTGGCATTGTTGATGGCTTCCCGTTTTTGCGAGAGATTTACGGCACTGTCGAGCACAACATTACGCAGGTCGGCATCCATTTTTTCTTTCTCCTGCTGAATATCACGCATATTGGTCTGAAGTTGACTATCGTCAAGTTTAGCAATGTAATCGCCTTTCTTAACTGCTTTTCCCTCCAAAATTGCATCCGCTATTTTGAACTGATACACATGCAATTCCTCGTCACAAATAAGATCCGGCAGATTAATCTCGGTATATTTTTCGCCCTTCACCTCACCTTTGCAACTGACAACCACTTCGAGATTGCCTTTTTTTATTTTCTTTGATTTCTCGCTGCCCGGTTTTACCTGAAAAACCAGATAAGCCGCTATGATTAAAACAACTGCTGCAAAACCCAGGTAGATATATTTCTTTTTTTTGATCATGTCAGCCTAATTTTTTATGATTTTGTCATACTCGGCAGTCAGGTCCTCACCCTTCACAAAATCGTAAAGTGTAAGCATTCGCAAGCGGTAAAAATAACTCCAGTAGGTATTCACTGCCCCAATGTATGCTCTCCTTGCCGATTCGCGGTCGTTCCGTGCCTGATTCAACTTGATCACATCCACCTTTCCGATCAGAAAACGCTGAAAAGTAACTTCATAGCCTTTTTGAGCAACGGTGTCAGCCTTTGCGGCATTCCGAACCTGTTCAGCCTGAAGGTTAAACTCCATAACCGACTGAAAAACATTTTGTTCGAAGTCGATCCGTAACTGTTTAACGCGTGCATTAGCCACTTCACGGGTCGATTCGGCCATCAATAACCGGCCTTTCCGGCGACCCCAGTCCACCAACGGAACGCTCAACCCAATTTTAAACCTCTGGCTCTGATCCGGATTGTCATAAATAAGGTCGAAATTATCGGCTGACTGATTCAGTCCAAATGCAGCATACAAACTTGTATTTAGGCCAGTCTGCGATTTGGTCTGGGCAACTATACGGTCTTGCTCGAGCATTTGCTGTTCCTCATCCAGGATATCAGGATTATTCTTCAGGGCGCGTGAAAGTGCCTCATCGGCCAAAATTTGCAGTGTAGGAATCTTAGAAGGAACTTCACAATTAATCAGGGCTTCCTTATCCATTACGAGGTAAGAATTCAATCCCGACTGGGCGCGCTGAACTTCCAGTTTGGCCTTGTTCAAGGCCTGCTGCGAATTCAATTGTCCCAATTCCAGATTTAAAAGTTCGTCCTGGGTTACTGTTCCCACCTGAAAACGCCCCTTCCCTATTTTATAAAGCGTATCGGCATTTGCCATATTGTTTTGTGCAATCTTCAGTTGAATCTGAGCCTCAACCAGGTCGAAAAACATGGCAGTACTTTTCATAGCCAGATTTTCCTGCGACTGGATAAACGCTTTCTTTGCCTTCTCAAATTTTATAGGTTCAATCTTCGACTGCCATTTCAAAGCATTGTAACCGTTAAGATCCTGAGAATACCCGATATTAACGGGCGCTGCCTGAAAAGAAGTACTCACATCTCCACTTAAATTTCTCACCATTCCAAGTGTGGAATTCACAAAGAAACTTCCACCAGTCAATCCAACCTTTTGGTCTAACTGAAGTGACATATCCGAATTGAAATAATCCCGAAGTACGTACTCATCTTTCATGTTCACGCTGTTATATTGGAGCTTTCTGTAATGGTTGTAATCCAGCGGAGTTGTATTTAAATTCAGGCTGGGCAATTTATCGGCCTTGTAATACCTGTACTCCCAATAACTTGAGAGGTACATATTGTTATTCCGGAAAGCATCTAATGATTTCTGAGCAGCAATCTTAATGGCTTCCTCCAAACTAAGCCTGATTGATTCTTTTTGGGCCTTTACATTCTGAAAAACTCCTGGAATAAGAATGATCAGGATGATGATTATTTTCTTCATTTCGAATGATTTATTTGAATTTGAACTGGATTCAGGCACGTAGCGATTCAACAGGATCTTTATCCGCTGCACGTTTGGCGGGCATGTATCCAAACATGATTCCAACAAGCGCCGAAACACCGAAAGCAATAAAAATGCTGAACAACGAAACAATGGTTTTGATATCAAAAACCGCAGTGATAATCTTCGATAGTGCTACACCAAGAATGATTCCGATGATTCCGCCGGAAATACTGATCAGAGTTGATTCTGCAAGGAATTGAGCCACGATGTCTTTACGTGAAGCACCAATGGCCTGCCGGGTTCCGATTTCGCGGATACGTTCCATCACCGAGGCCAGCATGATGTTCATAATGCCAATACCGCCAACAATGAGCGAAATACCGGCAATCGCTCCCAAAACAATATTGAATATCTTTTTTGTTCGCTGTTGCTGTTTCAGTAATAATTCAGGAATGGTAACCTCGAAATCGTACAATCCCGAATGCCGGCGTAACAGTATTCGCTTCACAATATTGGCCGTTGAACCCAATTGCTCGGTTTCCTTTACCTGAAGAATGATTTTATCAAGCTGATTGGGATTTTTGTCATCAGCAGTAGTTTTGGATGTGGTTTCTGCCATCCTGCGACGCGCACTCGACCGTTCTACCTCATCAGCACGAATCAGAGCCCTGTTTTTAAAACGCATCAGGATGGTTTGTGCCGGAATAAAAATTTTATTGTCCGAACTGCTGATTCCCATCTCGTCGGAAGCAGAGGCTGTAAAATCACGTCGTTCGACCACTCCCACAATTTTCAGCCAGATCTGACCACATTTGATGTGTTTTCCTATTGGATTTTCCTGATTGAAAAATACGGTTTTAATGTTGTCGCCAATCACGCAAACAGGCAACCCTGCTTCCGACTGCAAACGGTTAAAAACCTCACCCGACTGAAGGCTGATATTGAACAGGCTGAAGTAATTCGTATTGACCCCTTCGAGTACTACCGGTTTGCTTTTGCCATCGATGATGGCTGAATAATTGTACGAAATAACCGGGCTGAGCATGTTCACTGTTGGTACAACTTCCTGAATGGCTTGTAAATCCAGCAAAGTCAATCCCCGGGAAAACTTTTTAGCTCCGGCTTTTTCATTCTGACTGTCCGAAGTGTTTTCGCTGCCGGTTATTTCGGTAGGTGTGATAATAATATTATTCACGCCAACCATTTTAATTTGTTCCAGAATTTCCTGTTCGGCTCCATTTCCGATGGCAAGCATGCTGATTACGGCAGCTACACCGAAAATAATGCCCAAAGCAGTTAAAATCGACTTGAGTTTGTTGTCAATAATAGCCTCAAAACCAATGACTATATCATGAAAATATTTTTTAAAAATCATCTTTTTCGTTTAATTTATTGAGAACATTATTTGACTTGCATCATGACCGGCATCATCTGTCCCTGACCAACAGCAGGCATGGGTTCAGGTTGCTTTTTAAGCATTTCCTGTCTTTCTTTTTCGGCAAGAACTTTGGCATTTTCCTTTTCCTTTTTAATCTCCTTATAGATATCAATACCTGCAAGTTTCAATTCTGCCGCGTTGGCCGGTTCAGTTAGCCAAACCACATCGTCAGCTTTCAGCCCTTTTTTCACGAGTACCGTATTCTCGTTTTCGTCACCCAGCCAAACGATCTGTTTTACTGGCTTTTCCTTCCCAACGTAAACGAACTTCATGCTGTCGTTTTCAAAAATGGCATCGGTCGCAACCATGAGGGTATCGGCAAATGAGCCTGCTTCGATGGCATTGCTGGTGGTCATGGCCGGTTTTAATTCCTTGTCTTTTTCGAAGATTTTTATTTTCACCTCGAAAACCTTAGCATCACTGTTTGGCATGGCCTGACCAATATTTGCCACGGCAATGACCTGACCTGACAATTGTTTTTCAGGAAAAGCATCGATACCAACTTTTACATTCTGTCCGACTTTCACCTTCGAAATATCTATTTCATTAATATAGGTTCTCGAAATCAGGTTGGTCATTTCGGGAATGGTAGCAATAACCGAATTATAAGGTCCAACCTTGGAACCAGTTTTAATAATTTCGCCCCACGGAAATTTGAAATAGGTGATAATTCCGGCTTTCGGGGCATTGATTTCAAGCGAATTAAACAGTTTTTTAAGTTCCTGCGAACGTTCCAGTACTTGTCGGTAGCTGATGTATTTCCGGTCGACACGATTTTCTTCCTGTTGTTTTTTCAGCACATATGCTTTTTGTTCCTGCTCTAAACGGCGTTTGGCCTTATCCAGATCCATACTTGCTTTTTTCTGAATGGACGGAGATTCATAGACCGATTCCTCCATGATGATCTTTTTTTCAGCCTGATCCAAACGGGCATTAACAATCACATCGCGTTGATTGCTCAGGTTAAGGTTAGAATCGATTTTACTGTCCTCAAATTCCGATGATGTCCGATCCATCTCGTCCTGAGCTAATTTGATCTGTTCCTCAACGGCAGTATGATCGAGTGTGGCGACATAATCACCCGAATCGACCAGGGTGCCTTCGTCCACCATGTGGGTAATTGTGAGTTCCCAAATGCGCAGATTTCGGTCTTTCAACTTTTCCGGAATATTGATGGATTCGGATTTTTCGGATTCGAGCTGACCGGATGAAAAGACAAAGGCATTAAAAGTGCCCCGTGACACCTTCACGGTAATCTGGCTGAAATCAGTTTCTCCTTTCCGGAGAAGAAAAAAAAGTAGAAGCAGCAAAATTGCAGAACTGGCTATAATCAGGATCTTTTTGATATTCATGGTTCAAAATTATCAGGTAGTTTTAGTTGGTTTATCTTAAATTGAAGAACGAGCACAAAAATAGATCTTTCTTTTGACTCGGCAGATTTTATTTTGTTCATTTCAAACCGGAAAGTCTTGTTTTCATCCAACCGTGCGGCTCGTTCAACAATAATGCCAAATAGGTATTCAAACTATTTGTTTTGTTACATCTCTCATTTATATAAAATATGTTTCAAAGTCTTCACAATCTATTCAGGCATTATGAATTCTTTTGATTCTTTTTGATTTTTTAAGCCCGAAATAGTGTACTTTTATTGTAGTAATCCAATACGCTATGCGATATAATCTATTTCTGGTTTGTCTCTTTTTTATTCTGAATGGCTATTCTCAGAATACAGGGCGGATTCTGATTTCCGGAATTGTGTTGAGCAGCGATTCTGTTCCTGTTCAAGGAGCAGCTATTATCAATGTTCAAACCGGCAAATTAATACATACCGATAAAAAAGGTTTTTTTCAGTCTGAATTTGCTGTGAAGGATTCGTTGCTCATCTATCACATTGCATACAAAAAGATGTTTGTGAACAAAAATGACAACCGAAAATATTTTGTACTCGAACCGGAAATACATGAATTATTGCAGGTTGATGTTTTGGATAAAAGCAAACAAGAGAAGAAATATCTCGACAGCACAATGATTCAAATCAATCAACTTGCTCCAAAAGAGAAACTTACAGGTTACGACAAGAAATCGACCATGACCTATTTTATTGAAGAGAATGGTTCTCATACCAGAGGATTCAGCCCATATTTCGGACCAACGTTTAAGTTTAACTTTGGAAGGAATACGAACAATGTGATCAGGCGCGAACAAAAGCGCCAGCTAAAAGAAATGACTTCTCATTACCATTTGGTAAAAACAGAAAAGGGAAAAAGTCAACAGTAATTTGAAAAGAAAATTAAGCGTAAAAAAAGGTCAGCACGATTATCGAACTGACCTTTTTTCGTTTTTCAGACAATCAATGATTTTATATCCTGAATAATATTTTGTGCAAGTTGTTCGGCCTCAGTCATCGAAGGAGCTTCAGCATATATCCGGATAATCGCCTCAGTATTCGATTTGCGCAGATGAACCCAGCGGTCGGCAAAATCAATTTTTACACCATCAATGTCAGTCACTTGTTCCTGACTGTATTTTTCTTTCATCTGAACAAGAATGCCATCCACATCAATTTCAGGAGTGAGTTCAATCTTATTTTTTGAAATAAAATAATCGGGATAAGTTTTCCGCAATTCCGAACATTTCATGCCTGATTTAGCCAGAAGTGTCAGGAATAGTGCAATTCCAACCAGCGAATCGCGGCCGTAATGCGATGCAGGATAGATAATTCCGCCGTTTCCCTCGCCACCAATGACAGCATCCGTTGCTTTCATTTTGGCCACCACATTCACTTCGCCAACTGCCGCAGCGGAATAAGTTCCGCCATGTCTTTCGGTAATGTCGCGCAAAGCACGTGAAGAGGAAAGGTTGGAAACCGTATTTCCGGGAGTCTGACTCAAAACGTAATCAGCAATGGAGACCAGCGAATATTCTTCGTTGAACATCGATCCGTCTTCGCTGATAATTGCCAGTCGGTCCACATCCGGATCGACCACAAAACCAACATCCACACTGTTTTCGCGAATGATTTCAGCGGTTTCAACCAGATTTTCAGGAAGCGGTTCAGGAGTATGGGCGAAATGTCCGGTGGCATCGCAGTTGATTTCAACGATTTCGGAAACGCCCAATGCCCTGAGTAATGTAGGAATTACAATTCCCCCAACAGAATTTACGGCATCGATTGCTACTTTAAAATCGGCATTCCGGATGGCATCCACATCAACCAGCTCCAAAGCGAGGACCTGTTGAATATGAATATCGGTATAATCTTTGGCAAATACCTCTCCCAAATCATCCACTCCGGCAAAACTATAGGATTCGTTTTCAGCAATTTCCAGAACAAGAGCACCTTCTGCAGCATTCAGGAATTCACCATCCTGATTGAGCAATTTCAATGCATTCCACTGTTTCGGATTGTGACTTGCAGTGAGAATAATTCCTCCCTGTGCATTTTCTTCCTTAACGGCAATTTCCGTAGTTGGAGTTGTTGCCATGCCGAGGTCGACCACCATACAGCCCATTCCTGAAAGAGTTGCCACTACGAGCGATTGCACCATCGGACCCGAAATGCGGGCATCGCGCCCAACCACGATGGTTGTCGATTGTCCGACATGTTGCTGTTTCGCCCATTCTGCGTAAGCGGCAGTATATTTTACCACATCAAGCGGACTTAAACCTTCGCCCGGTTTTCCACCTATGGTTCCACGAATTCCTGAAATTGATTTAATCAGAGTCATAACTGTTATTTTTTCTGAATTGAAAGTTCGACTGCCATCATGAATGATGACTCAAGTGCAAATATAGGGAGTTCGCCTCTAAAAATTCAGGAGGAAAGAAAAAGAAATATATTGATGCGCTTGGGCTTTAGGAATATTATTTCTTTATTTTTGATGGTTACCAAACCTAATTCCGAAGTTTGAAATCATGAAACTAAACAAACGCCTGATCTTCATCACCCTCAGCGCCGCACTTGGCGGCTTTCTGTTTGGCTTCGATACCGCCGTAATCGCCGGAGCTACATCGGCACTCGAAAAACTTTACAACCTGGATAAATTCTGGCTTGGATTCACGGTTTCCATTGCGTTGATGGGGACCATCGTCGGCACCATGGTCGTTGGGAAACCAGCAGATTTATACGGACGCAGAAAAATTTTATTTTATCTCGCAGTTTTTTACGCGTTGTCGGCTTTGGGATGTGCCTTTTCATTCAGCTGGATTTCGCTGCTCTTTTTTCGCTTCCTTGGAGGTATTGCCGTTGGCGGTGTTTCAGTCGTTGGTCCGATGTATATTGCCGAAATAGCACCTGCCAAATACCGCGGCCGCTTGGTTGGAATGTTTCAGTTCAATGTGG
>SESF01032061.1_pt1 | contig 10847 bp, 9 predicted proteins | sample 3171521 | NCBI WGS metagenome assembly SESF01 (sample SAMN10866945, study PRJNA518727) | freshwater metagenome | biome: subpolar coniferous forest; feature: holomictic lake; material: water; isolation source: holomictic Lake 227, 6 m and 8 m depth | place: Canada: near Kenora, Ontario | collected...
TGAGGTGAACAGGGTATATATTGAAGAGAGATCATTTTTAGATATAATGAGCTGAGGCCGGTCAATGAACGTGAGGTCGGCGGGTCAGCTTTGGCGTGACGCCCTATTACCTCACCACAGGGGCGGATCGCAGTTTTTTGGTTAACGGCAACGCGGGGGATCGAGACTCGCCGAAATGAAGATTGTGACCGTGGCATCCCAAAAAGGCGGGTCCGGGAAAACGACGCTGGCGCGGACCATTGCGGTTGCCGCGGTTGGCTGTCGCTACACTGTGGCGCTGGTTGACACCGACCCTCAGGGCAGCTTGACCGACTGGTGGAATCGCCGCGACCGCGATGCGCCGGCCCTGATCCGCCAGGACGATGACCTTCCCGCCCTGCTCCAGCGGTTGCGCAACGCCGGGGATGGCCTCGTGATCGTCGATACGCCGCCCTCCGTGCATGGTTTTCTGCAGTCGGTGATCGATCTCTCTGATCTGGTCCTGGTTCCGGTGCGGCCGTCGCCCGACGATCTCGCCGCGGTCAAGGCGACGCTGCGCCTGCTGCAGCATCGGTCCTGGGCCTTTGTGCTGACCCAGGTCAAGGCTCGGACCCGGCTGGTTCAGGAGGCGGAGGCGCTGACCCGGCAACAGGCGACTTTGAAAAAGGAAAGCCTTCGCGTGCCGGCGGTCAAGCTGGATGCGCTGGTCAATCTGGTCGGTGAACTGGTGGTCAATCAGGCCCGGCTCAGCCAGATCGCGACCACGCTGGAGTCCCACGATCTAGCCAATTCGGTCGAGGAGGCCAATCGCCTCGCCGCCGATCTGCGGGATATCGTGCTCAACATCCGGATGATGCCGATCGGCACCACCTTCAGCCGCTTCACCCGACTGGTGCGGGATCTGTCCAGCGACCTCGGCAAGGAGGTCCAACTGATCACCGAGGGTGCGGAAACCGAACTCGACAAGACGGTGATCGATCGTCTGGTCGATCCGCTGGTGCATCTGATCCGCAATTGCCTCGATCACGGCATCGAGCCGCCGGCCGAGCGCGAGGCCGCGGGCAAACCGCGCCGGGGCACAATCCGGCTGGTCGCCCAGCACAAGGGCGACCGGGTCGTGGTCTCGGTCGGCGATGACGTTCGCGGGCTGAACCGCGAGCGCATCTATCAGAAGGGGCAGGAAAAAGGGCTGGTGCCGGCCGGCGCGGTTCTGAGCGAGGCCGAGTGCCTGGGCCTGATCTTTCATCCCGGCTTTTCCACCGCTGCCGCGGTCACCGATGTTTCCGGCCGGGGCGTCGGCATGGATGTCGTCAAGCGCGAGATCACGGCCCTCCGCGGCACGGTGGATATCGCGACCCGGCCCGGCGCGGGCACCACCATCTCGCTCGGGCTGCCGCTGACGCTGGCGATCATCGATGGCCTGCTGGTACGGGTGGCTTGCCACCGCTACGTCATTCCGCTCAGCGTGATCGAGGAGTGCCTCGAGCTTGCGGGCGATCACTTTGTCCTGGGCCGGAGCCGTAACGTCATCGCCTTCCGCGGCCGGACCATCCCGGTGATCCGTCTGCGCGATGTCTTTGAGATCACCGCAGATCCGCCGCCCTGGGAAGAGACCGTGGTCGCCAATGTCGGCGGCGAACAGATCGGCTTCGTGGTCGATCGTGTGATCGGCAACTACCAGACCGTGATCAAGTCCCTCGGGAAATTCTATCAGAAGGTCGAGGCGATCTCGGGCGCGACCATTCTCGGCGACGGCGATGTCGCCCTGGTGCTGGATGTGGCCGGGGTGCTGCGAATGGCCTCCGAGGACGGCGGCCGGGCGCGCCGTCCCGAGCGGCCGGCGCTGCCGTTCTGAGCGCCGCCTGCCCCCGCGGGGGCAGATCCGTCGTCAGGCCCGCGGCGTTTTCGAGTCCACAAAGCTGCGCAGCCGGCTGCTGACGGAAATCATGCCGCGGACTTCGCCCAGCACCTGATCCATCTCCAGCTGTTTTTGACGCAGCTTCGAGCGCAGTTGCAGGCGCTCCTGGGACGAGCGGCGCAAGGTGGTGTCGAGAACGCTGTGGGCGGTCCGCCACTCGGCGAGTTCCTCGGACTGGCGATCGAGTTCGGCCTTCAGCGCCTGATTTTCCGCGTCGAGTTGGCGCACCCGCTGACGCAGTTCGCGCGCCGTCTGGTCCCCGCGCTCGCCCGCCCGCGCCGCCCTCAGGGCTATTTGGGCCTGACGGAGCTGCCGCCGAACCACCTCCAGGTCCTCTTCCAGAGCCTCCGAGCGTGTGGTGCCGGCGAGAAGGTTGCCAAGGTCGATGAAATCCATCTCGGCCGCCGCCAAGAGCCGTCTCAACGACCGCAGCGCCATCAGCGCCTCCTGGTCGTTGGGGGAGCTGGCCAGGGCCAGCAGCTTCGACATTCGATCCATCTGCATGACAGGACGCCGTTGTGGGAAACCGGGCTTCCAGAGAGAATCCTTCACTTATCGTTTACTGTCAACGTAGTTATGCACCTATGTTCATCCAAAAACTGATGTGTGGCAATTTCGCAAACCTGCGGTCGCGGTCCGGTGTCTCTGCTGGTTGACCTCCGGGGCAGGGGCGGCATTTCTGTCGGAGCATCGGGGGTGTTGGGCAATATCCCGGGTTAAACGGGGCCACAGGCGATCACGCAGAATATCGTTGATTGGACATCTCCCGGTGTGCAAGCATGCGGCCGTCGCCGGTCTGTGCCTTTTTTGTATCCGATGCGTACCGGAGAGCCTTGTTAACCGGGCAATTTGTCGATGGATCGCAAGCTCCTAAAATTGACGCTCACCTCCGGATCTTCCAAGGTGTTTAACGGCCTGGCGATGACGAGGGCGCAGGCGGCGGCAGGCACGCTTTCTGACGAAAACTATCTATTTTCCGTCAAGGCGCTGAATTACGGTGTTTTCTTCAAGGAACCGACCGACAAGAGTTGGACCAGCAAGATCGATACGCCGGTCGATACCCTGCTCTATTTCCCCTATGATGCCGATAAGCTGACCGATGGCGGTGTCTCTGTATCCTTGAACGATCCCCGGTTCGAGGCGGTAATTCAGGAGTTCGCCCAGTCGTTCGGGACCGCAGCTCACAAGAACGCCTCGAATGACCGGGCAATTCTGTCCATTCTCAAGACCACGCCGTCCCTCGATCCTTATCTGCTTAAGTCGGCGTTCCAGACCAACGGCATCGAGGTCCCGCAGAGCTACCTCCAGATTTCCGACGAGGAATGGAACGCCATCCGGGAATACGTGCGCAAGAAACTCCACCCCATGATTTCCTTCGGCATCGACCCGAGCAAGGGCCGCAAAGCGGTCGACATCGATGCCCTGGTCGATAAGATCTGGGATGGAACCGATGTTTCCTGCCTGTTCCCGCTGCTGAATGTCTTGCAGATTCCGGACAGCCGGGCATCGGACGTGATTTTTTCCTGGAAGGGACTGACTTTTTTTGAATATATCTATCAGACTAAGACCAGCCTTATCCGGAGTTGCGCTGCTTGGCTGAAGGATTATTCAAGACCGGCTGGCGTTCTTCGCAGTGAAGATAAGAATAGAATGGATGTTCGTCGCGACGAAATCCGGCGCCAGATGCGAAAACATCTGCAGTCTGTCGTGTCAATTCTTGAGAGCTATCGGACAGGATACAACAAGCTCTTTGTTGAGAAGGCGGGGGCCGGGGAATTCCAAGAGTTTTTAGGAAATTGCGGAAAATATTATGTCGTTCTTGGCGGCTCCCTCAACCGTCTCGACCATGCCACTGAAATCATCAATCGGACCCTCAAGGAAGATTTTACCAGAACATTGGGGCTTGACGACCTCGACGACCTGTTTTCCTGCGTCAGCGATGTTCTGCGTTGACCACTGGCAAATTCGGAGCCGCCTCGATGCCCACCCCGACCCGCGATGACCGGCGAAAATCCCGCCGGCAGTCCTGTGAGCACGACTATTTGCAGGTCGACGACCGCAGCGCGGCGTTGGTCGACTGGTCGTTCGGCGGCCTTGGCCTCCGGTTTGACGGCGGTGTCGACCTGACCCTCGGCCAGGCGGTCACCATCCGCATCTTCGATGCCGTGAGCGACCGCTGGGAAGCCCTCGAAGGTGTGGTGCGCTGGATCGATCCCGACGGCATGGTCGGTGTCGCCTTTCGCGAGGCCGACCCCAGAGCACCGGCGATCCTGCTCCGATTGCTGGGCAGCAGCCTCTCGGGCGTCGACACCCCAGACCATCCGCCCGTCGCCGCGACGGCGCCTCAGACCGGCCCCCCGCCCGCCGCCGCCAGACCGACGGTGGTCGAGGCGGTCACTGAACCGCCGGCCGCCGCCCTCAGCGCGATCCTCCTTGATGAATTCGATACGGACGAAACGGCCGGCTGACCAGACCCGGGGGCGTGCCGACTGGACGGCGACCCCGAAACCATGCCACCCTGCCCGCCGGCCGCAGCTTGGTCGCCGTTCGCTGGCATCCAGGAAGAAGGAGGTTCCGATGTTCACCGCCATCGCCCTGCAACTCGGACCGTGGCTTGACCACGTCATCACCGGCGGCATCCTGCTCGCGACCCTGGCCTCGGCGTCAGTGGGGGCAATCGAGACCGGTAACATCGGCATCGAAACCCGCTGGGGCACGGTGGCGATGCAGGAACTCCAGCCCGGGCTCTACGCCGCACCCTTCGCCTCGGTCGACCAGTATTCGACCAAGGAAATCGCGGTCCTGATCGACAATCTGACCCCGAAGGCCGCCGACAATCTCTTCATCAAACACATGGACGTCACGGTCTATTACCGGGTCGTGCCCGGGCGGGTGGCGCCGCTGGTGGTGAAATATGCCGGCCAGAGCGAGGCCCTGCCCGAAACCGCGCGGGTGCTGGCGCCCTGCTACCGGCTGGTTCAGACCCTGGCCCGCAACGCCATATACCAGGAGGTGGCGATGATCAACAGCCTTCAGGTCCACCAGCAGCGCGAACAGATCAGCGCCCACGTCCAGACCCGCCTGCAACGGGAACTCGATGCCAACGACCCCAGCACCTTCCAGATCACCCGGGTCGTGGTGCGCACCGTGGTCACCGATCCCGCGATCGAACAGGCGATCCAGGACGCCGTCAATCAGCAAAAGCGGCTGGAAGCCATGGAAATCCGCACCCGCATCGCCCAAAAGGAGGCGGAAATCCGACTGACCGAGGCGGTGGGGATCGCCAAATCCAACGAAGCGATCAACCACAGCCTGACCCCGGAATACCTTCAGCACGAGGCCAATGAAGCGCTCAGGCTGTTTGCGCGGAGCGGCGGCACCACCACCGTCGTCCTGCCCGCCAACATGACCGCGGCGCCGCTGATCAACATTCCCGCCCCGGCGGCGCGGCCGGCCCAGCCCGCCAAGGACTGAGCGGACCGGCGCCGGCTGCCGCGTGCCCCCTCCCCCCAACGCTCCACACACGCCCCGGACCCTGGACCCCTCATGAGCACTGATTGCCGCGCCTATCTGGCGCTTGAACGCCAGTTCGCCCGGATCGCCGCGATCAACGACGCTGCCGGCATTCTCGGCTGGGATGCCCAGACCATGATGCCAGACGGCGCCGCCGAGTCCCGCGCCGCCGCCGCGGCCACGCTCAGCGTGCTCGCCCACGATGCGCTGACCGACCCCCGGACCGGCGACTGGCTGGCCGAGGCCGAGGCCGGCCGCGCCGTCCTGGCGCCCTGGCAGGCGGCCAACCTCCGGGAGATGCGTCAGCTCTGGCGGCATGGCACCGCGGTTCCGGTCGATCTGGTCGAGGCCGCGTCGCGCGCGGCCTCGACGGCGGAGCGGGTCTGGCGCACCGCCCGCGCCGACAGCGATTTTGCCTCCCTGCAACCGGCGCTGGCCGAGGTGCTGACCCTGCAGCGCGCGATCGGTCAGGCCAAGGCCGCCATGCTCGGCTGTTCGCCCTATGATGCCCTGCTCGACGGCTACGAGGCCGGCGCGCGCACCGCCGCCATCGATCCGCTGTTCGACGACCTGGCCGGCTTCCTGCCCGGCTTTCTCGGCCTAGTGCTGGAGCGGCAGGCCGGGATGCCGGCGCTCGAGCCGTTGAGCGGGCCGTTTCCGGTCCACGCCCAGCGCTCCCTCGGCGAGCACCTGATGCGCCGGATCGGCTTCGATTTCAACCGCGGCCGGCTCGACGTCAGCCTGCATCCCTTTTGCGGCGGCGCCACCAACGACGTTCGCCTGACCACCCGCTACGACGAGAGCGACTTCACGCGGGCGTTGATGGGCGTGCTGCACGAGACCGGCCACGCCCTTTACGAGCAGGGCCGGCCGGCGGACTGGCTGACCCAGCCGGTTGGGGGCTCCCGCGGCATGGCGGTGCATGAATCCCAGTCGCTGATCATCGAAATGCAGGCGGCCCGCTCGCGGCCGTTCCTGGAATTTCTCGCCCCGGTGGTGCGGGAGGCCTTTGGCGGCAGCGGCCCGGCCTGGGCGGTCGAGAATTTTCACCGCCTTTATACCCGGGTCCAGCCCGGCTTCATCCGGGTCGACGCCGACGAGGTGACCTATCCCGCCCACATCATTCTGCGCTATCGCCTGGAAAAGGCGCTGATCGCGGGCGATCTCGCGCTGGCCGATCTGCCCGGGGCCTGGGCCGAGGGCATGCACGCCCTGCTCGGCCTCACGCCCCCCGATGACCGCCGCGGCTGTCTGCAGGATATTCACTGGCCGTGCGGCGGCTGGGGCTATTTCCCAACCTATACCCTTGGCGCCGCCATCGCCGCCCAGCTGTTCGACGCCGCCAGCCGCGCCGAGCCCGATCTCCGGCCCGGCCTCGCTAGGGGGGACTTCACGCCACTGGTGCGCTGGCTGCGCGGCGCGATCCATGGCCAGGGCAGCCTCTTGAGCGCCGAGCACCTGCTCCGCGCCGCCACCGGCCGCCCGCTCGACCCGTCCATCTACCGCCGTCACCTGGAACGGCGCTATCTTGAGGGCGAATGAGGGCGGCCTGGCGCACTCGTGACCGGTGCGGACCCGCCGGACCGTCGACGACCTGCCCGATGGGGCTTTTTTCGAAGCTTCGACGGTAGGTTACGCGCCAGCGCCCGGCCCGGCCTTGTCCTTCATCGCCCGGGCGATCAGGTGCTCGAGGGCCTTGACCTTGTCGGCGGCGCCGGTGGCTTCGAAGAGCTGGCGGGCCTTGGTCCAGCGGGAGAAGGCGCCGGGCAGATCATCGCGACGCTCGGCGATCAGCCCGGCCTGCAACTCGAGGTCGGCCATGCCTTCGCGATTGCCGAGCGAGACTTCGAGGGCCAGGGCCTTGTCGATGATCGCTGCGGCGCGCGCCCAGTCGCCGCGCGCCATCTCGACCTGGGCCAGTCCGCGGTAATGGCGGACCATGCCTTCGGGGCGGGCCAGTCCGGCCTGATGGGTCAGCGCGATGCGGAAGGCCTCCTCGGCGCGCTCCAGATCGCCCAGCACCAGATGAACCTCGCCAAGAGTGCCGACAGCACCGGCCAGCAACCCCTGATCCCCGACCCCGACGCCGAGGCGGAGCACGGCCTCGCAGGCGTCCCGCGCCAGCGCGTAATCGGCGCGGTCCCAGGCGACGATGCCGAGCAGGCTCCAGGTCTGGGGCAGGTTGGCGGCAAGTTCGGTGGCCCGGCGGGCCGGCGCCAGCGCCGTCTCGGGCGCGCGCAGAAACGCCACCGCCGCGAGATGCCGAAACAGTTGCGCCCCCGAAACCGGATCGCCGCCGCTCTTTGCCGCCATCGCCTCGGCCAGGGAGCCAAGAACCCGGACCGCGGGCGCGGTGTCTCCCTTGCCAAGGGCGGTCAGCGCGGACTCAATCGCCCGCGCCGAGCGCGACCAGCCCTTGGAGAGCCGCAGCAGAGCGTTGACGGCATGAAAGAGGTGTCGTCCCTGTTCCTCGATGCGGGCCGCCCGTTTCAGCACCAGGACATCGGCGCTGGCGCCGGTCCGGAACGCCGCCATGGTCTCGGCCACCAGCACCACGGCCCGGAGGGCCAGATCACCGCTGCCGCCGGTACGCTGGCGCCCGCCGGTGCCGTCATAATAAGAGCTGCGGCCCCGGGCCGCGCCACCGCGCCGCCGCTGGAGCAGCAGCGCCGTCACCAGCAGCAGGCCGGCAACCGCCGCCAGCGCGAGCCCTACCGTAACCGCCGGCAGTTCCGCGCCGGCGGCGATCAGTTCTCCGGCGCGCTGCTGCGCCTGTTCGATCCACCCGTCCACCTGTGCCGCCAACCGTTCGTTGTCTCGCCTACAAACTGCGCAGACCATACCCGAGTTGACGCCGCGACAACAACGGCGGTGGCCGGAAGCCCGGAAATGATCATCAGCCCGGGTCGGAACACCAGGGGGCGCGCCGCTCGCCATGATAGGGGCGGGCGAGTCCGGCGGCAATCAGCGCGGCGCCGACGTCGAGACCAGCGCTATCGAGCACCCGCGCCCTCACCCGGCCGCCATATTTGTCGTGGCGGATGTCGTCGAGACGGGCGGCGCCGCCGGCCAGCAACTCGGCCAACCGGTCGCGCGCCCGCGCCGCCAGGGCGATTTCGCCGTCACAGCGGCCATGCAGTTCGGGGGCATCAATGCCGGCCAGGCGGACCGAGGTTTCAATGAACACCCCGAGCCAGGGATGGGCGCGCACCACGATGGTGTCGCCGTCGATGACCCGGATGACGTCGACGGCCACCGGCCCCTGCAACACGTCGCGCGCCAGTTCGGCAGCCGGCCCGGCCGAAACCTGCAGCCCGAACGCCAGCCCGGCGATGACGGCCGGCCAGCCCCGAGTCCGCGCCATCGTCCCCATCACACCCCCCCCATGCACCATCGGGGCAAGGTAACAAAAAGGCGGGAACGGATCAAGAACTATTTAGGCGAACAATCCTACATACAAAAGCATGCCATGCATTCAGTCGGCATTTTGCTGCGCTCCTTTGCCATAAGTCCTATTCGGCTCAAAAGTCGGAGCAGCGGCCCTTGGTCTCCCAATCGCCGAATCGGGTCGGCTCAGGGCCACGGGGACCACCAATTTCGCCCGGCGGCTGTCTGGGCGGTGCCGGCGGCACCGGGGCGTCGGAAGCGATGGCGGCGGCGGGAGCAGGAACGGGCTTTGACTCGGCCATGGTCGAATGACCCTCGAGGGGGTTGGCGGGATACCGCCCACTATGAACCAGCGCGACGGCAATCGCCAAGGGCGGGAGGGCAAGAGCGCGAAAACGGCCGGAAAAAACCGTCACCACCGACGGTCGCTTGAGGTATTCTGCCCGGGCATCGCGGGATTTGCGGCGGCCCGGTTCGGCCGCCCCCCGCGCGTCCGTTTTCTTGGAGGTCGTTTGTCCCATGGGGTCTTTCAGCATTTTTCACTGGTTGCTGGTTCTGGCGGTCATCCTGATCCTGTTCGGCGCCGGCAAGCTGCCTTCGGTGATGGGCGACCTCGCCAAGGGCATCAAGGCGTTCCGCGCCGGACTCAAGGACGATAACGAGACCGCAGGCGAGACCGGAGCAAAACCGGCGACGACGGCCGCGGTGCCGCCGCCGGCCGCGCCGTCGCTCCACGCCCAGCCGCTGAATATCCATACCGGCGACACCAGACCCCCGACAGGCTGAGCGCCAGGGGCCGCGGCCGTCGCCGACCCGGAACCCTTCGCCATCGAATTCTTTCACGGATGCGGTTTCTCGTGATTTTGAGAGTGATCAGTGGGGCCGACTTCAAGTACATAATCAGAGCGAATCATTAGAGCCGCTCCGACCGCTTCTCGTCTTTCCGTTCCCCAATTGGCGTGTCCCGCCCGTCCCCGTGACCACCAGCGACAAGAGCCAGGATCAGCGCTTTTCCGGAACGCCCCGCGAGGATGCGAACCCGCCTGCGGATATCGACGCTCTCGCCGAGCAGGAGGAAATGGCGCGGTTGATGAAGACGCTCCGCGACTCGATTCCCTACCAAGAGGAGGACCTGCCCGGGGCCGATCCGGTCAACCGCGAAAGGCCGGCCTATGATCGGGTACCGCTGGCGCTCGATTCGCAACCGGCTTTGACGGCGGGTGATGACCCCGGCGATGGCGACGGCGACGGCGAAGACGACTTTGCCCGTCTGCTGCGCACGCTGAGGGAGGGGATTCCGGACGATCCCGAGCCGCTGGAGTCGCTTGACGATCTGCCGCCCTTCGAACCGCACCGCTACGAGCCGCCAGAGAGTGAGTCCGGGCGCTATGAGTCCTATGCGGAGCCCTACAGCCCGCCGCCCGCGGCAGCCAGGCCCGCCGGGGACTACCGCTTTGAGCCGGACGGAGACGGTGGCGGTGACGATGCCGAGTTGGACGAGGCCGGGAGCGAGCCGGATCACCCGGTCTTTCTCCTTGATGACCGGGACGGGCCTCTGCCTCTGACTCTGGCCGGCGGCGATGACGAGGCGATGGCCGGCGACCCGCCGGCCGCCACCAGCCGCCGCGACTACGCCCCCTCCCTTGGCGGCGACCGCCACGCGATCGATGTCAGTCCCGGCGAGCAGGCGGTGATTGCGGATTTGCTCCGCTCGATTCATGAAGAGGACACCCGTCACGAGTCCGGCCTGAGCGGCGACGACGCTCTTCACGCTCCCGGCGGCGCCGGAACCGGCACCGGGGACGGCAGCCAGAGGCCCGGGGCCGCCCCGGATGATTACGATGACGAGGAGCGCGCCGACCGTGGACAGGTCTGGAAGATCGTGCTCGCGCTCGGCAGCGCCGCCGCGCTCGGGCTGATGATCGCTCTCGTCAATCCGTTCGGTGACAAGACTCAGTCCCAGCCGCCCAACCGGGTGGTGGTGCCGCTGCCGCCGCCGCCGGCACCGCGCCCGCCGACCCAACTCGCCGAGATCAAGCCGGTGGTGGTG
>SESF01026711.1_pt1 | contig 10845 bp, 10 predicted proteins | sample 3171521 | NCBI WGS metagenome assembly SESF01 (sample SAMN10866945, study PRJNA518727) | freshwater metagenome | biome: subpolar coniferous forest; feature: holomictic lake; material: water; isolation source: holomictic Lake 227, 6 m and 8 m depth | place: Canada: near Kenora, Ontario | collected...
CTCCGGTTCGAGTCTATGCAGGGCCGACTGAACACTTTTCAGTTAAGCATGCTGCAGTGGAACGAGTTGCATCCCTACAACGCGGTCCATGTGGTTCGGATACCCGAAGCCCTCGATCTGGAGCGGCTCAAGAACGCCATTACCGCCACGCTGGAGGGAAAGGGGCTTACCGGGCTGACACTGGACCGGAACGCCGGAAAGTATGAATATTGCGGTGGGCCATCGTCCGCCGAGATTAAGGTCCACAGCACGGGCGCGTCCTCATCGCCGGACCTCGCGGAGGAAATAGAGCGGCAACTGAACACGCCCTTTGCGCAGCAGGAACGTTTCACCCCGTTCAGGTTCATTGTGGTTGCAGAGAAGGATTCTTTCTCACTGGGCCTGGTGTATTTTCATCCCGTCGCCGACGCGGAAAGCATCGTGTTTCTGCTGAAGGAAATGGTGGATGCCTACCGCGGCACAGGCAATCCGGACGGCATGAACCCGGTCGAGCGCTATCCCGCGCGCCGCGACAATCTGCTGCGCCATTATCCAGGCGTGCTCGCCAGGAAATTGGCCTCCCTTCCCGCCTCCAGCCGAAATATGAGGAGCACCTGCCGGCCCCGTTACCGCGACTCCGAGAACTTGAGCAACAAGTTCACGCTCTTCTCCCTCAGTTCGCCGACGTTGAGCGGCATGATTCAGGCCGCCAAGTCGGTGAATGTCACTCTCAATGACTGGTTCCTGGCCGTCCTGCTGAAAGCAGTCTCCTCGCAGGCCCCCGACCGGGCGGGGGCAGGCCGGCGCAGGAACCTGTCGCTTGGGTGCATCGTCAACACCCGGAGGGACCTTGGGTTGGATGGGAGACGCACCTTCGGGCTGTTCCTGGGTTCGTTTGTGGTGCACCACGAGGTGCCGGCAGGGATCGGACTGGCGGACCTCGCCCGGGATATTGGGCGGCAGACGCTCATGATCAAGCAGAGACGGCTTTACCTCGGGTCAGCCTTGGAACTAACCTTTGGGAGGCTGATGATGGCTTGGTTCTCTGAACGGCGGAGAAAGAAGCTCTACCAGAAGCATTACCCTCTGTGGGGTGGATTGACCAATATGAACCTCAATGCACTATGGCCGCAGCCGGAGGGAAGCCGGCCCGTGGATTATTTCCGGGCCGTCTCCACTGGTCCGGTCACCCCCCTGGTGGCGTCAATCACGACCATTGGGCCGGTGGCCAACATCGGCTTGACCTATCGACCTACGGTCTTTGGGGAGGCGGACATCGAGCGCATCAAAGCCTGCTTGCTGGACCCGCTTGGCCCGCTCGCTCACCTGTGAGCCCGCGCGCATTGCCACTCATTCTGCTGGGTAGCGCCCTGCTGTTATTCGGCTGCGGCAAGCTTCATCGCCAGGGGCTTTCATCCGACCGCCTGCGCGAGGCCGACCGTGCTTACGCCGGCCCCCGGCAGCGCTTGTCCTCGGAACTCGAGGAACGAATTCTGGCCCTGGATCCGGCCCATGTTCCGGCGCGAGATGTGCGGGGCGTGCTTGCGCACGCCCCGGCGCCACGGGTGATCAACATTCACGGCGGCGTGGCGAGGGTCGTTCCGCACATGGTTTCCTTCTCGCAATTCCTCATCGGTCTCGGATATCCGGCTGGCAGCCTCACGAATCCTAACGATGGCACCTACAGCTTCAGTTGCTACGAAAGCAGTGAGCGCATCGCGGGGATGATCGCTTGGTTTTATGAAAAGGAGGGTCTGCGGCCGATGATGGTTGGCCACAGCCAGGGCGGCATGCAGGTGGTCAAGGTCCTGGACCATTTGTCCCGCAAGGCTGCCTCGCCCTTGCAGGTATGGAGTCCACTTACCTGGCAGCCGGAGAACCGGTGTGAGATTGTGGATCCGCTGACTGGGCAGAAGCGGCCGGTCGTCGGTCTTCGGCTGCCTTACGCCACCGCCGTCGGTGCTGGCGGAATCACCCGGTTTTTTCCCAACCAGTGGGATATGACTTTCCGTCTGCATACCATCCCCGACTCCGTGGAGGAATTTACAGGGTTCTGCAAAGGGTGGGATCTCACGGGCGGCGACTTTCTGGGATACGGGTCGGTCAACCTTTACAAGGCCAGCGGCACCGCAGTGGTGCGGAACGTTTGGCTGCCGGCGGCCTACCGACACGGCACCATGCCCGACACCAGGCACCTGCTCAACGACCCGCGCATCGTGGACTGGATTAGCACCTACCACCCGACCAACGGACCGGTTTCCCGACCACAACTGGACGTGAAGTTCGATGCCGACAGCAGGAACATCCTCTGGGCTGCGGATGTTTGGTATAGCATCAAGAAGCATTGGGTGCTTGAATTGCAGCGACGAATTCGAGCACAACGCGCCCAAGATCATGTCCACTGAATCCTTGTTGCTGAATCAGGCCGTCGTGTTTGCCTCCGCCGCAGTCTACTGGGCGGGCGTTTGGGTTCAAGCCCGCCGGATTCGCCGGCGGATCGGCCGATCCACCAATTCGCGCCCTCGAGGCCCCAAAGAAAGGCTGCTTTGGGCAGGCTGGTTTTTCGTGGTGGTGGCCTGGCTGGCGCTGCCCTTCCTGTGTGCGCCCGGCCAGGGGCGGCTGCCGGGCACGGCGATTCTCCTCCCCCTTCAACCGTTACTCCGTGCCTTGGGTGTAATTATGGTGGTGGCGGGCTACGCTGGCACGCTCTGGTGCTATGTCGCCATGGGCAATGCCTGGCGCATGGGGGTCAACCGGGCGGAAAAGACAGACCTCGTGACGCGCGGTCCCTATGGATTTGTGCGGCATCCTATCTACCTCTTCCAGGTCATCATGGTGGCGGCCATTCCGCTCCTGCTGCCCTCGGTCCTCGCCTTCGCCATCCTTGCCATCCATGTCCTCTGTGTGCGGACCAAGGCAGCCGACGAGGAATCGCACCTGCGCACCCTGCTAGGCCGGCCCTACGAAACCTACTGCGCTCGAACCGGAAGATGGCTGCCGCCGTTACGGCACCGAGAAACATCCGAAGCACCGTCGCCAGCAGTGAAGCGTGACCCCCTGAAATCAGCAGAGCCTCCACTCAAATGAGCATCCAAAACCAATCGCAACCCCAAACCCTCTCAGGGAAAATCGCGCTGGTTACCGGCGGCACGCGGGGCATCGGCCGGGCCATCGCGTTGAAGCTGGCCAGCGCCGGCAGTGACGTGGCCATCGTTTACCACAACAGCCATGAGGAGGCGGAGGCGGTTTGCGCGGCCATCCGACAGTTGGGTCGGCGCGCGCAAGCCATGCAAGCCGATGTCAGCGAGCCTGAGCTGGTCGCGGAGGTCTTCGCAGCCGTGCGCGAGCAATTCGGCCGGTTGGATATCCTCGTCAGCAATGCGGCAATTGGAGTGCTCCGTCCCGCCCTCGAGCTGTCTCTCAAACACTGGCGCCGGTGTATGGAGACCAATGCGCTGGCCTTGAACCTCCTGGCCCAGCAAGCGGTGCCGCTCATGACTGCCGGCGGGCGCATCATTGCGCTCTCCAGCCTCGGCGCCGTGCGCGCCATCCCGCAATACGCCTTCATCGGCGCCTCCAAGGCGGCCCTGGAGAGCCTCGCCCGCAGCCTGGCCCAGGAACTCGGCCCGCGCGGAATCCGCGTCAACGTGGTCAGCGCGGGTGTGGTGGATACCGACGCGCTGAAATACTTCCCGAACCGCGAGCAGTTGCTGGCTGAATTCGGCCGCCGCGCTCCCGCCGGCCCAACCCTGAGCGCCGAGGCGGTAGCCGACGCTGTTTACTTGCTCTGCTTGCCCGAGGCTGACATGATCACCGGCCATACCCTGGTCGTGGACGGGGGTTACTGTATCTCAGGATGAATAGCCCGAGCCTTATGGACGCCGGCCTGAATGGCGGAGTGGCGATTGTCACGGGGGGCAGCCGCGGCATCGGACGAGCGATCGTCGAGTTGCTGGCCGCCGCCGGTATGGACGTGGTTCTGACCTATCGTCAGGACTCATCGGCTGCGGCTGAGGTCGTGGCGGCGGGCCAGGGTTTCAAGATTACCGCCGAATCGCTGGACGTGCGTGACGCCGCGGCGTGCACGGCGCTGGTCGAGAAAGTGGTCGAGCGCGCGGGGAAGATCGATTTGCTGGTCAATAATGCCGGGGTGATCCGGGATAACCCGCTTACGGCGCTGGAAGACGAAGAGTTCCGTATCGTGCTCGACACGAACATGGTCGGCACCTTTAACATGACGCGCGCCGTAGCGCCGCACATGGTGACCCAGCGCCGCGGCAAGATGGTCAACCTCAGTTCGGTCGCCGGGGAAAAAGGCGGCCGCGGCCAGTCGAATTACGCTGCCAGCAAAGGCGCCATCAACGCCTTTACGCGGGCGGTGGCGGTGGAACTGGCGCCGCGCGGCATCACGGTGAATGCCGTGGCCCCGGGCGTGATTGAAACCGAGATGTCGCGCGACGTGCGCGAGCGGGCCGGCGACGCGGTGCTGTCGCGAATTCTGCTGCGGCGCATCGGCCAACCGGCGGACGCGGCCTATGCAGTTTGGTTTCTGGCCTCACGGTATGCCGACTACATCACGGGCGAAATCCTGCACGTAGATGGCGGTTTTAAAATGGAATAGCATGACAAACACAGATATCAGCAAAGAAGAAATCATGGCGGTCTATCCGAAGATCGCCGAAATCATCGCCGCGGCGCTCCCCTGTGAAATCGAGCGGGTGAAGCTGGAGACCTCGCTTATTGATGATCTGGGCGCCCAGTCCATTGACTTCCTGGACATCGTCTTCCGGTTGGAGCGCGCGTTCAAAGTGAAGATCCCGCGCGGGAAGATCATCGAAGAAGCGCGCGGCAGTCTCTCCCAAGCCGAATTTGAACAGGCAGGCGTGGTATCCCAGGCAGGCCTCGAACGTTTGAGAACGTTTCTTAGTGAAGTGCCGCCGGAGCGGTTTCCTTCACCGCTAAAAGTGGCCGACATCCCGCGGCTTTTCACGACCGCGACTTTCTGCAAGATCGTGATCTGTCAAAAGCTGGCGACGCCTGCCACCGCCGGATCCAAACCCGCCTGACGGCGGCTGCCGGTAGGCGTTCAGACCGCATGGATGCGCATTCCCGAGCCTTTTCATTTGTGGACCGGATCGCCTCGGTCCAAGCTGGAAGGCAGATCCGCGGGCGGTATGTAATTCCTTCCCAGCAAGGCCATTTCCCCTTGTCCCTGGTTGGCGAGGCGGTTGGCCAATTGGCCGCGTGGGCAGCGATGGCAGCGGTCGATTTCGCTCAACGGCCCGTGGCCGGTCTGGCCGGAAGCATCGAACTGCTCGGGGAGCCCCGGGCGGGCCAGGTGCTGGAACTGGCTGCCAACCTCGAGCATGTGGACGCCGAGAGTGTGGAATATGCCGGGACGGCCCAGGTGGACGATACGCTTGTGATCCGTCTCACTGATTGTGTTGGCCCGATGGTGCAATTGTCGGAGTTCGACGATCCGCATAAGGTGCGGTTGCGGTTTGAAGAGCTGTGCCGCATGGGTGCCGTCGCCGGGGGATTCCCCGGTCTGCCCGAACTGACGCTCGAACGGACCGGCGGTGAGGCGGGAGATTATGTCTGCGCAAGCTTCCAGGTGCCAACGGAGGCGGCTTTCTTCGCCGATCACTTCCCCCGCCGTCCGGTGTTTCCCGGCAGCCTGCTCATGCACCTGAACCTGCAGCTTGGTGCGGTGCTGGCAACGGAGATTCCACCACCCGCGACGGGCCGTTGGGTGCCGGGAATCATCCGCGATATGAAGCTGCGGACCTTCATCCCGCCCGGCGCAACCCTGCGTATCGAAGCGAAGCTGAAACAGCTCTCGCCCGATCGGGCAAGCCTGACCCTCGAAACACGCGCAACCAGCGAAGTCATTGCTACCGCCGGCCTGACGCTCATCGTGAGGGATGGCCTATGAATCCGCGTCGAAGGGTTGCCATTACCGGGATCGGCATGGTGACACCCGTCGGGGGCAACGCCCCTGCCACCTGGGCCAGCCTGCTGGCCGGCCGCAGCGGTATTGGCCCCATCCGACAGTTCGATGCCAGCGGATTTCCGGTCCGTATCGGCGCCGAAGTCAAGGATCTACCTTCCGAAACGTCGCTTGGCAACCCCAAGCTGCTTAAGTTCGCCTCGCGCTCGCATCGGTTTGCGCTGGCCGCCGCCGGAGAGGCGCTGGCCGACGCCGGCATTCGCCCTTTGCCGGACAACAGCCATCGCTGGGGCCTGAGCGTTGGCGCGGGCATGCTCGGCGTCACCTTTAGCGAATTCCAGGCCGTCCATGCCGCTTGCATCTCGGACGGGGATTTCAACCCGGACGGCCTGCTGGGCGCAGGCTATCCAGTTGATCCGGTGGTGTTCTGTCGCAGCCAGCCCAACGCGGGGCTGGGATTGCTGGCCTGCCAGTTTGGCATTCACGGCTATGCCACTTCGGTTCATACCGCCTGCGCTTCCGGTGGTCAGGCGGTCGGCACCGCGCTCAAAGTGATCCGCCGCGGCCAGGCCGACTTCATGCTTGCGGGCGGTTACGACTCGATGCTGCACCCCATCGGCCTGTCGGGCTTTTGCCTCCTGGGCGCATTGTCCCACGACAACGACACCCCGGAACGTGCCAGCCGCCCGTTTGACGCCACCCGCAACGGTTTTGTGCTCGGCGAAGGCGCCGGCTTTCTCGTCCTCGAGGAATGGCAGTCGGCCCGCAGGCGAGGCGCCCGCATCTACGCCGAACTCGCCGGTGACGGCAACTCGTTGAGCAGCTACCGCATTACGGACTCGCACCCGTCCGGCGACGGCCCCATCCAGGCGATGCATCAGGCGCTCGCCGACGCCCGGGCCACCGTCGATTCCGTGGACTATGTAAATGCGCACGGCACTTCCACCTTGATGAACGACCGTAGTGAGTGTGCGGCCCTGCGGGCCGTCATGGGCAGTCATATCGAGCAGGTTATGGTCAGCTCAACCAAAAGCTGCATGGGTCACCTCATCTCGGCCGCCGGCGCCGTCGAAGCCGGCGTCTGCGCGCTCGCCATCCGCGATGGTATGGTCCCGGTTAATGCCAACCTGGTTCAGACCGATCCCGAGTGCGACCTGAATATCGTTCGCGGCCAATCCCGCCCCCGGCGCATCCGGGTCGCCCTATCCAATTCCCTCGGGTTCGGCGGATCAAATAGTTGCCTCGTATTCCGGCAGCCCGACGGCATCGGCGATTCTTAGTCCTGTCACCCCACCCAGTCGATATGGAATCATCAGGAATGGCAGTCGGCCCGCGGGTGAACACTGACCCCGGCATAATGATCGAACGCACGTTCGATGCTACGCCGCGCATCGTGATTACCGGCCTCGGAGCCGTTTGCGGCGCCGGCCTGACGGTTGAAGCGATCTGGAACGCTGTCCAGCAAGGCAAGTCCGCCGTCGCTCCCATCACCCACTGGGACGCCAGTCGTTGGCCGATCCAGCAGGCCGCCGAGATCACCGGCATTAGCGACGCCACGCTGGTCGCCGATCGCAAATACCACAAGTTTCTCTCCCGGACCGACCTGTTTGGCCTTTACGCTACCGATATTGCCCTCCAGCAGTCCGGCCTGACCAGCCATCGTGACCGAATGGACTCAGCTTCCGCCGCGCTCTTCAACGACCGGAGCGGGGTCTTTGTTGGATCAGGCGGCGGCGCTTACCAGAACAGCTACGATTTCTTTCCCGCCCTGACAGCGGCTGGCGGCGACCTTCGGGCCTTTGGGCGCGAAATCGAGTCATGCGTCAACCCGATGTGGCTGCTGACGCGCCTTCCCAACAATGTCCTCTGCTACACCGGCATTCGCCACTCCTTCAAGGGGACCAACGCCTGCATCACCAACCAATGCGCGGGTGGCGCCCTCGCCATCGCCGAGGCGGCGGCAGCTATCCGCTCGGGCGAAGCGGACCGTGCCGTGGCGACCGGCCACGATGCTCCGATCGAGCCCGAGACCCTCTTGTATTATCACCAGGCCGGGTTGCTGTCCCAGGATGTGTTGCGCCCGTTCGACTGGGGCCGCACCGGCACAATCCTCGGCGAGGGAGCCGCTTCCGTAGTGCTTGAGAAGGAGTCGGATGCGCGGGCGCGGCAGGCTCGCGTGTGCGGCGAGTTCCTCGGTTCAGGTTGCACCACGGAAGCCACCGGCATCGTCGCGGTGCGCCCGGACGGCGACGGCTTGAGCCGGGCAATTGAGATGGCTCTGGCCGACGCCAACCTGCAATCAGACCGGGTGGGTTTGGTGGTGGCGCATGGCAATGGCACGCTGGCATCGGACGCGTCCGAGGCGAAGGCCATCCGCCGGGTTTTTGGTAAGAGCCCGCCGCCAGTCGCTGCGTTTAAGTGGGCGGTCGGCCATGCGCTCGCTGCTTCGGGCGCGCTTGATGTGGTCCTGGCCCTCACCGCTCTCGAACAGGGAGTCGTCCCGGGCATTGCAACGCTGGATTGTCTAGATCCGGAACTTGCGCCGCTGCCGGTTTCGCGAGAGCCGCAGCGCCCACGCAGCGACATCGCCTTGGTGCTCAATCGAGGTTTCGGGGGCATGAACGTTGCGCTGGTCGTTCGAGCTCTCGGCGCCGACACAGCCAGATGACGTGCTGAAACGTGAAACGTGAAACGTGAAGGGATGACGAGATGACGAGATGACGAATGCGATTTCCATGGTGGTGGGGGCCCAGAATCCAAGCCAGTTACCTGGCCCGGGCCTCGATACCGTCGAGATCGCTCGTATGGAGAGACTGCTCCTGAAGAGTAGGCCCGAGGACCTGCGGCGCTTGTTCACTGAGTCCGAGCTTCAATATGCCGGGGAGGGACCGCAACGTGCCGCCAGACTCGCCGCCCGGTTTGCAGCCAAGGAAGCCTGTTGCAAACTGTTCCCGCGGGAAACGGCTCTGGGGTTGATCGGACCGGCCGACTTTGGTATTCGGCGTAACGCCTACGGAGCGCCGTGCGTGGAGCTGAGCCGGGAGGCGCGGATGGTGCTCGACCGGCATTGCTTTGCCGGCATCCGTGTCTCGCTCACCCACACGGAGGTCAGCGCCTCGGCCATAGCCTGGGCCGAGGCGCGGAAAATCGAGGTGCCGTGGTTTGGAAAGGCTTTGTATTATTTGCTGCCTTTCCGCCGGAAAGTGGTGCTGGGCAATCTTCGCCGCGTGTTTGGCGAGGTGCTCCGCGAGGCTGACATCCGCCGCCTGGCCCAGGCCTACTGCGCCCATTTCACCCGCTTCCTGCTCGAGTTCGTGCGTTTGCCCCTGATGTCCCTCGAGCGCCGAAAGGCCTGGGTTCGGGTCGAGAACATTGAGGCGCCCATCCGCGCTCACGGTCAAGGAAAGGGGGTCTTGCTCCTCACCGGCCATTTCGGAAACTGGGAGGTCGCTACGGTGGCCGGAATGGGGCAGTTCCCGCAATACCGCCGCCTGTTTCATTTCGTGCGCCGTCCCCTCAAGCCCCTCTGGCTGAACGATCTCGTCACCCGCCGATTCCAACGCTCGGGATTTGGCACCCTGGCCAAGCGCGGCTCGCTGGACGCCATCCTCGAACTGCTGGCGGGCGGCGCCATTCTCGTGTATGTCCTCGATCAGCACGCCAGCGGGCGCGAAGGGATCCCGGTGGACTTTCTGGGATATTCGGCGAGCACCTTTAAGAGCCTGGCGGTGCTCGCGTTGAACACAGGTGCGCCGGTGGTTCCGGCCTGCTCTTGGCGCGAACCTGACGGTACTCACGTGCTGCGTTTCGAGGAACCGCTGCCGCTCATTGAGTGCGATGATACCGGTGAAGCGATCCGGCGAAATACCCAGAGTTACAACGCTGCCCTCGAGGGAATGCTGCTTCGCCACCCGGAGCAGTGGATCTGGATGCACCGGCGCTGGAAGACCGGTGGCTCACTTAATAGATTCGAAGGATCAACATGCCGCACACTCTGATGGTAATTAGCCCGCACGGAGACGATGCCGCTGCTTTCTGCGGCGGCACAGTGGCCAAACACGCGGCCCTGGGCTGGAAGGTCGTGATGGTGGTCGTAACGGACGACCGCAAAGACTCGGTCGGCTTGACCATTGACGAAACCCTAAAGCTCAATCGCGAGGAAACCAAAGCCGGGGCAAAGCATCTGGGCGTCTCCGAACTGGTCTTCCTTGATTTTGAAACCGACACCCTCGGCGACGTCCCCATCGGCAAACTCCGCGAGCGTTTTGTTTACCTGTTCCGCAAATACCAGCCCTTTGCCGTGATGGGTTTTGACCCCTACGACCGCTACGAAGGCAATCTTGACCATGTAAGAATCGCACAGGCCACCGAGGAGGCTTATTGGGTGAGCTGCTTTGACCTGCACTATCCCGAGCATTTCCAGGAAGGCCTGAAACCGTTCTCGGTTTGCGAGCGCTGGTATTTCGGCCGCAACCTGATGGAACCAAACCAGATTGAGGATGTCACTGACCATATCCAGCCGCGTGTCGAGGCGCTGCTGTGCCACAAAACCGCAATGAGGAACCTGCTCAACCAGTACAAGCTGCAGCTTGAAACCTGGGGCAAGCGCTTGCCGCTTATCGAGTTCAGCCTGAATACCGATATGCGTCCGCTGCTGGAGGGCTTCATCAGGGAATCCGCCAAAGCCGAGGCGCAGGCGCACAAGCTGCCCGACGGATGCATGGCCGAATCCTACCGGCTAGTCCGGTTTGGCACCCTTGAAGGCCTCTTCCAGATGATGGCCGAGCCGGTTCCAGGCAAAGCGGAGCCGCCCAAACGCTCCGGCCTGGACACGCCGGGGAAGAAGTAGCCAAGGGGAAAGGCTAAAGGCTGAATGCTGAATGCTAAACGCAGGGGAAGAAGTAACAATGGCTGAA
>SESF01008455.1_pt1 | contig 10841 bp, 12 predicted proteins | sample 3171521 | NCBI WGS metagenome assembly SESF01 (sample SAMN10866945, study PRJNA518727) | freshwater metagenome | biome: subpolar coniferous forest; feature: holomictic lake; material: water; isolation source: holomictic Lake 227, 6 m and 8 m depth | place: Canada: near Kenora, Ontario | collected...
AGAGGTGAAGCCGGCCGCGGAAAAGGCGCCGAAGAGCCCCGCTGCCGTCAAAGCCGCGTCGGCCTTCCAACCGATCCAAGCTCCACCTCCTACCGTCTCAGCGGACAAGCAGCAACGCCTGACGGAGCTGCTCCGCAAATACAAGGCGGAGGAGTTCACTCCCGAGGAATATCACCAGCAGCGCAGCAAGATCCTGAATGAGCCGTAACGGCTCATTCGGGGCCGTTGAGAAAGTAGCGCACGCGTCCCAACCGGTGCTGCTTCGGACCTTGGCGGCGTGGCGCCTTGAGGACTGGCACGCCAGACCTGCTTGGGCTGCTTTAAGTGTATGACCCAGAACCAGAGAGAGACTGTTATGAGGAAGCTAGCATTATTGACGGCAGCGGTCGTGGCGGGAATCTGTGTGCTGGCGCAAGACGCAGCAAAGGCGGCCAGCGCCGCCGACGAGCTTGGCTGGCAGATGGCCATACATGCTTACACATTCCGGAAGTTCTGCATCTTCGAGTGCATAGAAAAGACGGCTGGGCTCGGGCTTAATTACATGAGCCTATCGGGCAGCGTGAACCTGGGCGGCCCGAACACTGTTTCGACCATCCAGATATCCGATGAGCAGGCCGCCGCAATCCAGAAAGAGGTTGCGGCCAAGGGCATTAAGCTCGTGAACATCGGCGTCGTGAAGCTGCCCCCCGAGGAAGCGGAGAGCCGGAAGGTGTTTGAGTTCGCGAAGAAGATGGGCATTGACACGTTGGTGGCGGAACCCGAGCCCGCGGCCCTTGATACCGTCGAGAAGCTCTGCAAGGAGTACAACATCAAGGTGGCCATCCATAACCATCCCAAACCCTCGCACTATTGGAACCCGGACACGGTGCTGGAGGCTGTCAAAGGCCGGACACCGTTGATGGGGTCCTGCGCCGACACCGGCCACTGGCTGCGATCCGGACTGGACCCCGTGGAATGCCTGAAGAAACTGGACGGTCGGGTAATCTGCCTGCACTTCAAGGACCTTGTCCACGAGGAGTCCAAGGCCCAGAGCGCAGCCGCTGCCAGCGATAAGAAGAAGAAAGCGGAATCCAGGAACATGCACGACGTGCCCTGGGGCACCGGTGTGGGGAATGTCAAAGCCCAGATGGCCGAGCTCAAGCGCCAGCATTTCCACGGCGCGTTCTGCGTGGAATATGAATACAACTGGGACAACTCGGTGCCCGAGATCGCCGAGTGCGTGAAGTTCTTCAATGCCACGTGCGCGGAACTGGCCAAGCAACCTTAATGCTTCGGCACGCGCTCGGGTGCTTCACCACGCTGTTGGCTTTGGAGGCCATGGCGGCGACGGGCCAACCGGGCGGCAACGCGTTGACGCAGCGGCATTGGTTCGAAGCCCGCACCGCCTATTTCCAGATCTTTAGCTGCGGTTCCACGCAGGAGGTCGCCCGGCTCGCCATGCGGCTCGAGCAGTTTCGCGACGCCTATTCCCGGCTGGCGGGGGCACAAGCGGTCGCTTCGCCGCCGATCATCGTCATGGCCTTTCCCGATCAGGCCGCGATGCGACCGTTTCTTCCTCTCTACGAGGGTAAGCCAGCCAACCTCGCGGCGTTCTTCAGCCGCGGCAGCGACCAGAACCTGATAGTGCTTCCCTTGTCCAGTCTCGAAGCGGGCTCTCTCAAGGTTGTCTTCCACGAATACACTCACCTGCTGCTGCGGCATAACCTGCCCTATTGGCCAATGTGGCTCACCGAGGGAATGGCCGAGATCTACTCCACCTTCGAGGTTTACGGTGGCTCTCACGCACGCATCGGCAAGCCGATTGACAGTCATGTGCGCTTTCTGGCGCACGCGCCGCTCATGCCGTTGAAGCAGCTATTCGCGGTCACGAGCGAGTCGCCGGAATACAATGAGCGCCAGCACCAGGGGGTCTTCTACGCGGAATCCTGGCTACTGACTCATTACTTGATGCTGGGCGGCAACCCCGCGCACAAAGCGAACTTCCGGCAACTGACCCCGCTGCTCCGCCTGGGGCAATCGCCAGAGCAGGCCTTTACCAATGCCCTCCACACCACACTGCCGGCGATGGAGAGCGAACTCCGCGCTTACCTTGCGCGCGGCAGATTCGGGTCCCTGGAGCTGACACTGAGCGCCAGCGTTGAGACCGCACGTGCTTTCGCCACGCGCGGCCTCACTCCAATGGAGGTCTGCTACCGCCTCGGGGACGAGCTGCTACACACCGGCCGACCGGAGGCTGCCGAAGCGTACTTCATGGAGGCCAAGAAACTGGGCCCCACCAGCCCCCTGCCGTACGAAGGCCTGGGCCAGCTTGCCGCAAGGCGCGGGCAGCCCGCCGACGCCGTGCGTTTGCTTCACCAGGCCATGCAGCTCGGGCCCCTGAATTTCCTCGGCCACTATACCTACGCCCGCGAGAAGTATCTTCTGACCGGCACCGGCCCAAACCTGCACCCGCTGGATAAAGGGACGGCGGCGGAGATCAGCACCGAACTGCAGAAGTCCCTGGCCCTGATGCCGAACTTCGGCCCCGCTCACCATCTGCTGGGGTTCTTCGAGATAGTCCAGGGCGAGGACCTGCCCGCCGCGAAGAAGCACATCCAACGCGCCATTCAATTGGAACCCGAGAACCAGTCCTACCTCCTGACGCTGGCGCAGGCACAGCTCGCCAACAGGGAACTCGCCGCGGCGCGCCGCACGCTCGAACCGCTGTGCCTGCCCTACGTCGAGCCGCAAATCCGCGCACACGCCGAGGACATGCTTAAGACCATCGGCCAGTGAGGGCGTCAACAGCCCTTACTCAACGACACTGCACTGGTGTATCCACTACTAACCCCCTGCTATACCCCTCATAAGCCCCTAGTATCCCCCTCGTATTTGTAATACGAGGGGGATACTAGGGGCTTATGAGGGGTATATGATGTGTATACTATGGGTTGTTGCGCTTATGGCTTGGCACAGGGGCTGAGAACTGGTATAACGGGAGGCCATGAAAACGGCTGGCAGGATCGCCCCCAGACCTTCAGCGCCCGCGTCCCCCTTGCGTAGCCCCGCGGCCTGGCTGACTCTTTGCGTGACACGTCGTTCTGCCCCTTTATGGCTCCGGGGAAGGATGAGGCAGCTCAACTATCAAGTTGCCCGGGAGCAGCTTCGCTTACTGGCCCGTCCAGAGGGCTTTTGAGTCCCAGACCAGGGCGATTCATGACGTGGGTGTAAATCTGGGTCGTCGCCACGTCGGCATGCCCCAGCAGATCCTGGACGCTGCGGATATCGGCCCCGCCTTCCAGCAGGTGCGTGGCGAAACTATGCCGCAGCGTATGGGGCGTGACCCGCTTGTGGAGCTGAGCCTGGCGCGCCGCCTCACGAATCGTTGACTGAAACGCGCCGTCCAGGAGATGGTGACGCCGGTTCACCCCGGAATGGGGATCCAGGGAAACCTGGCGCGAGGGGAAGAGCCAAAACCATTCCCAGGAAGTCCCGGCGCCCGGGTACTTGCGTTCCAGCGCCTCGGGCAGCCACACCCCAGCCAGCGCCGCGGCCCGGTCCTGCTCGTAGAGCCCGCGCAGCCGATCCCGGTGTGCGCGCAGCCGCTCCCCCAGGCTCTCGGCCAACATCGTCACCCGGTCTTTGTCTCCTTTGCCGGCCCGCACGATCACCTGCAGCCGCGCCACGTCCACGTCCTTGACCCGCAGGCGCAGCAGTTCCATGACTCGCAGACCGCTGCCGTACATCAACTCGGCCATGAGCCGGGGCGTGCCGGCCATCGCCTCGAACAGCCGCTGGCATTCCTTGCGGCTGAGCACCGTGGGCACGCGCGGGCCCCGCCGGGAGAGTTGGAACCCCGCCAGGTCTCCCGCCTCCCGCCCCAGCGCCTTACGGAACAGGAAGATCAGCGCATTGAGCGCCTGCTTCTGCGTCGCCACCGACACGCGGCCTCTCACCGCCAGGTCGCTCAGAAAGGACTTGATGTCCTCGCCGGCAGCCGATTCGAGGTCGCGCGGGCGGATGAAATCGGCCAGGCGCCACGCCCATTCACGGTAGGTCTTTTCGGTGCGCCAGGCGTAGTGCTGGATGCGGAGCCGCTCGATCAGCCGCCGTTCCCAGGGCTGGGCCCCCGTATCGGCCTGGCCCAGGGTCGGCAGGGCGCGGTCCACCAACCGCGGCGCGGCCTCGCAATGCCGGCGACCCTCCCGGAAGAACCAGTTCAGAGCGTCTTTCCAGAGCTGCGGGTGTTTGGCCAGTCCCCGGCGGATGACATCCTCCATATAGCCGCGCGCGCTGGGCGTGGTGACGCTAATAGCGTTGCGGCTGCAATACTCCAAATATCCGCCCAAGGCCAGGGCATAGACCGACTGCAGGCCCGAGGTCAAGCCGCTGCCGTGGAGCGCCTCCCGCCAGTTGGCGAAGATGACTTCCGGAGTGGTGGGGAAGGGCAGGCCGGATGCTGGAATCTGGGATTGCACAGCCTAAGCTCTACCACTTGGCGGCTAATTATGCAAACCTTAAGTGCTGGCCGCTCCAAGCCTAGACACTGCCCCGGGAGGGCATCCGCCTGCCTCAACCCTCCCGGCGCGCCTTAGCGAAGCGACGGCAATCCAATCAGTCCTAAAGGCCTAGCGCTCTGCGCTTTCTGCTGAAATTATCCTGTTGACAAGGCACTGCCGCTCCGTCAGAATTGGCGCATGAGAGCATCTGGACCAGAGGAACAGCCCATTGGTCGGGGGACTTCGGGCCAAACATACTGTTATGCCTACTAGAGCTATGAGCAACCTGTTCCTCTTGTTATCTGCGTCCGGGGCCTGCATTCTGCTGGCGGCCTGTTCCACTGTCACCCCCCAGAAGCAGGTCGCCTTTCGCTTTGCGGAGCTGAAGGAGAAGGGCAAGCTCCCAGGATTCGCCCCCACCGACCACGGCGACATGCATACCCAGGGCTACCCGCTGGGGGGCCGAGTCACATACCCCGCATCTATGGTCGTTTATGCTACCAAGGAGGGCGATTCCGCCCGATATGCCTACACCTTCACCAAAGAGGACCCTTCGTCTGAGTGGCGGCTGACGGCGGCAACTCGAATAGCGCTGGACGGCCAGCGCGAGGACCTCAGTATTCAGTGACATGAGCAGCCGGCATAACATCTGGGTGCAGGCGACGCCGGGTTACGCCTTCAGTTTGTTCCAGAGTCAGTGGGCCGGCGCGCCTGACCCAGTCCGTTAGGCCACGGTATGGAGCGTACATCACAAGTCGCAGCGAGGTTTATCCGTGAATTGTCGGAGCTTGCGGACTGTCTGGCTGCGCGTGACATCGTTGTCGGGTCGCTCCAAGCGGACTATTCAGCGTTTGGCGGATGGGTTCTTGTTGCGCAAAAGCATCACGAGGCAGTTCGGTTCACGTGGGATGGGCGGGATGCTTTTCTCACAGTCGAGGGCTCACCGATGCCGGATAGCAGCGGACCCAAAGATTGGAGAGAGGAGCTTGTGAAGGGCTTCGACAGAGTTTCGGGTGCCGATCCCATTCAATTCGTTGCAGAGTATTTACAGAAGCGATTTCCAGTATGACGACTCGACGGCCTAACGAGGTCACTGGACCGAACGCGGGCGGGCCACGTCAGTTTCCAGTTCGCACGTCACTGACCGCCCGCGTCGGTCAGTTCCGGCGTTGGCCGACTGCGCATGCAAGACACTAAACCAAAGCTTGGCCTTGCCGGTGGGCTTGGCATAGCCCTGCTTGCCCACCTGCTTACGCTGACGCTCCGCCACGCGCCCCGTCTGCTCACGGTCTGCCTTTTACTCTCCCTCGGTTACGTCGCCTACCTGACCCTGCGCACGGCAGATAGCGTCCGCAACCCAGAGAAACTCGCACCGGTGGATCTACTTCTCTGCCGATGGTGCTGGGTCTTCATTTTGGGTCCGGTGACTCTCTTTCTCACCACCGCCTATTCAATGGAAGCGCATGGGCTGAATCCGAACGTCTTGATCTTTGGGTATGACACCGGCTGGCTGGTGTTTCAGCTCCTAATGGAGGCAGGTTTGGTCTTTTCGGTGGCGGCAGTATTCAGCCCGCGGGCAGTTGCCATCAGTCGCCCGCGGCTGGTTTGGAAAGGTTTGGCGGTCCCAATGGCGGTGGCGCATGGCTTTTACGTGGCGGGCTCTCTAACGAGAGGGTTTGGGCAGGCGCTATGAGCAGATTGGCCAACAAGCGGATTGAGCCAATGAGGGGGAGCGCGATCAGGTTTGTCCTGTATTCGGGCGTCTGTGGCGCGCTCCCCCTCAAGGCTCATCCGCGACGTTGGCCATGAACCTCAAGCGCCCATTGCACATCCACCGAAAAGCGTGGATCATCATCAGTGGCCTTCTGTACTTCATGGCTTGGTTCATCCCGTTCGGCGGCAAATGGGAGGGGCTTAATGGCTGGTCGGTATGGGGTTGGTTGTTCCGGGTGGAGGCTGCCTGGCAGATCCCACTTGTGCTTATGGTGCTCGCGCTTTACTCGGCCATTTATCTTGTGCCCAGCCTGTTAATTGGTTGGATACTGCAGTACTTCGTTGGACTCATTCAGGAGCTCTGGAAGGAGCGGAGTAGATGAGAAGGGCCAACAAGGCTGCTTCAGGCAACGGCGCGGTTACGCTTCTGTTCCATGCCGGAGGTCTTGGCCGCGCCGTGCCTGAGCAGCAGCGTTAGGCGGCTTGGCGCGCATGAAGAAGATTCCCACATTTTGGTTGGCTTTGATTGCTGGAGTTATCATTGAGAGTGTTATCGCCGCGCTGGCGCTCGCGTTCGCCAGATTTGGAAAGGATCTGGGTGATCCGAACGTCATCGGCGTTTTCGCTCTGATCGTCCACGGTCCAGGAGTGCTCGCGGCGCGATTCGTGCAGCCAGTAGATTCGCACAGATTTGACTACGCCATTATTTGGAGCGTCACCGCCGTTTTGTGGAGCGTTATGGCATTTATAGTCATCAGCATTTTGAGGAGATTTTATGGACGGAAATCGAAAGCAGTCGCCTAACCAGATCACTGGACCGAACGCGGGCGGGCTGCACCAGTTTCCAATTCGGACGCCATTGGCCGCCCGCGTCGGTCAGTTCTGCCGTTCGGCAACATAGGCCATGACCTTCCGCGACCCAAAGCTTCAGCAGCACTGCGAACGAGCCGCCGCGGTTGTGAAAGGTTGCCCTCCAGAGCAGCTTCCGGTGCTCGGACTTTTAGACGCTTGGTATTGGTTTCATTTGACGGAGGGGGAGGACTCGCCAAGGGCTGCCGAGGCGATTGAGCATCTCCTGTCACCAGAGTTGCGCCCGGCCCTCCGCCAGTGGTATCAACGATTTGGGTCCGACATGAACGAGAATGCAATCAGCTTTCGCGATCGGCTCAGCGGGTTGGCAGGTGAGAGGTTTGGATGAGCGACACATTGCCGAACCGGCCCCATGCAGCGAACCCCGCGATGCGGCCTCTGTTCCATGCTGGGCGTTACTGGCGCGGGGTCGCTGATGGGGGGCGTTAAGCCTCGGTGCACCACTTTATGATTTTGCACGGCGGACAAAGTGGCAGGCGTGGGGAACGCGGAGAGCTTACCATTTTTGATTTATTCTGCTTCATCGCTGCTTGTGGACTGGTGTGGCCGGCAGCGCATTGGTTTGGCCACCACTACTTTCCCAATCATTCGCGAGCGGTTTTCTGTGTCATGATGCTGACGGTGTATCCAGTACTCGGCCTTGTTTTTTGCATTCTGATGCACAGATTATTTCGATGGGATTACAACCGAAGGCACAGGGTTGGAGCGACGCATGATGATAGCAAGCGAAACGATGCCTAACTTTTGCTGCAGCGAATGCGCCGGTCACGCTTCGGTTTTAATCCGAATCCCCCGGCGGCGCATCGCTGAGCGTTTGCGTTGGGCTGCGTAGCGTATGAGTATTCGAGCGTACAAATGGGCGACTGGCATTCTCCTTTGTGCCGTTTTGGTTCTTGGGTGGCGGTGCTTCACCCTCTACCGGCAGATCGTCACAGCGGCGTTCATTTCCTACCAATGCGAGGCGACAGAGAAGTTCGCCAGAGACCAGACAAACCCAGAGTATCTGGCCAACGATGTGGAAACCCTCACTATTTATTATGACGGTGAGCGCAGGATTCTGACAGGGTCGCCGATTGCCCACGTTGTCCAGAGAGATTACCAGCACGCGTTAACCAACGCGTTGATTACGTTCCGCCGGATTACGACCAACGACCTCGGTGATGACCCGAGCGTATGGCTTAGAAAGTATGGACGTCACTGACCGCCAGCCCAACCAACCGGCTCCAGGCAAGGCCGGGATCGGCTCTCGGTTTGCAATCGGGCACCACTGCCCCGGCCTGCCTGAGCCGGCGCGTTCGGCATCATGAACACCTGCCCACATTGTCACGGTTTAGCAAACCCGCTTCGGTTGCTCTCCATGACTCGACGGAAACCGTATCGCTGCGGCAGATGTGGCGGACGGTCGCTGCTCCAGCCCAAGCACAATACCGTTGCTGCTCTCGTGACTCTTGTCGTTGGCATTTCTTGCGCGCTCGCGTTATCAAGCCTCGGCGTGCTCAGGACCGTTGCCTGTTTTCTGGGGCTGTACATACTCCTTGTTGGCGGCATCACGTGGCTTTTCATGCGGCTACAGCCGGTTCAGAAATGACGACCATGCCGAACAAATCGGTCCAGGCAACAGCCGCCGCGCGTTTCCGTTTCCTGGCTTCCGTGGTCTTCATATGTTGTTCCTGTCGTTCACATCCGTCCCCGGCGGCTGTGCCTGACCTCTGGCGTTGGCCTGAACGGTTGTTACGGCCTTACCGCAGAAAGGGCAGAACTTGAAGTCGTTGTCTTGCGGCGTTCCCCAGGTGAACTCAAAGGCGTTCTCGCAGCCGGTATCATATCGTCCGTCATCGTGTTCCTGCCAGGCACAGGCCAACAAGCCGGTGCAGGCAACGGCGGGCTGCGGGCTGTCCTGAGTCGTTGATATGGGATTGATCGTCATAGGCTGTCGCGCCGTGCCTGACCTCTATCGTTAGGCTAGAAGATGCTCGCAAGCAAGAGTGAGTCCTCGCCTTAGGCGACAATTACGTTAAGTATCTGCGGGATGATCTCGAAGCGGAAGGGCGATTCCCCCAGGTTCTCTCCATCGGCTTCAACCGAGCATTTAGGCTCAGATTTGATCTGGATAGCCTTGCCGGTATAGGTGGCCACTTCGGGCAACTCGACAAAGGAACCATCGTAGAGTTTAGGCGTTGAGCGCAGCACCTTTAGCTTGGAAGCCTTCTTGATGACGCTGAGGTCGAATACGCCATCATCCGGCACCGCAAAAGGCAACTGCTTCATCCCGCCGCCGTTGTATTGCGCGATGCCGAGGCTCATGCTGAGCACCTCATGGTCGATTTCTCTTCCATCAATGACGATCGTCATCCTGGTGGGGGTATAGCCCATGAGGGCGCTGAAGATATGATACTGGTACTTCAAGTGGCCCAGCTCGCGTCTTTCGCGGTCGGCACTGACTCTTTTATTCACCTCCGCATCCAGCCCCAAGCCGCACATGTTGATGAAGTACGATGACCGCTCCTCCCCGTTCACATGGTAGAAGACCCGCCCAATATCGTGCCTCAGCGCTTTTCGCTTCCTGATAATCTGAATGGCAGCTTCGTAGTCCGAAGGGATGTTGAACGTCCTTACCCAGTCGTTGCCGGTTCCCACGGGAATCATGGCCAGGGTGACGAGCCGGGGATCTACGTCCGTCTGCATAAAGATGGCGTTCACCGCTTCGTGGAGAAACCCATCACCCCCGGCAATGATGAAGTTGCGATAACCTTGTCGCAGGTAATCCTGGGTCAATTCGATGGTGTGCCGCGGATACTCCGTGAAGTGGTGCTGATACGTGAACTTGTGACGATCCAACAAGAGGGAGATTTTCCCCCAGTCGTCACGGCCCTTATGGTTACCGGCCATGGGATTGATCAAGACCATCCATTCAGCCGGCATGTCGTTGCCTTTTTCCATTGGTTGCTGTTTTGCCTGGTGCAGCAGGCGATGCCCTGCACTCCACTACCTTAAGAGCCATGTGGTTTGTTGGACCGGCCAAGACACGGCGAGGACGGAGGTCACATGCGAGCGAGTCATCAGTTCAAACGGGTGGTGCGCTCAGCCAGCCAGATCATGTCCTCATTGTTTGGTGAGGCGACGTTCAGTGGCAGCAAGGCATCGTAACGGACTGGGGCCCGGGTCCGTGAATCCCGCCACTTGCGAACTTCGGCGTGCCCATCCGAGAACGAGATGCCGCAGGCCCCGTTGTGGAAGCTCGCCGGAAAGTCTATGATGCGCGCGTCAGCCGCCTTCTCCACCATCATATTGGCAAACCCTCCTGCATTGATGCTGTCCGGGTGCTCGTCCACAAAGACAAAGCGCATCGACGCATTGTCAATGTGTGCCTTCTTGTAAAAGACGCGGTACTTCCTGGAGGTAACGTTGGCCATAAAGCCGGCAGGGTCGAGCCAGTCGCCGGGGCCGGCCCATTGCTGGCCCATGCTCATACTGCGCAGTCGAGGGACGGGCTGGCCATTGACCTTGGTAGTGCTGCGGTCCGCCGGGCACTTGTAAACGCCCACCCCGGTCAGGTAGGTCGCGAATTTGGCGCGTAGTGGGTCCAGGAGGGTCCTGGGGTCGTAGTTGTCCGGATTGTTGTCCTTGAAATCCTCCCAGCCATCCACCCAGGCGGTAGGTTCGACCGGATTGGTATAGCCTGAGGAGGTCAGGCTGTCGCTGTTGTCATCCGGGTAAAGGAGAAATACCAACTGCAACTGTTTGAGGTTGCTCACGCACTGAATCCCCTGCGCCTTGAGC
>SESF01027253.1_pt1 | contig 10841 bp, 8 predicted proteins | sample 3171521 | NCBI WGS metagenome assembly SESF01 (sample SAMN10866945, study PRJNA518727) | freshwater metagenome | biome: subpolar coniferous forest; feature: holomictic lake; material: water; isolation source: holomictic Lake 227, 6 m and 8 m depth | place: Canada: near Kenora, Ontario | collected...
TTATCTTTATGGCGGATTATCAGGTCACCTCATCCCCTGACCCCTTCTCCTTCAGGAGATGGGGAATTCCTCCACCAAAAATGGGGGTTATGGTGATGTTGTTTTCAAAAGAAATATACTATGAACAAGAATTTTGCAAACACGGGAAACAGCTTCTTAATTGCATTTTTTCTTTTACTGGCCTCCAATTTTTATAGCACGGCCCAGGGTAAGGAGGTTACGGTAACCATACACCTGCGAGGTGTTTATGACAGCAAAATAAGCCTTTTGGCCCTTTCCGTATCAAAAACATTTAAACCCATCGTGGAGGTGCCGGGAATAAAAGACGGTGAAACCACAAAAATTACGGTCACCAGCGATCACCTGCCCGGGGAGTTTGTGTTGCGGTTCGACTACAGGGATAAGGAATCAAGCACGCCATATCCGTCGGAGAAAAATCTTTTCATCAATGCCCAAAACCTGGAGCTGTGGGTCAGTCCGAAATACTGCAACAATACCGACAGTACTCATTTCCAGGAGGGGGAACTGGAAAATGCCGCATTTGCCAGTTTTTCAAAAGAAAACGGCAAACAAAAGGAAAAACTGGCACTGCTGCAGAATTTTTTACTGAACTATGATGATACGGAATCAGCGTTTTACAGGCAGGGCATCAATGAATATAAACAGCGGCGGCAAAGCTACAACCAGTGGCTGGAAGCCCGGGAACAACAGGACAAGTCCCTGTTCGTAAGCAACCTGTACGCTTTCCAGTTCGTGCCGGAATCAGCCTGGAATGGCACAGAAACCGACCGGATTAAAAGCCTGATACAGCACTATTTTGACGGTATGGATTTTAAGGATCCCCTGCTGATAAAAACAGCCGAGCTGAATAAATGGATGGACGGTTATGTAAACCTTTACGGCCGTCAATCAACCACCATAGCGTTGCGTGACTCCCTGTTCCCCGTTGCCGGAAGAACCGCGATTGAGAAAGCCAAACGGGGACATCCGCTGGTGTATGGATGGATGGTGGACTATTTCTACAGAGGCTATGAAACAAACGGGATCACGGCCGGAATGAAAGTTTTAAAACCGTTCCTGGATGATACGAACTGCCTCACATCAAAACGGCAGGAAATTGCCCGGAGGCTGAAAGGCATGGAGACCCTGGTTGCCGGAAGCAAAGCCCCGGATATTTCGCTGAAAGATGCAGAGGGCAACCTCTTTGAGCTGAGCAGCTTTGAACCCCGGTCAGGGTATATCCTGCTCCTTTTCTGGTCGGCAGGATGCAGCCATTGTATGGAACTGGTCGACAAGTTATATCCCTGGCAGCAGCAAACTGATATCCTGCAGAAAGTGCAGGTTGTGGCAATCAGCCTGGATGAAACCGAAACAGAGGTGAAGGCCTGGGACCAGCAGGTCAGAAAGCTGCCAGGCTGGAAGCATATACGGGCCGCAGAGGGGGTACGCAGCAAAGTCGCCGCGGATTACTTTGTTCTGGCCACCCCTGTCATGGTACTGCTCGATGTCAGGACAAGGGAAATCGTTGCCTTGCCAGACACGCCGGAGGCATTGAAGAAAGCCTTGCAAAAAAAATAGGTGGGCTCACGCCAATTTCTTCCGCTCGACCAAATCGAAAAAAGTTTTGTGATAGGTTTCGCTGACCGGGATGTACTGGTCGCCGATCTTGATACGGTTCCGTTCGATCGATTCGATTTTATCCAAGGCAATAAAAAAGGATTTGTGAACCCTGCAGAACTGGGGCTCATGCAACACCTCTTCTAATTTTCGGGCATTCATGAGGGTCATGATCCTTCGCGTTTTTGTTACAATCCGCCAGTAATCGCCCATGCCTTCGACGTAAAGCACATCGTTGTTTTCAATGCGTTCCATACGGGTTTCGGTTTTCACAAAGAAAAAGGATGGTTCCGGAGTTTTTGGCTTGCCATTTTCCGGTTTGATTGCTCCTGCATCAAATTGCATGCGTTCACACACCTTGTTAACTCCTTTGATGAAACGTTCAAAAGAGATGGGTTTCAGCATGTAATCCACCACATCAAGTTCAAAGCCCTGTATGGCGTAACGCTCATATGCCGTGGTGAAAATCACGAAAGGACGGTGCTTCAGCGCATTCAGCAATTGAATTCCGGTGAGTTCTTCCATCTGGATATCCAGAAAGATCAGGTCGATTTTATTTGACCGGATATATTCAATGGATTCAATGGCATTGTCGAATGTTTTCAGCAAGTTGAGGAAAACCACTTTCGAACAGTAATCTTTGATGATGTCGAGCGCCAGAGGCTCATCATCAATCGCAATACAGTTGATATTCATATCCAAAGGATTAATAAAACATTATACAAATCTTTGTCGGAGCTGATTTCAAGCTGATGTTTGCCGGGGTAAAGCAGGTTGAGCCGGCGCCGGATGTTTGTTAAACCGATTCCACCGGCCTGGTCTTTGATAACGGTTGTATTTTTCCGCACGTAGTTGCTGACTTCAAACCGGATTTGTTGCAACCCGATGGAAAGATTGATCCGGATTCCAGGGACAGTCACATTCCGGCTCCCATGCTTAAAAGCGTTTTCAACAAAAGGAATAAGCAACATGGGCGCGATGGTTCGCCCCTCAACATCACCCGAGATATTCAACTCCACAAAATCTTTGTGCCTGATCCGGAGTTTTTCGAGCTCGATGAAACTTTTAAGGTATTCAATCTCTTTTTCCAGCAAAACCTTATCGGTGGTTGCATCATACAGCATGTAACGCATGATTGACGACATTTTCATCACCGCTTCGGGTGCATCGTCCGACTTTTTGTAAACCAGGGAATATATATTGTTCAGGGTGTTGAACAGGAAGTGCGGATTAACTTGTGACCGGAGCAGCGCCAATTCGCCGGATTGTTTTTCAAGCAACAACTCGGTTTTCAATTTCTGTGTATCAAACCAACCAATAGCAAGTTGTATCAGCAAGGCATAAATGCCATAAATAATCACCAGGCGTATCGAGTTATACCACCAACTGCTGTCAATGATTAACGCATCCGGGAGTTTGATGTGTTGGTACCCAATATATTTCCAGAAGAGATATTCAATGCCAACGCGCAATGGAATGAGGATGGCCATAACCGCGATCAATAGAATAATGGGAAATAGCTTGTTTTTTCTGATGAAAAACAACGCGTAAGTGAAATAAAAGCTGTAAAACGTTATGAAACTTGTTATCGGATAGATGGTTATTTCCTGAAACGGATCATACTTTTTTGCCGACATCATGGCAATAGCAAGAATAACCTGATTAAACATGTAAATCCAGAAGGCGACGTGGATCAGGATTTTGTACTTTGTCTTCATTTCAAATGTTAATAATTTGTTTTATCCGACCGCAGGAGATATCCATAAAAAAGAATATCTGTTTTTATGAAAAAAGGTTCCATGACCATTTTATATTGTTGAAATCCAGTGACAAATTAACAACAGATAAGGATAAAAACCAAACAAAATGACGTCAAATCGACAATGCAGGCTGTTTGTCCGCCCATAAGTTCATTTCTGCCGATTACTATAACCGATGTAATCGACAAAACATAAGTTTTTCTGACTTACTATAAAATGAGTATTTGCGTTAAGTACTGTTTTGCTGCATCAGGGCACATCCGGAAAATCGTACAATTGTGTTCATTGTGCCTGCAGTGGCAGAAAACTGTAATTTATCAAGGAACATCGTGTTATGAAGAATAACTTTTTCGTAAGTTTGAAAGAGTAAAAGATCCAGATCTTCATCATGAACAGATTGAAAACCCTCAGCATAAGCATTAGCCGGAATTTCTGGATTTTTGTTGTAACCATGCAGCTTGCTGGCATTGTTACCGAGGCACAGCGACACTATCATTTTTATTATGGGAAGGTCACAGAGCAGGGCACAAAGGTTGCGATACCAAATGTCAATCTTTCCTTTGACGGATCGCGTATGGGAACAGTAACAGAAAAAAACGGTGCGTTTTCATTTTATATTGACAGTCTTCCTGCCACCCTGGTCGTGAGCCACGTCGGTTATGAAACAAAAACCATCCTTCTTGATGAAACATCTTTTTCACTGACCTTGTACCTTTCCCGAAAAACCAACGAGCTGCAGGAAGTTGAAATCAAAGCGAATGTCCACGAGGTATTTTTCAAAGATGAACATTATGCGGTGCTTGATTATGAGCTCGACAGCAACCAGGTTTATTTGCTGATATACAGGCAACGGTTATCGAAGGCTGAATTGATCTGTAAAAATTTCGCAGGGGATACAATAGCAAGTTCGATCGCTTTTTATTTCACCCCGGTCAAGTTGTTCAAAGACTGTTTAGGCTTTCTACACGTGCTAAGTCATGATTCAGGATTCCAGGTATTTCGACAGGGGATGGTGTTGCACCTGATCCATCCGGTGAAGCTGAAGAAATTTGATGATGTTCTTAAAAATTGTGTGGCATCCATGCCAGATATTTTGTTTTTTCAAAGAGTAACGGATCACGGGTTGGGGGTGGAATATTATGGCGTAAATAAAAAGACCCTGCTGAAACGCGAAATCGCCCAGATCAGGGATGAGGAAAAAACGAAAATGCTGCGACGCAATGCCGATGATGCGGCTTTGCTGGGAAGCAACAGGCCGCCCGACTCACGGGATGATTTTGCAAACTGGAATTATGTTCATAAAATTCTTTACCGGCCGATAAAAACATCCCTGGTACGGATCGGGAGCTATATCTGTATTTTCAACACGCCCGACCGGCAAATCGAGTTTTACGACAGCGTAGGAAATTTCTCCTATAAACTTGCGCTAAATATTGATAATCTGAAAGATGGCCGTTGGTCAAATGATATTTTTGTTGATGAAACAACCGAGAAGGTATATACGACTTTTCTAAAAAACGGCACCTGCAACGTGTATTCAATTGATCTGAATACGGGGAATCTCAGGAAAAAGCTTTCCATTTTCCATGATTATCCTGAGAAAGTACGTGTTTACGGTGAAAGTGTTTTCTACCTCTACAACATTCCGGGAAACCCGGATAATAAAATGCTTTACCGTCAGAAATTTTAATTATATTAACCGTATTCTCTGATCGTATCTCCTCAGGGACATGCGAGATTTTCTTTCCCCGGAGAAATAGAATTCAGTCGTATCTGAACAGGTTCGAATAGTAAAAAACAATCAGAAAAGGTCAGCAGATTTGAAAAATGTAGTCTATATTTGATATCTAAAATAAAACCAGTATGGAAATCATTCAAAACAACGAAAACCCTGATCAATTGCCATTGCCGGAACCGACAGTATCCGGCGTGTATGGCTACAGTTGGAATATCCTGAAACAAAAATTCCCGGATCTTCTATTGGTGCTGTTAGTTCAGATGCTTCTTTCCGCCCCCATGGGATTTACCGGTATGTTTTTCAACATGCAGTTTTCAGGCACATTTATCCCGGGATTGTTTAATCTCATTTATGGGGTGATCGTATGCATGCCGGTCAGTTATGGCACTTCGTGGGTATTTCTGAAAGCGGTGAGGGGCGAGCCATTCCGCGTGCAGGACATTTTCTTCGCATATCAGTCTTTTGCGAACATCCTTTTGGCCAATTTACTTGTTTTCTTAATTGTCGGGGCGGGGGTCGTAATGTTATTGGTTCCGGGTATTATTTTTGCCTGCAAACTTAGTTTCGTGCCCTACCTTGTGATGGAGGAAAAGATGGAGGCCGTGGAGGCAATCAAGAAAAGCTGGAATATGACCACAGGGCACACCGGGACCATTTTCCTGATGGGGGTTACAGCTTTCTTTGTAGGGCTTGGTGGTTTTATTTGTTTTTTCGTTGGTATTTTTCCTGCCTCGATCTGGATCAGCCTTTCGTTTGCAGCGATTTACATGGTTGTTGCCCGGAAAGTAAAGCCGGAAGCCGGAATATAAAAAAACAAGGCTGTTTCGGATCTTCTGAAACAGCCTCGTTTTTTGCAGAGGTATCAAAAAACAACTGCGCTTGTTTTTCCCTCTTCAATTAGTTTGATTTAACAAGTTGCATTTCAACCCTTCTGTTCATCGCACGTTCTTTTTCTGAGAGGTTGCCATTGAGCGGATCGGCTTTACCCATGCCCTTGGTTTTTATTCGCTCCTTTGTCAGCCCAAATTTCTGAATGAGGATGTTCATAATTGCGTCAGCTCTTTTTTGGGAAAGTTTTATATTATGATTATCAGAGCCGGTGTTGTCGGAATATCCTGTAACAACTAAAAAAAAGCCCTTGTTTCCGATTAAAAATTGACCAGCCTGGTCTAACTCCTTCATGTATTTAGCGTCAATTTTATCAGATTCCGTAGAAAAGTAAATTTTATCAAATTCAAGGACAGCAGGCTCAATTTCTTTCGTTTTTGCAAGAACCTCTTGTGGTTTAACGATTTCGTCTTTTACCAGGGTAAGCTCACTGATAAGGTTGGTTGCACCTGCATATTTGTCGATGATAAAGAGTACGTAACGGATATCAACATTGATAGTGCGCTGCATATCGGGTTCAAACATGATGTCTCCGCTCATGGCTTCCCAGTTGCCATCGAATGCAAGTCCGATAAGCTGGCCGTTGCCATTGATGACCGGACTTCCAGAGTTACCACCGGTGATGTCGTTGGTGGTAAGGAAACAAACAACCATTTCTCCGTTTTCGCCATACTGGCCATAATCCTTAGCCTGGAAAAGCTCTTTCAGTTTCTTTTCCACAATAAACTCTTCGTTTGTGGGATCTTCTTTTTGCATAACACCCTTCAGGGTGGTTACATAGTCGTAGTGAACAGCATCGGCAGGATAGTAATCGAGTACACTGCCATAGCTCATGCGCATCGTTGAATTTGCATCAGGGTATTTCACCAGGTTCGGATTCATCTCACGCAAACCCGCAATGAACAAGCGGTTTGAAACGCCAAGGCTTGCTCTTTCAGTCATGTAATCGCCGGAGCATTTACCCATAGCTTCCTCCATTGATTTGGCAAGTTGCCAGCCAAGGTCTTTTTTAAACACGTTCAGACTGGGTTTTTCGATGAAGGAATTCGCTTTTTCAGGAGTTGCAAAAACAGAAGTTTCGTATACCGCATTGGCAAAGGCCGTAAAATCATTTTTATAATCTTTTTCGATGGTTGCAAAGATCGAAGGCAGGGCAGATTTATTAACCACCCATTTTCCCGAATTCGATATTACTGAGTCAATTTGCGGAACATCGGCTGCATACATTCTGAGCATCTCGGCAAGTGTTTTTTTTGCTATGGCCGGGTCAAACTCCTTAAAGTGTTTTTTAACAGCGTCTTTTAACCCATTCTGGGCCTCTTTTACCGCAGCATTGTTCTTCTTTTCAAGGGCATCCTTGAGCCCGCCAAACTGGTTTGCAATTTTCACTACATTAAGTCCCATTCCTCCGAAGGTGGTATAAAAAAAAGGATTAGCGGCTTTTCTTATGTTTGCATAGCTCGTTTGAAGGTTGTCAAGCGCTTTTCCGTATTTTTTCTGCAAACCGGGATCTTTGCTGTACCAGGTGATGAATTCCTGTTCAATTACCTTTTTCTTATCTTCAACTTTATTCCGGACAAGCATCCTTGATTGACCAATGTAATTTTTCCATGAATTGGCAATATTTGCATAGGTGGCAGAATAGGCAATTTTTACAGCGTTATCCTGGTCCATTCGTTCCTTCATAATCTCTAATTCTTTCCCAAAAATTTTAATCAGGGCCGGGTAAAGAATCTGGAGGTTGTATTCAATGCCATACGAAGTGAGGTAACGGGTTGTTGTGCCCGGGTAGCCCCAGATCATGGCAAAATCATTTTTCTTAATGCCATTCAGGCTGACAGGCAAGTGATAAGCTGATTTAAGCGGGACATTTCTTTCCGAATACCGGGCAGGATTGCCCTCGGGATCGGTATAAACGCGCAGAATAGAAAAATCGCCGGTATGGCGTGGCCACATCCAGTTATCGGTATCGCCACCAAATTTTCCGATGGAAGAGGGTGGGGCGCCAACCAGGCGCACATCCTTGTACGTTTTGAAAACGAACATGTAAAATTCATTCCCTCCATAAAACGGTTTAACAGACACTTCAAATTTACCTCCTTCTTCGGCTCTTTTGCGGATCCGTCCTGATATGTCTTTTATTTTAGCGGCACGATCTGATTCTTTCATTGTTTCTGAAAGAAAGGGGATAATGGAATCGGTGACATTTTCGATACGCTGGAGAAATGAGGCACACATGTTTTCGTTGGATAACTCTTCGCCATATGACTTAGCCCAGAATCCGGTGGTAAGGTAGTCATGGTCGGTCGAACTGTGACTTTGAACTGCACCATATCCGCAATGATGATTGGTAAAGAGAAGTCCCTGGCCGGAAACCAATTCGGCGGTGCAGAAGAAACCACCCCCACCACCTCCGTTGGAGAGCCCTACAATGGCATCCTTCAGGCTGTTGTGGTTGATGCTGTATAATTCTTCTGCGGTAAGGTGAAGTCCCATCTTTTGCATGTCGACGTAATTCAGCCGTTCGAGCAAAATGGGCAACCACATACCCTCATCGGGCGGGTTTTCGGCATAACTGAATGATCCCGCAGAAATAAATAGTGCTAACGTGATCAACAAAAAGTAGATTTTTTTTGAAACAGTTTTCATGGGGTGACATTGTTAGTTTGATTTATATCGTGATTCCTGATTTTCCCCGGATAAAAAAGCAGTACAGCCCCTTTGTACAAATTTCGGATGAAATGACAAAGGGTAAGGTTAGATGCAATATTAATGACATTTTCAGTGAAACGGTGTTTTTTTTGATCAATGGGGGAAATTCTCGACGATCCGTTTCTTTTGGCAGGTAAAACAGGCTCCTGAAGTTTTAATTATCCGAGAACCGGTTCACCTCATCCCCCGACTACTTCTCCGAAAAGAAGATGGAGAATTTCCTCTCCTGAAGGAATTGGTGGGATGAGGTGACCATAAAAAACAGGGGATTTCGTCCGGTTTTTCATGGCAAACATCAAATAAAATTGACAATTCCGAAATCAATGTTCATTTTTGCAAAAAAACCGTCATGATATTCAGCAACCTTTCTCACAAGAGTAAACGGAATTTTATTTTTCAACAGCTTTTTTTCTGGCTGATCAGTGTTGTATTGTTTACGGTAGTGCTTATTTATACCAGGGGTGATTTTAATTTCTACAGCATCGATCTTCGGCTGACGATCAACATCCTGATTACGATAGGGTTTCTGGCAATATCGGTGTACATCAACTTACTGTGGCTGATTCCGGTATTTTTCAATAAAAGGAAATTTTTCTTGTTTTTTCTTCTTGAACTTGCCAACATCCTCCTGTTCATTCTGTTAAATTATTTTGTAACCTATTTTTTTGAAGGGGGGAATCATCCGAATTTTATAACCGAATTTATTGCTGAATTCATACTGATCCTGCTTTTTCTGATCGTATCAACGTTGCTGCAGGTAATGCGCGATTCAATTACATTGCAGGATGTAGAGCTGCGGATGAAGGAGGTACAAAAACAAAAGATTGAATCAGAGCTCAGGGCGCTGAAAGCGCAGGTAAATCCTCATTTTTTATTCAACACCCTGAACAGCCTTTATTCCCTGAGTCTCGACAAATCGGAAAAAGCTCCTGAAATGATCCTGAAACTTTCCGACCTGATGCGGTATGTTATTTACGAGTCGAATGATGACCTGGTGCCGGTATCAAAACAATTGGAATTTCTTCAAAGTTATGTTTACCTGGAACGGTTGCGTGCCGATGAAAACCTGCAAATTGAGTTCGAAGTCAAGGGCAACAATCGTGAGCTTAAAATTGCTCCGCTATTGTACATTGCATTTATTGAAAATGCATTTAAACATGGATCGAGGGTGAAAAGTGATAATCCCTTTATTCACATTGCATTTGATCTGGAACACGAGGACAGGGTAGGTTTTTTCATTGAAAACAGGATGGAAGCGGTTCGTGAAAAAACATCTTCCGGCGGATTTGGGTTATCGAATGTTAAAAAGCGGCTTGAATTGCTATATCCCGGCAGGTATGAATTGAATATTCGTGAAATATCATCTGTTTATCGGGCAGAATTAACTATTTTAGTCGCATGAACATCCGGTGTTTAATTATCGATGATGAACCGCTTGCACAGCGTGTCATTGAAAAGTATACGGAAAATATTCCGTTTCTCGAAATCGTTGGAAAATGCAGCAATGCGGTGGAAGCCATTGAAGTGCTGCATAACCGGGAGGTTGATCTTTTATTCCTGGATATCAACATGCCAAGGCTAAATGGCATGGACTTTCTTAAAACCCTGAAAAATCCGCCATTGGTTATCATTACCACGGCCTATGCTGAATATGCCATCCAGGGGTATGAGCTTGATGTAGTTGATTATTTGATGAAACCGTTTGCTTTTGACCGGTTTTACAAGGCCATCCAGAAAGCCGAAGAGATGATAAAGGGGAGGGAAATACCCCAATTGGAAGCCAAAGAGGCCACCAGGCAGGAAGAGACCTTTATTTTTGTCAAATCAAGTAAAAAAACCTATAAGGTAAACCTGGATGAAATCCTTTACATTGAAGCGTTGGGAGATTATGTAAAGATATACACCACAGAGAAAATGATTATCAGTTACCAGTCGCTGAAGAATATCGAATCACTCCTGCCATCTTCCTCCTTCCCGCGGGTTCATAAATCATTTATCATTGCATTGTCGCGTATCGATCTGATCGAGGGGAATCACGTAAAGATCAAAGACCGGCAGATTCCGATCGGCACCAACTTTAAAACTGAATTTGAGAAGCTGATCAAATCTATTTAATGCAGACAATG
>SESF01031571.1_pt1 | contig 10839 bp, 7 predicted proteins | sample 3171521 | NCBI WGS metagenome assembly SESF01 (sample SAMN10866945, study PRJNA518727) | freshwater metagenome | biome: subpolar coniferous forest; feature: holomictic lake; material: water; isolation source: holomictic Lake 227, 6 m and 8 m depth | place: Canada: near Kenora, Ontario | collected...
TCGCTGGTTTTCAAAATGGCAAATGGAAGATCGTATTCAAACCAGAATGGGTAGAGCTTTCATCGAAAACCGGCTCGCCGATTACCATCTTTGCCAATAGGCCCTTAAATGAAGAAAAAGACCTGGATGAAAAAGCGCAAAATAGTTTGATCAGTTATTTACAGGAACAACATCTGGAACCTACTGTGGTCATACATCGCGGACATAGTTACCACCTCCGTTCTACTATTGATAAATTAGCCGTATCTGCACAGCTGATCATTCTTGGTGGATGTGGCGGTTATCAAAATCTGAATGAAGTATTAGCGATCTGCCCCGATGCACATATCATCTCCACTAAGCAAGTTGGAACGGGCGTAATTAATAAAGGCCTAATCAACGAAATTAGTGAGCGACTTCGTTTGCAGATGGACCTGAACTGGCCTGCATTATGGGATGATCTGGCTAAACAGATCAAACCCAATCTAAAAGAAACCTTTGAAGATTATGTGCCACCGCATAAAAATCTAGGAGCCATCTTTATCATGGCTTTCAATCGTTCTAAGTAATTAGGTAAGACTAATTGTCTTCCCAATCTTCGTCGGCCTCGTCTTCGTCAAACATCAACTCATAAGCCAAAGCTTCTTCGTCGGTCAATTCTTCAAAAATCTCATAAATGGGGTCCTTTTTTTTCCTCCAATAAGTGATCTCCTCTTCTGCATCATGCAGAATTAAAAAAATGGCACCAGTGGTTTCTAACATAGGCTGCACCAATATTAGTTCTTCCCCCTCCACTTCTGTGATGAGGTAATACCGGCCTACGATTAATCCTGAATAGGTTGACATATATTCAATTTTGCACAAGTTCGTTCTTAATTCTCATGCCCCGAAAACTATCTCGTGAAGGAATAATTAATTATTTCAAAAAGGGGTTATGTTCTTTTTCGTGACTAATTCTAGTTGGCCTGCCATGCCCTGAATAAACAATCGTTTCATCGGGCAGGGTAAATAATTGTTCCCGAATACTATTTAGTAAGGCTTCAGAATCGCCAAAGGGAAGGTCCGTTCTGCCAATCCCCTGAAAGAAAAGCACATCTCCGCCAATTACAAATCCCTGGTCCTCATTATAAAAGCAAATACTTCCCGGAGAATGGCCAGGGGTTAAACGGATTTGCAGTTCATCCTTGCCTAAAAGAACGGTATCACCATGCTGTAAAAAATGCAGGGGTCCGCTATAATTGGTAAAGGGCATTCCCCATTTATCGCCAGAAACAGGTGCAAATGCCAACATCTTTTCTTCATTGGGGTGAATATAAAGTTCCAACCCATAAGTTTGATGCACCCAATCATTCCCAAATACATGATCTAAATGACAATGTGTATTAAGCAACTGAATGGGTTCGAGATCCGTATCTTTTAAAAACTTTTTTAACGTTTCTTGTTCAACACTGGAGTAACATCCGGGATCAATTATTATAGCTTTGCGATCGTCGTTATATAGTACATAAGTATTTTCCTGAATAGCACTGAAGGTGAAAACTTTAACATGAATCATAATGGTAATTTTATAGCGCTTTTAAAGCTAAATGACTAATTTTAAAATACTAAAGTTCGGATATGCATTTCAATAGATTGAATAAATGGTTTCTTTTAATAGGCTTTTTTTTACCCCTATTTACCATCGCACAGGTGAACTCCGTGATGTTTGGTAAAAATAGGATTCAGCATAAAAAGTTCGTTTGGAAGTTTTATCAGTCACCCAATTTTAACACTTATACTTCTCAGGGAGGCGTAGAGTTGGGCAAATTTGTTGCTCAGGCTGCCGAAGAAGAATTGCCATCCATTGAAAATTTTACTGAATATTCCTTACAACGCCGCGCAAATATCGTGGTATATAATAACTATAACGATTATAAAAGTAGCAATATAGGGTTGGGAATGGATTGGCAGAATGCTGGAGGCTCTACCAAATTAGTGAACAATAAGATTATTATTTATTACGATGGTAACCATGAACATTTGAAGCGTGGTATTCGGGAAGGAATTTCCAAAGTGCTTACAGATAATTTATTGTTTGGAGATGATATCGGTGAGTTTGCCAGCAATCAGGCATTATTAGATTTACCAAAATGGCTGGTGGATGGATATGTGGCTTATGCCGCTGAACCTTGGAGCAATGAAAAAGACGAACAATTAAAAAGCGCCATTCTAGGTGGCAGCTATAATAATTTTTATCAATTTGCTTTTGATAAACCCTTACTTGCTGGAAATGCGTTCTGGTATTATTTCGGTGAAAAATTCCGAAAAGAAAATATTACCTACATGCTTTACTTGTCGCGCGTGTATAAAAATATCAATAGTGCTGCACTACGTATTTGCAAAATGAAATTTAAAGATGTACTGAGTGATTTCATGCAGTACGAACAAGATAAATATATTAAAGACATCCGCGGGCGACGAAATGCGCCAAAGGGCCAGCTGAATATTACAGAAGACATTACCAAGAACGATTATTTCCACTTCGCTGCTAATCCAACTCCCAAGAGTAACAACTATGCAGTGGTTGAATTTAAAAAAGGAGTATATAGTGTTAAATATTTCGAGAACTTTTATAATGCAAAGACCTTATTAAAATTTGGTGTTCGTACCAATCAGGGCGATATCAATCCGAATTATCCGATCCTTGCCTGGGATGGAAAGGGTAGCAGACTACTGGTAATTTACTGGCAGGATGGAAAGACAAAAATGTTTGTCTACGATGCCATTGCCCATTACAAAAAATACAAACAAACTATCGAGGGACTAGATCAAATTCTCGATGCATCTTTTATGTTAGATGCCAATACATTGGTGATGAGTGCGGTGAAAAATGGTCACTCCGATATCTTCACTTATAAGATCGAAGAGAATAAAATGTTACAGGTTACCAATGATGTGTATGATGATGTGGATCCGAGTTTTGTGGCATTCCCGAATCGAACTGGTATTATCTTTTCATCCAATCGTCCCAACCCCGATGCGGTAAGTGCCGATACGGTATTGCCGGGTCGACATCCATTTAATGTGTTTTTGATTGATGGGATGGGGGGCTCTAGTCAGTTTTCACAATTAACCAATCAGACTTTTGGAAATGCACGCTCACCCATGCAATACAATGGCACGCACTTTACATTTGTGTCTGACCAAAACGGTATTAAAAACAGATGGGCCGGTTTCTTTAAGACTGCAAGAAACGGAGTTGATACTTTATATTATGTAGGCGATCAAGTCTTACATAATCCATCTACCAGCGAATTTGATAGTACACTTCAAGCATGGCGTAAGAACGAGCCCGATAGTGTTAGTTATTTTCAAGTATATAGAGATTCTACTTATACCTTCCCCATCACCAATTATCAAAGCTCTTTACTCGAAACTAGAATTTCGGGTAATAACGGACAAGTAAGTGAAGTACGTCAGGAAGGTGATTTTAAATTCCTCTATAAATTAAAAGTAGATTCTATTGCGCTGAAGCGAAGAAATATCAATCCGAAGCCAACAGATTTTATGAAGAAGACGGTAGATGCCAAACGCGCTGCAGAAGGCAAAGCTATCTTCTATAATAATAAACAAGTCTCAGCTGCAGTTGCAAAGAAAGCTGATAGCGATGTTTTTCAATCTGAATTTGCCGACGAAAAACAAGATACTTTAGAAACAAAACAGTTAATGAAGAATGCCGAACGTGCATCGATTTTAAGCAAGTCGAAACTCTTCGATTATCGCATGAAGTTTAGCAGCGATTATATTCTGGCTGGTTTCACAAATAATATTCTCGTTAATCGATACCAACCTTATGCTGGTGGTTCTGGTCCGATTCAATTGAATAATGGAAACGACCTCAACTTTACTTTCCGTGTAGGAACTAGTGATCTGTTTGAGGATATCAAATTTGTAGGTGGCTTTAGATTTGGTACCAACTTAAAAGATAAAGATGTGTTCATGAGTTTCCAGAACTATCGTAAACGCTTAGATTGGGGTATCACATACTATCGCAGCAACATAAATAATTTCTATAATAGTGATTATAATAACGAACTAATTACGAACCTGTTCCAAGCCAATTTCTCATATCCTTTGAATGAAGTGAAGAGTTTGCGTGCAACTATTGCGTTGCGTACTGATCGAGGCGTATTAAAATCATACGATAACTATTCTGGCTATCCAGATCCAAATGCATTGGCTGTAAAAGATACAGTGTCGAAATATGCATTGACCCGCTTCGAATATGTGCACGATAATACCATTAATCCTACACAGAATATTTGGAATGGTTTACGTTTCAAAATCTATATGGATGTGAACATGCCAATTCAAAATGCAGGAGCGGGGTCTGGTAAATTCACTTTCAATTTTGGAGCAGATGCGCGTAAATACGTGAAGATCTATCGCAACTTTATTTGGGCAGGTAGAGCCGCAGCCGATTTTTCTTGGGGCAATCAAAAAATCATTTATTATTTAGGTGGGGTTGATGGATGGATCGGACCAAAGTTCAATCACAATCCACCTGCACCGGATCAGTCATATGCATTTCAATCGCTGGCTTTGAATATGCGCGGCTATAATCAGAATATCGCCAATGGTAATAATGCCTTTGTTTTGAATAGTGAATTCAGATTGCCTGTTTTCGCAACCTTATTTAATCGTCCTATTAATAATGCCTTTATACGTAATTTCCAATTAGTTCAATTTGTTGATCTTGGTTCTGCATGGAATGGCAAATTCAATGGCATTCAAAGACCCGGGCAGTTTATTCAGCAGACCGACAATACAGGTTTCCCAACCAGTAATGTGGCTGTTAGAATTGATGCGGGGGGACTCGGTCCGTTTGCCGGTGGATACGGTTTTGGGATTCGTAGTACCCTGCTCGGATACTTTATGAAATTAGATGCGGCATGGCCAATGAAGGGTGTTTTTGTTGGAAAACCAATCTGGTATTTTGCACTTGGATTTGATTTCTAGCGAGTATTAACGTTATTATAAGCCTAGAAAATTGCGGTATCAGTTATCTTTGGGCCAATGGCTTCCTATTTAAAATCCGGAATATTCCTTCTATTACTGACTCTTGTTGCTACAATTACATCGGCACAAAATAAAAGACTGTCTGGTATTGTAAAAGACAAACAGAGCGATGAGCCGATCCCTTTTGCCTCTGTTCAATTTAAATTATCAAAGAAAGGCGTACTCACAGATTCAGCGGGTAGATTTTCTGTTGATTTTGATGGTGTGAAAAATAGTGATTCAATTACCGTACAAAGTGTGGGTTATAAAACACTTATCGTTCCAGTAACAGCTTTTAAGGATTCTAATTCGGTTGCAACATTTAAAATTGAAGTCTTGCCACCAGTGGGAGAAGCCATTGTAAAAAGCAAATACAATCGTGCACTTTGGTTCTGGAAAAAGATTATGGCCAATAAGGAGAAGAATAATCGTACCCGTTGGGATAGTTATTCTTATGAGATCTATAATAAAATAGAAATGGATCTCAATAATGTGAAGAAAGAAAAGCTGCAGAAAAATATACTTACTAAGCCCTTGAGTTTTGTGTTAAGCTATGTTGATTCATCTGAAGAACATGTAGCATACCTGCCCGTTTATTTATCTGAAACCCTTTCTGACTATTATTTTCAAAAAGATCCTGAACGCATTCATGAGGTTATCAAAGCCACACGCACCAATGGTGTTGAGAATGAGAGTCTGATCAAGGAACTCGGTGGCATGTACCAGAATGTAAATGTATATAGCAATTATATTCCGGTTTTTAATAAAGATTTTATTAGTCCCTTTAACTCAAATGGCGACAACTATTATAAATTCAAACTTGCCGATACGGCTTATCTGAGTGGCAAACGATTAGTGCATTTTCGTTTCTCTGCGAAGCGAAAAGGAGAGAATACTTTTGAAGGTGATTGCTGGGTAAACGATACTAGTTTCGCGCTGCAAAAAGTTACGCTTCGTCCCTCTCCCGATGCCAATATCAATTTTATTGAAGGGCTTTCTATTATTCAAGAGTATCGTTTAATTAGCGACTCTGTTTGGTTCTTATACAAAGATCGATTTGTGGCTGATATTGCGCCAATCGGAAATGGTAAGCTGGGCATCAAGGGTAGAAAGACTGCCACTTATGAGCATATAAAATTGAACGATACGGCAACCATTGCAGATATAGCTAAGACCAAAAAGATTCAACAAGTTGACCTAGTTCCCGACACTCAAAATCTTCCAGATTCTTTTTGGGCAAAAAACCGTCACGAACAATTAGATAAAAATGAGAAAGCTGTTTTAGCCGTGTTAGATACACTGAATAAAAACAAGACTTTCCTGTTTTATAGAAATGTTACAGAAGCCGCTATGAAGGGCACATTCGATGTGGGTAATCTGCGTTTTGGTCCATGGTTCAATTGGTTTAGTGGCAATTTTTGGGAAGGAGCCAGATTAAGGTTTGATGTTTCTACCAATCGTGGGTTTAATAAAAAATTATTCCTTACAGGGTATACAGCATACGGTACAAAAGATGCAACGTTTAAAGGCGGAGGAGAAGTAAAGTATTTGTTCAATAAAGACTACTGGACCTTCTTAAGTTTTAGGTATAAAAATGATCTTGACAACGGACAGGTTAACTACGATCAACTAGGTACTGATAACCTTTTTGCTACACTATTTAGAAGACCCGGCATCCCTTATAAGTTTCAGCAATTAGAGAAAAAAGAAATTGAATTTTATAAAGAATCACCCAAGGGATTTGGTATTGGCTTAACCTTGGCGAGTAAAAAATACGATGCCTTATTAAACCTTCCGGGTAAAGAATTATTTGCGCAGAATGGAGCTGATCCATTCAATACTTTTGAGTCAGTCTTACATTTTAGATGGGCTCATTTAGAGCGTAGTTTAATTACCAATTTTCATCGATTGAGTTTGGGTAGTTTGTATCCGATCTTTGATCTGAAATACACGAAGGGATGGAAGCAAGTGCTGAACAGTAATTACGATTATCAAAAGATCGATTTTACAATCTCGCATCAATTAAAAGTGTCGCCCTACGGTGTAATCCGTTATAATTTCTTCGCCGGAAAAGTAATCGGAACATTGCCTTATCAAATGTTAGATATTCTTCCCGGCAGCGAAGTATATTATTATAATAAGTATAGTTTTAACTTAATGCAGCGCTTCGAATACCTGAGCGATCAGTATGCCGGATTTAATGTGGAACACAATTTCGGCCCCGGTATTTTTAAATATATCCCCATCACTAGAAAATTAAAGTTCCGACAGTTTTGGAGTGCCAAGGGAATTGTAGGAAGCTTGTCCGACGCGAATAAGCAAATGAATTTTGTTGGTAATTATCCTTATCGCTCCCTAGATAACAAACCCTATATCGAACTGGGAACAGGGGTTGATAATATCTTTAAATTCTTCCGTGTAGATTTTGTTTGGCGCGTTGCATCACCGCCACCGGTTAATGGAGATCTGAGAGATAAGTTTGGCGTATTTGCCAGCTTCAGATTCCAGTTCTAATTATTGATGGGCAGATAAATAAGTACAGATATTTTTTACTATTGCGGGGCCTTCGTAAATGAAACCTGTCCATACTTGCACCAATGATGCACCAGCATCTAATTTTTCTTTTGCATCAACACCTGTGAAAATGCCGCCACTGGCAATGATGGGAATTTGTCCCTTTGTATTTTTATGCAAATAGCTCACTACCTCTGTAGCCCTTGCAGTCACTGGCTTTCCGCTTAATCCGCCAGCGCCCATTGCGGATACTTCATTGGTTGGGGTTAAGAGGCCAGAGCGACTGATCGTTGTATTCGTTGCCACTAATCCGCTTAGTTGTGTATCGAATGAAAGTGCCACGATATCTGCTAGTTGATCTTCCGTTAAGTCCGGCGCGATCTTTAATAATAAAGGTTTTGGACTAGCCATACCCTGATTAATATTTTGCAGGTTAGCCAAAATTTTTGTGAGCGAATCCTTTTCCTGCAGTTCACGCAGGCCGGGGGTATTGGGCGAACTCACATTCACCACGAAGTAATCAACCGTTTCAAATAATTCTCTAAAACAGATCTCATAATCCTTCCAGGCATCTTCATTTGGCGTTAGTTTATTCTTGCCAATATTGCCGCCCACAATCATTTTACCGCCAACTTTATCTGTCTTGCTATTATTCCATTCAATTAATCTTTGCTTGGCTTGTTGCACGCCCTGGTTATTAAATCCCATTCGGTTGATCAATCCCTTATCCTTCGGTAAACGAAATACCCGGGGTTTATCATTCCCATCCTGTGCCTTTGGGGTAACGGTTCCAATCTCAACAAATCCAAAACCCAGGCAGGCCAACTCTTTCAAATAGCTCGCGTTTTTATCAAACCCTGCGCCCAAACCAACAGGATTGCTGAACCGAATACCGAATACCTCTTTCTCAAGGCTTTTGTCGGTGATTGAAAACTGACTTTGTAAAATAGATCTGCCAAGGGAAGTGGCACAGATCTTGTGCAGATTGTTCATGGAGAAATAATGGACTTCTTCCGCCGGGAAATTAAAAAGCAGGTTGCGCAGAATCGGATAAATCATGCTGCAAAGATAAAGAAGGGCAGGAGCTAAAAAATAATAGTTGCATAAACAACTTTTATTTAATTTTCCCTACATTTGAATAGATAAAAAGAACAAATCATGCAGGAAGCATATATCGTTGCCGGATACCGTACAGCTGTAACCAAGAGTAAGAAGGGTGGATTCCGTTTTTTTCGTCCCGATGATCTAGCAGTTGAAGTGATCAAGGGATTGATCGCCACCATGCCACAGTTAGATCCAGCAAGGGTTGACGATGTGATCGTGGGTAATGCAGTTCCCGAGGCCGAACAGGGTTTACAGTTTGGTAGGATCATTTCTGCGCGTGCACTCGGTGTTGGCGTTGCAGGATTTACAATTAATAGATATTGTGCCAGTGGATTAGAAGCTATCGCATTAGCAACAGCTAAGATCCGTACTGGAATGGCTGACTGTGTCATTGCCGGCGGAGCTGAGAGCATGAGTTTAGTACCTACTGCGGGTTGGAAAACCGTGCCTTCTTATAGCATTGCTAAAACCGATCCGGATTATTATTTAAGTATGGGTTTAACAGCAGAAGCTGTGGCAAATGAATACCATATTAGTCGCGAAGATCAGGACAATTTTGCAGTAGGTTCTCATGCAAAAGCGGCCCATGCAATAAAAGAAGGACATTTTAAATCGGGCATCCTTCCAATTACCGTTGAAGAAACTTATGTAAACGAAAAGGGCAAGAAAGCTGTTCGCTCTTATGTGGTGGATACAGATGATGGGGTTCGTGAAGGAACATCCGCCGAAGTATTATCAAAACTAAAACCTGCCTTTGCTATTGGTGGTTCTGTTACTGCGGGGAATTCTTCTCAGACAAGCGACGGTGCGTCTTTTGTAATGGTGATGGGTGAAAAAATGATGTTGGAATTAGGGATCAAACCTATTGGTCGCTTAGTGAATTGTGCATCCGCAGGTGTTGAGCCTAGACTGATGGGAATTGGTCCGGTTGCCGCTATTCCAAAAGTTTTGAAGCAGGCAAATATGAGTTTGAATGATATCGATCTGATCGAATTGAACGAGGCATTTGCTTCTCAATCATTAGCAGTAATTCGCGAATTGGGATTGAATCAAGAGATCGTAAATATTAATGGAGGTGCAATTGCGCTCGGACATCCCCTGGGTTGTACTGGCTCAAAACTCACTGTTCAGATCCTGAACGATATGAAACGGTTGAATAAAAAATATGGATTGGTAACTGCATGCGTTGGAGGGGGACAAGGTATTGCAGGAGTTATCGAAAATTTATAAGTTGTAACATTCACTGAAAAGCCCTCGTAATCTATGTTGCGAGGGCTTTTTTGTGATATATATCATTGTTTTCGGTTATAATTCGAACTAGCTTTAAAGTATAATAATAAAGAAATGAAAACGATATTAGTTCCAACCGATTTTTCCAATACAGCCCGCAATGCGGCTAAATATGCATTAGCATTGGCCGATCAAATTAAAGCAGATCGACTAGTACTTTATAATGCTTTTCAAGCACCGGTAAGTGTTGATCCGATGGTGCCTACCGTTCAGTTATTAGATATGGATCTGATGAAGAAAAGTAGTGAGGAAGGATTGCATCAATTTAAAGAAGAATTAAAATCAGAACCTTTTGGAGCTATTGAGATCGATACATTTAGTGAGTACAATGTTTTGACTGGAGGTATCAACGATCTGGCAAAAGCAGTTGCTGCAGATTTTATTGTGATGGGAATTACTGGCGGTGGTGCAGTTACTGAAACTTTGATTGGTAGCAATGCCGTAAGTGTGTCATTACATTCAACTATTCCAGTGATCATTGTTCCACCAGAAGCAAGCTTCAAAAAAATTAATTCAGTATTGCTGGCCTGCGATTTTAAACAGGTTTTAGAAAATACACCAGTAAAACCATTGAAACAATTATTAGAAAATACCGGAGCGGCTTTACATGTTTTGCATGTAAATACAAGCGCTGAAAAATCTATCAACGTTTCTTTCGAAACCATGGTATTAGATGGATTGCTCAAAGGCAATAGCCCTCAGTATCATTTTGTAGATAATGAATCATTCACAGTTGGCATTAACCAATTTGCAGACAGTAACAATATCGATATGATCATCACCATGCCTAAAAAGCACGGATTCTTTGATAGCATCTTTAAGAAAAGCCATACCAAGCGCCTAGCCTTTCACTCTCATCTACCATTAATGGTGATGCATGATTAGGAAGAAGATAAAAGATAAGAGATAAAAGAT
>SESF01020374.1_pt1 | contig 10837 bp, 13 predicted proteins | sample 3171521 | NCBI WGS metagenome assembly SESF01 (sample SAMN10866945, study PRJNA518727) | freshwater metagenome | biome: subpolar coniferous forest; feature: holomictic lake; material: water; isolation source: holomictic Lake 227, 6 m and 8 m depth | place: Canada: near Kenora, Ontario | collected...
TGTCACCATCAGCAACAGAGGTTGCATCACCATTCCCTGAAGCACCGTGGTTCGGATGTACATACAAATTGTACAACGTATCGAAGTATGTCTTCAAGATACTCTTAACGTATGCCCATGATAGTGTTTTAAGAACACCCGCAACGGTTACAGCCATCTTGTCAGCGTCAGCAATAGTAGTAATGACGGTTGCACCACCGATAGATGAACCTACATTCCCAGCATCTGTAACGTCTGCAGCTGCTTCAATTCCTGTAAGTTTTGTAAGTTCAGCAGATGTAAGATGATAATACTCTCCTACTGTTCCACCTTGCTTTCCTGACAAGTTGTTGTGATCTGTAATCACACTTGATATTTTATACCAACGTCCGGGAGTAGTTACATCGGTAGGCACGATGACCGTATCGTCATTTCCTGCATCAGTTCCCTGTGCATCGTATCGGTATAGTCCTAACGATTCGACAAGCATAATCATACGGTCTGTGTGTCCTGCCGGAGCAACATTCGTAGCAACAGCTTTCGCTGCAGCAAGGTCAGCAACTGGCGCATGGATAGCACCCCCGATTCCAGCTACGGCAGCGTTCAACTGTCCCATATTCACAGCATCCGAGTCCGCTACGCCTGATGCCACTAATTGTAATTTTTTACTGTTTACCTGAACATGAGCGTCAATATATAACTGACTGCTTGAGCGTAAATTTGTTGTTGCCATGATATTTATTTTTTAATGTATGTGACTTCTATATAATCCGTAAATCCTGTGTTCTTCGGTGCTGTGTCCAGCGTGATTGTCGTGTCGTTTGTTTCAACAAAGTTATGTTCCCTTAGGCCATTCACAAAGACCATTATTGACTTGGGCATATAATAATTTCTGGTTCCAAATATAGTATTAACCCCATCAACATCTCCAATAGGCGTTTCTATGACTTGTATAGTACTTATAACATTCCACTTACTATTGTCCCATATTTCAAGGCCTCCTAAATCGGTGTACTGCAGCATACCATTAACCGGATCAACCTCGCCATGTTTGTACTCCCCTATTAGTAGAGCGTTATAAGTTTTAATAAGTCCGCTTTTCCATACTTCTAAGGCATTTGATTGATGCAAGCTGTCCGGGCCATTGCCAAGGGTCAATAAATAATCAGTATCGATCCATTCGGTAGGGTTCTGCCCGGTTGCTGATTTCGAGTATGCACCTATAATTAATTCAAGGAACGCTTGTGTTGTTAACCCCTGCCCTATTGCAATGCTCTTATTTCCATTAAACACATTCTCCTGACCAATCGTAGCACCGAAGTCAACAAGTGGATTAAAGGTATTCTGAACCCATTTAGCAGGGTCTAAGGTGTACGTCTCGTCATATAACTTCTTCCAGAGAATATCAAGTTCAAAACGCTTACTATTCTCAAGAGCCGATTCATGAAGAAACCTGTAATATACAGGAGCAAGGAATGGACTCTTGCCATTGCCAACTGATTTATAAACTATCGCTGTTTTTCCAGAAGTCGGACATTTGCGAACCCTGAAACTATCTTCTACGTCAACGGTATCTGTCCCAACTGCAATAATTGTATACGGATTACCCATAAACGACATCAGGAACATCCCGGTCTGTTTCGTACCACTACCTAATTCGTGCCTGTCAACAGGATAAACCGTTAATCGATATGTTGCAGGGCTATCTGCGTCAGCTTTTGTCAACTTAACAACCTTGTTGGCTATTGTCCTCCACGCAAGGGTCGGTTTATATTGCGTTGCATCTGCCATTAAGCAAAGGTTAATATCAAGGTTAATGCTAATGCTGTTGGATTAAGTCCTTCAATAGTAATACTCGTTCCGTTTTCTGTTATCCCCGTGTAGGCTTCGTCAAAAGGTACGCATACACGACTTATAGAACCGTCAACCTCTTTTATTGTGATCCCGGATAGCTGCTCTCCTCCCAAGGTATGTGTAATAATCAAGTTGGTACTTGAAGCTGTCAATACCCATCCTGTAGGATAAGTTGCACCTGATAATCTTTCGGCTACGGATCCGGCAGCTGGAAGAGTAATTATGAAATCAGATTGTTTGATCAAAGCCAGTCTGGTCTTTTCGGTATCCGATATAAGACCAGATCCTTCCACAGCATCTATCTTATTACTTATAGTGGCTATTGATAGTCCCTCTGCTGTACTTATGAGCCGGTATCCTTCCACAACAGTAACCTTATCTGAAATAGCCGAAGCTATATCTGAGGCCGGTACTATACCTAAATCGGTTTTTAGCGTGGCCAGAGTCTGAACCTCAGGCGGACCAGTACCAATAGACTTGCGATAGTAGATATTTCCTGTAGGCATGTTAGCCAGTTTGGAAAGCCCTATACTTCCATCCCCTATTGTTAGAGCTTCATACTTCGGGGAAAGCGTCAGCAAATCTGGCTGCAACTGATAATCTGAGCCGTTGATGTTAACCGTCATATAGGGGGTTCTGTTTGCCAGAGGAACCAGACTTATAAAATTAGATTCACTGGTGTAGGGTACAGATCCATTTAAGTAATATATTCCGGCGCTGGTCATAAGATACTGCATCCACGCATCAAGACGCGCTACAGACTCTTGTGCTTCCAGCAGAAGTCTTTCAGTATTAGTCATTACAATAAGTTTTTATAGGATAACTCTACTTGAGCCATGGCTCTGTCTGCATAAGCTGAGGTACCGGCAACCTGCCCCCATATTTGTAGTATCTTACTGGCGCATAGCCAAGTCAAGGCGTCGTATAAATTAGATTGTATCCCCTCTGCCCCGGTAAGAGCTATATAGTTGAATTTCTCGAGCACATGCGCCCCGCTTGGGTCGGAGTAATATTCGAGAATTCTTTTCATCTCCCGGGCGGGAGTGAATGGAACGGTAGTGCTTCTAAAGGCTACAGCATCCCCAGACACTACCAATACATTTATAGCGGGTAGAGGCAGGTCGTGATCGTTAGCTGTGAATATCAGGGTATTCCCTGAGTGCGTTATAGTTACGCCGGTAAAGGCGGATGTAACAAAAGAAGTAAGATCTGACGTCCAGTTATTCGTGTAATTTAACCGGCGGGTTATGCTTCCTACCGTGAGATCCAACGACCCTGCAATTGTACTGGAGAATGTTAGGACATCCACTTGAGCAGCTGAAACAGAATTTACCTTTATTACAGAATTTAGAGCTATAACCGGTTTGGCCTTACCCCCTTTAAGAAAGGTTTTTTGGTGAGAGTATTTCTTATCCCGGGTGGTTATAGGTTCGGAGGCTTCGGTGAGCCATCCTGCAATTTTAAAGCCGACCATGCGCAAATAGTCCTCCGGAAGATATATAAAACCATCAGGGGAATCGTGGCCCTCTACTACAACGTGATTAGTTTCTATCTCACTTCCATCTGTTGCCCTTATTATGTGATAAGGGGCTGTTTGCAATAAATGCTTTGCTGACTCATCCAATATAGCATTTATATAGATATCTATTACGTTGGAGTTGTCAGATTCGGGTAAACTGAACTGTATGCCCTCCGCTTGAGCCATCATTTCATCTATCTTAACTCGGGTCAGGGCTATCAGTTTTAAGCGCGGCGCCGGGATATCGGTTACCCCCTTACCTGCTACGTTTACCAGTGAAAGCAGGGTCTGGTAGAACTGGTTTAAATAGCTTTCTTTGGCATTATCTATCGCGTAAGTGCTCATAGCTTATGTTTTAAAAAAAGCCTTGCCGGTTGTCCAACAAGGCTTTTATAGCTTTAATACGAATATTACTTCTCTTTAGTAAATCAGATTCGGAAATTTTGCTTGATATTCCTCAGCTTTAGCCAAGATTGCTTCAGGCATTTGTAGTTCCTCAGGAGATAAACCGAATTTCTCAACGAGCTTATCGGCGGCTTGCTGCAGAGTCGTTACAGAGGGGTAGGAACGGCCTTGTGTGGCAGAAACTGATACCCTTGTAGGATTCGTTGCGGCTACCTCAATATCTGTTAAAGTCTTCGAATACTTAACAGCTAACTGGCCAACTTTAAACAAGTGACAATTCTCGATTGCGTCTTGCACGTTTTGGTCAGATGTCTCGTACTGGGCATTAACCTTTGGTTTTTCCTTGCCGGGACTAAATGCAAGGTTGGTAATCTTCCCGGATATGTTAACCACAAGATTAACTGGATCTGCTCCACCCCACTCGTAAACTTTTAATACTTTGCTCATAAACTTTATTTAATGATAGTTCGGTTGACAATTACGATGGATTGTTTATAATCCAGCAGTGGGTTGAAGGGTTGCGGAAAGCCAAGGTCCATTCTTCCAAGATGCGGAAGGCATTAACCCGGCGAATACCTGTCTTATCCAACTCCAATTTCTGAGTCTCGGTTGCTGTACGGATACGTCTCTCAACATTATCGATATCAAGAACAAGGCCATTGAAGGTATATCCTTTAACATCATCAAAGGCCTGATGTCTGCGAACCAAAAGATCTCCCCAGAAGGTTTCGATCACTTTGAATTTAAGACCAGCTACGGTTTCAGTTTTATTAGCTGCGAGTTGTTTCTGGATTACAGGGATATTCATAAGCCATTCAATAAGGCCATTACCTGCAAACAGAATACGGGTATAGCTACCGTTATTACCTGCGAAGATCTTATTACCCCAAGAGTTGAAAACGGTGTCCGTTCCAGCTACAGTTGCATCATAGGTAGCGGTCTTAGTAATATAATATTTAGCGCCACCCATTAAGTCAACAGTTTTCTGAGCCTCTGGATCGAATACGTCTTGTTTAGGATATCCAAACAGCATGGTCAATTCAGCCATACGTCTCATATCATAAATAGCGTCAGTCTGGAAGTCATTAATATTATACTCAACCTCTTTGTTATGGCTGGACTCAACAAGTGATTCCTCTACCTGACACATAAAGATCTGAACATAGTTCGTGGTGTCGGTTGGAAGGTTTGCGTATGGGGTATTCTGTGCGTCAACCTCTCCCTTTGCATTACCAATACGTACAATAGCTGTAGCATTAAGCAGAGCAGGCATGAAGGTTCCAGCGCCAGCGCTTGAGGCGCCTACACCATTAACAGCCACTACTGTGATTTTTTTACCGGCGTTATCTACCTTAGTAATTTTAGCGCGGATCTCTTTAAGGTTATTATCCGTTTTTTCTGGGAAGAAGGCGATATCATCTTTTAACCAGATGTGTACATTAGTTACACTCAACTCGCAAGAATCAACTTCTGCAAAAATGTGAGCAGCGGTAAGCGTATCAGCTACACCACGTACAGCACTCGAATAAAATTTGTATTCACGGGAATCGCATTTACCAATATGCCCAACCTGTCTCAGGATAGTATCCATTGGAAAAATATCCGGGCGAACCTTGGTAATAGTGTTCGAAATCTCCGGACGTAAAAGATTAGGAGCAGCTACTTTAACCTTACCCGTAGTAACCGTCTCGGTAACAGCCTGAGCTGCTGCGACTGGAGCTACTATGTCAGATAGATTTAGGTGTTTTGCACCATTTAGGAAGTCGAAGAACCCATGAGCCACAGATGGCTGCAAGGAAGGCTCGATGGCAATTGCTGCCACCAAAACGATGACCATGCCGATAAGGAATCTAAAAATAGTTTTTGTTTTCATTTTTCTCTTTAATTTATTAGTACTGATTTATTATCGTTGGATTATCGATTTGCTTGCGTCTAAGTGCTTGTTCAACCTCTCAACCATCGGGTCGGTCGGACCACCTGCTCCAAAGTCTTCAGAGTTAGCTCCACCGCCGTTGATGGATGGTAGACCATCTCCCTCATAATCAGAGGCCTTGAATTGCTCGTTGGCAATCTTTGCGTTCTTACCTTTTAACTCTCCAAGAGCGAACTGGTTGCCCATGTCCTTGTCCCGGTTCATGTGATAGAACATAGTTTCGAGGAATTGCTCTGTTATATCCCCTGAGTAAGCCCGGTCAAGAAAGTCGGCCACTATTTTACCAAAGGCAACAGCGTCATCCCCATTCAGTTCCTTGTCATTCACAAATTTTTCGATAGTCTCCATAGACTTCTCCTCATTTGCAGCGATTTCGGCTTTTCGGTTCTGCGCGGTTTTATAGTTGTCTTCACGTGTTTTAGCATTGGCCTCCCAATCTGCTTCGTCTGTATCCTCTGGAATACTCGCAATATCTACGTGGCGCTTAACAGCTGATAAGAATTTAGATCCCTTACCTACATCCATAAGTATGTCACCCAATATAGGCTCGTCATCCATCATTGCGGACATCCGGGTATTGGCATCATCGTAACTTTTTAATGTTTGGGATTTTGGGATTAGGTCAGTTGCAACCATACTCTCCAGTTTAGAAGTGTACTCCCCATCATCTGGGCTTACATCTTCACCGAAGTGGCTCTTTAAGGCGCCCAGAACAGCTTTTTTTTCTTCGGAGTATTCCCCGGTAGAAGTAGTCGCTGGTGTTTTATTTTCACTCTGCCCTAAGGCTGCTACTTCTTTATCGGCTAAAGCTGTTCCGTTTTCGTTTTCGTTTGCCATAATACTTTTTTTCGTTGATTGCTTTACGCATATTTCGAGATTCAAATTTATTTATTCCAAAGGCTTTGATGTTTGTATAAATTATCTATTTTTGTATAAATAATATTAAAGCTTATTAATATGGGTACACCTAATAAATTAGAGCAACCCGTCAAGTTGACGAGGCAAGAAAAGATCCAACTCGTAAAGGACAAGATAGATGAAGTAAATAAAGAGTTAGGCCCTGATATAGCTCCGCACATATCCAGAAGAAAGATATGCGATATGGTTCTAACAAGGCTACCTTTACAGCCTATGTATGATTCGGCCACGGTAGAGATGATAATGAGTGGAACCTATAAATAAATAGCATGACTATTTCTGAAATGATTGCCGAGAATAAAAAACGTCTCGCCACTTTAAATGCCAACTACAATCCTATGACAGGGGAGGGGAGCCTTCTATCCCGGGTACCTTTCGAGTTAACCGATGTGGCCAGCTGCCTGTATCTTCCAGAGTCCATGCTTAGCGAGCCTTGGATACAGACCCTTAAAACGGAGGGATCCTTCGAGAAGTTTTCAGAGGCTACAGGGTACAACTTAGAGGTTGTGCACGAGATGTTTAATCACGAAAGATTCAGACACGATTTCGAGTTCTGGGCTGTAATGACCATCATCATTCAGGATAAGCTATCTTTGGAGGAGATACCCTTTAAGCTCAGAAGGGCTCAAAGAATACTACTACTTAAACTGGAGAAGATGAGACTGGCAGGTAAACCTATCCGTATCATACTATTGAAGGCAAGGCAGTGGGGAGGATCAACCCTTGTTCAGTTCTACATGATGTGGATTCAGCAGATACATAAAAGGAACTGGCACTTGGCAGTTTGTGCACAGGATGATGGTGCCTCTAAGAATATTGGTGAAATGTATCAGAGATCTTGCCAGTACTATCCTCCTGAGGTTGCGGCCATAACCTTTAAGCCTTATGCTAAGTCCCCGAAGAATATCGTAAACGTAGAAAGAGGAGGTATAATTGGAGTAGGATCTATAAATAATCCTGACCAGTTCAGGTCTTACAACTACCCTATGATCCATATCTCTGAAGCAGGTATCTGGCAAGATACGCCAAGAAGAACAGCGGCCAAGCTGGTGCAGTCCCTTCGGAGCACCGTACCCCGGGTAGCGTACTCCATGATCGTTGTGGAGAGCACAGCCAAAGGGGTAGGTAACTTCTTTCACAGAGAGTGGCTATCAGCCTCCAATAAAAAGTCTGGATATGCTGCTGTATTCGTGCCGTGGTATGAGATAGATATGTACCAGATGGCTATGGCGGATTCAGAGTATCCGGGATTCATAAAGACTATGAGTGAACACGATAAATTCGCATGGGAGAATGGCGCAACTCTCGAGGGAATAAAATGGTACAACGAATATCAGGTAGCTGAAAAATACGAAGAGTCCCAGATGTTTGAGGAGTATCCTACTACCCCGGAGGAGGCATTCATAAGCACCGGCGCGAGAGTGTTCCCGTACATATACATCAGTAACGCCCGTAAGACTGTTAGGAAGCCCCTGTTCTATGGGGATGTATATCCGGGAGGTATAGCCAACAAGGCCGCTCTTGATAAGCCTGAGATGCACCTAAACGCTTCCGGAACAGGAAACCTACAGATATGGAAAATGCCCGAACCCTTCATAACCCACAAGGGCAGGAAGTGGTTGGTATCCAACAGGTACTGCGGCTTTGCAGATATAGGCGGGTTGCACATAAACGCAGACTATTCTACTATAAAAATAATAGATAGAATCTGGATGCTCTGGGGAGGCGTACCTGAGACAGCAGCTATATGGCACGGCCACCTTGATCAGGATTTATTCGCTTGGAAATGCGCCCAGTTAGGGATGATGTATAACAAGATGCTTCTGGCCATAGAAACAAATTCTCTGAGAAAAGAGAAAACGGATGGCGATTTCTTTCTTACAGTTCTGGATAACATATCCCCGCACTATCCAAATCTGTTTATACGAAATAACCACGAAGCCATAAATACGGACTTCACCCCTAAATACGGATTTCATACGGGGCACGGTAATAAGGAAATGATTATAACTAATCTGCTTGGAGCTTTCCGCGGAGATGTTGCAGGTAACCCACTGTACAACGAGAGGGACAACGGTTCCCTTGATGAGTGCGATTGGTACGAAAGAAAACCAGACGGAACTATGGGCGCTGTAGAAGGTAAGAAGGATGATAAGGTTATAATCACAGCCGGCTCGGTTTGGATGGCTACTAAGTACATGGACCCACCAGCACTGATTCCATATCCGGGGGAAAAGGGTGTAAAGAGAGTGGGGAAGTCTATAATTTCAGAGGCCAGTATATGAAAGTCGTACTCCCAATATGGTACTTCGCAGAGGATGTCCTGTATGAAAGAGGTCTGGCATCTCCGACCTCCGAGAGGGAAATACGGTATCAGATATTCTATACAATAGATTCTATAGTGCCTACAAAAAAAGACGAAACCGTAGTATACTCTGCGGGGGAGGTATTCGTCTGCCCTATGGAGATACACATAGTAGCGGCTACTATTGATACAGCACAAATGCGAGATAAAATAATTACACACTTTAATTAAACAGTTATGATACTAAGAACACTAAAAGAGGCCTTTAAAGGCTTATGGACTTCATTTTTGCAGTGGGTTATAAATCGTATATCGGATATAGTTTTTGTATTCAAAAAGCAAGAGGCACTACGTCTTTGCCGAGAATACAACGCTAAGTACTACGTCATCCAGAACGGCTACTTTGCGTGGTCCGTATTGCGGGCTAAGGATGTAAATCTTTATAAGAGTAAAGGGCTTATAGGGTCCAATGTAAATGCCAAGGAACTACAGGAAATATCAGCTTTTGTAGCTACCCCGACAGCACTATCAAAGGGAATAAAAGTATTAATCAGAAAAAAATAAAGCACCATGGAAAAAAGTTCAGCAATCTTACTTGTAATAGCAGCGTTATTGGTAGTATCCATCTTGTACTATTGGCTCTTAGTATCGATAAGAGCAACGCACAGAGGCCAGATAAACCATCTAACTGCTCGGCACAACAAAGAGCATAAGAACCAAAATATTCTTTTAGGAGAGTGCATTAAGCATGAGGAAGCCTTAAAGATTATTATACGTGATCTGCACATAGAAATACACGAAATAAAAGCTAAAAACGCGAAGAAGGCTGAAAGATACCTGCAAGCGATAAGAATCCTTCGAAAGAGACAGGTGGCCTACTCCTTCAGCATAACAAAGTTCAAGAATGAGGATACAGATATTCGAAGCATAAGAGCTCTGGCTCGGGAAGAGTTGTCCATAGAGCTACAGAAGCAGGGGGTCATAACATACTCCGACTCAGAGAAATACAGGGAGGATCTTGAACTGGTAGAGGTTACAGCAACCGCTCATATAAAAACACTAAACTTAAAATAAATGGACAATAGAAGATCAAAAGCAGTATTTGTTGTTGGGGGTACCCCAGAGGAGTTGGTACGCTTAGAGAAGGCTCTGAAGGAACAAGATATAGAGGGGGTTATGCCTAATGAGGCCAGTCGGTTACTTGGCCTAAAATTCATAGTGGTGTACGCGGATTATAAGGAAGGGCATAAAGAGGATTGCAACTTCAGCTACGTGTACCGAACCACTAATTGCTCGGATACAAGCAAGCCCCGGGAGTTAAAACTTAACACGGCCCTGCGCAGATTACGAAACAATTATTTCTTCACAGGTAAAAAATTAAGAGTATGAAAATGGTAAGAAAGGTACTATCCCTGTTGGTGTTCATACTACTTATACTTGTTCTACTACCCTTCCTTATGGTAGCCTTCGTACTATCACACATGAAATGCTGGTTCGAGGATGATACTGGTGAGGCTATAATCGGTCGGGCTATGAATAACAGTCCTGACCCAGATGAAGATAATATTGTATTTATGAACTAAACAAAAACCCCGACGCAAGGCACCGGGGTTTTTCATTACAAGTAGAACTATCAACTACATACTTGATTTTTTCAACTGGAAAGCATATTTCATTACGTTTCTCAGTGCCATGATATATAAAGCGTTGAACTTTTGGGCATCTTCAGATCTTCCTTGTGATTCAAACCAATCTCGCAGCGTGTAGAAGCGGATTGTCTTGAGTAAATTTACATCCACTACCTGCAAATAGTTCTCGTTATAATCTGCATTATCCACAATACTTACACTGCAAGCTACGACCGTTTGGAATACACCCATCTCCAGAGATACATTTGTCTCAAAGTCGGCGTTGAATGCTATGG